>ERZ724513.1563-NODE-1563-length-11569-cov-9.708789_pt1 | contig 11569 bp, 12 predicted proteins | sample MGYA00376046_ERZ724513 | MGnify/ENA primary metagenome ERZ724513 (study PRJEB28724, sample SAMN07190883) | activated sludge metagenome | isolation source: activated sludge of sewage treatment plant in Hong Hong | place: Hong Kong | collected 2016-03-17 ... | reverse complement strand
ACGATGCGGCCGTGCTCGAGGACCAGCACCCGGTCGGCGATCTCCACCGTCGAGAGCCGGTGCGCGATCACCAACGCGGTGCGGTCGGCCAGCACCGTCTTCAGGGCGCGTTGCACCATGCGCTCGCTGGGGATGTCCAGCGAGGACGTCGCCTCGTCGAGGATCAGCACCGCGGGGTCGGCCAGGAACGCCCGCGCGAACGCCACCAGCTGGCGCTGCCCGGCCGACAGCCGGCCGCCGCGTTTGGCGACGTCGGTGTCGTAGCCGTCGGGCAGCGCCTCGATGAACCGGTCGGCGCCGACGGCCCGGGCGGCGGCGTGCACCTGCGCATCGGTGGCGTCCGGCCGGCCGAACCGGATGTTGTCGGCGATGGTGCCGTTGAACATGAAGTTCTCCTGCGTCACCATCACGACATGCCGGCGCAGGTCGGCCTGGTTGACGTCCCGCAGGTCCACCCCGTCGAGCCGTATCGCGCCCGCAACCGGGTCGTAGAACCGGGCGATCAGCTTGGCGATGGTGGTCTTGCCGGCGCCGGTGGTGCCGACCAGGGCCACGGTCTGCCCGCCCGGCACCGTCAGATTCAGCCCCGGCAGCACGGTGCGGCCGGGGACGTATCCGAACGTGACGCCGTCGAACGACAGCTCACCGCGCACGCGCTCGGGCAGGGCGACGGGATGCCGCGGGTCGGCGATGGCCGGCGGCACGGCCAGCACGCCGGCCAGCTTCTCCAGGGCCGAGGACGCCGACTGGAACGTGTTGAAGAACTGGGTGATCTCCTGCATCGGCTCGAAGAACATCCGCAGATACAGCAGGAAGGCGGCCAGTGTGCCGATGGTCATATCACCGTGCAGCACGCGGTAGCCGCCGTAGAGCAGCACCGCGCCGGTGGTGACGTTGCCGACCAGTTTGACGCCGGGCATGAAAACGGCCAGCAGCTTGAAGGTCTTCTCGTTGACATCGCGGTAGCGGTCGGCGACCGAATCGAAGATCTCCTGGTTGCGCGGTTCGCGTCGGTAGGCCTGCACCGCCTTGATGCCCGTCATCGTCTCGACGAACTGGACGATCACCAACGCGGCGCTGTCGCGGACCTCGCGGTAGGTCTTGGCCGACTCCGCGCGGAACCACGCCGCCAGCATGACCACAAGGGGGAACGCCACCAGGCACATCAACCCGAGCCGCCAGTCCAGGTAGATCAGCAGCGCGGCGGTGCCGAAGAGCGTCAGCGCCGCGGTGATCAGGCTGTCGAATCCGGTCTCCAGCATCTCCTGGATGGCGTCGACGTCATTGGTGGACCGGCTGACGACCCGGCCCGACGTGTAGCGGTCGTGGAACGCGATGTCGAGACGGCCGAAATGCCGAAACACCCTGCGGCGCAAGTCGAGTAACACCGTCTGGCCGATCTGGCCGGAGCGGCGCAGGAAGAACATCCGGCTGGTGGCCTGGACGACGACGACCGCACACAGGGCCGCGATGATGATGAGCAGTTCACGCGTCGAGCCGGTCTGCGTGATCGGCGGGATACCGTGGTCGATGCCGCGCCGCACCAGGATCGGAACACTCAGGCGGGCAACGTTTTCCAGCACCACCACGGCGGCCAGCAGCGCGACCGTCGTCCGGTGCGGACGCAGCAGCACAGCCAGAAGCTCGCGTGCTTCCCGGCGGCGCGGCAGCGTTTCGTCGACGGGTGAGTCATCGGTGTTCTCGTCGAGGCGTCCGCGCCAGTCGGTACTCGTCATCTGCCATCACCTCCTCCAATTGCGCACGGCGCCAATCTTTGTCCGCCTCCCACGGCTCCGCACGTTCGCAGCCGTCGTCGAGTTCGTCCCCCGCCGAGAGCAGGTAACGGTAGCGCGGCACGGTGGCGAGCAACTCGGCGTGCGTGCCGACGTGGGTGATGGTTCCGTGTTCCAGCAGTGCCACCCGATCGGCCAGCAGCACGGTGGACGCCCGGTGCGCGACGACCACGCCGGTGACGCCGCGCAGCGCGGTGCGGAGTGCCTCGGTGACGGCGGACTCGGTGTGCACGTCCAGCGCCGACAGCGTGTCGTCGAGCACCAGGATCGCCGGGTCGGCGACGATCGCCCGCGCCAGCGAAAGCCGTTGGCGCTGACCGCCGGACAGGCTCATCCCCTGTTCCCCGATCCGGGTGTCCAGACCGAACGGCAGGTCGTGAACGAACCCGGCCGAGGCGATGTCGACCGCGTTCGCCAGGTCGTCATCGGATGCCTCCGGCCGGCCCAACCGCAGGTTCTCTGCCACCGACATCGAGAACAGCGTCGGATCCTCGAACGCGGTGGCCACCGCGGCACGCAGCGCCGGCAGGCTCAGCTCGCGGATGTCGACGCCGTCGATCCGGATGGATCCCTCGGTGACGTCGTAAAGCCGCGACAGCAATGCGGTGAGTACCGACTTGCCCGATCCGGTGGCGCCGACCAGGGCCACCGTCTCCCCCGGTTCGACGCTGAGATTGACGTGGCGCAGAGCCCAATCGTCGTCCTCCGGGAACCGGAATCCGACGTCGACCAGTTCGAGTCGGCCGCCGCGCGGAACCTCGCTTCGCGGGCCGTCGGCGATCTCCACCGGAGCGTCGAAGATCTCGGCGATCCGGTTGGCCGCCGTCATCGCCTCCTGGGTCATCGACAGCAGAAACCCCAGGGAGGCGATCGGCCACACCAGCGACAGCATCATCGTGATGAACGCGACCAGGGTGCCCATGGTCACCAGCCCGTGGCCGGCGGCGTAGGCGCCGAATCCCAGCACCACGATCAGCGTGAGATTGGGGATGGTCTCCAGCAGTGTCCAGAACCGCGCGGACACCGCGACCTTTCGGACCTGGACGTCGTAGAGACCCGTCACCTCGTGATCGAAGCGGTCGAAGACGTAGCCCTCCCGGCCGAAGGACTTGACCACCCGTACCCCGAGCGCCGCCTCCTCCACATGGGTGGCCACCACGCCGGACTGGTCTTGGGCCTGCCGGGACAGCCGGGTGAACTCCCGCTCGAAGTGCAGCACCGTCAGGGTGATCGGCAGCACGGACAACAACACCACGACACCGAGCGGCCAGTACATCGCCAACAGGATCACGGTGACGACGGTGATCTGAATGCCGTTGAGTACCAAGAAGATCAGGCCGAACGACAGCAGCCGCCGGATGGTGGCGAGATCGTTCATCACCCGGGACAGCAGCTGACCGGACTGCCAGCGGCCATGGAAGGACATCGGCAGAATCTGCAGCCGCGCATAGAGGTCCTTGCGGATGTCGGCCTCGACGCCCATCGTCGAGCGGGCCACCAGCCAGCGGCGGACGAACCACAGCAGGGCCTCGGCGATGCCGATCGCCAGCGCGGCGCTGCCCAGCACCCACAGGCCATGCTGGTCCTGGTGCCGGATCGGTCCGTCGATGACCGCCTTGGTCATCAGCGGGATGCCGATGGTGGCGACCACGCTGAGGACGGCCACGAGGATCATCGCGATCCAGCGGGTCCGGTACGGGAGCAGGTAGGGCAGCAACCGCGCCAGATCGGACCACCCTCGCGGCCGGCGCGGCGGCGCGGCGATCGCGGGCCGCACCGGACCCGCCGTCTCACTGCGCATCGCGTTCACCTGTCGTCGGTTCAGACCACCCTGCCCGTTTCGACCCCCGGAACGTCAACACGACACCCGGCCCCGCCATTCCGATGCTGGCATGCCCGGACAACCAGCCCGTTCCCGGCGAATGTGCGGAATCCGCGAAGCCACCCGCGTGTCGTCAACGAAACCGCACGTTGAACGGCGGGCGAGTACGAGTCCGGTCAGACCACGCCGAAGTACCCGAGGACACCGGCCGCGGCCACCAGGTACAGCGGATTGAGCGAGGTCCGGACGAAGATCACCGTGCAGATGGCCGTCACCAGATACGCCCGCCAGTCGTGGTCGGCGGCCCGGCTCATCACCAGGGACGTGGCCAGGATCAGACCGACGGTCAGCGGCGGGAAACCCTTCTCCACCGCGATGCGCCACCGGGACTGCTCGGCCTGCTGCCAGAACAGCGTGATGGCGTACGTCAATGACATGGCGGGAAGGATCATCGCCAGGGTGGCCACCAGCCCGCCGAGCACGGCCCACTGCACGCCGCCCAGATGCAGCCCGGCCCCGTAGCCGACCAGCGTCACGATCAGGATGCTGGGACCGGGGGCGGCCTGCGAGATGGAGAACAGGTCCGCGAACTGCGCGTTGCTCACCCAGTGGTGGCTGTTGACCGCGCGCAGGTGCATCTCGGGCAGCACCACGTTGCCCCCGCCGATCGACAGCACCGACAGCATGCCGAACAGGCCGGCCAGCTGCAGATAGGTGCTCATACGGCGCTATTCCGGCGGCGCGGCCACGCCCACACCAGGCACAGCGGCGCGAGCAACGCCAGCGTGAGCAGCAGCGGCCAGCGCAGCAACCCGTTGAGCACGAACGCGGCGGCGCACAGCGCGACGGGCACCGCCCCGGTCAGGCACTTCTGGCCGGTCTTGATGACCATCGCCACGGTCAGCGCGACCGCCGCCGTCGAGGCGCCGTGCAGCACGCCCTTGACCGCGGGCACCTCCTTGAAGCGGAAGTAGAAGAACGCGGCGACCAGCATCAACAGCACCGGCACACAGCACAGCCCGAAAACGGCGGCTATCGCCCCCCGCCCGCCCCGCATCTTGGTCCCGGTGAATACGGCCATGTTGACCTGGTTGGCGCCGGGCAGGATGCGGCACATCGTCATGGCCGAGAGGAACTCCTCCTCGGCCATCCAGTGCTTCTCCACGACGAGCACTTCCCGGGACCAGGCCGACAGCCCGCCGCCGAACGACGCCAGCGCGATGTGGTTGAACGTCCACGCCAGCTCGCCCAGCGACACCCGCTGCGGCGGTTCACTCATGGACCAGTTCGGGATCGTGCGGGAAATCGTCCTCGGTGTGTTTCGACGGGTCCAGCGGATCCGGGGGCTCGTAATGGTGCGACAGTGCCCAGTCGGAGTCGAACACCTGCTGCAGCCGGGCGACGATCGCCGGTTCGCCGAGGGTGATGCCCAGCTCACGCCGCAGATCGAAGGCACTGCGGTCGATGTTCATCGAGCCCACCAGGGCCCGCTCGCCGTCCGCGATCAACAGCTTGGCGTGCAGGCGCAGGTTCTTCTGCTTGTGCACCTTGACGCCGATCCGGCGCAGGGTGCGCAGCGACGCGAAGGTGTCCAGCACATCCCAGTCGCTGATGCCGTGTTTGCCGCCGCACAGCACATGGACCTTCACGCCGCGCTCGGCGGCTTCGGCGATGCGGTCGAGGATCGCCACGTCGACGTACTTGGGGTGCTGGATGTCGAGGCGACGCCGCGCGGAATCGATGAACTGCGCCATGTGATAGCGCGAATTGGCGTTGCTCCACAACAGCCCTTCGTAGGCGCGGGGCTGCCAGTCGCCCTGTGCCCAATCGGCTTCGAAGACCTCCATGATCTGCGCGACGTGCTGCGGCTCGTGGGTGATCACCCCGTAGTCGCGGGTCAGGGTGAAGTACTTCTCGCACAGGTTGAACGTCGCCACCAGGGCCGCGCGACCGTCGGCGACGATCGACTTCTCGTGTGTCACATAGAATTTCGGGTTCGACCAGGCGACGTTCACGCCCGCGTCGGCCAACCGGGCGAAGGTCTCGTCGTTGGCGCGGTCACCACCGGAGCGCGCCGGGTTGAGCATCACCCGCACGTCGACGCCGTCGTCGTGCCGGTCGATGACGGCCTGGATCAGGCTGGCCTCGGTGAAGGTGAATTGCTTGATCAGCAACGAGCTTTGCGCGGAACGCAGGAACTCCAGGACGGGACCGAGCCCGTCGTCGGGTTCCACGATGAGCTGCGGCGGATACGGCTGCACAAGCCCGGGACGCTAGCACCCCGGCGTTGCCGTTGCAGCCGAACGCTGATCGGCTCCCGCGCAAGTCTCGCGCCTACCACGCCCGCGCGGATCCGTCAGGCAAGATGACCCTATGGACAGTGCCAACGGATCCGCCCGGGTGCTCGTGGTCGATGACGATCCCGACGTGCTCGCCTCGCTGGAGCGGGGATTGCGGCTGTCCGGCTTCGACGTCACCACCGCCGTGGACGGCGCCGAGGCGCTGCGCAGCGCCACCGAAACGCGGCCGGACGCCATCGTGCTCGACATCAACATGCCGGTCCTCGACGGCGTCAGCGTGGTGACCGCGCTGCGCGCGATGGACAACGACGTGCCGGTCTGCGTGCTCTCGGCGCGGTCCTCGGTCGACGACCGGGTGGCCGGTCTGGAGGCGGGTGCCGACGACTACCTGGTCAAGCCGTTCGTGCTGGCCGAATTGGTGGCGCGGGTCAAGGCGCTGCTGCGGCGGCGCGGTGCGACGGCGACGTTCTCGTCGGAGACCATCACCGTCGGACCGCTCGAGGTCGACATCCCGGGCCGGCGGGCGCGGGTCAACGGCGTCGACGTCGACCTGACCAAACGCGAGTTCGACCTGCTGGCCGTGCTGGCCGAGCACAAGACGGCCGTGCTGTCCCGCGCGCAGCTGCTCGAGCTGGTGTGGGGCTACGACTTCGCCGCCGACACCAACGTGGTCGACGTGTTCATCGGCTATCTGCGGCGCAAGCTCGAAGCCGGCGGCGCCCCGCGGCTGTTGCACACGGTGCGCGGCGTGGGTTTCGTCCTGCGCACGCAATGACTTTCGCCGCGCAAACCGATCTGTTCAGCGCGCACCGACACAATGTGCGAGTAGACCTCGCAGTGGGCGCTGAACAGATCGGGTGGTGCTCAACCGATCGGGTGGTGGCAATGCCGAAGCGCCGGCCGCGCATCGCACGGCCGGCGCTTCGACTCGGGTGTTACTGGTACTTCTTGAATCCGGCCGCCTCGGCGGACGCCTCGTCGGCGAACCAGACCTCGGCGATGGTCGCGTCGTAGGCCGAACTGGCCGGGGTGTGGTACAGCCCCGAGTCCGCATTGCCCTTGATCGTCCAGCCGGCCGGGCCGGCTCCGCCCGGACCGGCCTTCGCCGAACCGGCGCCGTACGGGCCGGCCTCGGGTTCCCCGGCCACCGCGGCGAACTTGGCCGGCTCCGTGGAACCGGCAACGGTGCCGCCCCTGATGACCGTGCCGCCGACGTGGTCGGTGACGGTGTACTCACCCGGGGCATCCCAGCGAACGAAGCCGGCGCGCTCCGCGGATGCGGCGTCCTTGAACCAGACCTCGGCTCCGACCTTCTCGTAGTCGGGACTCTCGACGGTGAAGTACCGCATCGTGTCCTCGTCACCCTTGACGAGGTACTCGGTGCGCGGCGGGGCCACCGACTTGGCGACCCGCAGCGACCCGGTGCCGTACGGCTCGTCCTTGACGGCCTTGGCCACCGCCGGGGCGGCCGCCGCCGCGGCGGCGGCGACCGGAGCGGCCTTCTTCACATCGGCGACGGGTTTCTTCACCTCGCCCTTCGGCCCGCGGCCGAGCGCGGCGTAGATCGGCACCTCGCGGGTGACGCGGCGGATCATGAAGAGGAACGTCAACACCAGTCCCAGCAGGAAGGACAGCGCCATCAGCCACCAGTTCACGTCATGCATCATCGAGCTCCAATCTCACGTGAGCCGGGAAGGTCGGCGATGGCCTCTTCCTCACTGGTCCGCTTGATCGAGACCACCGTGATGATCCACGCGACCGCGGACCCCACGACGAATGCCAGCAAATACCACAACCATTGGGCTACAAATGCCATGTCGAATTCTCCTTAGCTCACTGCGATCTCGACGCGACGGTTCTGAGCCTTGCCCTCCGGCGTGTCATTGCTCGCGACAGGATTCGCCGATCCGAAGCCCTGCGAGGTGACGTTGCCGGCGGCGATGCCCTGCGAAACCAGGAAGTCCGCAACGGCTTTCGCCCGGTTCTCGCTCAGCGGCTGGTTGATCGCGTCGTTGCCGGTGTTGTCGGTGAATCCCTTGACCGCAACCTTCGCGTCCGGGCAGTCCTTGATCTTCGCCGCGATCTGGGTCAGCTGACCCTGCGAGCTGTCCGCGACCGCGTAGCCGTCCGTGGCGAAGTTGATCGGCGTCTTCAACAGGTCGTTGATACCGGCCTGCACATCGGCGCACCGGTTCGGCGCCGGGGCGTTGGCGACCTGAATCTGGTTGTCGATCTTGGCGTCCGGCCAGGCGGTCTTGGCGGCGGCTTCAGCGGCGGCCTTGACGTCCTCGGACGGCGCGGTGCCCGTCAGCGTGATGGTGTCGCCCTCGACCTTCCACGAGAAGTCGGGGATGTCGACGTCCGGTTTGAGTGCGGCACCGAGGCCGGCGAGATCCGGAATGCTCACACCGTCGCGCACCGTGAGGTTGTCGATCACGTTGACCGACGGGCCGAATACATCCTTGACCGCGTTGAGGAACGACGTCTTCGCGGCCTCCGTCGGCAGCACACCCGTCAACGTGAGGTCATTGCCGTTGCGCAGCAAAGACAGCGCGCCCCAGGACAGGTTGGGCACGTTGACGTTCGGCGTCGTCAATTCCGGCAGTGTCACGGTGGGACTGACCGTGGGCATGGTCAGGTCGACGTCCTTCTTGGACTTGTCGAGCACCCCCCACCCCAGCAGACCGAGCAGCAACGGGATGGCCAGCAGTGCGAGCAACCAGCCCAGCCCCGGCGTGCGCCGGTAGTACCTGGTGGCCTGCCGCCATCCGGTAATCGTGCGAGTTTCATCAGAACCCGGCATGAATCCTCCATCTGACGATCGAATTAATTCGACCTTGTTTACCAAAACGAGCCTAGAACAGTTTTGAGGCCAGTTGGGACAGTTTTTGCGCCCATCCGATGGTTGCGGGTAAGCCTCAGGTCAACCCCCGCGACGACTACCGGACGCCCAGCAAATCAATTACGAAGATCAATGTTTTTCCCGACAGCCGGTGCCCAGAACCGGCAGGTCCGTACGCCTGCGCGGGCGGAATCACCAATTTCCGGCGGCCGCCGACCTTCATGCCCGGTATTCCGTCCTGCCAGCCTTTGATCAGACCGCGCAAGGGAAATTCGATGGATTCGCCTCTGTTCCAAGAACTGTCGAACTCCTCTCCGGTGTCGTATTCAACGCCGACGTAATGCACGGTGACGGTGCCGCCGGGTACCGCCTCGGCGCCGTCGCCCACCACAACGTCCTCGATGACGAGTTCATCGGGCGCCGGACCATCGGGGAATTCGATTTCAGGTTTCGTCGTCACAACGGCGAGGCTAATGGACTCGCCGGCGCGCCAAGCCCGCAGCGGTCAAACCGGTGCCGGCGATCGTGCGCTGGGGCAGACTGCAATCGTGGCCTCCGACCGTCCCGGCGTCGCCGACCTCGACGTCGCTGTGGTCGGCGGTGGCCACAACGGCCTTGTCGCGGCGGCATATCTGGCGCGCGCGGGGTTGCGGGTCCGACTCCTGGAACGACAGGACCACACCGGCGGCGCGGCCATCTCGGCCGAGGCGTTTCCCGGCGTGGCGGCTCGATTGTCGCGGTACTCGTATCTGGTCAGCCTGTTTCCCCGCCGGATCCTCGAGGATCTCGGTGTCCCCCTTCGCCTGGCGCGCCGCCGGTACTCCTCGTACACACCGGACCCGTCGACCGGCGGGCGGACCGGACTGCTGATCGGCCCGCGGTCGACCTTCGCGGCCATCGGGGCCGGCGCGGACGCCGACGGCTTCACCGAGTTCTACCGGCGCACCCGCCTGGTGACAGAAGCGTTGTGGCCCAGCCTCATCGAGCCGTTGCCCACCCGCGCGCAGGCTCGCGACCGGGTGCTCGCCGGCGGTGATCAGGCGGCGGCGGCGTGGGCCGACATCGTGGAGACACCGATCGCCGCGGCGATCACCGCGGCCGTGGCCAACGATGTGGTGCGCGGCGTGCTGGCCACCGACGCCCTGATCGGGACGTTCGCCCGCACCGACGACGACTCGCTGCGCCAGAACGTCTGCTTCCTGTACCACCTGCTCGGTGGCGGGACCGGGGACTGGGACGTTCCGGTCGGCGGCATGGGCGCGCTGACCAGCGCGCTAGCCGCCGCCGCCCGCGGCTTCGGGGCCGAAATATGTACCGGGGCGGATCTTTTCGCGATCACACCGGACGGCGAGGTGTCCTACCGCCGTGGTGCCGACGAGCATCGGTTGCGGGCCCGGTTCGTGCTGGCGGGTGTGACGCCGGTGGTGCTGGCGGGCCTGCTCGGCGAACCGGACCCGCCGCTGGCCCAGGGGGCTCAGACGAAGGTGAACCTGATGCTGCGCCGGCTTCCGGTGCTGCGCGATCAGACGGTGACCCCGGAACAGGCGTTCGGCGGCACGTTCCACATCAACGAGACGCTGACCCAACTCGACGACGCGTTCGCCCACGCTGCGGCCGGCGACATTCCCGCGCCGCTGCCGTGCGAGATCTATTGCCACTCCCTGGCCGACCCGAGCATTCTGTCGCCCGAGTTGCGGGCGACCGGAGCGCAGACACTTACCGTGTTCGGCCTGCACACACCGCACAGCCTGCTAGCTGGCCGAGATCACGACCAGATGCGCGGCGAACTGACCGACGCGGTGCTGGCATCGTTGAATTCCGTTCTGGCCGAACCCATTCAGGACCTGTTGTTCACCGACGCCGACGGGAATCCCTGTGTCGAGGCCAAGACCACCCTGGACCTGGAGAACACCCTGCGGATGACCGCGGGGAACATCTTCCACGGCGCTCTGCAGTGGCCGTTCGCCGAGGACGGCGCCGCTTTGGACACGCCCGCTCAGCGCTGGGGTGTGGCGACCACCCACCCCCGAATTATGTTGTGCGGCTCCGCGGCCCGCCGCGGCGGCGCGGTGTCGGGGATAGGCGGCCACAACGCGGCGATGGCGGTGCTGGAGGCGGCTGAGCGCGGTTAGCCCTCGACGGTCACCATCTTGGCGACGATGGCCGCGAGAACGGCCAGGTCGTCGTCGTCGAGGCCGGACAACACGGCCGGGGCCGGATCGTCGATGGCCGTCATCCTGCCGACCAGTGCGCGGCCCGCTTCGGTGAGTGAAACCACCTTGCTCCGCCGGTTGCCGGGATCGATGTTCCGCACCGCGAGCCCACGGCCCTCCAGATCGTTCACCGCGACGGTGGCCGCGGGTGCGTCGATGGTGGCGGCCAGCGCAACCTCCTTGACCGTCATCGGGTTTCGCGCCAGGCGCAGCAGGATCCGGATCCGGCTGAACGGCAGGCCGGCCTCGGCCACGGCCGCACGTCGCCAGGTGTCCTTGTTGTCCAGCACGATGCGGGACAGATCGAGCCAGACCTGGTCGGCGAGGCGATTACGCGCATTCACGCAACTACTGTGAATCCACAACGATTGGGTTGCAAGTGTCGCCGACATCGGCGAACGCCCCGAACGCCCGCCCGGGCGCGACTACTAGCGCTGTTGGAGCAGGGTGTAATCGCGCTCGGTGTAACCGGTGTAGACCTGCCGCGGCCGGCCGATCTTGCCGGGTTCCGAGTGCATCTCGCGCCAGTGGGCGATCCAGCCGGGCAGCCGGCCCAGCGCGAACAGCACGGTGAACATCCGGGTCGGGAAGCCCATCGC
>ERZ724513.1561-NODE-1561-length-11578-cov-15.591860_pt1 | contig 11578 bp, 9 predicted proteins | sample MGYA00376046_ERZ724513 | MGnify/ENA primary metagenome ERZ724513 (study PRJEB28724, sample SAMN07190883) | activated sludge metagenome | isolation source: activated sludge of sewage treatment plant in Hong Hong | place: Hong Kong | collected 2016-03-17 ... | reverse complement strand
CGCGCGGTGGACCGGCGGCGGGAACGACGCGGAGTACGCCGAGCCGTGGCCGGCCTTCCGGGCCCGCGTGACGGCTGCCCTCGACCGGGCGCAGGAGCAGGCCGGCCCGGGTGGCACGGTCGTGGTGGTCAGCTCGGGCGGGCCGATCGCGGCCGCGTGCGCTGCGCTGGTCGATCCCGAGGCCGACGACGCGTCGTTCGCCCGGCTGTGGAGCCGGCTCAACACGGTGATGGTGAACGCGTCGTACACGCGCGTGGTCGTCGGTTCCACCGGCCCTCGGCTGCTGACCTTCAACGAGCACCCGCACCTCGAGGGCGAGCTCGTGACCTACCGCTGACGCCTACCGCCGATCCCTACCGCTGACGCCTGCCGCTGGCGCCTGCCGCTGACCCCTACCGCCGACCCCGCGCCGGGTGCATGCTGGCCCGATGGCACAGGCGGCTCCCGCGCCGAACCGGAGCATGGCGGTCCCGCTGACGGCGTTCGCGGCGGGCGCGGTCGTCGCGCTGCTGGTCGGGGTGTTCGGCACGGTCCACGACCCCACGTTGGGCGGGACCACCACGTTGGGGTTCGACACGGTGCTCGCGATGAAGGTCGCGGTCACCTGCGTGATCGGCGTGCTCGCGGTCCTGCAGCTGCTGGGGGCGCTGTGGCTCTACGGCCGGCTCGGCGTCGCGGCGCCGTCCTGGCTGGGCACCGTGCACCGAGTGGGCGGCACGGTCGCCCTGCTGCTCACCGTCTTCGTCGGGTATCACTGCCTCTGGGCGCTCGGGCTGGAGAGCGGCCACCTGCCCGACGGCGAGAAGGTGCCGCTGCGGACGGTCGTGCACGGGGTCCTCGGGTGTGCGGTGTTCGGGGCGGTCGTGGTGAAGGTGACGGCGGTGCGGTCCCAGCGGGCCCCGGGCTGGTTCCTGCCGATCGCCGGCGGGCTGCTGTTCGCGCTGCTGGTCCTCGTCGTGCTGACCTCCGCCGTCTGGTACCTGGACGCCCACGGCTGGCCGTCGAACAGCTACGCCTGACCGCAGCCGCAGCCGCAGCCGCAGCCCGCAGTCAAGGCAGCCCTAGACCAGCCCGGCGCGCATGTCCATGAGCCGACCGAGCACGCGAGGCGCGTCGGCGCGCAGGCCGTCGTGCTCGTACTCGTTGGTGACCCAGGCCCGCACGTTGCCGACCCGGCGCGCGGTGTCGAGCTGCAGGTCGGCGTCGACGTACATGTCGTCGAAGTAGACGGCCGCGCACACCGGCACCTCGTTGGTGGCGAGCCGGTCGAGGTCGTAGAGGGGCGGCCAGTCGTCGTACGACGCCAGCAGGTCCGCGGCGCCGAGGAACGGGCGGAGCGCGGCGATCTCCTCGAACATCCAGCGGTAGAACATCTCGCCGGTGAAGAGCAGCGGGTCGTGGTCGGCCGCGAACTCCGGGTGCTGGGAGATCGCTCGTTCGGCCGCCCACGCCGTCGGCGGCAGGCCGGGCTGGCCGTAGGTGTACTCCTGCAGCGCGAACAGCGGCCCTTCCGCGAAGGCGGTCGCCGTGAGCACGCCGTGGAGGAAGACGTCGGAGAGCTCCGCGCCGTGCCACGCCTCGTCGAGCAGCCAGTGCAGCTTGTCGTAGCCGTCGCCCATGCCGAACCCGCTGCCGAGCATCCGGAACCGCCGCGGGGTGAACCGGTCGCCGTCGGGCAGGTGCACGACGTGTGCCTCGAGATGGTTCGCGATCCGCCGTACCGTGTGGGCGTCCTCGGGGTAGCGGGCATAGAACTCGGCGTTCTTGCGGGCCACGCGCGGGTAGGTGCGTGCGTAGACGTCGTCGGCCGTGGCGACGATCCCGGGCAGCCCGCCGGTCACGTAGCAGGCGTCGAGCGCCTCGGGCGCCTGCGAGAGGTACGCCATCGTGACGAAGCCGCCGTAGCTCTGACCCAGCGTCTCCCACGGCCGACCGCCGGCGAGGCGGGCACGGAGCACCTCGGCGTCCGCCACGATCGAGTCGGCGCGGAACAGGCGGAGGTACGCCGCGACCTGCCCGTCGGTCATCCCCGCGACCGCGCGACCCGTGAGCGGCGTGCTACGGCCGGTGCCGCGCTGGTCGAGCAGGAGCACCCGGTGGGTGCGGGTGGCGAACCGGATCCATCCGTCCCCCGGGCCTCCTCCCGGGCGCGGCGACTTGCCGCCGGGGCCGCCCTGGAGGAACAGCAGCCACGGCAGCTCGTCGTGCTCGCGGCCCGCCGCGACCACCTCGCGTGCGAACACCTCGATGGTGCCGCCGCGCTCCGGACGACGGTGGTCGAGGGGCACCTCCACGACGTGGTCGGTGACGACGAGACCCGGGATCCGCACGGTGGTCATGTCCCCGAGTCTGAGGGTTGAGTCGAGACTTCCGTCGATCGAGTCGGGACTTCTCGCCACGGGTGTGGTCAGAAGTCGCGACTCAACCGACGGAAGTCTCGACTCAACAGAAAACAAGCAGGCTTGACTGTTTGTTCCTGACCCAGCATGCTGGCGCGGTGACGTCGTCCACCGCCGCTGCCCCGACCTCGGGGCGGGTGCCCCAGGAGGAGCGCACGCGGGTGATGCGGGCGCGGCTGCTCGAGGCGACCGTCGACTGCCTGGTCGAGCGCGGCTTCGCGGGTACGTCGACGACGCTGGTCTCCGAGCGGGCCGGGGTGAGCCGGGGTGCGCAGCTGCACCACTTCCCCACCAAGAACGATCTGGTCGTCGCCGCGGTGGAGCACCTGACCGAGAAGCGCGGCGCCGAGCTGGCCGCGGCGGCCGCCCGGTTGCCGCAGGGCCGCCGACGGACCCGTGCGGTCCTGGAGATGCTGGCCGACCACTTCACCGGCGCGGTCTTCAGCGCCGCCCTCGAGCTGTGGGTGGCGGCTCGGACCGACGAGACGCTGCTCGCCGCCGTCTCGCCGCTGGAGCTGCGCGTCGGCCGCGAGACGCACCGGCTCACCGTCGAGCTGCTGGGCGCCGACGAGTCGGTCCCGGGCACCCGGGAGCTGGTGCAGGCCACCCTCGACCTCGTGCGCGGCCTCGGCCTCGCCAACACGATCACCGACGACGCCCGCCGGCGCGGCCGGATCCTCGACCGCTGGGCCGACCTGCTGGACCAGCAGCTGCAGAAGGAGCAGGGATGACCCTCCTCGACGACCTCCTGGTCGACCTCAAGGCCGAGAGCGACCGGCTCTGGAACGCCGTGTCCGGCCTCGACGACGCCGGGTGGGCCACGCCCACCCCGGCGCCCGGCTGGACGGTCGCCACCCAGGTCGCGCACCTGCTCTGGACCGACGAGGTCGCGGTGATCGCCGCGACCGACAAGGACGCGTGGGACGCACTCGTCCTCGAGGCGCTCGAGGACCCGCTCGGGATCGTCGACGCGAAGGCGCTCGAGGTCGCGCGGCTCGCCCCGGCCGCCCTGCTGGCCCGCTGGGGACGGGCCCGCGAGGCGCTCCCGCGCGCGCTGCGGGACTACCCCGAAGGGCAGAAGATGCCCTGGTTCGGCCCGCCGATGTCGCCGACGTCGATGGCGACCGCACGGTTCATGGAGACCTGGGCGCACGCGCTCGACGTGTACGACGCCCTGGACGTCGCCCCCGAACCGACCGACCGGATCCGGCACGTCGCGCACCTCGGCGTACGCACCCGCGGGTTCGCGTTCTCGGTCCACGGACTCGAGCCGCCGGCCGACGAGCTCCGGGTGGAGCTGACCGCTCCCTCGGGCGAGCTGTGGACGTGGGGTCCAGAGGACGCCGCGCAGTCGGTCCGCGGCTCGGCCTGGGACTTCTGCCTCCTGGTGACCCAGCGGGTCCACCGCGACGACACCGGGCTGGTCGCGACCGGCCCGGACGCGGAGAAGTGGCTCACGATCGCCCAGGCGTTCGCCGGCCCCGCCGGTGAAGGGCGGCAGGCCCGTGCCTGACGGACGTGACGACGTGATGCGGATCGGCAACTGCTCCGGCTTCTACGGCGACCGGCTCTCCGCGATGCGCGAGATGCTCGAGGGCGGGTCGTTGGACTACCTCACCGGTGACTACCTCGCCGAGCTGACCATGCTGATCCTCGGCCGGGACACGATGAAGGACGCCTCGCTGGGCTACGCGAAGACGTTCGTCCGCCAGCTCGAGGACTGCCTCGGCCTCGCCCTGGAGCGCGGCGTGAAGATCGTCAGCAACGCCGGCGGTCTCAACCCCGCCGGCCTCGCCGACCGGGTGCGCGAGATCGCGGCCGGCCTCGGCCTCGACGCCGCCGTCGCGCACGTCGAGGGCGACGACCTGCGGGGGATCTCCCAGGAGCTGGGGCTGAGCGAGAAGGCCCTGACCGCCAACGCCTACCTGGGTGGGTTCGGCATCGCAGCCGCCCTGCGCGCGGGCGCCGACGTCGTCGTCACCGGACGGGTCACCGACGCGAGCGTCGTCGTCGGACCGGCGATCGCGCACCACGGCTGGACGCCGACGTCGTACGACGAGATGGCCGGTGCCGTCGTGGCCGGCCACGTGCTCGAGTGCGGGACCCAGGCCACGGGCGGCAACTTCTCCGGCTTCCGGTCCCTCCCGGACCACACCACGCCGCTGGGCTTCCCGCTCGCCGAGATCGCGGCCGACGGCAGCAGCGTGATCACCAAGCACGCCGGCACCGGCGGCATGGTCACCGTCGACACCGTCACCGCCCAGCTCCTCTACGAGATCCAGTCGACGCGCTACCTCAACCCCGACGTCACCACCCACCTCGACACGATCACGCTCCGGGAGGTCGGACCGGACCGCGTCGAGGTCAGCGGCGTGCGCGGCGAGGCGCCGCCCGAGCGGCTCAAGGTCTGCGTCAACGAGCTCGGCGGCTTCCGCAACGCCGCGGAGTTCGTGCTCACCGGGCTCGACATCGAGGCCAAGGCCGACTGGGTGCGCGAGCAGCTCTCGCCGTCGCTCACCGCCGCCGAGGTGTCCTGGACGCTGACCGCGCTCCCACAGCCGGACGCCGACACCGAGGAGGGTGCGTCCTGCCTCCTGCGGTGCGCGGTCAAGGACGCCGAGCCCGGCCCGGTCGGCCGCGCGTTCACCGGCCCGGCGGTCGAGCTGGCGCTGGCGTCGTACCCCGGCTTCACGATGACCGCCCCGCCGGCCCAGCCGGCGCCGTACGGCATCTACCGGGCGGCGTACGTCGACCGCGCGTCGGTCACTCACACGGTCGTCCACGCCGACGGTCGGCGCGAGGTGATCGCCGACCCCCTCGAGTTCGGCGTCGCCGACCCCGACCACGGCCGGCGGCCCTCGCCCTACCCCGCGCCCGTCGACTCGGTGACCCGGCGGATGCCGCTCGGCACCTTCGTCCACGCCCGATCGGGCGACAAGGGCGGCGACGCCAACCTCGGGCTGTGGGTCGTGCACGACGGCTCGGAGAAGTACGACGAGCGGGTCACCTGGCTGCAGAAGCTGATCACCCCGCGCAAGGTGCGCGAGCTGGTGCCCGAGGCGGCCGACCTCGAGGTCGAGGTCTACGTGCTCCCCAACCTCGGCGCGGTGAACGTGCTGATCCGCGGGCTGCTCGGCGACGGGGTCGCCGCATCCACGCGCTTCGACCCGCAGGCCAAGGGCCTCGGCGAGTGGGTGCGCTCGCGGCTCGTCCACATGCGCGAGGGACTGGCAACCACCCCACGGAGTTCTTCGTCTCCTCCGCTGCGCTCCCCCGACGAACAACTCCGCGGGGACCCCGGAGAAGAGCGATGAGCGCGCTCCACGACCTGGGCGCCGAGTTCGTCCGGCGCGAGGTGGCGCCCCACCTGCAGGAGTGGGAGGACGCCGGGGAGATCCCGCGCGCGCTGCACCTGGCGGCGGCGAAGCAGGGGCTGCTCGGCATCTCGTTCGCCGAGGAGGTGGGCGGCCAGGGTGGTGACCTGCTCGACACCGTCGACCTGCAGGAGGGGATGTTCGAGGCGGGCGCGTCGAGCGGGCTGATGGCGGCCCTCTTCACGGGCGGCATCGCGCTGCCCCACATCGCCGCCCACGGCAGTCCCGACCTGGTCGACCGCTTCGTGCGGCCGACCCTCGCGGGGGAGACGATCGGAGCGCTCGGCATCACCGAGCCCGGTGGCGGCTCCGACGTCGGCGGCATCCGCACGACCGCGGTGCGGGACGGCGACGACTACGTCGTCAACGGCGCCAAGACGTTCATCACCAGCGGCGTGCGCGCGGACTTCGTGACGACGGCGGTCCGGACAGGTGGGCCGGGGGCGGGGGGCGTCAGCCTGCTCGTCATCGAGAAGGGCACGCCGGGCTTCACCGTCGACCGCTCGCTGCGCAAGATGGGCTGGCACTGCTCCGACACCGCCGAGCTGTCGTTCGTCGACGTGCGCGTGCCGGTCGCGAACCTGGTCGGCGCGGAGAACAGCGGCTTCCTGCAGATCGCCGAGCAGTTCGTGGTCGAGCGGATCGCGCTCGCCGTCCACGCCTACGGCATCGCCGCCCGCTCGCTCGCCCTGACCGCGGCGTACTGCCGTGACCGCGAGACGTTCGACAAGCCGCTCATCGAGCGTCAGGTCGTGCGGCACAAGCTCGTCGAGATGCACCGGCAGGTCGAGGTGGCCCGCACCTACACGCGCGAGGTGGCGCGTCGGCACGTGGGCGTTGCCCCCGAGATGCAGAGCAACGTGATCGCGGAGGCCTGTCTCGCGAAGCAGACCGCCGTCGACTGCTCGACCTACGTCTGCGACCAGGCCGTCCAGCTGCACGGCGGGACGGGATACATGCACGGGACCGAGGTGGAGCGGCACTACCGCGACGCGCGGATCCTGCCGATCGGAGGAGGGGCCAGCGACGTGCTGACCGATCTCGCAGCCAAGCTGCTGGGCTATTCATGAGCATCTCCCTGCTGAAGCCGATGGGCGGCGAGGTGTCGCTCTGGATGAAGGCCTCGCCCGAGGAGGTGTGGGCGCTCGTGAGCGACGTGACCCGCATCGGGGAGTTCTCACCGGAGACCTTCGAGGCGCAGTGGACGCGCGGCTCGACCGGCCCGGAGGTGGGCGCCTACTTCAAGGGCCACGTGAAGCGCAACGGCGTGGGGCCGACCTACTGGTCCCCGTGCAAGGTCACCGAGTGCGTGCCGAACGAGCTGTTCGAGTTCTCGGTCGGCACCGACGACGTGACGGTCAACAACTGGGGCTACCGCCTGCAGGCGCAGAACGGCGGCACGCTCGTCACGGAGTACTTCCGGCTCGAGCCGGCGCTCTACCTGCGCGCCTACTGGCTGGTGCTCGGGTTCCTGCGCGGGCGCACCAACGAGAAGGGCATGCGGACCACGCTCGAGCGGATGAAGCAGGTGGTGGAGTCATGACGGAGACCATGTCCGAGACCGTGTCGACGAACCGCGAGGCGATGCTGGCGAAGCTCGCCGAGCTCGACACCGAGCAGGCCAAGGCGGTCGCCGGCGGCGGCGAGAAGTACGTCGGGCGCCACCACGCCCGCGGCAAGCTGCTGCCCCGCGAGCGGATCGAGCTGCTCATCGACGAGGGATCGGCCTTCCTCGAGCTCTCCCCGCTCGCCGGCTGGGGATCGGACTTCCCCGTCGGCGCCAGCGTCGTCACCGGCATCGGGGTCGTCGAGGGCGTCGAGTGCATGATCACCGCCAACGACCCGACGGTGAAGGGCGGCGCCAGCAACCCCTGGACGGTCAAGAAGATCTTCCGCGCCTCGCAGATCGCCGAGGAGAACGGGCTCCCGACGGTCTCGCTCGTCGAGTCCGGTGGCGCGGACCTGCCGACGCAGAAGGAGATCTTCATCCCCGGGGGCAAGCTCTTCCGCGACATCACGCGGGCGTCGGCGCGCAAGGAGCCGACCGTGGCGCTGGTCTTCGGCAACTCGACCGCCGGCGGTGCCTACGTGCCCGGCATGTCCGACTACACCGTGATGGTCAAGGAGCAGGCCAAGGTCTTCCTCGGCGGCCCGCCGCTGGTGAAGATGGCGACCGGTGAGGAGTCCGACGACGAGTCGCTCGGCGGTGCCGAGATGCACGCCCGGACCTCCGGCCTCGCCGACTACCTCGCCGAGGACGAGCTCGACGCGATCCGCATCGGCCGCCGCATCGTGGCGCGGCTCAACTGGCGCAAGGCGACGCGGCCGCCGGTCACCTGGGCCGAGCCCGACGAGGACCCCGAGGGCCTGCTCGACCTGATCCCGGCGGACCTGAAGGAGCCGTTCGACCCGCGCGAGGTGATCCGCCGGATCTGCGACGGGGTGTCCGACACGAACGGCACGGTGTTCGACGAGTTCAAGCCGCTCTACGGCACGTCGCTGGTCACCGGCTGGGCCAAGCTGCACGGCCGGCCGATCGGCATCCTCGCCAACGCGCAGGGGGTGCTGTTCTCCGAGGAGGCCCAGAAGGCCACCCAGTTCATCCAGCTCGCCAACCAGGTCGACACCCCGCTGCTGTTCCTGCACAACACCACCGGCTACATGGTCGGCAAGGAGTACGAGCAGGGCGGCATCATCAAGCACGGCGCGATGATGATCAACGCGGTGAGCAACTCCAAGGTCCCGCACCTGAGCGTGATCATGGGCGCGTCCTACGGTGCCGGCAACTACGGCATGAACGGGCGCGGCTACGACCCGCGCTTCCTGTTCACCTGGCCGTCGGCGAAGTCCGCGGTGATGGGCCCGGCGCAGCTCGCCGGCGTGCTGGAGATCGTCGCCCGGCAGTCCGCCGAGTCGCGCGGCGACGTCTTCGACGCGGAGGGTATCCAGGGCATCAAGGAGATGGTGGAGGCGCAGATCGAGGAGCAGTCGCTGCCGTTCTTCCTCTCCGGGATGCTGTACGACGACGGCGTCATCGACCCCCGCGACACCCGGACGGTCCTCGGCATCTGCCTGTCCGTCATCGAGACCGAGCCGATCGTCGGCACCGACCGCTTCGGCGTCTTCAGGATGTGAGCAGCATGATCAACCGACTGTTGGTGGCCAACCGCGCCGAGATCGCGTCCCGGGTGTTCCGCACCTGCCGCAAGCTCGGGATCGAGACCGTCGCCGTCCACTCCGACGCCGATGCGGCCCTGCCCTACGTGCGCGAGGCCGACCACGCCGTACGCCTGCCCGGCAGCGCACCGTCGGAGACCTACCTCCGGATCGACCTCGTGCTCGAGGCGGCCCGCCGGTCCGGTGCCGACGCGATCCACCCGGGCTACGGGTTCCTCTCGGAGAACGCCGACTTCGCCCGTGCCGTCGAGGACGCCGGCCTGACCTGGGTCGGTCCGACGCCGGGGTCGATCGACGCGATGGGCTCGAAGATCGGCGCCAAGGAGATCATGAAGGCGGCCGGGGTGCCGGTGCTCGAGGCTCCCGCCGAGCCCACCGAGGCCGACCTCCCGTTGCTCGTGAAGGCGTCCGCCGGCGGCGGTGGTCGCGGCATGCGGGTGGTGCGGCGGCTGGAGGACCTGGGCGGCGAGATCGCCAAGGCGGAGGCGGAGGCGTTGTCCGCCTTCGGCGACGGCACCGTCTTCGTCGAGCCGTACGTCGAGCGCGGCCGCCACGTCGAGGTGCAGATCGTCGGCAACGGGCAGGGTGACGTGCTCGTCCTGGGCGAGCGCGACTGCTCGCTGCAGCGGCGCCACCAGAAGGTCGTCGAGGAGTCGCCGGCGCCGAACCTCACCGAGGACGTCGCGGACGCGCTGCACGAGGCCGCGCGCAAGGCCGGGGAGGCGATCGACTACCGCGGTGCGGGCACGGTCGAGTTCCTCTACGAGCCGGGGTCCGAGCGCTTCTTCTTCCTCGAGATGAACACCCGTCTCCAGGTCGAGCACCCGGTGACCGAGCTGGTCCACGGCGTCGACCTGGTCGAGATGCAGCTGGCGGTGGCGGAGGGCGCCGGCCTGGACGGCTGGGCGGTCGCCGGCGAGCCGATGGGGCACGCGATCGAGGTCCGGCTCTACGCCGAGGACCCCGCGGCGGACTACCAGCCGCAGAGCGGCCGGCTGACGACGTTCGAGATCCTCCCCCCTGGTGAGCAGAGCGAGGGGATCCGGGTCGACGCCGGGTTCGAGTCCGGCAGCGAGGTGTCGACGCACTACGACGCGATGCTGGCCAAGGTCATCGCGTACGCCGAGACCCGCACGGCTGCGGCGCGCAAGCTCGCGTCCGTGCTCAGCCGGGCACGCATCCACGGGCTCGTCACCAACCGCGACCTGCTCGTGTCGATCCTGCGCGACCCGACCTTCCAGGCCGGCGAGGTGTCGACCGACTTCCTGACCGGCTTCGAGACGGACCGGCCTGGATCGGTGAGCGCCGACGCAGCGGTCGCTGCGGCGATCGCGCTCGCGGAGCACGCGCGCGAGGTCCGCACCGTCCAGCGGGGCATCCCGGTCGCCTGGCGCAACGTGGCGTCCCAGCCGCAGCGCACCGTCTTCCAGACCCTCGACGGGGCCGAGGTCACCGCCGAGTGGTGGGGCGGGCGCGACGGCTACGCGATCGACGGCCACCAGGTGGTCGCGGCGAGCCCGACCGAGGTGACGCTCGAGACCGACGGGGTGCGCGCGACGTACCGGATCGCTGTCAACGGAGCCGATGTCGACGTCGACGGCCCGCGCGGCCACACGCGGCTGACGCGCGTGCCGCGGTTCGTGGACCCCGCCGAGCAGGTCGCCAGCGGCAGCCTGCTGGCGCCGATGCCGGGCACGGTCGTCACCGTGGCGGTGGAGGCCGGGCAGCAGGTCGAGGCCGGGCAGCCGGTGCTCGTGCTCGAGGCGATGAAGATGCAGCACACCGTGAGCGCGCCGTACGCCGGCACGGTGACCGAGATCGACGTGAAGCCCGGTGCGCAGGTCGCCGCCGGGGAGGTCCTCGCAGTAGTCGAGCAGAGCATGGTGGAAGAGGAGCAGCAGTGAGCAACGAGTTCAGCGAGTCCGAGGAGCGCCAGGAGCTCCGCAAGGCCGTGGCCAAGCTGGCCGGGAAGTTCGGCCGCGAGTGGTTCACCGAGAAGGCCCGCGCCGGGGAGAAGACGACCGAGCTGTGGCTGGAGATCGGGCGCAACGGCTACCTCGGCATCAACATCCCCGAGGAGTACGGCGGCGGGGGTGGCGGCATCGGCGACGTCGCCGCCGTGTGCGAGGAGCTGTCGGCGCAGGGGTGCCCGCTCCTGCTGATGGTCGTGAGCCCGGCGATCTGCGGCACGATCATCAGCCGCTACGGCACCGAGGAGCAGAAGCGGCGCTGGCTCCCGGGCATCTGCGACGGCACCTCGACCATGGCGTTCGCGATCACCGAGCCCGATGCCGGCACCAACACCCACAACATCACCACGACCGCCCGGCGGGACGGCGACGAGTGGGTGCTCAACGGCCGGAAGATCTACATCTCCGGCGTCGACGAGGCCGACAACGTGCTCGTGGTGGCGCGCGCCGAGGACGCGAAGACCGGCAAGGTCAAGCCGGTCCTCTTCGTGGTCCCGACCGACTCCGCCGGCTTCGAGGCGCGGGCGATCCCGATGGAGATCGTGAGCCCTGAGCTCCAGTTCCAGGTGTTCCTCGACGACGTCCGGCTGCCAGCCGACGCGATCGTCGGCGACGAGGACGGCGGGCTGGTGCAGCTCTTCGCCGGTCTCAACCCCGA
>ERZ724513.1560-NODE-1560-length-11583-cov-7.362509_pt1 | contig 11583 bp, 12 predicted proteins | sample MGYA00376046_ERZ724513 | MGnify/ENA primary metagenome ERZ724513 (study PRJEB28724, sample SAMN07190883) | activated sludge metagenome | isolation source: activated sludge of sewage treatment plant in Hong Hong | place: Hong Kong | collected 2016-03-17 ... | reverse complement strand
CGAAATTCGCCGTCATCGGCTATGGCAAGCTTGGCGGCAAGGAACTCGGCTACGCCTCCGACCTCGATCTCGTCTACCTCTACGACGATCCCGACCCCGAGGCCGGGGAAAACTACGCCCGCCTCGGCCAGCGCCTCAACACCTGGCTGGCGAGCCAGACCTCGGCCGGCATTCTTTTCGAAACCGACCTCCGCCTGCGTCCCAACGGCGACTCGGGCCTGCTTGCCGTCTCGGTCGATTCCTTCCGCGACTACCAGCTCAGGCACGCCTGGGTCTGGGAACATCAGGCGCTGACCCGCGCCCGCTTCTGTGCCGGCGACCCGGCGGTCGGCGCCCGCTTCGAGGAAATCCGCTGCGAAATCCTCTGCCAGCAGCGTGATCCGGCCAAGCTCAGGGAGGAAGTGGTCGCCATGCGCCGCAAGATGGTTGACGCGCATGCCTCGGACAGCGACAGCGAGTTCAACCTCAAGCACGATCCCGGCGGCATAGTCGACGTCGAGTTCATCGTCCAGTACCTGGTGCTCGGCCACGCCCATCGCCATCAGCGGCTGACCGGCAACCTCGGCAACATCGCCCTGCTGCGGATCGCCGCCGAGCTTGGCCTGATCCCCGCCGACCAGGCGAAGGCCGCCGGCGACGCCTACCGCGAATACCGCCGCCTGCAGCATGCCAAGCGCCTCAGCGCCAACCCCAGGGGCCGTGTCGAGCGCGACAGCATCGCCCGCCACATTGCTGCGGTCAACCTGCTGTGGCAGACCGTTTTCGGCAGGTAGCCGGGAGTCGCCGGTCCGGTTCGAGCGTTGCATTCGGGATGCGCAAGGTTCATGCTTGGCCGGGACAGGAGAAATCGGGCATGCGTCTGGGCATTTTCGGTGCAGCCGGCGAGGTGACCGGTTCGTGTACGCTGGTGGAAACCGGAAAGACCCGCTTTCTGGTCGACTGCGGCCTGTTCCAGGGCGGGCCGGAAGCGCGCGGCAAGAACCTGCGGGCGCTGAATTTCGGCTGCAACGCGCGGGAAATCGATTTCGTCCTGCTCACCCATGCCCATATCGACCATTCCGGCCTGCTGCCGCGCCTCGCCGTCCTCGGATTCCGTGGGCCGATCTATGCGACGCCGGCGACCATCGCCCTGCTCGAAGTGCTGCTGCCGGACAGCGCGCACATTCAGGAAAAGGAGAACGAGTGGCAACTGCGCCACCGCCATCGCCGCGGCAAGAGCGAACGCGGCATCCCGGCGCCGCTGTACACGGTGGCCGAGGCGCTGTCGGCGCTCAAGCTGCTGCGTCCCGTCGCCTATCGCGAAACGCTGGCCCCGGCGGAAGCGGTCGAGGTCTGCTTCCATGATGCCGGCCACATTCTCGGTTCGGCCTGGCTGGAGGTCACGCTCGGCGGCGCGGGGCGCCCGCGCCGGCTGGTCTTCTCCGGCGATCTCGGCATGCCCGGCCGCCCGGTGCTGTGCGACCCGGAAAAGGCGGTGGCGGAAGCCGACCTGCTGTTGATCGAATCCACCTACGGCGACCGCCGGCATCGTTCGCTGCCGGAAACCGAGGATGAAATCGTCGCCGCCCTCGAGCGCACCCGCGCCGCGCAGGGCAACCTGATCATTCCCTCGTTTGCCGTCGGCCGCACCCAGGAAATCATCTACCTGCTCGCCGACCTGGTGCGCCGCCAGCGCCTCGCGCCGCTCGAGGTCTATGTCGACTCGCCGATGGCCAACGCGGCGACGCGGATCACGCTGGCGCATCCGGAATTGCTCGATCCCGAAACGCGCGAGCTGATCTCCTGGCAGCAGGCGCATCCGGAGAAGATGAAACTCGGGTTCGTCGCCGATGTCGAGCGCTCCAAGGCGCTGAACGAGGTGCGCAGCGGCGCCGTGATCATCTCGGCGAGCGGCATGTGCGAGGCCGGACGGATCAAGTATCACCTGCGCGAAAACCTGCCGCGCAGCGAATGCGGCGTGCTGATCGCCGGCTTTCAGGCGGCCGGCACGCTGGGCCGGCGGCTGGTCGACGGGGCGCGGCTGGTCCGCATCTTCGGCGAACCGGTTCCGGTCCGGGCGCGCATCTACACCGTCGGCGGGCTGTCGGCGCATGCCGACCAGGCGGCGCTGCTCGGCTGGCTGCGCGGCTTCCGCAAGGCCCCGCGGCAAACCTTCGTCGTCCATGGCGAGGCGGCGGCGTCAGCCAGTTTCGCGGCGGCGATCCACGACCAGCTGGGCTGGCCCGACGTGCGGCTGCCGCGTCCCGGCGAGCAAGTCGCCATTTGACGCGAACCATCCGTTGCGCAAGCGCACTGCCCGCGTCGTTCCCGGTCAGGCCTGCCAGCGCCGGGCCACGGCGACCGCGGCCCGCCAGCGGTCGCTTCTTTCGGCGCGCTCGGCGTCGGCGATTGCCGGTTCGAAGCGTCTTTCCAGTCGCCATTGCGCGGCGACTTCGTCCTCGCCGGCCCACAGGCCGACTCCGATCCCCGCGAGATAGGCAGCGCCGAGCGCCGTCGTTTCGGTAATCTCGGGGCGCACGACCGGCACCCCGAGCAGATCGGCCTGCAGTTGCATCAGCAGGTCATTGCGCGCCGCGCCGCCGTCGACGCGCAGTTCGGCCAGCACGATTCCCGAATCGGCAATCATGGCGCCAGCCAGGTCGGCGCTCTGCAGGGCGATGGCGTCGAGTGCGGCGCGGGCGATGTGGGCACGGCTGGTGCCGCGGGTCATGCCGAGCAGGGTGCCGCGCGCGCCGGGATCCCACCACGGCGCGCCAAGCCCGGAAAAGGCCGGCACCATGACGACGCCGCCGCTGTCGGGAACGCTGCCGGCCAGCGCCTCGATGTCCCCCGCGCTCTCGATGATCCCGAGGCCGTCGCGCAGCCATTGCGTGATCGCGCCGGCCATGAAGACGCTGCCCTCGAGCGCGAAAACGATCCCGCCGCCGTTGTCCCAGGCGACCGTCGTCAGCAGGCCGCGGGTCGAGGCGGTCGCGCTCGATCCCGTGTTCATCAGCATGAAGCAGCCGGTGCCATAGGTGTTCTTGGCCATGCCCGGGGTGAAACAGGCCTGGCCGAAGGTGGCTGCCTGCTGGTCGCCGGCGATCCCGGCGATGCGGATTTCGGCGCCGAACAGTTCGCGATCGCAGGTGGCGATCACCCCGCTGCTGGGAACCACCTCGGGCAGCAGGGCGGGCGGAATGTCGAGCACTCCGAGCAGTTCGTCGTCCCAGGTGCCGCGGCGAATGTCGAAGAGCAGCGTGCGCGATGCATTCGAGGCATCGCTGACATGCCGGCGCCCGCCGGTGAGTTGCCATACCAGCCAGCTATCGATCGTACCGAAGGCCAGATCCCCGCGTTCGGCGCGTTGCCGCGCCCCGGGAATCGCGTCGAGGAGCCAGGCGAGCTTGGTGCCCGAGAAGTAGGGGTCGAGCAGCAGCCCGGTCCGCGCCCGGAACCGCGCCTCGTGGCCGGCGGCCTTGAGTTCCGTGCAACGCCCGGCCGTGCGCCGGTCCTGCCAGACGATGGCGGGCGCCAGCGGGCGGCCGCTGGCCCGATCCCACAATACTGTCGTCTCGCGCTGGTTGGTGATGCCGATGGCCGCCACGTCGCCGGGCGCAATGCCGGCTTCCGCCAGCGCCGCGCGCCCGCAATCGAGTTGCGTCCGCCAGATCTCGTCGGGATCGTGCTCGACCCAGCCTGGCTGCGGAAAATGCTGCGTCAGCTCGCGCTGTGCCGACGCCGCCGCGCGGCCCCGCGCATCGAACAGGATGGCACGTGAACTGGTGGTGCCCTGGTCGAGGGCAAGCACGTATTTCATGGAAATGTCTCCCGTCCCGGTTCATTGCGATGGCCGCATTATTCACCAGAGAGACACCTCGCGGGGAACCACGGCAGACCCCGGTCGCCGCTCCCTGCCGCGGCGATCCCTGCAACTTCCACCGTTGTCCGGCAAACACGAAATGATTCAGACCGTTACATTAAGACCCAACAGTTGCGGGCGGCGCCACGCGAAAATGCGCCTTGCCCGATCACCGGACAAAGAACTCGTGAATTCCAACCAAGCCATTATCGCCATCAGCCTGTTCGCCGCCTTCGCCGATGGCGGCAACGACGGCCGCGAGCGCCGCGACGACGAAGCTGGCCTCCGGCCCGGTGGCCGCGGCGGCGGCTGCGGTCAACGAGGCGGAACTCGACAAATCCATCCTGAACCACGCCATCCTCAATGGCGCCCTCGAGCTGCTGCCGCGGTCATGTGCCTCGGTCGCGATCATCCCGCTGCAGATCAGGATGCTCTATCGCATCGGCAAGACTTATGGCCACGAACTCGACCAGGGGCACTTCAGGGAGTTTTCTGGCCATGGTCGGCGGCAAGGGCCTCTGAGAGGTCTGGCCGGAGATTCGGCCAGTCGCCAAGGTAACGAATATCCGGCTCGAAGTTGCATTTGCGGACAGCATGGACTATCGGTCCGCGCCAAGTCTCGACCATCGACAGCAAAGGACAATCAGCATGCGCCACTACCCTTCCGACAGCCCGCAAGCCATGGCTCGCCTGCTCGTCCTTGCCTTGCTGGCTGACGGGCTGATCGACACGAGCGAACTCGACCTGCTCGACGACAAGCGGACCATTGCCAGCCTCGGTCTCGACTCCGCGGGCTTCGACGACGTCTTCCACGGGTTCTGCGCCGACATGCTGCGCAAGGGACAGCGCATGACCAGCGACCGACTCGACCTCGATGCGGACACCATCGACCACATGCTCGACGAGGTCCGGAATCCTCTCCTGCGGAAGAAGACGCTACGCGCGATGATGGATATCGTTCACGCCGACCGGCAACTCGCCGGAGGCGAGGCGGCGCTGATCGCACGGGCCCTGAAGCGATGGGCCATCGACCTCGATCAGATCGCCGCGATGTCGGGGGGCGCCAGGCGCCTCTCTCGGCGCAACCCGCAGCAAGCCCTTCGCGCCTGAGAGGCGGCCGGCCCGGCAATCGGCCGGCCACCGATCCGGGCAGCCATGATCCGTCCTGAAGCGGACTTGGCGCGTGACCACCGGGTCGCCGCGTATCCGGCGCGGACAGCGCGGGAATCAGGAGGCGGCAATACCCCGTCGAAGCGGGGCCGATCTGCTAAGATTCGCCCGGACTTTTCAGGCGCCCCCACTTGTCCTCCCTCCAGGAAACATTCTCTCCCGACGGCCCGCTGGCGCGGGCCATCAACGGCTACCGCGTGCGTGCGCAACAGGTCGACATGGCCGAGCGCATCGCCGCGGCGATCAATGGCTGTTCGGTCTTCATCGCCGAGGCGGGCACCGGCACCGGCAAGACCTTTGCCTACCTGGTGCCGGCGCTGCAATCGGGCGGCAAGGTGATCGTTTCGACCGGCACCAAGACCCTGCAGGACCAGTTGTTCAACAAGGATCTGCCGATGGTGCGCGAGGCGCTCAAGGCGCCGGTCCGCATCGCGCTGCTCAAGGGACGGGCCAACTACGTCTGCCCCTACCATCTCCGGCGGGCGCTGGCCGACGGCCGCTTCCTGAGCCGCGAGGATGCCGCCGACGCGCGCCGCATCTCGCTCTTCGCCAAGCTCACGCGCAGCGGCGACAAGGCCGAATGCCTGGACGTACCGGAGAACTCGCCGGTGTGGAACCACGCCACCTCGACCCGCGAAAACTGCCTCGGCCAGGACTGCCCCGACTACAAGGGCTGCTTCGTCATGCAGGCGCGGCGCGAGGCGATGGCGGCCGATCTGGTCGTCGTCAATCACCACCTGTTCTTCGCCGACGTGATGCTGCGCGACGAAGGCATGGCCGAACTGCTGCCGGCCTGCAATACGGTCATCTTCGACGAGGCGCACCAGTTGCCGGAAGTGGCCACGCTGTTCTTCGGCGACACCGTGTCGACGGCGCAGGTGCTCGATCTGGCGCGCGATGCCCGCGCCGAAGGGCTGGCCAGCGCCCGCGACTGTCTGGAACTGCAAACGGGCAGCCGCCAACTGGAAAAGGTCGCCAGGGATCTGCGGCTGGCGGTCGGCATCGATGCCGGGCGCTTCGCCTGCGGTCAACTGCTCGAAAAGCCCGAATTTGCCCCCGCCCTCAAGTCGCTCGAGGACGAGGTCGCGAAGTTCGCCGCCATCCTGGAAACCCAGGCGCAGCGTGCCGAAGGACTGGAAAAGTGCTGGCAGCGGGCGCTCGAGCTGGTGGCGCGCCTTGGCGAATGGCAGAAGGCCAGCGACGGCTTCGTGCGCTGGGGCGAAGCCTACACCCAGTCGCTGCAACTCAACTCGACGCCGCTCGATGTCGCCGAGATCTTCAGGAAGCAGATGGGCGGCCACCCGCGCGCCTGGATCTTCACCTCGGCGACGCTCGCCGTGCAGGGCAGGTTCCAGCACTACTGCAGCGAACTCGGTCTCGGCGAGCCGGAAACGGCGTGCTGGGAGAGCCCCTTCGATTACGGAAGGCAGGCGCTGCTGTACGCGCCGCTCGGCATGCCCGAGCCGAATTCATTCGGGTATGCCGATGCCGTCGTCGCTGCCGCGTATCCGGCGCTGCTGGCCGCGGGCGGCCGCGCCTTCTTCCTGTGCACCAGCCTGCGCGCGATGCGCCGCACCCACGAATTGCTCAAGGGACGGCTGGAGGATGAAGGCCACGACATGCCGCTGCTGCTGCAGGGCGAAGGCAGCAAGAACGATCTGCTGCAGCGCTTCCGCCACCTCGGCAACGCCGTCCTGGTCGGCAGCCAGAGCTTCTGGGAGGGGGTCGATGTGCGTGGCGAGGCGCTGTCGCTGGTCGTCATCGACAAGATCCCGTTCGCGCCGCCCGACGACCCAGTGCTCGCGGCGCGCATCGAGCAGATGCGGCAGCAGGGGCGCAATCCCTTCATGGAATACCAGTTGCCGCGGGCCGTAATCAACGTCAAGCAGGGCGCCGGCCGGCTGATCCGCGACGAAACCGACCGCGGCGTGCTGATGATCTGCGATCCGCGACTCCTGTCGAAACCGTATGGCCGCCGTGTCTGGCAAAGTCTGCCGCCGATGCGGCGAACCAGGGAACTCTCCGAAGTGATCAGCTTTCTTGCCGGCCGATGAAATCGATCTTCGACAAGCTGCGCGCCGAGCAGCCGCAACTCTTTTCCGACGCCGCCATCACCATCGATGCGGCGACGGTGAATGCGATGGCCGAGATCATCGCCGCCATCGAGTCGGTCGTCGCCTTGCCGGCCTGGCGCTCGCGCGTCCTCGCCTGGGCGCCGCAGATCGCCCGCTGCCCGGTGGCCGCGCGCGGCGTCTTTCTCGGCTACGACTTCCACCTGACCGACGCCGGCCCGCAATTGATCGAGATCAACACCAACGCCGGCGGCGGGCTGATCAACGCCTACCTGCTCGCGGCGCACGGACAGGCCGCCCAGGGCGCCCGGGTCATGGAGGCCTTCGTCGCGATGTTTCGCGAGGAATGGCGGCGCGAGCGGGGCAACGCAGCGCTGCGGCGCATCGCCATCGTCGACGAGAACCCGGGCGAGCAGTTTCTCGCGGCGGAATTCGCGCTCTTCGCCGAACTGTTCGAGGAGCACGGCATCGCCGCCGTGATCGTCGATCCGCGCGACCTCGTGCGCGACGGCAACCGCCTGTTGCACCATGGCGAGGCGATCGACCTGGTCTACAATCGCCTCACCGATTTCTCGCTCGATGCCACGGTCAACGCCGATTTGCGGGCGGTTTTCGAGGCCGGCGGCATAGTCCTGACACCGCATCCGCCGGCGCATGCCCTGTACGCCGACAAGCGCAACCTGATGCTGCTGTCCGACGCGGCGGCGCTGCGCGATCTCGGCGTCGCCGAAGAAACGCAGCGCATCCTGCTGGCCGGGATTCCGCGCACCGTCGCGGTCTGCCCGGAGCAGGCCGAGCGCTTCTGGAGCGAAAGAAAGCGTTGGTTCTTCAAGCCGCCCGCCGGTTTCGGCAGTCGCGCGGCGTATCGCGGCAACAAGCTGACGCGGCGCGTCTTCGAGGAAATCCTGCACGGCGGCTATATCGCGCAGGAAATCGCCCCGCCGTCGGAACATGTCGTGATGGTTGCCAATGGCGAGCAGCGGATGAAGGCGGACATCCGCTGCCTCGTCTACGACCGGCGCATCCAGCTGGTTTCGGCCCGCCTCTACCAGGGCCAGACGACCAACTTCCGCACGCCGGGCGGCGGCTTCGCGCCGGTGTTCGTCTGCTGAACGGGTAGAATCGCGCCATGAAGGTATTCGGCATCGCCGGCTGGTCCGGTTCCGGCAAGACGACACTGCTGGAAAAACTGATCCCGCAACTCACCGCGCGCGGCCTTAAGGTGGCGGTGATCAAGCACGCGCATCACGGCTTCGACATCGACCGCCCGGGCAAGGATTCGTACCGCCACCGCGAAGCCGGGGCGAGCGAGGTGCTGCTCTCGTGCAACGACCGCTGGGCGCTGATGCACGAGCGGCGTGACGGATCCGACGTGACGCTGGATGATCTGCTGGCCCGCCTGGCACCTTGCGACCTGGTGCTGGTCGAAGGCTTCAAGCAGGAACCGATTCCCAAGCTCGAAGTCTATCGGCCGGAAATCGGCAAGCCGCCGCTGTTTCCCGAGCGCAGCGACATCGTCGCGGTCGCCAGCAACGTGGCGCTCGCCACCAGTCTGCCCCGGTTGGCGCTCGACGACGTTGCCGCCATCGCCGACTTCGTGATGAACACCCTTCAATTGCAGGAACGCCCATGCTGAGTTTCGAACAGGCCTTGGAAAGACTGCTCGCCGCCGCGCAGCCGGTCACGGAAATCCGCTCGCAGCCACTGACCGCCGCCGCCGGCCGCGTTTTGGCCTTTGCCCAGCGGTCGACCGTGGCGGTACCGCCGCTCGACAATTCGAGCATGGACGGCTATGCCGTGCGCAGCGCCGACGTGACCGCCGTCGGGGTCTGCCTGCCGGTCAGCCAGCGCATTCCTGCCGGCGCGGTCGGGACCGCGTTGCAGCCGGGAACGGCGGCGCGCATCTTCACCGGCGCGCCGGTGCCGGCCGGGGCCGACGCCGTCGTCATGCAGGAACTCTGCGAACGCGGCGCCGGGGGCGTGGTCATCAACCACGTGCCGCGCCCCGAAGAGAACATCCGCCGCGCCGGCGAGGACATCGCCGTCGGCGCCGAAATTCTCAAGCCCGGCATCCGGCTGCGCGCGCAGGACATCGCCCTCGCCGCCAGCGCCGGGCTGCCCGAACTTCCAGTCTATCGCCGGGTGCGCGTCGGCGTCTTCTTCACAGGCGACGAACTGGTGCAGCCGGGCGAGCCGCTGCTGCCGGGCGCCATCTACAACTCGAACCGCTATGCGCTGCGCGCCCTGCTCGAAGGCATCGGCTGCGAAGTGCGCGACCTCGGGACGGTTCCCGACAAGCTGCCGGCGACCCGTGGCGCCCTGCGCCGCGCGGCTGCCGACAACGACCTGATCATCACCAGCGGCGGCGTTTCGGTCGGCGAGGAGGATCACGTCAAGGCGGCGGTCGCGGCCGAGGGCCAGATCGACATGTGGAAGATCGCCATCAAGCCGGGCAAGCCGCTGGCCTTCGGCGAGGTCAGGCGGAGTGCGGACAATGCCGGCGGCAGGGCGTGGTTCATCGGCCTGCCGGGCAACCCGGTTTCCGCAATCGTCACCTTCATGATCATGGTCCGTCCCTTCATCCTGCGCCTGCAGGGCGTCAGCGACGTGACGCCGCGTGCCTTCTCCGTGCGCGCCGATTTCGACTGGCCGCGACCCGACGTGCGCGCCGAATTCCTGCGCGCCCGGATCAACGACCGGGGCGGCGTCGAGATCTTTGCGAACCAGGGATCGGGCGTCGTCACCTCGTTGTGCTGGGGCGACGGGCTGATCGTCAACCCGCCGGGGCAGGCCGTCGCCCGTGGCGACAGCGTGCGCTTCGTGCCCTTCGCCGAGTTGCTGACATGAGCGTCAGGATTCTCTATTTCGCCGGCCTCAAGGAGGCGCTCGGCACCGGCGGCGAGACGCTGGAACTGCCGCCCGGCGTAAATACCGCCGGCGCCCTGCGCGACTGGCTGGCCGGTCACGGTCGGGAAGCGCTGGCCGGCGCCAAGAACCTGCGTTGCGCCGTCAATCAGGATATGGCGGCGCCGGACGCGGCAATCGGCGACGGCGACGAGATCGCGTTCTTTCCGCCGGTAACGGGAGGTTGACCGTGACCGTGCGCGTCCAGGAAGCGGATTTCGACCTCAACGCCGAGTTGACCGCACTACGCGCCGGCGACGCCCGCATCGGCGCGCTGGCTAGCTTCGTCGGCCTGGTGCGCGACGTCAACGACGGGGCCGGCGTCTCGGAAATGACGCTGGAACACTACCCCGGCATGACCGAAAAGGCGCTCGCCGCCATCGTCGACGAAGCGAAAACGCGCTGGGAGATTTACGGCGCCCTGGTCATCCACCGCGTCGGCCCGCTCAAGCCCTGCGACCAGATCGTGCTGGTCGCCGTCACCAGCGCCCATCGCGGCGAAGCCTTCGCCGCCTGCGAATTCATCATGGATTACCTGAAGACGCGAGCGCCGTTCTGGAAACGCGAAACGACGCCGGATGGCGCGCGCTGGGTCGATGCGCGCGAAGCCGACGATAGCGCGGCGGCACGATGGAAGGTTTAGGATTCTTGATGACGGCCGCCGGCCGTACTATTTGAGAGACTTCCATTGCATCCACGCTGGCCTCGGGGCTGCGCAGCCATTTCCGCTGTCGATGCGCTTGAAGCCGGCCGGCAGGACGTGCAGCAGAAAGCGCGCGATGAATTCGCTGCCCGACAGACGCAGCGTGCGTTTCCTGCCATTGACATCGGCCCACACCCGGAAAGCCACCTCGGTGTTTGCGATACCGACGATGCGCACATTGGCAATCGCCACCCGGTGCGTGTAGCGGCCCAGATTCGTACCGAGCCGGGACTTTCCGGTGCGACATGCGGCATCCGGTCCTGCGTTGCGAAATTCAGACGGCCAGGAAAATCTCGCCGTTTTCCACCTTCACCTGGAAGGAGCGGCACGAGCCGACATCCGGCGCCACGGCCAGGCCATCGTCGAGGCCGATGTTCCAGCCGTGCAGCGGGCAGGTGACGCGCTTGCCGTGCACGATGCCCTGCGACAGCGGCCCGCCCTTGTGCGGACACTTGTCGTGGAGCGCGAACACTTCGTCAGCCGCGTTGCGAAAGATCGCAATGTCACCGCCCGTGGACAGTTTGACGATGCGCGAGCCGAGTTGCGGGATATCCTCCAGCGGGCAGATCGGTTTCCAGTTGCTCATTTGCGTTTCCTCGTTTTCGGGTGTTTTCAGGCGTCGACCGCGACAGCGATGGGGATGAACTGCTTGATCGCCTGCGGCTCACGCGAGGTTTCCCAGGGATCCCTGGCATCCTTCAGCGAGTCGAGGAGGCGCGCATGCAGCGCCTTGCGCCCCTCTGCATCCTCGAGGATCCTGCCCTTGACGTGATCCATGCCGACGCGCTCCAGGTAGTGGCAGGTGCGCTCCAGGTACCAGCCTTCCTCGCGGTAGAGCTGGAGGAAGGCGCCCGAGTACTCCATGACTTCCTCGTCGCTCTTGACCTTGCACA
>ERZ724513.1558-NODE-1558-length-11596-cov-5.596049_pt1 | contig 11596 bp, 11 predicted proteins | sample MGYA00376046_ERZ724513 | MGnify/ENA primary metagenome ERZ724513 (study PRJEB28724, sample SAMN07190883) | activated sludge metagenome | isolation source: activated sludge of sewage treatment plant in Hong Hong | place: Hong Kong | collected 2016-03-17 ... | reverse complement strand
CGGGCCGCCGGCCGTGCAACCGCGCGCGCCGCGTCACGCGACCAGGCGGTTCAGCGGATGCGCTTCGACCGCGGTGCCGCCCGCGTCGGCGAGCAGTTGCGCGATGCGGGCCGTCTGGTCCTGGTTCGCATGCACCGTGACCAGGAACTGGTCGGCCTTGATCGCGTCTTCGTAGCGCAGCACCGAATCCCGGGGCAGGCCCGCGGTCGTCAGCGCGCCGACCAGCGCCGAAGCGCCGCCGGCCAGCGCCGCACCCTCGAGGCCGCCGACGATGATCGACGCCAGCGGCCCCAGCACCATGATCGAACCGACCGCCGGCACGAAGAAGAAGCCCGAGCCGAGCAGCATGCCGGCGAGCCCGCCCCAGAACGCACCCCGCTTGCCGTAGAACTTCGCGCGGTCGCCGACGTGGAAGTACGCGAGCGGCTGCTCGTCGCTGTGGTCGTTCTTGCCGATCAGCGACACCGCGGCCAGCGGCACGCCGGCGGCGCCGAGGCTGCGCACCGCGCCGTCGGCGGCCTCGTGCGTCGGGAACAGCGCCAACACCACGTGGTCGCTCAGCGCGACGGCGGCAGCAGGGTTCGTCTTCATCGCATCCTCCTCGATCAGGCGGCGCCGCAGGGCGCCCCGGACGGCAACGTGCCGCGAGCGGCCGCAGCCTCTTGCGCCCTCGCATCCGCAGCGGCCTGCACATGGCCGATGGCCGCCGTGTGCGCCGCGGGCATCGAACGCGATGCCGGCCTGCGTCGCGTGCGCGTAGGCCAGTTCGGTCAGGCTCTCCTTGCAGTATTGCTCGGACTCCGGCTGGATCGTATCGGTACCCGCAAAGTCGAGCACCGCCTGGGGCCGCCGCTTGCTGAGGCGGCCTGCCGCGTCGTCGCTGAACCTGGGCCGGACGCTCGCGCCCATCGCCAGAAGGATCTTGACCGCTTCTTCGCGGACCGTGTGGCGCAAGTGCAATACATTGCCGCCATGAAGACCGCGACCTTCCCCTCCGTGCGTGTCGAGCCTGAATTCCGAGCCGAAGTGGAGTCGGTGCTGTCCGAGGGCGAGAGCCTGTCGGAGTTCGTCGAGGCATCGGTGCGTGCCGGTGTCGAGCGCCGCCGCGTCCAGGCCGAGTTCATCGCCAGAGGCCTTCGCTCGCGAGACGAGGCCAGGCGTGCCGGCGACTACATCGATGCCGACGATGTCGTCGCAGCGCTGCAGCGCAGGCTCCACGCCGCGCGCGTTCGCGTGCCCAAGACCCGCAAGTGAGCTTCAGGGTTCGACTGACCCGCGAGGCTGGAGCCGACCTCGATCGCCTGTACGGCTTCGTTGTCGAACGCGAGCTGGAGCGGGTCGGCGGAAACCTCGCGCTTGCCGAGCAGGCCCTCGCCGCCATCCGCGCGGGCATCGCAACCCTCGAGACATCCCCGTTCACCTGCCGCAAGGCCGGACCGAGCCCGTTCCTGCGCGAACTGATCATCCCTTCGGCCAGTCGGGCTACGTCGCACTCTTCGAGATCGAGTCGCCGACCGACGTCGTCGTGGTGGCCGTGCGCCATCAGCTCGAGGACGACTACCACTGACGCATCGACCCTACCCACGGAGTGCCTAGTGCAGTGTTCCACTCTGTGCAGCACTGAAGAAAACCGATTTCACGTGGACGGCAAGACCCTGCGGCGTGATCGAGGCCAAGAAGCAGGGTTCCATGCTCACGGAGTGGCGATCCCGTCGGCCCCGCTACACGCCGGGCCTGCCCGCAAGCCTGCCGGCGTGGGGTCGCCCGCTCCCCGTCGCCTGCCCACCGCCGTCATCGTGGACAAGATCGCCGCCTGCACCAACACCCAAGTCGTGCGATTCTGGCCCGTGGGACAGGACGTCTTTCGCGAGGCGTTGCTCGACTACTGGGGTGGCGCCTGCGCCGTGACCGGGCTGGCCTTGCCGGACGTGCTGCGCGCCAGCCACGCGAAGCCTTGGGCCGACTGCACGAGCGACGAGGAGCGGCTGGACGTCTTCAACGGCTTCCCCCTCGCAGCGCACCTCGACGCGTTGTTCGATCGGGGCCTGATCACCTTCGATGCCGGCGGCGACATGGTCATCGCCCCGCGCCTGACCGCCGAACACCTTGCGTCGCTGCATCTCGGGGATGGGTTGCGCCTGCGCTGGGTCGCGCCGGAGCATCTGCCATTCCTGCAGTGGCATCGGGAGCATGAGTTTCGAGGATGAAGGGCGTATGGCCAATCCGATCATGCGCGCGGACCGGTGCGCATTCGTGGCGCCCGAGGCGCGCGAGCAGGCGAGTCTTGGTACTTGTTGGTCGCAGCTCAGGCTGATCGCGGCAGATCTGGACGGAGGACCGACCGAGTGATGGCAGTTTTCGGGGCGCAAGTTCTGGCGGTCTTGTTGGTGCTGGTCATGGTGCTCGGCCCGGCCCTTGTTGTTGTCTGGTTCATCCTCAGGCAAAGGAGACGCGATCGGCAGGCGCGGAAGTCGCCCCTCACGGGCAAGCTTCTTCGGACGCCGGGCCATACGCTGCGGGCGCAATTGGAAGAAGCCCGCTCCGACCTGGGATTCGACCTCATGAGTCTGATGATCGCTCCGGCCTTCGCGCTTGCCTTTCTGTACGTGACGAACCTCGTGACGGACCGCGCGCATCCCGTAGCGTTGTTGGCCGTGCTGTTGGGGCTGGTTGCCGTGGTTTGCGTATACCAGGCGCGCAAGCTGCTGCGCAGCTCCATCCAGATGGATCAGTGGCGCCTTGGTCTGGACGCCGAAATGGCCGTCGGGCAGGAGCTCGATCAGCTGCTGCGCCAGGGCGCCGCGGTCTTCCACGACCTCGCGGGCGAGAAGTTCAACATCGACCATGTGGTCATCGCGCGCCAGGGTGTCTTCGCGGTGGAGACCAAGGGGTACCGCAAGCCCAATCGCGACGGCGGCGCCACCGATGCCCGCGTGATTTACGACGGTGAAGTGCTGAAGTTCCCCGAATGGTCTGGTGCGGGCGCATTGCGCCAGGCAGCGCGAAACGCGCACTGGCTGTCGGAGTGGCTGACCGGCGCCACCGGCGAGGGGATCGATGTCACCCCGGTCGTCGCCCTGCCGGGATGGTTCGTCGAGCACAAGGGACGTGGCCCGGTGTTCGTTTTCAGTGGCGCGCAGCTGAAGGACCACCTGCTCAAAGTCCGCGATGCAAAGCCGCTGAGCGCCGAGCAGGTGCAGCGCGTGACACGCCAGGTGGAGCAGCGCTGTCGTGACGTGAATCCGTACTACCGGCCGATCGAAGACGATGCTCCGGGCCGCTGAGCGCCGCCTATCGTTTACTGTCCTTCCAAGACGAATCGTCGCGGGGCAGCGCGTTTGCCGGGTCATGCACTCGCGCGACGAAGCCCGATGCCAGTTGGGCGTCCGAGAACACGACCAGGCAGTTGCCACCGGCATGTCGCGCCGACCGGTACAGGATCCCGGGGCGACCTACGTCGCGCACGATGTCGCCGATGACCCAACTCGGCGGCTCGACGCCCTCGAGAAACGCCATGCCCTTCCAGTTGGAGTGCGCCTCGGCCCAGATCGGCGTCCAGTGCTCCGGATCGTAGCCGCCGGTGAAATCGACGACGTTCTGCGCCGTCACCAGAAACGTCACCAGCGTCGCCGGCGGCAGCAGGGGTGACTCGCCCTGGAACTCGGCGAGCGCAGTCTCGGTCGTGGCGGCCAGGTAGCGGGCCTCGACGCCCGGCCGGCTGAAGCGCCCGCCGGCCAGCGCCGCGCCGGCACTGCTCTGCGGTGCGTGCGCCCAGCGCGGCGTGAACGCGCGATGAAAGGGCGCATCCGGTCCGATCGACGTGAAGATCATCCGGTCGAGCCGGACTCGATCGACAGCAGATAGGAGACGACGGCGTCGGTCTTGCCGGTCGACACCAGGTGCTCCGCGGTCCGGTGCTGGAACTCGGGGATCGGCGTGTTACGGTACCAGTAGATGGCGCGGTCACGATCCCCGGCCACGCCCATCGCGGCCGACAGCACGCGCAGCGTGTCGCGCATGAAGGTTTGCAGCTTGGCGTTGGTCGGGGCCTCGGCCACGGTGGTGCGGTGCACGTGGGCCAGCTGGGCCAGGTCCTGCTGACGCAGGTGCATGGCGGCCGCAAAGCGCTCGGGCGCGATCACGGGCTGCCCCGGGCTGCGCAGCTCGTCGGCGAAGGTTTGGAACCCGGCATCCGCTTCCATCTCGGCAGTCAGCATGGTGTCGATGTCTCGGATTCTAGGTCGTTTTAATGTCGGTTGCAAGTCGACGACGCGTCGGCGTCGGAAGCTGCGGCATGTCTTCCGACGCGGGCCGCCAGGTCCAGGCCAGCGCCTCGCACCGGCCGATCACTTCGTGCAGGCCCTCCGGCTCCGTCGTCCCGGCCAGCCCGCGGGGGACGATGAACAGCAGCGGCCCGGGGCCGCCCATGTCGGTCAGCGTGGCCGTCGCCAGGCATTGGTCGCGGCGCAAGTTGTAGCGCAGGCCCTTGATGAAGGACCGGCCCTGTGCGACCAGCCGTTCGACGAGCTGCCGCTCGAACGAGTCCTCGATCGGCAGCCACTGCGGCGTCACCGGCATCAACGACATCTCGGCAATCGCCGGGATGCCGGCCTCGCTGACCCCGAAGGTGGCGATCGTCACCAAGTGCACGCTGTCCGCCGACCCCCACAGCGCCAGCTCGGCGTCGAAGCGCCGGCCGAGCCGCCGGTACAGCGGCTCGTCGATCGCAAAGGCCTGGTCGGGCACATGCTTGATCACGCACCTGTAGCCGTAGCGCGCCGGCACGATCTCCTTCACTTCGCCGATCAGCAGCATCAGCTGCTGCGGCCGGCCCGGCGCCGCCACCGCGTGCTGCCACTGCGCCAGGCGCCGCGCGTTGATCGCATCGCGCTCCTCCACCGAGAACATCTCGGGCACGTAGAGTCGGCCGCGCAGCGCGTCGCCGCGCGCGACCTTGTGTTCGGCGGCGCGCAGCAGGTGGCTGCGCACGGTGCCCCAGTTGCGCTTGCCGGCGAAGCCGGGATGCCAGCGCGTCAGCTCGGCCTGGTCCCACAGGTAGTGCAACAGAGCGCGCAGCGACAGCCGGGTGCCGCCGCTGGCCACGCTGTCGCTGTCGCCGCCCGCTGCTGGCGCTGTCGCGCGCCCCGCGATCTTCGACAGCGGGAAGTCGAGCTTCAGCGTCGTCTCGCCCGTGGCCGGGTCTTCGCTGATCGCCGAGCCCAGCACCTGCCCCAGGCCGGTGGCTTCGGGTGGCGGCTCGTAGGCAGGACAGTCCGGCGCATGCTGGCTGCCGGTGCCGGGCATGCGCTTGACGACGTAGCCTTCCTGCGTGCCGGCGAGCCGGGCGATGTACATCTCGACGCCTTCGGCCAGGCACAGGCAGCGTGGCCGCTGGCGGGCGGCATGGGCCTCGGCGACGGCCTCGGCCAAGCGCGGCGTTCCGGCCTCGAAGCGCTGGCCGCCGATCAGGTAGGCCGCACCGTGCCCGCCAGGCTCGTCAGCGTGATGCCCGCCGCTGGCAAGTACCTTCACCGACCGGCCCGCTCGGCATCAACGCACCGGCGCGGCACGCTCGCGCGTGCGCTGCACTTCGGGTACGGGTGCCACCACCGGCCGTTGCGAAGGGGCCGCCTTGTCGTAGACCTTGACCTTCGGCGCCTGGCCGTCGCGCAGGCGCTGCGCCAACTTCTCCGTCGCTGCCGCCATCACGGCTTCGCGCTGCTTCTCCGGCACGCGCTTGGCGACGAGCACCGCCTCGATGGCAGCCAGCACCGCCTTGCGCCCGCCGCCGCCGCGGGCCGATGCCTTCTCGGCCGGCGCCGTCGGCACACCTGTGCCCGCGTCCCGCGCCGGCTCGATGCGGTTCACCAGCCGGGCTTCGCGCTCGCGCTTCAGCACTTCCAGGTCGCCCCGGTTGGGCTCGTAGCCCAGGGTCCTGACGCCGCGCACAGAGGCCTCGAGCCAGACCAAACGCTTGAAGTCTTCGTTGCCCGACACGCGCAGCGCCTTCCAGTTGCGCGCCTCGGCAACGTCCACCATCGACCGGGCGACGGAAGGGCTGTTGGTGTCCGTCGCCAGCCTGAAGGTCGATTCGGTGAAGGCCACGCGCGAGGTGTCGCCGCGGAAGCGGTACTCGGTGCGGCCGATGGTCACGTCGCCGACCGTCACCGGGGCGCGCTTGATGACGTAGCGCTCCATCAGCGCGGCTTCGAGGCGGGCGACGAGCGCGGCGCGCTCGACCTGGGCGTCGATCCTGGCGAGGGCCTTGGCATCGCCCGCTTCGCCCGACGCAACCGACTTACCGATGCCGGGCATCGCGACGACCTTGGCGGGCTCGGGCACCTCGTCGCGCGCGGGGCCGGGGTCCAGCGGGCGCTCGGGCAGGGCTGGGCGCTGCGGCCCGCGCTGCCACTCGTTGCCGACCTTCTGCAGCATCGTGCGCTTGCCGTCCTCGGCCACCGCGATGAAGCGGCTGCTGCCCAGCTGCTCGGCCTTGGCCGTCATGTCCTGCAGATTCCTGCTGCGGTACGTCACCTCGGCAAAGGGGTCGTACAGCTCGTAGCGTTCGCCGGCTGTGTCGACCGGCGTCTGGAAACGCTCCTTGGCCACCGTGGCGCGGTTGGCGGGCTCGACCGTGCCGCCCTGGGCGGAGGCTGGAAGGCGCGCGGGCGAGTTGTCTGCATCCATGGCAACCTCACGAGGGTTGGGTAAGGCGGCTCAAGGCTGGGCCGCGGGTGGCGTGCCCGGCATTCCGATGGGCAGCGCGCGGTACAGCTCGATCTCGACGCGGCGGTTCAGGCCACGGCCGCTGTCGCTGCCGTTGTCGGCCACGTGGTCGCCGACAGGCTGGTACGTGGCGCGGATGCGCGCCGGGTCGACGCCCGCGGCGACCAGGTAGTCGCGCACGGCGGCCGCACGCTCGCGGGCGATACGGCTCTCGACGGGTGCGTCGGTACTGCCGTCGGTGCGGCCGCGCAGCAGCACCAGCGGCGCCGCCTTCGCATCCGCGACCAGCGGCGCCGCGATGTCCGCCGGAATCGCGAACCGTGTGCTCCCGAAACCAAACCGCACGGTGAAGACGCTGTTCGCCTGCTGCGGCTTGTCCGCGGGCGCCTGCATCGCCGCGATGATCTGCTGGCGCGCGGCCAGGTTGGCGAGCGTGGCCGTCGTCGATTCGGCCAGCCGGCCGGACTCCGCGGCCAGGAGGCGGGTGTTCTGCAGATCATTCCTGCAGACCTGCAGCTCGACGGCCATCTGCGAGTTGACGGGCCGCTTCTGCGATTCGTCCACGGTCGGCGGCTTCGGCGGTGAGCTGCACGACGCCAGCAGCAGAAGCAGCCAGGGGATCAAGGGAGCGACGGTGTGCATGGTGCTTCTCCCGGTGCGTCAAGGTCCGCGACTTCGAACGCACGCTCATCGGCCGGCGCCAACACCCCGTCGTCCTCGGGGGGAAGGACGCCGTCGTCGTCGGCAATGGCTTCGACCGCGCCCCCGGCGCCGGTCTGATCTCCACCGAAGAAGCCGAGCATCACGTCGGCGACCTTGTCCGGCGGCCCCTCGAAGGTTTCCGGCGGCAAGTTGACGTCGTGAGCCAGCGCTTCGACCTTCAGGCTCTCGCCCGGGGCCAGCTCGTCGTCTGCATAGCGCCAGCGCTGCTGCACCCGCGCCAGGTGCAGGTCCATGTCCATGCGCGGCACTGCGGGCGGGCGCAGCAGGCGCGGCGTGAAAGCCTTGTCGCGGTGGTAGCGGATCTTCTCGCCCAGGATCGGCTTGCAGTTCTCGACGATCACCACCAGGCGCTCGCTACCCAGTTCCTTGAACTCCTGAGGCAGCAGCAGCGCGCGGCGCTGTTCGCTTTCGTTGCGGCTGACCGTACTCGACCCGTGGCCGCTGAAGGAGCGGCTGCGCCCGCGCGAGGTGGCCCGCTCGGTGAAGTGGCCGAGCATGGCGCTGTACTCGTCGGCGTCGCGCTGCTCGCGCGGCGCGTAGAGGATCTGCAGGCCGTGGTTGGTGGCGAAGGTGCGTGCCTCCTTGTCGCCGTAGACGGCGTCGAGCTGCGACATCGCCTGCACCACGGTCAGCAGCCGCAGGTTGTAGCCGGCCAGGAAGGCGGCGGCGCTGGTGATGACGCCGACCCGGCCCATCGCGGTGAACTCGTCGTTGACCAGCAGGCACTGCAGCTTCAGCCTCGGATCCTGCTCGGGCAGGGCCTGGGTGTTCAGGCTGACCAGCTGCGAGAAGAACAGGTTCAGCAGCGGCCGGGCGCTGGCCAGCCGGTTCGGCGGGATGCGCACGTAGACGGACATGCGGCGCCGCCGCACATCCTCGAGGCTGAAGTCGTCGGCGCTGGTGGCGGCATCGACCACCGCATCCGCGAAGATCGTCAGCGGCGCGTTGAAGGTGGCGACGATGCTGGACAGCGTGTTCTCCGAGTTGGACAGCAGGCGCTGACACGCATCGATGCATTCGTCGGACAGCGGCTTGCCTTCGTCGCGGCGCTGCGTAATCAGGCCGTTCAGGTGGTCCTTCAGCGAGCGGCCCTTGCCCGACGACTGGCGCAGCATCTCGCCGATCGTGCGGGGGAGAGAAGGGATTTCGAGGAGGACGAGGCCTAGGCCGAGGAACAGGTTGCGCGCCTGGTCGTTGAAGAAGGCCTCCGACGAGGTGCCGCCGCCGTCGTTGGGGAAGAACACCTGGCCGATGGTCAGCAGGTCGCCCACGCGGTGCAGCGGGCTGGAGCGCACGGCGGTCAGCGGGTTCCAGCGGTGGCTGCGTGCGCCCTCGTCGAAGGGCGAGAAGGCGTAGACCGCCTGGCCGTGCTTGGCGCGATAGCCGGCGGTGACGTCGTAGTTCTCGCCCTTGATGTCGAGCACGACGACGGAATCGGGCCAGTTCAGCAGGTTCGGGATGACGACGCCGACACCCTTGCCGCTGCGGGTGGGCGCGGAGAGCATCACCGACAGCTGACCGGGTAGGGACAGGAACAGGCCGCGGTGCCGGCCGATGAGGATGGCCGGCCCACTATTGCGGCCAATGCGACCGATCAGGCCCGCGCGGGTGATCTCGGTGGTGTTGGCGAAACGGGCATCGCCATGCAGCGCGCGACGCGGGCGCGCGGCCACGAAGAGCGCGCCGGGCAGCAGCACCAGCAGGCCCAGGCCGGATACCGCCATCGACGCAACGAGCTTCTTGCGCAGCGCTGCGTCGTCGGCGTAGAGCTGCCAGTAGTGGGCGATGCTGGTCCACCCGGCCTGGCGCGGGTTGGCTTTGTTGAGCACCAGGAACAACACGCCGGCCAGGTAGACGGCCGCGCACGCCAGCGCGACGTAGCTGCCGAGCGCGAACACGCCCGCCGCGACCTTGCGACCCATTGGCCAGGCCGAGAACGGCAGGGCGGTGCTGCCGCTCATGCCGCAGCCTCCCGCTGCGCAAGCCGCTGACGGCGGGGTTCGTACAGGATCTCGGAGATGAAGCGCCCGCGCTCGTCGCGGTCGAACTGCACGACGACGTCGACGACGACGCTGAGCAGCCACTTGATCTCGTCCATGCGCAGACCACCGCCGGCGCCGCTCTCGCGGATCATCAGCGACATCTGCTCGAAGGCCAGCGCGCAGCTGCCCGCATGCACGCTCGTGATGCTGCCGGGGTGGCCCGAGGCGGCGAGGCGCACGAAGTAGAAACATTCGTCGCCGCGCACCTCGGCCAGGAAGATGCGGTCCGGCTTCATGCGCAGGCAGGCTTCGAGCAGCGACTTGGCCGTCACCTTGGCGGTGCCCTGCGCATCCTTGCTGTAGAACAGGTGCACCACGTTCGGGTGGTTGGGCAGCGTCAGCTCGGCCGTGTCCTGGATCGTGATCAGTCGTTCGTGCTTCGGCACTTCCTCGACCAGGCCCTTCATGAAGGTGGTCTTGCCCGAGCCGGTCTTGCCGCTGACGACGATGGTCTGGTGCTTGCGCACCGCCAGGCGCAGGAAGTCGGCGTAGCGGCCGGCGTCCTTCAGCGCCACCAGCTCGCGCTCGAATGGCAGCAGTTCGGCAATCGACGCGCGCGTCACCGTGGCGGTGCGCTCGAACAGGCCTTCGCGCTCGAAGTCGTCGAGCCGCTTGATCAGATGCGACGGCTTGCGCACCGTGATCGACACTGTGCCGCGCGGCACGGCCGGCGGAATGACGAACTGGATGCGCTCGCCGCTGGGCAGCGTGGCCGACAGCAGCGGGCGCTCCTGGTTGATCTGCTGGTCGCAGAAAGTGGCGACCGCGGTGGCCAGCGACAGACAGCGCTCCTGCGTCATCTCGGGCGCGGGGATGGTCTGCCAGCCGCGCGCCGTCTCAACCAGCAGCTCGCCGGGCTGATTGACGCAGACCTCCAGCACGCCCGGCGCATCGAGCTGCTCGCGCAGCGGGCGCAGGAACTCGATCACCGAGGTGGCGTCGCCGTGCCACGCGTCGTTGCGGGCTTCGTCGGCCGTGCCGAAGAGATCACTCATCGCAGCACTCATCGGGCTACTCATCTCGACACGGGCTTCAGCTCGTACACCGACGAGAAGTCAACGTCGCGCGCGACGTAGATGCCGACGATGCCACCCTGGTTCTGGTAGATCAGCGGCGGGATGTTGATGGTGCTGTCGAGCACCTTCTCGGCCAGCTTGCTCGTGCTCGCGGTCGTCGACGGAAAGATGATCGTGTCGCCGCTGGCGTCGTTGGTCTGCGTCTGGATGACCAACTGCACCGCGTCGTTGATCAGCGAGACCAGCATCGCCGCGCCGATGCGCTCGACCCAGCGGTTGTCGACATAGCCGTCGATGCCCGATTCGCCGAGCTGGCCGGTGCCCGGCGATTCGATGTCGACGGTGACCCCGAGCGGCGTGCGGATCCGGGTCCACAGCACCGGAATGCGCACCGTGCCGGGCCGGATCGAGGTGGCGCGGTACTCGCCGTCGAGGTGCGAGCCGCGCTCGACCAGCAGCACGCGGCCGTCATCGCTGTAGACGTTGCGCTGCACCTGGCAGCCGATGAATCCCGACGTGGCACTCACGACCCGGGTCTTCAGCGCGCAGGTGAAGACCGTGCCCTTCGGCAGGGTCAGGCTGCGGTTGCCGAGTGATCCAGCGGAAGTCTTCGGCGTCGCTGAGCCCTGAAGCTGTCCGCCGAAGAGGTTGCCCGGGTGGGCCGTGCCGCCGGCTGATCCCCCCGAAGAGGGCCCTCCGGAGAGGGGCGCCGCAGGCCCCCCGATGGGGGAGGTGATCGCGGGCAGAGCGCCGGCCCCGGCCGCCGAAGCCAGCCGGTCCAGCAGCCCCTGCAACTGGCGCTGATAGGCCTCGAGGTTGCGCCGCGTCGCGTCCAGCGGATCGTCCGCATCGGGCGGCCCGTCCGGCGCCGGATCGACGGCCGTGTCCGCAGCCTTGCGCGACGACGTGGTGTTCGTTCCGTCCCGGCCGGACAGGATCATCACCGGGGCGTCCTCCGGCGCGATCGGTCGGGACGTTCCGCTCGCGCCCGGCCCGGCCACGCCCGTGCGGCGAACGCCGATCGGTTCGGCGAGCTCGTCCGGCGTGGCGACGATGGCCGGCACGCGCGGCGCCGATGCGGACGGCGCA
>ERZ724513.1556-NODE-1556-length-11607-cov-11.549429_pt1 | contig 11607 bp, 10 predicted proteins | sample MGYA00376046_ERZ724513 | MGnify/ENA primary metagenome ERZ724513 (study PRJEB28724, sample SAMN07190883) | activated sludge metagenome | isolation source: activated sludge of sewage treatment plant in Hong Hong | place: Hong Kong | collected 2016-03-17 ... | reverse complement strand
GGATGCGGCCCCGGCAAGGGCCCGGACGGGCCCGTGGAACAATGACCCCCATGCTGTCGTTGCTCTCGGTGCTCACTGCTCGGTTCGAGGCTGCCGCGGGGGTCGACCCCGAGATGCGGCCCGCGACGCGCCCCCAGTTCGGACACTTCCAGAGCAATGTGGCGCTGCGCCTGGCCAAGGCCGAGGGCCGGCCGCCCCGTGAGGTGGCGCAGCGCCTCGTCGGGCAGATCCGGGTGGACGACCTGTGCGAGCCCCTCGAGATCGCCGGGCCCGGCTTCATCAACGTGCGGATCAAGTCGTCGATGCTGGCCGGCGTCGCCTCGGAGCTGCTGGCCGACCCCGCCTGCGGCATCGAGCCGGCCGAGCGCCCCCAGAACGTGGTGATCGACTACTCCGCGCCCAACGTCGCCAAGCCCATGCACGTCGGCAACCTGCGCTCGACGATCATCGGCGATTGCTTCCACCGCGTGCTGGCCGCCCAGGGCCACCGCGTCATCGCGCAGAACCACATCGGCGACTGGGGGACCCAGTTCGGCATGCTCGTCGAGCAGATCGTCTTCGAGGGCGCGGACGCCTCGCAGATGACCCTGGACGACTCGGTCGCGCTGTACCGGCGCGCCCAGGCGCACTTCCGCTCCGACGAGGCATGGGCGGACGCCGCCCGCCGCCGCGTCGTGGCGCTGCAGTCGGGCGACCCCGAGACCCGCGCGATCTGGCACCAGCTGATCGAGGTGTCCAAGGCCGGCTTCAACGCGGCGTACGAGCGGCTCGGCGTCCTGCTGACCGATAACGACCTGGCGGGGGAGTCGCTGTACAACGAGGACCTGCCCGCCGTGGCGGCCGACCTCGAGGAGCGCGGCATCGCCGTGGTGGACGACGGCGCGCTCTGCGTGTTCCTCGAGGGCGTCGAGGCGCCGGTGATCGTGCGCAAGAGCGACGGCGGCTACGGCTACGCGACCACCGACCTGGCCGCGATCCGCTATCGCGTCGGCGAGCTGCACGCCCAGCGCATCGTCTACGTGGTGGGCAACCCGCAGGCCTTCCACTTCCAGCAGGTGTTCGCGGTGGCCCGGAAGGCCGGCTACCTGCCGGACGGGGTGCGGGCCGAGCACGTGGGCTTCGGCAGCGTGCTGGGCGCCGACGGCAAGATGCTGCGCACTCGCGAGGGGGGCACCGTGACCCTGGAGTACCTGCTCGACGAGGCCGAGGCCGTGGCCGCGCGGCCGGTGGCGATGGCCGCGGTGAAGTACGCCGACCTGTCCACCTCGCTGCACAAGGACTACACCTTCGAGGTCGAGCGCATGACCGCGACGACCGGCAACACCGGCCCCTACCTGCAGTACGCGCACGCCCGCGCCTCGCGGATCCTGCGCAACGCCGCCGATCTGGGCCTCGAGGTGCCGCCGGCCGTCACCGTGCTGGACGCCCCCGAGGAGCAGGCGCTCGCGCTGCTGCTGTCGCGCTTCGGCGAGGTCGTCGCCGAGGTGGGCGAGGGGCTTCAGCCGCACAAGCTGTGCGGCTACCTGTACGACCTGGCCACCGCGATGAGCGTGTTCTACGAGCAGTGCCCGGTGCTGAAGAGCGAGGGCGAGGTGCGCGCGTCGCGCCTGGCCCTGTGCACGGCGGTGCAGAAGGTGCTCGCGAAGGGCCTGTACCTGCTCGGCATCGAGGCGCCCGAGCACATGTGAGCCGGTGCCCATCGCCGGCGGCGGCCATGCCGACCGGCGGTCGTCCCGCTGGCGCGTGAACCCGTCCGCGTGGGCGGTCCGGCCAGCCTCGGTGGAGCGGTCCGGGTCGATGAACCCGTCTGCGTCGGCGGACCCGGCCCGGAGGCGTCCCAGGGGGACCTTCGGGGCCGGTCGGGCGACCAGGACGGGAACCCGGCCCGCGACGGCCGCGGTCAGTCGCGCTTGCTCTTGTCCTCGGCGCCGTCGGCGTGCTTCAGCGGGTCGGGGTTGTCCTCGGCGTCCTGCGCCAGCCACGCGGCGCCCACGATGCCGGCCGCGTTGCGGAGCTTGGCCGGCACGATCGGCGCGTTGAGCTTCAGCAGGGGCAGGAACTTGTCCGCGTGCTTGCTGACGCCGCCGCCGACCACGATCAGGTCGGGCCACAGGTAGAACTCCAGGCGGCTGTAGTACTTCTGCAACCGGGGGGCCCATTGCTCGAAGGTGAGGCCCTCGCGCTCGCGGGCGCTGGCGGCGGTCGTCGGCTCGGCGTCCGCCCCGTCGATCTCGATGTGGCCCAGCTCCGCGTTGGGGACCAGCACACCCCGGTAGATCAGGGCGGTGCCGATGCCGGTGCCGAGCGTGGTGAGCACGACGACTCCCGGGTGGTCCTTCGCGGCGCCGTACTTGACCTCGGCGACGCCCGCGGCGTCCGCGTCGTTGACCAGGTGGATCGGCCGGCGGAGCACCTCTTCGAAGATGCGGTCGGCGGGGGCGTCGATCCAGGACTTGTCGATGTTGGCCGCGGTGCGCGTCACGCCGTGGGTGACCACCGAGGGGATCGTGATGCCCACGGCCCCATCGCCGAGGTCGTCGGAGAAGCTGTCGACGATCTCCTTGACGACCGCCGCCACGTTCTGCGGCGTCGAGACCGCGGGGGTCGGGATCCGCAGCCGGTCGGAGGCGAACTCGCCCTTCTTCAGGTCGACCAGAGCCCCCTTGATGCCCGAGCCGCCGATGTCGATCCCCAAGACGTAACGCTTGCTCATGGCTGCACACCCTAGCGATCGCGGGGCGGGCGGGGCAGGCGTGCCAGGCCGCCGACCCGCCGTCGATGCCGCCGATCCGCCGCGGATGACGCCGATCCGCCGCCCATGCCGGAGGAAGCTGCCGTCGCGACGGCGGCGTCCTGTGGTTGCGGCGGGCTCGCGGGCGGTGGGGTGGTGGGTGCGTGGGGCGTGGTGGAGCGTCCTGCTGATCCGAGCTGGGCGACTCGGCGGGCGTTGCGACTCGGCGGGCGGGGCGGGGCAAAGCGGGGGGCGGCGAATTGCTCGCCCCCCGCGTCGTGGGGCTACACTTCAGGCCGTTCGCTCACGCGAGTTGCGGGCGTAGTTCAATGGCAGAACATCAGCTTCCCAAGCTGACAGTGCGGGTTCGATTCCCGTCGCCCGCTCGGACGCGAAGCCCCGGCCGACCCAGAGTCGCCGGGGCTTCGCTGCGTCCGGGAGGCCGGTCGCCGCCGGCTCAGGGGGTGGCGGCCAGGAAGACGTACGCGGCGAAGAGCACCAGGTGGACGCCGGCCTGCAGCCGCACGGCGCGCCCCGGCACCACGGTGAGCACGGATACCACGCCGGTGATCGCCAGCAGCGCCATGTGCAGCGGGCTGAGCCCGAGATGCAGCTCCAGGGGCACGACCAGGGTGGCGACGGCCAGGGCGGGGATCGTCAGGCCGATGGACGCCATCGCCGAGCCGTAGGCGAGGTTCATCGACGTCTGGACCCGGTCCCGGCGGGACGCCCGCGCGGCCGCGAGCGTCTCGGGGGCCAGGACGACCAGCGCGATCAGCACGCCCACGAAGGACGCCGGCAGGCCCAGGACGGCGAGACCGTCCTCGAGGGCGTGGGTCTCCACCTTGGCGAGGCCCACCACGGCGACGAGCGCCGCCAGGAGCGTCCCGGCGCTCAGCGCGGTGTCGCGCCTCGTGGGCGGCTGGGCGTGCTCCTCGGCCGACACCCGGTTGCCGGCGGAATCCACCGGCAGGAAGTAGTCGCGGTGGCTCGACGTCTGCGTGGCGATGAACAGCAGGTAGATGGCCAGCGACACGACCGCGGCGAACGCCAGCTGGCTCGGGCTGAAGGTGGGCCCCGGGGACGCCGTGAAGTTCGGCACCACCATCGTCACCGTGGCCAGCGTCAGCACCGCCGCGAGCATGCCGCCCGTGCCGTGGGCGCGGAATCGCGCCTCGCCCCCGCGCCCGGCGTTGAGCAGCAGCGAGAGCCCCACGATGGCGTTGAGCGTGGTCATGACGGCCGCGAACACCGTGTCGCGGGCCAGGGTCGGCTGCGGCTTGGGCCCGCTCATGGTCATCAGGATGAGCCCGACCTCGATGACCGTCACCGCCAGGGCCAGGAGCAGCGAGCCGAAGGGCTCGCCGACTTTGGCGGCGAGCACCTCGGCGTGGTGCACGGCCGACAGGACGGCGCCCACCAGCAGCGCCCCGACGAGAGCGGCCAGCCAGCCGGTGGGGGAGGAGCCCCAGGTCGCCGCCAGCGCGAGCAGCGCGAGCAGGGGGAGGACGGTGTGCCAGCGGGAGAGAACGGAGCGCAGAATCATCGCCCACGAGCATAGCAGATTTATCGACATTTAGCGAGTCGGTCACCGCTCGCAGCCGGGTCGGACGCCGCCGCGGGCCTACCGGTAGCGCGGCAGCGGGCCGTACTGGACGATCCCGACGTCGCGCGGCTCCGTCGGGGCGGGCTGCCGCGCGGCGTCCCAGGCGGCGTAGAAGGGACGCAGCTGCGGCAGCCACAGGGCGGCCGCGCCGAGCGCTAGGGGCAGCAGGCACCAGGGGGCCAGCCAGTTCAGCGCGAGCGAGCCCCAGCCCAGGGCGAACGCCACGACCCCCGCCCAGCGCGCCCAGCGGTGGCCGGCCCAGCCGTAGTAGCCCGCGATGGCCGCGGCCGCGCCGATCAGCACCGCGATCGTCCAGTCGCCGGCGGCGAGCAGCGCCCGCAGCGGATCGCCCAGCTCCGTGCGCACCAGTCGGTGCAGCGCGGACGCCTCGTCGAACCGCCGGACGCTGTCCCACATCAGCACGAGCAGGGCGACGAGGATCGTGCCGGTCGCGGCGAACAGCAGCCCGCCGGCCACCCACGCCCACACCGGACGCCGCGGCTCGCCGGTGCGCGGGTCGAGATCCGCCGGGGGGAGCGGGGAGGCCGCCGGGGCCAGCTCGGACGCCGCGGGCGCGACGCCACTGCGGGGGGCGCGAGGCATCCGACCTCCTGGACTCGAGCGGGCGGGACGCGCCCAGCATAGGCGGGAGCGGCTCGGCGTCCGAGGGGCTACCAGGGCTCCACGAGGTAGTGCTGCAGGGCGCGGCCGACCGGGCCGACAAGGCTGCGGGGGCTGGCGGTGGACAGGGCGCCCAGCTCGAGCAGGTGCCGCCCGGCCATGACGCCCAGCATCGTGCTGGAGGCGAGTTGGCCCCGCAACATCCCGTTGGAGTGGCCGAGGGTCGACGCGACGCGGCCGAAGACCTCGCGCGCGAGGAACTCCCCCAGCAGGCGACGGCGGCGGGGGCTGCCCGGGGCGTCGCTCAGGAACAGCGTCAACCGGCCGCGGTAGCGGGGGTGCTCCCAGAGGTCGAAGAAGCCCTGCGCGAGCCGCCGGCCCAGGGTGGCGCGGTCCCCCGCGAGCAGCGGCTCCAGGTGGCTGGCCAGGTCGAGCTCGGCGTCCAGCCAGACGGTGGTGAACAGGCGGGCCTTCGTGTCGAAGTAGTGGTGGACCAGCGCCGGGTCGACCCCGGCCTCGCGCGCGATGGCCCGCAGGGAAGCGCCGTCGTAGCCGTGCTCGTCGAACAGCCCCAGGGCGGAGCGGGCGATAGCCCCGCGGGTGTCCTCGTGCCCGGGGCGTCGGCCCCGCGGCCGCGCGGCCTGCGTCGCCATGGTGGCCATGGGTCTGGTTTCCCTCTTTCGCTCGGGAGCCATAGCCTGGCCGTCGTGCGCGACCCATGGCCGGTGGTCCTGTTCGACCTGGACGGGACCGTGGCGAACACCATCCCGCTGATCCTCGATTCGTACGCTCATGCTACGCATCACGTGCTGGGCGAGGCGGCGTCCTCGGAGGAATCGCGGTCGTGGATCGGCAGGACCCTCGTCGACATCTTTGGGGAGCGCAACCCGGCGCACGCCGAGCGGCTGATCGAGGCGTACCTGGCGTTCAACACCGAGCACTTCGAGCGGCTGGTCGAGCCCTACCTCGGCATGGACGCCCTCCTGGCCGAGCTCGCGGACGCCGGCCTCCAGCTCGGCGTCGTCACGTCGAAGCGGCGCGCCTCGGCCGAGCGCACCCTGGACGCCGTGGGGCTCGCGGAGGCCCTGCCGCTCCTGACCACCATGGAGGACACCAGCCGGCACAAGCCGGCCCCGGAGCCCCTCTGGCACGCCCTGGAGCAGCTCGGACGCCGCCCCGCGGACTGCGTCTACGTGGGCGACTCGGTGTTCGACCTGCGCTGCGCGGGCGCGGCGGGGGCGTCCGCGATCGGGGTGACCTGGGGCGCGGGAACGCGGGCCGAACTGGACGCCGAGGCGTCCGTCGCGGTCGTGGAGAGCCTGGACGCCCTGCGCTCCCTGCTGCTGCGCTGAGCCGAGGAGCCGGACGCGCCGAGGGGGGACGCCGGCGAAGCGGCGTCCCCCCTCGGGTGGTCGGGGACTACTTCACCCGCATGCTGCCGGTGTCCAGCATGCGCTGGTGCCAGCTGAGCGCCTCGGTGAGCAGGTGCGGGGTGTGGATGCCCTTGGCCGAGGCCGTGGCCCGGTCGAGGTAGTCCTGGAGCTGGGGCCGGAAGTCGGGGTGGGCGCAGTTGTCGATGATCTTCTGGGCCCGCTGCTTCGGCGACAGGCCGCGCAGGTCGGCCAGGCCCTGCTCGGTGATGACCACCATGACGTCGTGCTCGGTGTGATCGTGGTGGCTGACCATCGGCACGATGCACGAGATGTCGCCGTTCTTGGCGGTCGACGGGGTGACGAACGTCGAGATGAACGCGTTGCGGGTGAAGTCGCCGGAGCCGCCGATGCCGTTCTGCATCTTCGTGCCCATGACGTTGGTCGAGTTCACGTTGCCGTACAGGTCGGCCTCGAGCAGCCCGTTGCAGGAGATGACGCCGAGCCGGCGGATGACCTCGGGGTTGTTCGAGATCTCCTGCGGGCGCAGCACGATCTTGGTGCGGTAGAAGGACGCCTTGTCGTTCATCTTCTCGGCGTACTCCGGCGACAGTGAGAACGCGGTCGCGGACGCCACGGTGAGCTTGCCGGAGTCGATCAGGTCGACCATGCCGTCCTGGATCACCTCGGTGTAGGAGACGAAGTTCTCGAACGGGCCCTCCAGCAGTCCGGCGAGCACCGCGTTGGCGATGTTGCCGACGCCGGACTGCAGCGGCAGCAGGTTCGGGGGGATGCGTCCGGCCTTGACCTCGCCGGCGAGGAAGTCCAGCAGGTGGCCCGCGATGGCCTTGGACTCCTCGTCCAGCGGCTTGAACGGGGTGTTGCGGTCGGCGGAGTCGGTCTCGATGACGGCGGCGACCTTCTCGAAGTCGATGTGGTACACGGGCTCGCCGATGCGGCTGCCGGCCTCGAGCAGCGGGATCGGGTTAGTGTGGGGCGGCAGGTGCATCGGGTAGATGTCGTGCATGCCCTCGAGGTCCTCGGACTGCCAGGAGTTCACCTCGAGGATGATGCGGTCGGCCTTCTCCAGGTACACGGTGTTGTTGCCGACGGAGGACGAGGGGACAAGCGTGCCGTCCGCCTTGATCTTGGTGACCTCGACGACCGCCCAGTCGAGGGTGCCCCAGAAGCCGGCGCGCACCTGCGGGCCCGAGTGCGACAGGTGCACGTCGAAGTACTTGGAGGTGCCCGCGTTGATCGCGTTCCTCATGTACGGGTCGGACTGGTAGGGCATGCGCATGTCGATGCCGTCGACCGCGGCGAGCGCCCCGTCGAGCTCGGGGGCGGTGGAGGCACCCGTGAACGCGTTGATCTTGAAGGCCTCGCCGCGGTCGTGGGCGGCCTTGATCTCGGCCGCCAGCGCCACCGGGAGGGCCTTGGGGTAGCCGGAGCCGGTGAAGCCCGCGAAGCCGATGCTGTCGCCGTTCTTGATGAGCTTGGCGGCCTCTTCGGCGCTCATGACCTTGCTGCGGAACTTCTCGCTCAGGATTCGCGTCATTGGGTTTCCTCCCTGGAAGCAATACGTTAGACGTAGGGTAGCCGGACGCGCCCGGTGGACGCCTCCGTAATTCCCGGTCAAAAACGAGGCGCAGGGCGGCCGGGTTCCGCCCAGCAGAACCCCCGCCGGACAGGAGCTGCCATGAGCGACGAGCAGGCGGCGCCCGCGGCGTCCGGAGGGCCCGAGAAGGCGACCGGACGGTCCCGCCGCCCGCGTCCGCTGTGGCTGGTCGCCGCGGTGAACGTGCTGATCGCGCTGGTGGCGGTCGCACTCGTGCAAGCGTTCGTCGTGCGGGTGCACAACGTGTCGTCCGGCTCCATGGAGCAGACGCTGGGCGTCACCGACCGGGTGCTGTCCTCGCGGCTGCCGTTCGGGCCGGGCGGCCCCGCCCGCGGCGACATCGTCATCTTCGCCCACGGCGACACCTGGGAGTCGCCCCGCCGGGCTCCCGACCCCAACCCGGCCATCGAGGCCCTGCGCCTGTTCGGCGACGTGACCGGGATCGGCATCTCCCACACGCAGTTCACGGTGAAGCGGGTGATCGGCGTGGGGGGCGACGTGGTGCAGTGCTGCGACCTGTCCGGCAGGGTGCAGGTGAACGGCGCCTCGCTGTCGGAGCCCTACGTCTACGAGGATTTGGCGTTCCTCCCCGGCTCCCTGGACTGCTCGACCAGCCCGCGGTCGGTCCGCTGCTTCGGGCCGCTCACCGTGCCGGCCGGCGGGCTGCTCGTCATGGGCGATCACCGGTCCAACAGCGCCGACTCGGTGGCCGGCTGTCGCGGGGAGGGCGCCCCGGCGTCGTGCGCGCGCTACGTGGAGACAGGGCAGGTGACGGGCAAGGTGATCGCCCGGGTCTGGCCGCCGGGCCCCGTCTCCTGACCTCGGACGCCCCGAGCCCCCGTTCAGCACGCCAACGCGGCCGCCGCCCGGGGGCGACGGCCGCGTTGGCGGAGGCGATCAGAGCAAGGTGATGCGCTGGCGCAGCGTGTGGGTCTGGCCGGGCAGCAGGGTGATCGCGTCGTCGAGCACGTTGCCGGCCTCGACGCACACCATGCCGGTCCACTCGTCGTCGCCCAGATCGGGCATGCGGGCGCAGATCTCGCTCCACGGGTTCCACACGATCGTGCTGGCCGAGCCCTGCTTGCTGATCTCGAGGCGGCGTCCCCACACCGGATCGTTGAGGACGACCGAGCCGCGGTGCGCGTAGACGCGGTCGGTCTCGCCCGAGAAGGCGACGGGGCCGGACTGGGTGCACTCCAGCTGCTGGGCGCCGGACGCCCGGTCGAGGTAGGAGCAGCCGTCCAGGCCCTCGAGCGTGATCTGGCGGATGTCGCTCACCGCGAGGTAGGTGTGCAGCGCGGACTCGAAGGTGAACGGCTCCGTGCCGTCGTTGGTGACCTGGAGCCCCACCTGCAGGTACTCGGGGGTGAACTTGGCCAGCAGGTAGGCCGTGTAGTCGTAGGGGAAGTCGCGGTGGTCCATCGCGTCGTCGAGCTCGTACTCGACGAGGAGGCGGCCGTCGGCCTCGACGGTGTCCTTGATGTCGCTGCGGTGCCACGTGTCGAGGCGGGCGAAGCCGTGCTTGGGGTCGAGCCGGCCGTCGGGCCCGGCGCCGAACCACGGGAAGACCACGGGGATGCCGCCGCGGATAGGGGCGCCCTCGGCGAACTCGGACTTCTGGCTCAGCCACAGCACCGGGTGCTGCTGTCCCTTCGGCTGGTAGGCCCACGCGTGCGCACCGTGATCGAAGATCCCGTAGTGCCCCTCGCCCACGCGGGCCTCGACGCCCCGAAGTGGGTTGGTGGTCTCCTCGTAAGTCATGAATACCCCTCCTTGGGTGTCCTCGCCGGGCGAACCGCCTCGATCGCCCACCCGGTGACCTCGCTGTTGCCCGCCACCCTAGCCCGAGCCCCCTGCGGCGACACCACCTTGGGTCCAATTGCGCCAGGGGCGAAAGCCGGCCGGCTCAGGCCGAGATCCGCCGGCACTCCAGGTAGAAGCGCTTGTCCTTGGCGTGTCCCATCGAGAACGTCTTGCGCGGGAAGGACCCGTCCACCGCGATGCTCTTGAAGAAGGTGGACTTGCCGATCGCCGGGAGCAGGAACCCGCAGTTGCCCTCCTGCCGGGCCAGCCGAACCACCGGCTCCTCGCCGTGCACGTAGTCGATCTCGGCGTCCGGGTGGTCGGCCAGGTAGGCGTCCAGGAAGTCCTGCAGCGAGCCGACCGCGAGTTCGTGCGTCGGCTGGCTGAGCTCGACGAGGGTGTAGCCGTCCGGGGTGACCAGCCCGAAGCGCTGCTTCGGCGCGACCGCGAGGCGCACCTGGGCGTCCAGCTCGTTGATGTCGGACGCCTGCGCGTACGTGGCGTCGGGGAAGCGCGCCTTGAGCCCGTCGACGAGGCCGCCGCAGTGGAAGATCACCCGGTGGATCGGCTCGAAGACCAGCGAGTCGTCGTGCAGGTTGACCAGCTCGACCAGCGCGTGGCGGGCCGGGTGGTCCAGGGGGGCGCCGGCCGCCTTCAGCTCCTCCCAGATCGCCTTGGCCGTGGCCAGCGAGTGGTTGCCGTCGCCCATGGCGAACAGCAGCGGGTGGTCGTTGTCCAGGCCGTACTTGGACCGGTAGGCCTCCGGCGAGATCAGGGAGGCGAGGGCGTCCACGATGGAGCGCTGCAGGGCGGCGTCCTCGATCAGGCGGCCGGTCAGGTGCCCGGAGCCCAGCATGGTGTCGAAGTCGTAGGCGACGGGCAGCTCGCCCAGGTGGGCGCGCACGTCGCGGAGCACGGCCCCCTCCGGGTCGTCGTAGAGCACCAGGATGTGCGGCGACTCCAGGTCGGCCCCGCGCCGCACCTTCATGCGCGGGGGCAGCCGGTCGAGCACGGTGCCCTCGGTGGCGCGGACCAGGGTCTGCGAGCCCCGGTGGTAGTCGTAGGTCTCCAGGTCCAGGGCCACGATGAGTCCCCGCTGGGTGCCCGAGCCGAGGGTTCGCTCGACGTAGACGAAGGCCTCGTGCGGCTCGAACACGCCCTCGTCGAGGTAGTGGCGCATGGCGGCCTGGGCCTTCGCGATGCGGTCCTCGACGTCGGGGGCGGTGAGGAACAGCTCGGGAAGGATCATCCGATAGGTCGACGGCGCGTCGCCCACCGTGGCCTCGACCTCGGCCCAGTACTCGGGCTCGGAGGTGAACTGGTCGCAGGCGATGACGGCCCAGGTGGCGGGGTTCACCGAGGCCTTCGGCAGCAGCAGCGAGGGGACGGCGACGCCGATCGAGTTGTCAGGCATGAGAAAGGGGCCTCTCCTTCGAGGTGTGATCCGCCCCGATTCTAGGCCCAGCGGGCGAGACTTCGCAGAAGGTTACGCCAACCAACGGGAGGGTCTCGGGCGAGGCTCAGTCGTCGCGGCGCACCACGCCCAGGCCGACGAGCTCCTCGACGGCGGCGAGCGTCGCCGCGCGGACCGTGCCCTCGGGCGGCGCCCCGAAGCGCCGCTCCAGCTCGGCGGCCAGGTCGTCCACGGACGCCCCGCCGGCGGCCAGGTCGAAGATCGCCTGCGCCAGCGGCGAGAGCCGCACCAGCTGGGACTCGAACAGCAGCAGGGTCTCGTCGCCCACGGCGAGGGCGTAGACGCCCGACGGCAGCGTCAGGAGGCGACCGTGGAGCTCGGCGCAGCACACGAGGGCCTGGCACGTGCCGAAGTCGCAGACCACGCCCGGAGCGCCCGCGCGGC
>ERZ724513.1554-NODE-1554-length-11612-cov-6.330795_pt1 | contig 11612 bp, 6 predicted proteins | sample MGYA00376046_ERZ724513 | MGnify/ENA primary metagenome ERZ724513 (study PRJEB28724, sample SAMN07190883) | activated sludge metagenome | isolation source: activated sludge of sewage treatment plant in Hong Hong | place: Hong Kong | collected 2016-03-17 ... | reverse complement strand
GGCCCTGGCCGTCGCGGCCGCCGACGCGCACGGCGTCGACCTGGCCACCGCGCACCTGGTGTGGCAGACCCTGGCCGGTGTCGGACGCATCACCCCCGAGCGATTGGACGCCTACCTGACCAAGGCGATTCGTGAGGCCAAGCAGCACACCAGCTGGCTGCAACCCGACGACGACTACGAGAAACGCGTGCTCGACCTCGGCCGCTCGATTCTGGCCGGCGACGAGCTGGGTGTCGCCATCGCAGCGGCCGTCCGCGACAATCGCGCCGCGATCAGGTCCGTCACACTGGCCCAGAAGCTGGTGCAACTGACCCTGCCTGGCGTACCCGACACCTACCAGGGCGCCTGCCAGCTCAACCTGACGCTCGTCGACCCCGACAACCGCGACGACATCGACTTCGCGGCGCACAGCGCCCGGTTGGCCAGGCTGGACGCCGGCGGAGCCCTCGAATCGCTCGACGACGAGGTGATGCTGGTCACCTCGCGCACCCTGCGGTTGCGCCGCGAGCGGCCCGAGTTGTTCGCCGACGACTACCGTGCGCTGAACCTGCCGCCGGGCCTGCTCGGTTTCGGCCGCGGCGACGACGTGGTGGTCGTCGTGCAACAGGGGCGTGCCGCGGCGGCGGGCGACGTCGACCTGCCGAACGACACCTGGGTCGACGTTCTCACCGGCTACCGCTTCGACGGCGCCACAGCCGCCGCCGACCTGCTCGCCACCCTGCCGGTGGCCCTGCTGGTACGGGAGGGCTGATGCTGCACCACTACACGGTCTGGGCCCCCGAGGCCGAACGCGTCGACCTCGTGCTTGGTGCCGGGGGCGAGCGCACCGAGCCGATGCAGGCCACGGGCGAAGGTTGGTGGGCCGCCGACGCGGAGCCGGGCGATGGACGGTACTCCTTCGCCCTCGACGACGGCGACCCGTGGCCAGACCCCCGCGGACGGCGCCAGCCCGACGGCGTCCATGCCCCGTCGGCGCTGGTCGACATGAGCACGTTCACCTGGACCGATCACGACTGGGCCGGCAAGCCGCTCAAGGGGTCGGTGGTCTACGAGGTGCACGTCGGCACCTTCACGCCGAGCGGCACCTTCGACGGCGCCATCGAGCGCCTCGACTACCTGGCCGATCTGGGCGTCGACGTGATCGAGCTGATGCCGGTGGCGTCGTTTCCGGGCCGCAGCGGCTGGGGGTACGACGGCGTCGCGTTGTATTCGGTGCACGAGGCGTACGGAGGCCCCGAGGGCCTGCAGCGTTTCGTGGACGCCGCGCACGCCCACGGCCTCGCTGTCTGGCTCGACGTGGTGTACAACCACCTCGGCCCCGACGGCAATTACCTGCCCAGCTACGGCCCATATTTCACCGACCGCCACCAGACGCCGTGGGGTGTCGCGGTCAACCTCGACGGCCCGGGCAGCGACCAGGTGCGCGCGTTCTTCACCGACAACGTGCGGCAATGGTTCGCCGACTATCACCTCGACGGGTTACGGCTCGACGCCGTCCATGCCCTGCACGACGACCAGGCCGTGCACCTGCTCGAAGAAATGGCCGCCATCGCCGACCAGATCAGCGAGGCCACCGGGGTGCCGCGGGTGCTGGTGGCCGAGTCCGACCGCAACGACCCCGCCACCGTTGCGCCGCGCGGTCTGGGCGGCGCGGGTGGGCTGGGGCTCGACGGGCAGTGGGCCGACGACGTGCACCACGCCCTGCACGTGGCGCTGACCGGCGAGGCGCAGGGCTACTACGCCGACTTCGCCGACCCTCAGGCCCTGCCGAAGGTGCTGGGCCACAGCCCGTTCTTTCACGACGGCACGTACTCGTCGTTTCGCGGCCGGCGGCACGGCCGCCCGGTCGAGCCGGCGGTCACGCCCGGGTGGCGGTTCATCGTGTCGCTGCAGACCCACGACCAGGTCGGCAACCGCGCCACCGGCGATCGCCTCGGTCACCTCGCGGGTAGTGGACGGGCAGCGATCGGGGCAGCGCTGCTGCTCACGTCGCCGTACACGCCGATGCTGTTCATGGGCGAGGAGTTCGACGCCTCCACGCCCTGGCAGTACTTCACCGACCACTCGGAAGAGTGGTTGGCCGAATCGATTCGCGAGGGCCGGCAGGCCGAGTTCGCCGAACACGGCTGGTCGGGCGAGGTGCCCGACCCGCAAGACCCCGGCACCGTCGAGACGTCCACCCTGGAGTGGGCAGAACTCGATCAGCCCCAGCACGCCGCGATGCTGAGCTGGTACCGCACGCTGATCGCGTTGCGCCGTCGGCTGCCCGACGTGCGCGAGGCGGTGCTGGGCGAGGGTGCGGTAGCCCGCGACGGTGACCTGCTGCTGGTGCGCCGCGGTGAGCTGAACGTGGTGGCGAACCTGGGTGACGAGCCCGGACGACTGCCCGTCGCCCTCGACGCCGAAGTGCTGGCCGGCTTCGGCGAGGTGAGGTTGGACGACGCCGAGGTGCTGCTCGGACCGGGCAGCGTCGGGCTGCTGCTGGCACCTCCGCCGACGGGGGTCATTCCGGTCATCGCCGACGCCTGACCGGCAGCTTTGAGATTCCGGGTGGCGCGAGATAGGAACCGTCCCCAACACGCGCCAGAACCGTTCCCGTCATCCCGGCGAACTCCGGGATCCCTGCGCCCCGCCGACCGGGTGGCGCGAGATAGGAACCGTCCCCAACTCCCGCCAGAATCGCTGGTCGAGCTCCCGTCAGCTCTGGGGTTCGGGTTCGTCCGACACGGCCGTCACGACCTCGCGCAGCCGCAGCCACCACTGGTCGTGGGGACGCCGGACGGTCGTGTTCATCAAGCTCATCATGTCGCCCATCGGCACGTCTTTCACTTTTGAGCCGGTGAGCCCGACCAGGTAGCTGCCGTCGGCGCCGGCGTCGAGTTGCTCGGCGATCTTGTCGAGCGCATGGCCCACCAGGCGGGTCGCCATCAACCGGTCGAAGGGGCTCGGTGATCCGCCCTGCTGCTGATGCCCCAGTACCGACTGGCGCACGTCGTAGACGCCGCCGCTCTCGGCCCGCAGCATGCGGGCGATCACGTCGGTGGTGTACTCCTCGTTGGCCCGCTCGTTGCGTACGGCCAGGAACAACGACCGGCCGCGGGCGAACGACCGCCGCAGCCACTCGATGTCACGGTTGAGCTGAGCCAGCGTGATGCCCTCTTCATGCAGGTAGACCCGCTCGGAGCCGCCCGCCAGGCCGCCCATCAGCGCCAGGTAGCCGCAGTAGCGGCCCATCGTCTCGACCACGAAACTGCGCCGGGTCGCGGCCGCCGACTGCTTGATGCGGTCGATCGCCTCGACGATCACGTTGAGTGCGGTGTCGGCGCCGATCGCGAGCTCTGAGCCGGGCAGGTTGTTGTCGATGCTGGCCGGTACGCACATCAACGGAATACGGAACGCCGGGTAGCGGTCGCGCTCGTCGTGCAGCCGGTACATGGCCTGGTAGCCGTTCCAGCCACCGATCATCAGCAATGCGTCGACCTGATGGTTCTCGAGCTGCCGACCGATCGGGTACAGCTCTTCGATGCCCGGAATGGTGCGCCGCAGGCCCAGGTTGGCGCCGCCGTCAGCCGTCCACGCCTCGACGTCAGCCCAAGCCAACTCCGTGATGCGACCGTCGCGCAGGCCCGGAAAGCCGTCCCGAACGCCCAGCATGGTGTGGCCGCGGCTGATGCCCAGCCGGACCGCCGCGCGCGCCGCCGTGTTCATGCCGGGCGCCAGGCCGCCCGCGTGCATGATGCCGATGCGCTTGCCGGCTTCGTTCACGGTGATGCGCGACGGCTCGGTGAGTTCGCGTAACAGCTGCGCCATCACCCCGAAGGATTGGCCGCGCGCCGCCATCGCCGCGGTGTAGTCGCCCGCGTCGATCAGGTGCGACACTTCGCGGGTGTTGCGCACGGCGTCCATCAGCGGGACGGCGGCAACCCGGTTGCCGCGAATGCCGAACACGTGGCCTTCGCTACCGGGGTCGGCGGCGAGCAGCGCCCGCACGGCCTCATAGCCCAGCCAGGTCGAGCACCAGCGGTCGAACGCGCTGGGGCGTCCCCCACGCTGCACGTGGCCGAGAATCGTCACCCGGGTGTCTTCGCCGAGACGTTGCTCGATGATCTGGCGCACCTGCTCGGACGTGATCGCATTGCCCTCGCGGTCGGTGGCCCCTTCGGCGACCACCACGATCGAGTCACGCCGTCCGGCCGCGCGCCCACGGGCCAGTTCGGCGCACATGCGCTCCTCCCAGCCGGCCTCGGGCGGGTCCTCGGGTATCAGCACGTAGTCGCAGCCTCCGGCGACCGCGGCCATCAACGCCAGGTAGCCGCAGTGCCGGCCCATCACCTCGACCACGAAGCTGCGCTGGTGGCTGGCGGCGGTGCTGGCCAGGTCGTCGATGGCATCCACGATGCGATGCAGCGCCGAATCGGCTCCGATGGTCATGTCGGTGCCGACCAGGTCGTTGTCGATCGAGCCGACGAGCCCGGCGATCATCAGCGCCGGGTGCGCGTCGGCGACCTCTTGGTGGAGCTCACCCGCCTCGACCAACTCGGCCAGCAGGTCGGGCCACTCGGTGCGAAAAAGGTCGAGCCCCGACAGGCTGCCGTCGCCGCCGATCACCACCAACCGGTCGATGCCGTTGGCCAGCAGGTTACGGGCGGCGGCGCGCCGTCCCGCACGTTCGCGAAAGTCCTTCGAACGAAAGGTGCCGATCACGGTGCCGCCCCGGTGCAGCACGTTGCCGACGTCGTCCCAGCCGAACCGGCGAATGCCGGCACCGCCGTCGATCATGCCCTGGTAGCCCTCGAAAACGGCGTACACCTCGGCCCCCAGGCTGATCGCCGTGCGAACCACCGCCCGCACCGCCGCGTTCATACCCTGTGCGTCACCGCCGCTGGTCAGAATGCCGATGCGCTTGCCGGCACCGATCTGTTCGGTCATGGGTACATCCTTGCAGCCGGACGGCGTGGTTGGTCGAGCTTGTCGAGACTCGGTTCATGCCGGGCGATCTCGACCGATCACCGGACGTCCGGCAGCCCTGGCTCACCCCAGCATCTCAACCAAGCCCGGAGCGCTACTCGAGTCAGGAGATCCCGGCGTTCGCCGGGATGACGGACCCCGTCGTCAACTGACGATGTGGTGCTCTTCGAGCAGGGCGTCACGCAGTTCGCGGCGGCGCTTCTGTTCGGCCGGGTCGGGCACCGGCACTGCCGACAGCAGCCGCTTGGTGTACGGGTGCTGCGGGTCGGTGACGATCTCTTTGGTGGGGCCGACCTCGACCAGGTAGCCGTGCCGCATCACCGCGATGCGCTGGCTGAGCATTTCGACCACCGCCAGGTCATGGCTGATGAACACACAGGCGAAGCCGTACTCGGCCTGCAGGTCTTGGAACAGCTTCAGCACCCGGGCCTGCACCGACACGTCCAGCGCCGAGGTGGGCTCGTCGGCGATCAGCAGCTTGGGCTGCAGGGCCAGCGCCCGCGCGATGCCGATGCGCTGCCGCTGGCCGCCCGAGAGCTCGTGCGGGTAGCGGTTGCGCATCGACCGGGGCAGTTGGACGCTCTCGAGCAGGTTCTCGACCCGCTTCGACAACTCACTGCCCTTCAGCCCCAGGTGCAGCATGATCGGCTCGCCGATCGACTCGCCCACCGGCAGCCGCGGGTTCAGCGACGACCCTGGGTCTTGAAACACGATGCCGACCTCTTTGCGGAACGGCTTGAGGTCGCTCGGCTTGGCGTTGGTGATGTCGCGGCCGTTGATCATCAGCTTGCCCTCGACCACCGGCAGCAGCGCCACCGCGGCGCGTCCGATGGTGGTCTTGCCCGAACCCGACTCGCCGACCAGGCCGATCACCTCGCCGGGGTCGACCCGTAAGTTGATGTGGTGCGCGGCCCGGAACGCGGCGCGGCGGCCCTGTTTGGGGTACTCGATCGCGACGTCCTCCATCAACATGGCCGGCGTCACGGAGGCGTCGCCGCTCATCAGCGGCACCCCGGTCTTCTCGCCCTCGGCCACCAGCGACAGCCGCGCGGTGGGCAGGTCCTCTTCGGCCGTGGCCGAGCCCAGGTGCGGCACCGAGGCCAGCAGCTGCTTGGTGTAGGGGTGCTGGGGGCGGTTGAAGATGTCGTCGGACGTGCCGTGTTCGACGACCTTGCCGTCTTTCATCACCACGATGCGGTCGGCCATGTCGGCCACCACGCCCATGTCGTGGGTGATCAGAATGATGGCGGCCGTGACCCGCTCGCGCAGGTCGCGCATCAGCTTCAGAATTTCACCCTGCACCGTCACATCCAACGCAGTGGTCGGCTCATCGGCTATCAGCAGGCCCGGATCACAAGCCAGTGCCTGGGCGATCATGATGCGCTGGCGTTGTCCTCCGGAAAGCTGATGCGGATACTTGTGGTAGCTGTCTTCGGGATCCGGGATCTCCACCAGACGCATCAGCTCGATTGCTCGCGCAGCGGCGGCGGCGGGCTGCATCAGGAAGTGTGTGCGCAACGTTTCGACGATCTGAAATCCCACCGGGTAGACCGGATTGAGCGCGGTCATCGGCTCCTGGAAGATCACCGATATCTCGTTACCCCGAATGTGCTGGAGTTGTCGAAGACTCATGCCGATCAACTCGGTACCCTTGAGCTTGGCCGAACCGGTGGCTCGGCCGTTCTTAGGCAGCAGGCCGATCAGGCTCATCGCCGACTGGGTCTTACCCGATCCGGATTCGCCAACAATGGCGAGCACTTCACCAGCGTTTAGGTCGTAGTTCAGGCCTTGTGCGGCGGTGAACCAGTCGTCGTTGACCCAGAATCGGACCCCCAAGTCGCGCACCTCCAAGATGGTGTCCCCTAGGGAAACCGGCCTCCCAATGCGTTTGGACAGTCGCTCTGCACCCTCCAGACCCTTGCCGGCCGGCTTGGTGGGCTTGTCCAGCGTGGCGTCCGCGTCGCTCACTTGACGGCCTCCTTCTCCAACTGGACGGCAGCTTTGTCCATCTTCCGTTGACTGGGAATCTTTCGGGTCCGTGGGTCGAATGCGTCCCGCAGGCCATCGCCAATGAAGTTGACGCTCAACGCGATCAGAATGATGAACAGGCCAGGCCACCAGAACAACCAGGGCCGTGTTGCGAAGGCACCCTGATATGTGTTGATCAGAAAGCCGAGAGAGATGTTCGGACGGTTGATGCTGAAGCCAAGAAAGCTCAGCGCGGTCTCGAGCACCACAGCGGCTGACATCAGCAGGGTGGTGTTGACGATGATCACCCCGATCGAGTTCGGCAGCATGTGTTTGGTGATGATGCGCCAGTCCGACGCGCCAGCCACGCGTGCCGAATCGACGAACTCGCGCTCGCGCAGGGTGAGGAACTCGCCTCGCACCAGACGGGCCAGGCTGGGCCACAAGATCATGCCCAGCGCTATGGCCAGCAGGGCCGGCATGTTGTTGGTGAGAGCATCGATGGTTTGCTGCGTCGCGCCCAGCTTGATCGGCAGTGTGTTGACCAATCGACCCAGCACAGCTCCCAGCACGATCACCGGCAGGGTGATGACCAAATCGGTGAACCGCATCAGGAACGTGTCGACAGTTCCCCGGTAATAGCCGGCCAAGGCACCTACCACGACGCCGATGATCAGCGCCACCAGGCCGAGGATCACCATCACGAACAAGGACGTCTGCACACCCTTCATCACCAGCGCGAAGTTGTCGGAGCCCAACGAGTCCTGTCCGAACGGGTGATCGCCGATGGCGAACCCCGGGCCGCCCAGCCATTGCGGCAGGGTCATCGTGGGTGCTCCACCGTTGACCGGGGTTCCGGACGCCAGGTAGTCCTGGTACTTCCACCAGCCGCGGATCGGCCCGATGCCCATCGAGGTGATCGCCAGCAGTGCGATGAGCACCAGTATGATCAGGCCCGCCATCGCACCGCGGTGCCGAACGAAGCGCGCGAACACGATTTGGCCCTGGGTCAGACCCTGCACTTCCTGGGCCTGGCCGACGCCTTCGCCCCGGCCCACCGCGAGGTCGCCGTCGGCCACCGGACCACCCAGCGGGTTCTCGGGTTCCGGCACCGGCCCCTGGAGTTCTTCTTCTTCAGGGGGGTAATTGTCGTTGCTCATCCGGTCACCTGAATTCTGGGATCAAGCAGGGCGTAGAGGTAATCGGCAACAAGGTTGGCGATGATCGCCAACGCGCCGGTGATCATGACGTAGGCCATCACCGGATCGACCTCGCTCTGCCGCAGGGAGACGACGAACAGTCGACCCATGCCCGACCAGCCGAAGATCGTCTCGGTGATCACGGCACCGCCGATCAGCGTGATCACGTCAACGGGCACCACCGATGCCAGTGGCAGCAGTGCGTTGCGTAGCGCGTGTCGAACAACGACAACGCGTTCACTGAGGCCCTTGGCCCGCGCCGTCCGGATGTAGTCCTGGCCCAGCACCTCGAGCATCGAACCCCGTTGGTAGCGGGTGTACGACGCGAACGAAATCAGCACCAGCGCGATGGTGGGCAGCACCAGATGGGTGAACCGATCCATCTGCATGAGCCAGAAATCGCCCTGAAAACCCGGCGTCTCGGCCCCGATGGTCGCGATTGGGCGCCCCTTGATGTCGGGGCTGTTGAAGTACTGGGGATAACTCTGCATCACCCGATCAACGAAGGTGAGCCCGGCCATGAGCACGGCCGTAAGCGCGGCCCCGCGCATCGACACGGCGCGATCCGGACCCCCGAACAGCCAGCCGATCAACAGGCCGATACCGATCGAGACGATGAGTAGGCCGAACATCCACGCCCAGTTCATCGGGACGTAGTAGAAGAGCCACTGCACGGCGATGTAACTCACGATGCCGGCCACCGCCGTCGTCAGTGCCGAGTAGAGGGCGAGTCGGTTTGCCATTCCGGCAAAGACCGCCGTGACTGCGATGGCGGCAGCAACACCGAAGACCCCAACGCCCACCACACCCAGGGACGGTGCGTTCAGCCAGCCAGAGGCGAGGATGAAGGCACTGGTACCGAACGTGATCAGGGCGGCCGCCGCGAAGATGATTGCGCCGCGGCGGACACCGCCGCCCAAGGCGCCGGCCCAGAACAAGCCAGCCACCACCGCGAACACCGTGACCCAGAACCAGTTCACCGTTGGATAGTTGAGAAAGTCGTTCACGCCGATCGCCAGGAACTGCTTGAGCAGCACCGCCACCCAGAACACTGGAAGTGAGTACAGCACGAACGAGACGAACGTGATGGAGTAGTCGAAGGCGGTGTATTGGCGCAGGGCGCTTACGATGCCGACCAACACGCCCAGCACGATGGCCAGAAGGGTCGCCGCCAGCACCAACTGCACGGTGGTCATGATCGCGCCGCCGAGAAGCCGGTTCACCGACTCCTGCGTGCGCCAGGCCATGCCCAGGTCACCCGTGACGAACTTCGACAGCCATCCCAGATAACGCTGCCACCAGGGCTGGTCCAAGTGCAGAGCCTGAATGCGCGCCGCAATTGCAGCTTCTTTGTTGGGCGCGGTGCTGGTGCGCAGGTCGTCCAGCGGATCCATCGCCAGATCCAGCATCACGTACATCAGTACCGACAGCACCAACAGGATGATGAGGCCCATAGCCAGCCGTCGGGCCAGGAATCTGACCATGCACTGCCTCTTTCTCGAGTTGCTAAGACCGATCCAAACGTGGGGAGCCGGAGGGTACTCCGACTCCCCACGTGTGCTGACGCTTTCAGGCGCGCAGCATTTGGTCAATCCCTCGGATCAGCTGAGCTTCCACTCCCAGAAGTTCCAGAAGATGGTCGGGGTGATCGCGATCGGCTTGATGCCCTGCAGCTTGTTGCTGTAGGACGTCATGCTCGGGAACTGGAAGATGGTCAACCCGAAGGCGTTGTCCACCAGCAGCTTGTCGACCTGCTTGAGGAGTTCGTCCTGCTTCGTGGGGTCGGTGGTCACCTGCAGTTGCTCGTAGAGATCGTCCACCTGCTTGTTCGAGAATCCGTACGGGTTGTTCGATCCGCCGAGCTTCTTCGACATGTACTGAGGAATCACGTCGGTCACACCGGTGCCGTTGGAGATCCAGGCGAAGAACGCCGCGTCGTACTTGTCGGGCGCGGTGAACACCAGGGTCGACCAGTCGTCGCTGGAGCTGTCAACGATCTTGAAGCCCGCCTGCTCGGCAGACTCCTTCATCAGCCGGAACTCACCCTGACGACGCACGTTCTGCTTGGCGAACATGATTCGCACGGTCGGGTTGCTCACACCGGCTTCGGACAGCAGCTGCTTGGCCTTGTCGATGTCGGGCTCGGCGTAGGTGGTGCCCATGCCGCTCGCAGCGGAAACTGCGTCGTAGTTGGGTGCACCGGGCACGGCGTTGAACGAGTTGCGCACGGCCGCGTCCGGGTTGACCGGCTTGATCAGGTTGTCGACGATCTTCTGCCGCGGGATGGTATGCAGGAAGGCCTGCTTCACCTTGAGCGCCTTGGCAGCGTCGCCACCATAGGTCTTGGGGTCGAAGACACCGCCGCTGGCCACCGACAAGTCGATGTGCTCGTAGCTGCCCTCGACGCCGGTGACGGTGGTCACGTTCTGCAGCGCGGTAGCCGCCTTGTAGGCGTCCTCGGTGACCTGCGGCGAGATGAGCTGCACCTCGTTGTTCTGCAGTGCCTGCACGCCTGCCATCGGGTCCTCGTTGAAGCGAACGGTGATGGTGTCGATCGTCGGCTGGTGATCACCCTTGTAGTTCGGGTTCTTCTTCAGCGTGAGGTACTGGTCGGCCACCGCGTCGGAGATGACGTAGGGGCCACACGACACCAGCAGGTTGGCATCGGCCGGCTTGTTCTTGAAGTTCCAGTCCTTGTTCCAGACATTGGAGATCTTGGACAGCGAGGCGTTGTCCTTGGTCTGGAAGGCCTTCACCAGGGCGTCCGCAGCCTTGGCGGGGTCGGTCTCACCGAGGGCCCGGGTGGCCACGACGTGCGCCGGCAGGCCGGCGGTCATGAGGTTCTTCTCCCAGTCGGCGTACGGCTTGGTGTAGGTGTAGGTGACGGACTTGCCGTTGTCACCGATTTCCGGGAAGTCCTTGATCAGGCTGAAGGCCGGCACACCGGTCTGGTCGAAGTAGACGTCGTTGCCCTTGTTGGTGGACGTGACCGCGCCGGTGTCTTTGTCCTTCTTCACGTCCTCGTCGGACAGGGTGTTGAAGGCGCCGCTGTAGGTGGCCCAGTAGAGAACCAGGTCAGCTGCCGTGACGGGTACGCCGTCGGACCACTGCGCGGTGTCGGCCAGGGTCACCTTGACCTTCAGGGGATCGTCGCTGAGCTTCTCATAGGTGCCGAAGCTCTTGTTGTTGACCAGATTCAGCCCCTCGCCGTAATAGGTGATGGTGTCGGTGATCAGGTACCCGATGTTGGCGTTCACCAGGTTGTTGCCCGATGACGAGTACTGGTTGACCGAGTAGAACGGCTGGTTCCACATGACCTTCACGTTCGTGAGGGCCGACGCGGCCTGCGATGAGTTCGACGCCGGCGGCGTGCACGCCGACAATGCCAGGGCGCTGGCGATCACGCCCGCAGCCGCGGCAAACCATTTCTTGGTGCCCAATGTTCCTCCAGATCTAGGTCGGCGATGCTGCAGGCCC
>ERZ724513.1551-NODE-1551-length-11624-cov-8.172271_pt1 | contig 11624 bp, 8 predicted proteins | sample MGYA00376046_ERZ724513 | MGnify/ENA primary metagenome ERZ724513 (study PRJEB28724, sample SAMN07190883) | activated sludge metagenome | isolation source: activated sludge of sewage treatment plant in Hong Hong | place: Hong Kong | collected 2016-03-17 ... | reverse complement strand
CGATCCCTCCCGCCAGGAACAGGGCATTGACCTTCGGCAGCCGGTCGCGCAACGAACGCGCCAGATACATCTGCGAGGACGCCCGGCGCGCCGAGATGTTCAGTGCCGCCCCGATTTCGGCGGCGGTGGCATCCCACCAATCACACGACCACAACCGCCGCCCGTCCCCGCCGTCGTCATCGCCGTCGTCGGGACCGCAGCGGCGCTCCACCAACTCCGCGATCGCCGCCAACCGCCGCGCCGCCCCGGCCGCCTCAGCACGCGCCCAACCCTCCACCGCACCCACCACCGCAGCATCGGCGGCCTCCGGCAGAGCCGACGGCGACAGCGAATCGAACATATGTTCACCCTAAAATGACCCACCGACAACATGAGGGGTGATCCCTCAAGACATCGGTGACAGTTCTGCGTCAGGACATCGCCCAAGGTGAAGCGATGGGAGTGAACGAAGCCGTCGATCCCCTTATCCCCTTGCGATCTCGCGGTGGCCCGATGACGCACCCGGGCGTCCGGCCGGCACGGGAACGGTGACCGAGAAAGAGCTATTGCACCGGGCGCAGCACCACTATCCCGGGAACGGTCTTCACATAGTCCAGGAGCGGGCTGTCGACCACTTTGTTGTTCGCGGGCAGGGATGACGCGTTTCGGAGGACGAACTGGTCCGGTGTCGCGATGACGATTCCGACATGCGTGACGTCTAGGCCGCCGTCTGGTGCGTATGCCCCGAGATAGTCACCGGTGCGCAGTCGGCTCAACACGTCTGCATTGACCTGGCGGCTCGGAATGTAGGCGACAGTTCGCGGCACCACCGGCAAACCAGGCAGTTACAGCCCGCCGGAATCCTTCTTGTTGAGGTTCTTGGTGACCTGGATCGCGTCGGCGCCAAGACTCGCGGTGACGTCGGTCGCCACCGCGGGCTGCAGCGTCGACCAGTCCGTGAAGAAATGCTTCCGGTTCTGGAAGCTGACGGCGCCGTCCTTGTACCGGACCTTGATGAGACCGTCGATGAACTCCTCGCGGTCGTCGCCTCGTTTCAGCGCTTCGACGTAATCGGCGTAGGTGAAGCAGTCGACCTTCTGCAACTCGACGACAAGCTGCTCGGGCACAGTTGCCGAACCGATCAAAGTGTTTGCGCCGTAAGGTGTTCCGAGGAACTGCCGTGACAGGATTTCCGATCGCTCAGACAGGCCGGCGCTTGAGGCGTTCTTGGCAACGGCGAGCAGAGCCTGGAGGGTCTGCTCGCTCTGGCTGGAGATGTTGACGGCCGGCGCCGCCGCCGCCCACGGGGCAGGAGGTCCGGCGACCATCAGAGCCAACACCAGCGTCAAGCAGGCGATGCAGAACCCGTAACGGTGAGCGCCGCGGAACGAGCACACCGCATCGGTGAGAGGGACGATACGACGGCGGGACGTGTCGGCGTCGAGCACATCGGTGTCCACGAATTCAGCCTAATGGGCCGCATTTCGGGCCAAAAGACCCCTGTGCGGCGCTGTCTCGGGGCGAAGAATAGGTCCCATGATCCGCGCGATTCTCCTGACAGTGGCTCTGCTGGCGGCGAGTATCGCGTCGGCGCCACCGGGCAATGCGGACTCCTTCGACGTGCTCTGGGACTTGATGCCCTGGGGATACGACCAAAAGGAGTGCACTCGAGTCCCAAACGACGTTCTCCCTGCGTCAGCACTCGAGCCCGGTGCACTGGCCAAGTTCCACTGTCCTGACACGCCCGAGGCCGGTGCTCCGCCCATCCCCGAAGGGATGTACGTCCTGTTCGCCGATCGGCGGTCGCTGGCCGATGAATTCAAGTGGAACGTCGACTACGACAGCACGCACGGTGGGCTGGCGCCGTGCCCCGGTGGACTTCCCTCACCTGGCCCCTGGCACCACCCCGAATCACCGACCGTGGTCGCCGGACAACTCGCGTGTGTCGACGACCCCGACGAGGTCACACTGTCCTGGACCCGAGACGACGACCTGCTCGCCGGCACGATCTGGGGGCCCGCCGGGTCCCTGCCGCAGCTTTACGACTGGTGGACGTATAACGGCGGGGCCGGCCGCAACGCCACTTCGCCGCCGACTCCGTAGGCTTCGCCGGCCGGGTATCACCCACGCCTGTTGCGCCGAATGATCGCCCGCAGCTTGTCCAGCCGCCCGCCGATTTCCCGTTCGGCGCCGTGCGGGGTGGGCCGGTAGTAGTCCACCCCGACCAGTTCGTCGGGTGGATATTGTTGCGCCGCAACGCCTCCCGGTTGGTCGTGCGCGTAGAGGTAACCCTGCGCGTGGCCCAGCGCGGCGGCGCCGGAGTAGTGCCCGTCCCGCAGGTGAGCCGGCACCATGCCGGCCTTACCCGCCTTGATGTCGGACATCGCCGCGCCCAGCGCCGTGGTGACGGCGTTGGACTTCGGTGCGGTCGCCAGGTGCACGGTGGCGTGCGCCAGGGTGAGTTGCGCCTCGGGCAGCCCGATCAGCTGGACCGTCTGCGCGGCGGCCACCGCGGTCAGCAGGGCCGTCGGATCGGCCATCCCGATGTCCTCACTGGCCAGGATCATCAGCCGCCGGGCGATGAACCGCGGATCCTCCCCCGCGGTCAGCATCCGCGCCAGGTAGTGCAGCGCCGCGTCGACGTCGGAGCCGCGGACCGACTTGATGAAGGCGCTGATGACGTCGTAGTGCTGATCGCCGTCGCGGTCGTACCGCACCGCGGCCTTGTCGAGGGACTGCTCGACGATGTCGACGGTGACATGGTCGCCTGCCTCGGCGGCCACCTCGAGGGCGGTCAGCGCGCGGCGGGCATCCCCGGCGGCCAACCGCACCATCAGATCCAGCGCCTCGTCGTCCACCGTCACCGAGCCGTCCAGCCCGCGCGGGTCGGTCACGGCCCGCTGCAGCACGGTGCGGATGCCGTCGGCGCTCAGCGGATGCAACTGCAGGATCAGCGAGCGCGACAGCAACGGTGCCACCACGGAGAATGACGGATTCTCGGTGGTCGCGGCGACCAGCAGGACGACCCGGTTCTCGACGGCCGCCAGCAGCGCGTCCTGCTGGGTCTTGGAGAACCGGTGCACCTCGTCGATGAACAGCACGGTCTGCTCGCCGTACGCCGCGGCCGTCCGGGCGCCCTCGATGACCGCGCGCACCTCCTTGACCCCGGCCGACAACGCCGAGAGCGCCTCGAACCGTCGTCCGGTGGCGCCGGAGATCAGCGACGCCAACGTGGTCTTGCCGGTGCCCGGGGGGCCGTAGAGGATGACCGACGCCGCGCCGGAGCCCTCGACCAGGCGCCGCAGCGGTGACCCGGGCCCGAGCAGGTGCTCCTGGCCGACCACCTCGTCCAGGGTGTGCGGCCGCATCCGGACCGCCAGGGGTGCGTTGGCCGCGGGCACGCCGAACCCGGCGGACGGGGCGCCGCCGGAGAGGTCGAACAGGCCGTCGGACACGGTTCAGGCTTACCACGGGTCGCGGACACTTACGATGCTGGAGTACCCCGAACAACAGTGAGGAGCCATCCGTGCGACGTCTCGGCGCGATCCTGCTGGGTGTGATGCTGGCTGCCGTCGGACTGGCCGCGCCCGCCTCGGCGATCCTGCCCCCGGTCGACGGGTACTACACCTTCCACCAGGACGGCCTGCCGGATGCCAAGTGGCAGATGCAGAGCATCTGCATCCAGGCCAACGGCACCCGCGCGCAGCCCGACTACACCGACGAGACCATCCAGACCCTGGGTTGCGACGTCCTCCTCGGCAGCAGCACGCAGCCGCCGTTGACGCGCGAGACGAAGTTGGTGAACTTCTCCGCGCGCGCGAAGCTGACCGGCGGCCTGTGGACGTTCCAGATCGGCCAGTCCCAGGGCGTCGCCTGCCCGGACGGCAGCTTCGCGCCCAGCACCGACACGTTCTCGTTCACCGCCCCCGACCCCAACGGGCCACCGAATCTGACCGGCACGCACACGTCGATCCACGACGCGGTGTGCGGTTTGCAGGCGGCCATGACGAAGGCGCCGTTCACGCTGACGTTCACCGATGTGCTGGATCCGAGCGTGGTGGCCCGTTTCCCGGCGCTGTGCAACTACCTGGTCGGCCGGCCCAGCATCTGCGCGTGATCACCCGCCGGTGACGAAGTCGATCAGCTCCTCGACCCGGCCGATCAGGGCCGGCTCGAGATCGGTCCAGTCGCGCACCCGCGCCCGGATCTGCTGCCAAGCGCGGGCAATGTCGGCCTGATTCTTGTGCGGCCAGCCCAGCGCGTCGCAGATGCCGTGCTTCCACTCCACGCCGCGCGGAATGGTCGGCCATTCGGTCAGCCCGAGCCGTTCGGGTTTGACCGCCTGCCAGATGTCGACGTAGGGATGCCCGACCACCAGGGTGTGCGCGCCGGCCGGTGACCGGCGAACCTGTTCGGCGATCCGGGCCTCCTTGGAACCGGCGACCAGATGGTCGACGAGAACACCAAGGCGACGGCCGGGGCCAGGGCCGAATTCGCTGACGATGCCGGGCAGATCGTCGACGCCGCCGAGATTTTCGACGACGACGCCCTCGACGCGCAGATCGTCACCCCACACCTGTTCGACGAGTTCGGCGTCGTGCCGGCCCTCGACGTAGATGCGGCCGGCGAGCGCGACCCGGGCCCGTGCGCCGGGCACCGCGACCGACCCGGACGCCGTGCGCGCCGGTCCTTTTCGCGCGGGCTGCAAGGGAGGTGCGGTGAGAATGACCGGTTTTCCGTCGATCAGGAACCCGGGCCCCAGCGGGAACACTCTGGTACGGCCGTTCCGGTCCTCGAGGTCGACGCGGCCGTGCTCGATGCGGACCACCGCGCCCACCCACCCGCTCTGGGCGTCCTCGACCACCAGACCGGGCCGAGCGGCGTGTTCGGTGGACCGAGTTCGGCGGTCGCCGTGGGGATTTCGGGCCAGCACGTCGGAACCGTAGCGATCATCCACCCGGCGATCCTAGGAAGCCGCGGCCACCGATGCCGCTGCGCCACGCCGGGAAGCGCACGGACCGTTGCCACTCCGTGAGATTGAACTCACCTAGGAGAAATCCGAGTGACCATCTGCGTGACGTCAATCTCACGCGCCGAAGGCCGCACGGAGCGGGCTAGCCGCCGCTCCAGGCCGCCGATGTGTTCGGCGCCGCGCCCGACGTCACCTCGTCGATCACGGTGTGGATGAACCGCATCTTCTCCAGCACCGGTTCGGGCAGCACGAACGGATACAGGTCGTCACGGCCCATCGACCGGTTCACCATGTTCAATGACCAGGCCAGCGGCAGCCACATCTCGATGATCGAGTCGAAACCGCTGGGGCCCAAGGCCCTTCGATCGAACGTCGCGCCCGCCGGGGCCAGCCCGAACGCCGCCGAGGTGTCGAGGGTGTCGCGGATGTGCAGGTAGTGCGCGAACGTCTCGGCCCAGTCCTCGGCCGGATGCATGGTCGCGTACGACGACACGTAGTCCTGTTCCCAGCCCTCGGGCGGCCCGTTGTCGTAGTGCCGGTCCAGCGCCGCCTGGTAGTCGGCGTCGGGGTCGCCGAACAGCTGGCCGAAGCGCTCCCGGTAGGACGGCGACGGATCCACCAGCCGGTAGTAGTAATAGTGGCCGATCTCGTGCCGGAAGTGCCCGAGCAGTGTGCGGTAGGGCTCGTCCATCGCCTTGCGCAACTGCTCGCGGTGCACGTCGTCGCCCTCGGCGAGATCGAGGGTGATCACCCCGTTTTCGTGACCGGTGAACACGGTGTCGAACTCGCTGGAGAGCAGGTCGAACGCCAGCCCGTACCGCGGGTCGACGTCGCGGCCGATGATCGGCAGCTTCAACTCGGCCAGTTCGGCGATGAGGCGACGCTTGGCCCGCTCGGCGACGGCGAACGCGGCCAGCGCGGCGGTGTCCGAATCGTTGGGGCGGGTGCGGGTCAGCCGGCACGACACGCACAGTTCACCCTGCACGGTGCTGTTGGGATCCAGCTTCACCAGCCAATTGCATTCGGCCAGATGCAGATTCGCGCACAACCGGTACTGCCGGGAGTCCACCGCGCCGCCGTGCTGAATGTCGGGCCCCGAGGCGATCACCAGCATCGCCATGTCGGGCAGCGAAAAACCGACCGGGCTGCCGCACGACAGGCACACCGAGTTCTCGAACGTCAGGTGTTGCCCACAGGTCGGGCACAAGAAGTCACGCACGCAGCATCCCCCCTTCGAACGGTGCGACGTCGACCGACACGTCGATCACGCTGCTTTCGGAGTCCGTGTAGATGATGCCGCGCAACGGCGGCACATCCGCATAGTCTCTACCCCATCCGACGACGATGTAACGCTCGTCCACCATCTGGTCGTTCGTCGGATCCAATGCCAGCCACTGGTTCTGTGGCGTCCATACCGCGGCCCAGGCGTGGGTGGCGTCGACGCCGAACATCCGCTCCTTGCCCGGCGGCGGATCGGTGGCCAGGTAGCCGGACACGTAGCTGGCGGCCAGGCCGTTGGCGCGCAGGCAGGCGATCGCGAGCCGGGCGAAGTCCTGGCACACCCCTTCCCGCGCGGCGAGCACCTCGGCCACCTGGGTCGAGACGGTCGTGGAGCCCGAGCGGTAGGTGAAGTCGTTGAAGATACGCCGGTTCAGGTCGCCGAGCACCTCGATCAGGGGACGGCCGGACTCGAAGCTCGGCGCCGCGTAGTCCCGGACCGCGTCGGTGATCTCGCCGGGCTGGAGGTCCAGGGTGAACTCGACGGCCAGCGCGCCGGCGGGCCCGGTCGGCCGGGCGATCTCCCAGGGCGCCACCGCCGGGCCCGTGCCGTAGAGGTCGGCCGGCGGCGGATCCACCTCGACGACGGACGTGCTCGTGACGGTCAGCTCCCGGTGCCGGTTGGTGATGTGGAAGTACGAGCTGATGTTGCCGTAGGCGTCGAGGCTGGTGGACTGGTCGGCCGGCTGCGGGTCGATGTCGAGCTGGTAGGTCAGGCAGCGTTGCCGGGCGGAGTCGCGCGGGGCCAGGAAGCCGCGGCCGTACGAACTGGTGACGACGTCGGAGTAGCGGTAGTCGGTCCGGTGGGTGATCCGGTAGCTGCGGCCGGTTTCCAGGTTCACGGCAGCACCCTGAGCTGGTCGGGACCCCACAGCGGCTGCATGCCACCCGGCAGCGACAGCTGGGTGTCGGTGATGACCGTGGACACCTCGCGCAGACCGGAGTGCACCGCGTCGAGCAGACCGGCCAGCTCGGCGCGCCGGCCGTCCTCGTCGACGTACTCGAGGTCCTGCGGGTCCAGCCGGCGGAGCCGGGTCATCATCTCCTCGACCAGGCGCTCCGGGCGCGACGAGCCCGACGCACCGGGCATGGCCCGCAGGTTGGCCCGCAGGTGCTCGAGCTGGAACACCAGCGAGCGCGGATTCTCGGCGTCGAACAGCAGCAGGTCGGCCACGGCCGCGACGCTGACCTTGCCCAGGTTGCGGCGCCGGTAGCTGACCGAGGACTCGCAGGCGACCAGCACGGCCTCGGTGATCACTCGCTCGGCCTCGGGACTGCGCACGGTGGTCATGGTCGCGCTCAACACGGCCGACAGCCACAGGGCCCGTTCGATGCGTTTGCCGGAGTCCATCGTGGTCCAGCCGACGTCGCGGACCATGGACTCATTGGCCACGCCTGCCAGCGCCAGCATCCCGGACAGCGTGCGCGCGTGCGCCGACGCCATCAGCGCATCGGCGCGCACGAGTGACTCCGGCGGCCGGGCCGGCTGATTGAGCACCGCGCGGTCGACGGCGGCCAGCACCATCCAGGTGTCGTTGGACATCTGGTCGCGCACCGCGCGGGCGGCCAGGCCGAGTCGTTCGACGGACTGGGCCAGCGAGCCGGGCCGGTTGCGGTCGGCCGTCAGCGACCACAAAGTCGTCGGCGCCACCGCGATCGTCTCGGCGTGGTCGGCGTCGGGTTCCGCACTGCCCGTGACGGTGCCGGTGATCTGGCCGAGCGCCGACAGCAGCACCGGCACACATTCGCTGGCGTCCAGATACTGGCGGTGCCGGTATTCGTGGTAGCGCTCGCGGGTGACCGTCATCAGGCGGGCCATGCCCTCGGCGCGCTCGGCGTAGCGGCCCGTCCAGAACAGGTCGGAAAGCACGCGCGGCGAACTGATTCCGCGGGTGCCGCTGGCGGCGATCGTCATCGGCGGCTCCACCGGCGGCGGGACCACGGCGCCGGCGCGGGCCAGCGGCTGCACCCAAACATCTTTGGCGGCAATGGTTTTCAGCGAGTACGCGTCCGCTCCTGGCGCGAGCACGTAGCCCAGGCCGCCGATCATCGGCGCGTAGCCGCCGCGCTGGGACACCGTGAACAGCCGCATCCCGACGTTGGCCGAGTTCAGCCCGCCGCTGTAGTGGTCGGTCGGCGCCGCGGAGAACTGCGGCAGTTCCTGACCGACGAACTGCCACGGCGCCGCCTCGATGCGGGCCGCCAGTTCGGCGCGCTGCCCGCCGGACAGCATCGGCCCGGCGATCGGCGCGGCCCCCACCGTGGAACGGATCAGCAGCGCATCCAAACGGGCCAGCAGGTGCGAGCGTTCGGCGTCGATACCGCCCCAGTACATCGGCGCCGACGCGAGCAGCGGGGTTTCGCCGAGCAGCCGGTCGGCCAGTTCCGGCAGGAACCGGGCCAGCCCGGGGCTCTCCAGGATGCCGCTGCCCAGGCCGTTGACGACGGTGACCGCCCCGCGGCGCTGTGCCTCGACCAGGCCGACGACACCCAGCCGGGAGTCGGCGCGCAGATCGAGCGGGTCGGCGTATTCGGCGTCGACCCGGCGCAGCACCACGTCGACGCGTTTGAAGGTGCCCAGCGACCGCATCCACAGCTTGCCGTCGCGCACCACCAGGTCGGCGCTCTCCACCAGCGGGAAGCCCAGCAGCGACGCGAGATACGCCTGGTCGAACGCGGTCTCGGAGTGACTGCCCGGCGAGAGCACCACGACGACGGGATTCTCGGCGGCCTCCGGTGCCGCTTCGATCAGCGAGAGGCGCAGCGCCTGGGCGAACGGTGACGTCGCACGCGGGGCGATGCGCTCGTACACATCCGGGATGGTGTGCGCGACGACGCGCCGGTCGGCCAGCGCGTACCCCGCGCCGGACGGCGCCTGCGTCCAGTCGGCGTTGACCCTGAACGCGCCGTCGGCCGCCCGGCTGACGTCGCAGCCGTGCATGAACAGCTGATGGCGCCCCGGGACCGTGATGCCGCGAGCGGCCCGGAGATAGCCGGGGTGGGCGAACAGCAACTGCGCGGGCAGCACCCCGTCGGTGATGGCCCGGCGCGGTCCGTACAGGTCGGTGAGCACCGCGTCCAGCAGCCGGGAGCGCTGCACCAGCCCGGCCTCGAGCACCTCCCAGTCGGCGGCCGTCACGAGCAGCGGGATCGCGTCGGGATGCCACACGCCGGGCGCCGGCACGCCGTAGCCGTCGGGCGCGGCGGCGGCGGCCGGTGGGATGTACGTGATTCCGTCGTTGTCGACGAGGCCGCGGACATCGGCGCGCAGCCGGTCCAGGCCGGCCAGCCCGCGTTCGCCGATCGCTTCGGCCAGCGGTCGCCAGGCCGGCCGGATCCGGCCGTCGCCGTCGATCAACTCGTCGTAGCCGGCCGCCCGCCCGGCCTGGCCGCCGCGGACGTCGAACAGCGCGGCCTGGATGCGGGTGGCGCGGTACCTCGCCAGCAGGTGGTCGGGGTCGTAGGGGTCCGCCGTCGGTCCGGGCCCGGACATCAGCTCCGGGTCGGAGGCCGGCAGCGACGCGGACAACGCTCGTCTCCTCCTGAATTCGGACCATCTGACAGCACGGCAGTTTGCCGCACCCGTTGCCCGGCGGCAACGTGCGGCGGATCGGCCGTCAGTGCAGCACGGTACGCACCCGCCGAAGGTCGAGGATGCCCGGCGCCCCGACGTCGGTGGACTGACGGGCCTGCTTCTCCCGGATGTCGGACAGGTCCAGGGTGCCGGGGGTGAAACCGGTCGCCTCGAACCGCCGGCCGCGGCGGGACTCGGCCTCGACGGCGTTGACCGGCGGTGTGTCGTAGGACCGGCCGCCCGGGTGCGACACGTGGTACGTGCAGCCGCCCCGGGACGTCGCGGTGGCCATGTCGACGAGCTCGAACCGCAGCGGGCCGTCGACGGTGATGGTCGGGTGCAGGGCGCTGGGTGGCTGCCAGGCGCGGTAGCGCACGCCGCCGACCTGGATGTCGGGGTTGTCGGTGGCCAGCATCGGGATCGGATGGCCGTTGCAGGTAACGACGTAGCGCTGCCGGTCGGCGCCGATCAGCCGCACCTGGAGGCGTTCCACCGACGAGTCGACGTAGCGGGCGGTGCCGCCGGCCGTCGACTCCTCCCCCAGCACGTTCCACGGTTCGATCGCGCCGCGCAGCTCGAGTTCGACGCCGTCGAACACGGCGGTGCCCACCCGCGGGAACCGGAACTCGGTGAACGGATCCAGCCAGCTGGTCTCGAATTCGATCCCGTGCGCGCGCAGATCGGCGGCGACGTCGGCGATGTCGTGAATCAGGAAGTGCGGCAACAGGTATCGGCCGTGCAGGTTGCCACCGTGCCGGATCAGCGGCGCCCGCAGCGGCTCGTCCCAGAACCACGCCACCAGCGACCGCACCAGCAGCGACTGCACCATCGCCATCTGGTAATGCGGCGGCATCTCGAAGCCGCGCAACTCCAGCAGGCCCAGCCGGCCGCGGTTGCCGTCCGGGCTGTAGAGCTTGTCGATGCAGAACTCGGCGCGGTGCGTGTTTCCGGTGATGTCGGTGAGCAGGTGGCGCAGCGCGCGGTCCGTGATCCACGGAGCGACGCTTGCGGAGCGACCATGATCCGGAGCGACGCTTGCGGAGCTGAGCCGGGCGATCTCGGCGAACGCGATCTCCAGTTCGTAGAGCGCCTCGGCGCGGCCCTCGTCGACGCGCGGCGCCTGCGAGGTGGTGCCGACGAAGCGGCCGGCGAACAGGTAGGACAGGGCGGGGTGGCGCTGCCAGTAGGTCAGCATCGACACCAGCAGATCGGGCCGGCGCAGCAGCGGCGAGTCGGCCGGGGTGATGCCGCCCAGGGTGATGTGGTTGCCGCCGCCGGTGCCGCCGTGCGTGCCGTCGACGTCGAACGACTCCGTGGAGAGACGGGCAAGGCGCGCCTGTTCGTACAGCGTCTCCAACTGCGCGCGCTGTTCGGCGAAGCTGGCCGTGGGCGCGACGTTGACCTCGATGACGCCCGGGTCCGGGGTGATCGTCATGGTCTGCAGCCGGGGGTCCGGGGGCGGCCCGTAGCCCTCCACGACGACCCGGCAGCCCGCGGCCGCCACCGCGGTCTCCAGCCGGGCGATCAGGTCGACGAAGTGGTCGGCCTCGTCGGTCGGCGGCATGAAGACGTAGAGAAGGTCGCCGCGGATCTCGGCGACCATCGCGGTGGTCGGCGCGTCCGGGGCGTCGTCGACCTCCACGTCGGCGTCGTCCGAACCCGAGCCCAGTTCGTCGCGCTTCGCCAGCGGGTCGCCCTCGAACGTCCGGCGCGGCGGCTTCCAGTTGATCGAGTCGAGCGGCAGCCGCAGGCCGGCGGGCGAATCCCCGTCCAGCAGCACGATCCGGCCGCGGCGCAGCCGCCAGTCGGCGCTGGCCCAGC
>ERZ724513.1548-NODE-1548-length-11635-cov-9.008895_pt1 | contig 11635 bp, 13 predicted proteins | sample MGYA00376046_ERZ724513 | MGnify/ENA primary metagenome ERZ724513 (study PRJEB28724, sample SAMN07190883) | activated sludge metagenome | isolation source: activated sludge of sewage treatment plant in Hong Hong | place: Hong Kong | collected 2016-03-17 ... | reverse complement strand
CATGCCGATCAGCTTCGCAGTTCGCCGAGCCCGGCTGTGTTCAATTGACGCCCGTCAAGCCATACTGGCCCGATGAAGACGCCGATCTGTGAGCGATTCGACATCGAGTTCCCCCTTTTCGCCTTCAGTCACTGCCGCGACGTCGTGGCCGCGGTCACCAACGCCGGCGGTCTCGGTGTGCTCGGCGGCACGGCCTTCACCCCCGAACAGCTCGACCAGGAGCTCGCCTGGATCGACGAACAGGTGCGCGGCAAGCCGTACGGCGTCGACATCATCGTGCCCGCCAAGTACGAGGGCAAGGGCGAGAACGTCACCGCCGCCCAACTGGCCGACCGGATTCCGGACTACTACACGTCCTACGTCCGCGAACTGCTTGTCAGCCACGGCATTCCGGCCGAGGAGGGCCCGCGCTTCGGCGGCAGCAGCCTGTCCGGCGACACCGGGGAGGCACTCCTGGAGGTGGCCCTGCGACACCCGATCAAGCTGATGGCCAACGCCCTCGGCGTGCCGCCGGCCTACATGATCGAGGCCGGCCGCGCCTCCGGGGTGCCGGTCGCCGCGCTCGTCGGCGCGAAGGAACACGCGCTCAAGCAGGCCAAGGCGGGGGTGGACATCATCGTCGCGCAGGGCACCGAAGCCGGCGGGCACTGCGGTGAGGTGTCCACGCTGTGCCTGGTGCCCGAGGTGCTCGACGCGCTGGCCGACGTCGGCAGTGACGTGCCGGTGCTGGCCGCCGGCGGCATCGTGACGGGCCGGCAGATGGCCGCCTGCGTGGCCATGGGTGCCGCCGGCGCCTGGACCGGGTCGGTGTGGCTCACCACGGAGGAGGCAGAGACTGCGCCGTACACCGTGCAGAAGTTCCTGGCCGCCGGCTCCCGCGACACCATCCGGTCGGCGGGCCGGACCGGAAAGCCCTCGCGCCAACTGGTTTCGGACTGGACCGATGCCTGGGCGCCCAACGAGGGCGGTCAGAAGCCACTGCCGCTGCCCCTGCAGTCCATGCTCGTCGAACCCGTGCTGCGCCGGGTCGACAGGCTCGCGTCCACCGGGCACGAGGGCGCCCAGGCGCTGGCGACCTACTTCGTCGGCCAGGGCGTGGGCCTGATGAACAAGGTCAAGCCGGCCCGCGAGGTGGTGCGCGAGTTCATCGAGGACTACGTCAGCGCGGCGGAACGGCTCGCCGGATCGCTGGACGACTAGCGGATCGCGTCGCGCAACCAGGCCGGGTCGCCGAGGTACCGCTCGGCCAGTGCCGCGGTGCCCGCCGCGAACGTCGGCGCCAAAGGGATCGCGGCGTCGGAGTCATGATGGGTTCCGATCCACGCGGACAACATGATTCGGCGCGTCATCACGAAGGTGGGAATCAGAGCGGCGTGCCCGGCGGGCAGTTCGCGGACCTCGCGGTAGCCGCGCAGCCAGTCGGCGATGATCCGGTCGCAGTCGGGGCTGTCCTCGATGAACGACACGACGGCGCCCAGATCGGCCAGGTACCAGGACCAGCCGCTGTCGTCGAAGTCGATCACCGTCAGCGGCCCGGCCGGGTCCAGCATCAGGTTGGCCATCCGCAGATCGGCATGGACCAGGCCGAATCGGTCCGGGCCACAACCGAATTCGGACAGCCGGCGGGTGATCTCGTCGACGGCACGGCCGATCACGGCGGCGTCGGCATCGGTCAGATTCGGTGCCGCCCGCCAGTCGCCCCAGCGGGCCCGCGGGCTCAGGATCGTCTCCAGGTCCCACCGGAACCTCGTGAAATCCGCAGGCCGAAGCCAGCGTTCGGCGTGGTCGTGCATCGCGCCGGTGATCCGTCCCAGCTCGTCGAACCCGACGGCCTCCGGTTTCTCCTCGGCGGTGCAGCCCGGGATGAACGTGACGGCGTCGACGTGCAGGACCCGGCCGGCCACGGCGACCGGCTGAACGGCGTCACCGTCGGTCGTCTCGATCAGATGCGGTGTGCGGACCGGGGTTTGGCTGCGCAGTGCCGACATCCAGGCGAGCTCCGAGCGGATCGCGTCGACGTCGTTGTAATCCGGCCGGTGCACCCGAAGCACCATCGGGTCGTCGTCGTCGACGAGATAGGTGGCGTTCTCCGACAGGCTCAGCAACCGCAGCGGCGCGTCGGGGGCACGCCCGTAGCACCGCAGTGCGGCACGGGCGAACTCGTGGTGATGCTTTGGCAGGCCGGCGTTCTCGCTCACACTGGCCCTAATCTAAGGCCCGAACCGGGTGACCAGGGCGCGCCGATCGACCTTGCCGATGCCGAGCCTCGGCAACTCCTCCACCACATGGATCTGTCGCGGCGCCGCGGTCCGAGGCAGGGTGGCGGCGACGTGTGCGCGCAGCTCTTCGAGCCCGGGTTCGGCGACACCGGGCCGCAGCACCACGGCGGCCACCACCCGTTGGCCGAGCCGGTCGTCGGCCACGCCGAACACTGCGCAGTCGGCGACGGCGGGGTGGCTGGCCAGCGCCGACTCGACGGGCTGCGGCAGCACCGTCAACCCGCCCGTGCTGATCGCATCGTCGACCCGGCCCAGCACCCGCAATGAACCGGAATCATCAAGTGCGCCAACATCATCGGTACGAAACCAGCCGGGCTCGGCGAACGGGTCCGGGATGGGCGGGTTGCGGTATCCGTTGGCCAGCGTGGCGCCGCCCAGCGCGATCCGGCCGTCGTCGTCGACTCGGACCTCGACGCCGTCCAGCGGACGCCCGTCGTACACGCAGCCGCCGGCGGTTTCGCTCATGCCGTAGGTCCGCACCACCGAGATGTCCGCCGCGGCAGCATCTTCGAGAACCCGCGCCGGGGCGGGGCCACCGCCCAGCAGGACGGCGTCCAGGTCCGACAGCGCCGCGATCGCATCGCGGTCGTTCAGGCAGCCGGCCAGTTGGGCGGCCACCAGCGAGGCGTAACGCCGCCCCGAGCCCATCGCCGCCACGGCAACGGCCAGGCCGCCGGGATCGAAACCGTACGTCGTGTCCAATTCGACCGGAACGGTGCCGGCCAGCACACTTCGGACCAGCACCTGCAGGCCGGCGATGTGGTGGGTGGGCAACGCCAGCAGCCAGGTGCCCTCGCCGCCGAGCCGGTCATGGGTGGCCGAGGCGCTGGCGATCAGGGCCCGGGTCGACAGCATCGCGCCCTTCGGCGTGCCCGTCGTGCCCGAGGTCGGCACCACCACCGCCACGTCGTCGTCGATGTCCTGGCCCACCCGCAGCGCGTCGGTCAGCATCTCGCACTGGCGTGGATCGTCGCCCGGCACCGGCAGCAGCGGGGGACGCCGCCCGTCGAGCATGTCCCCGACCACGGCCAACATCGACTGGGCCGACGGGCCCGACGGCACGACGAGGGCGCGCAGAGTAGCTATTCGCCGGCCTCCGCGTCGCGGGGATCGTCGAGCGGCCAGCCGTAGTCGTCCAGGTGGTCACGAACCCGTTCGACATCCTCGGCCGAGGGCAGTTCGTCGGTGATCCGCATGATGGCCGCGCCGATGTCGAAGTTGTCGAAGACGGGCCGCCCGGCCAGTTCCTGCGCGACCGTCCGGACCTCGTCGGCGGTCAACCGCCGGGACAACAACGCCAGCAACGGCAGGTAGTCGTTCTGCGGAACGCCGTCCGGGTATCCGGCGCGCAGCCAGGAGACGATCGAGCTGAGGAATCGGTTCACAGCGTCGCTCCCGGGTTCAATGCATGGCCTGACAGGAATGCTAGTGCGCCCCTTGGTGTGGTGCGCAGCACCTAACGTCGGCCTCGTAGGCCAACGGTCGCAGGACACGACGTGAACAATTGGTGAACAGGTTCGGCCCGCAAAAGAACTGCCAGGTGGCACCCAGACTTGGGGACCAAAGCAGTTAGCAAAACGGGGCCGTCTGGCCCAGAATTAGCGCCATGAGCGCAGAGTTGATCGTCCTGGTGCTGCTGATCGCCACGGCACTGGCATTCGACTTCACCAACGGGTTCCACGACACCGGCAACGCCATGGCCACGTCGATCGCGACCGGCGCTCTGAAGCCCAAGTCGGCCGTCCTGCTCGCCGGCGTGCTGAACCTCATCGGCGCCTTCCTGTCGGTCGAGGTCGCCGTCACCGTCACCACCTCGGTGCTCAAGATCCAGGACAGCAAGTCCGGCCATCTGCTGCCCGGGATCGACCCGACAATGGGCCTGGAGATCATCTTCGCCGGCCTCATCGGCGGCATCCTGTGGAACCTGCTGACCTGGCTGTTCGGCATCCCGTCGAGTTCGTCGCATGCGCTGTTCGGCGGCCTGATCGGCGCCGGCCTGGCCGCGGTCGGCCTGTCCGGTGTCAACTGGACCGGTGTCTCGCAGAAGGTCCTGATCCCCGCGGTCGCGGCCCCGGTCATCGCCTGCGCCGTCGCGGCGTGCGGGACGTGGCTGGTGTACCGGATCACCCGCAACGTCGAGAAGAAGCGCCGCGAACAGGGCTTCCGCTGGGGACAGATCGCGACCGCCTCGCTGGTCGCGCTGTCACACGGCACCAACGACGCGCAGAAGACCATGGGCGTCATCGCCCTGGCGCTCATCACCACCGGACACCTCACCGGCAACGTCAAGCAGAACGGCCTGCCGGTCTGGATCATCGCCAGCTGCGCGCTGGCCATCGGCCTGGGTACCTACCTCGGCGGGTGGCGCGTCATCCGCACCCTCGGCAAGGGACTCGTGGAGATCGAGTCGCCGCAGGGCCTGGCCGCGGAGGCGTCGTCGGCCGCGATCATCCTGTCCTCCAGCGCCGCCGGCATGGCGCTGTCGACCACCCACGTCGCCACCGGTTCGATCCTGGGCAGCGGAGTGGGCAAGCCCGGCGCCGAGGTGCGCTGGGCGGTGGCCGGCCGGATGGCCGTCGCCTGGCTGGTGACGCTGCCGGCCGCGGCGCTGATGGGCGCGCTGAGTTTCTGGCTGGCGCACGGGGTCGCCGCCGTCACCACCGACCTGATCGGCAGCCTGCTGATCTTCGCCATCCTGGTCGGACTGTCCACCTTCATCTGGTGGCGGGCCCAGCAGCAGAAGGTCGACCACACCAACGTCAACGCCGACTGGGACGCATCCACCAACTCCGTGGTGCCCGCCGAGGTCCGCCGGGCCGATCAGCAGGCCACCGGCGACAAGACGCCGATCGCCTGATCGAGGGGAAAGGACTGATCCGATGCAATACCTGGAAAACATCTTCCACGTGCTGGTGGTGGGACTGATCCTGGGCGCGGGCCTGCCCGCGGTGTTCGCACTGGGGTTGTTCGCGTTCTCCGAGGGCGCCGGGGTGCCCGAGGCGGACGGCACGGTGCACGCCCCGAACCCGGTCCTGAAGTTCCTGGGGCTGCTGCTGTTCGTCTTCGTGGGCCTGGTGATCGTGGCCGCCATCCTGTGGATCACCCGGGGCACCATCATCCACCACTTCGGTGTTGACCTGTTCCCGTTCCTGCCGAAGAAGTGATGTGACGCATGCCTGAGACATCGAAACTCCTTGACAGCGTTCTGAATTGGGTGCGCGCCGGGTATCCGCAGGGCGTCCCGCCCAAGGACTACTACCCGGTGCTGGCGCTGCTGACGCGGACGCTCTCCGAGGACGAGGTCGTGCAAGCCGCACGCGCCGTGCTGCTGCAGGGCGACGAGCCGGTCACCGTCGAGCAGATCCAGGACGCCATCCGGCAGGTCGCCGAGAAGGAGCCGACCGAAGAGGAGATGCACCAGGTCGCCGCGCGCCTGGCCTCGGTGGGCTGGCCGCTGGCCGGCGTTCGCTAGCCCCTGGTGTCGCGGCGCAGCGGATGATCCGCGGGCACCTGCACGAAGATCAGGTCCACCCCGTCGGGATCGGCCACGTGCATCTCATGCAGACCCCACGGCTCCCGTTGTGCGGCGCGGGCGATGGTGACGCCCCGGCTCTCCAGTTCGGCCTGGGTGGCGACGACGTCGCGGACCTGTAGCCACAGCGCGCCCGGAAACGGCGGTGAGCCCGGCGGTGGCGCGCCGTGTCCGGCGAGCTCGATCAGTGACTGGCCGGCGTAGAACACGGTGCCGCCCTGGTATTCCCGGGCGACGGCCAGGCCGAGGGCGTCGCGGTAGAACCCCAGCGAGCGTTGGTAGTCCACCGGCCGCAGCAGCACGCGGCTGGCCAGGATCTCCATGACGCCCACCTTTCCCGGCGACCGTGCGTGTCAGTCGGCCGACACGCCGGTCAGCCCGAACTTTTGCGCACCTCCGGCGGCCGCCGGGGGCCGTCAGCCCGGCTGGAAGCGCTGCCGCTTCATGATCCGGTTGACCACGCCGGGGGCCACCACGTCGATCGCGCGTGAGGTCACCGCCATCCGCGGCGCGATCCGGACCGGTCGGTCGCGCGCGGCGGTGATCATCCAGTCGGCGGCCTCGTCGGAGGACAGCGCCGGCAGCCCGTCGTAGGCACGGGTCGGCGCGATCATCGGGGTTGCCACCAGCGGGTAGTACAGCGTCGTCGAGTGCACGCCCTTTGGCGCCCATTCGGTTTCGATCACCCGGCTGACCGCGGCCAGGGCCGCCTTGGAGGCGTTGTAGACCGCGAACAGCTGCGCCGCCTCGTTCATCACGCCCCAGGTGGCGACGTTGATGATGTGGCCGTCGCCGCGTTCGATCATCGCCGGTGCGAACCCGCGGATCAGCCGCAGCGGTGAGAGGTAGTTCAGCGCCATGGTGCGCTCGACGTCATGCCAGCGATCCAGCGACTCGGCCAGCGGCCGGCGGATGGAGCGGCCGGCGTTGTTGATCAGAATGTCAACGGGCCCAACAGTTTTCACGAGTTCATCGATCGCGTCCAGATCGGACAGGTCGCAGCTGACGGCCTGCGCGTCGCCGCCGCGTCCGGTGATCCGGGCGGCGAGCGCGTCGAGAAGTTCCTGTCGCCGGGCGACGGCGATGACGGTGGCTCCCGCGTCGGCGAACTTCTCGGCCGCGGCCTCCCCGATACCCGAGGAGGCCCCCGTCAGCAGCACCCGTTTGCCGCGCAGATCCATGCGCCTGGTTCCGGGCAGCCGCGGTAGTCCGGCCGGCGGGCGCATCCCCGCCAGGACGAACGGATCGAGAAGTTTGCGGCGCAGACTCACGGTGGGTCAGTCTAGATTTCGGCGTGCGGACGGCCGGTCAGCGCCCCTGCGCACGCCGAAGCCGCTCAGAAGTAGCGGGGGAACGGGCTCCAGTCGGGGTCCCGCTTCTCCAGGAAGGCATCACGGCCTTCGACGGCCTCGTCGGTCATGTACGCCAGCCGGGTCGCCTCGCCGGCGAACAGCTGCTGGCCCACTAGGCCGTCGTCCAGCAGGTTGAACGCGTACTTCAACATGCGTTGCGCCTGAGGCGATTTGGCGTTGATGGCCGCGGCCCACTCGAGCGCGACGGTCTCCAGATCGGCGTGGTCGACGACCTCGTTGACCGCACCCATGTGGTGCATCTGCTCGGCGGTGTAGGCGCGGCCGAGGAAGAAGATCTCGCGGGCGAACTTCTGCCCCACCTGCCGGGCGAGATAAGCGCTGCCGTAGCCGCCGTCGAAACTGCCGACGTCGGCGTCGGTCTGTTTGAAGCGGGCGTGTTCGCGGCTGGCCAGCGTCAGGTCGCACACCACGTGCAGACTGTGCCCGCCGCCGGCGGCCCAGCCGTTGACCAGACAGATGACCGGCTTGGGCATGAACCGGATCAGGCGCTGCACCTCGAGAATGTGCAGTCGGCCGGCGCGGGCGGCGTCCACGGTGTCGGCGGTGTCACCGGACGCGTACTGGTAGCCGCTGCGACCCCGGATGCGTTGATCCCCGCCGGAGCAGAACGCCCAGCCGCCGTCCTTGGGCGAGGGGCCGTTGCCGGTCAGCAGCACCACGCCGACGTCGGGTGACATGCGCGCGTGATCGAGCGCGCGGTAGAGCTCGTCGACGGTGTGCGGGCGGAACGCGTTGCGCACCTCGGGCCGGTTGAACGCGACCCGCACCGTCGGCTGGGGCCGTCCGTCGGCGCCGACGTGGCGGTGGTAGGTGATGTCGGTCAGATCGGCGAATCCGTCTACGGGCCGCCACCGGCTGGGGTCGAACGGGTTCTCGCTCACGGTTTCACACCGTACCGACTGTTCCGGCTCAGACCGCCACGCCGTATTCGCGCAGTCCGCGCAGCAGGCCGTCGGGGCGCTCCCACGTCGGCAGCGGGTCGACGCGCACGAAACCGCAACCCACCTCCCGGGCGGCGCCGTCGGCCTCCTCGCTGTCGCCGACCATCACCGCGTCGGCGGCGGCGACGCCGAGTCGTTCGAGGGCGATGTCGAAGATCTCACGATTCGGCTTGACCACGCCGACCTCGAAGGACAGCACGTAGTCGTCGGCGCCGGTGCCGGCGATGGCGAAGGCCGGGCGCACGTCGAACGGGATGTTGGACACCACGCTGGTGCGGATCCCGTGTTCGGACAACCTGCGCAGCACGTCGGCGGTGTCCGGATAGGCGGTCCAGGACGCCGGGTCGATCACCCTTCGGTAGAGCGCCTCGGCGTGTTCGTCGGCCAGGCCCGATTCCCGGAGCACGTGCAGGTAGGCCTCACGGTGCAGATGCGGCGCCAGGTCACGGTTCACCCAGGCGTGGTACTCCTCGGGACCCATGTCTACGGGCCGGCCCGTCGGCGCCGTGAGCCGCCGCATCAACTCGACCTGCAGGTGCCCGTCGACTCGGTGGTCGTCGACGATCAGGCCCTCGAACCAGCTGTCGTCCTCCTCCAGGCGGAACAGCGTGCCGGAGTAGTCGAACAGCACCGCGCGGACCGTCACGCTGCCATGGTGCCAGCCGGATACCGTCATCTGTTCAGTCATGGCTGCGAAAAAGTTCGAGTGGATGTCGCAGGGATCGCTGATCAGATTCCGTTTGGGGTCAGCCGACCGACCGCGCGGCGCCCTCCCAGAACCGCGCCCGCACCGCCTTCTTGTCCGGCTTGCCCAAACCGGTGAGCGGCAGCGCGTCGACCACCACCACCTGCTTGGGCACCTGCACAGAACCCTTGCGGTCCTTGACCGCCGCCTGGATCTCCGCGGTCATCCGCTGCACCGACTCCGCATCGGCGCCGGCATCCGAACGCAGCACCACGACCGCGGTCACCGTCTCGCCCCACTTCTCGTCGGGTGCGCCCACCACACACACCTGGGCCACCGAAGGGTGTTCGGCCACAACGTCTTCCACCTCCCGGGGATACACGTTGAATCCGCCGGTGACGATGACGTCCTTGACGCGGTCCACGATGAACCAGAAACCGTCCTCGTCCTCGCGGGCCATGTCGCCGGTGCGCAGCCAACCGTCGCGGTAGGTCTTGGCGGTCTCCTCGGGCAGCTTCCAATAGCCGCCCGACAGCAGCGGCCCGGACACGCACACCTCGCCCACCTCGCCCTGCGGCACCGGCTTGTCGTCGGGTCCCAGCAGCGCACACCGCGCGAACAGCGTCGGCCGGCCGCACGACGACAGCCGCTTCTCGTCGTGGTCCTTCTTGCCCAGATACGAGATCGCCATGGGCGCCTCGGACTGTCCGTAGTTCTGCGCGAATATCTGCCCGAACCGGGCGATGGCCTCGGCCAGCCGGACCGGGTTGATCGCCGAGGCGCCGTAGTACACCGTCTCCAGCGACGACAGGTCGCGGGTGTGCGAATCCGGGTGATCCATCAACGCGTACAGCATGGCCGGCACCACGAACGTCGCGGTGATCTTGTGCTCCTCGATGTAGCGCAACGCCTCGGCCGGGTCGAACTTCGCCATCACGTGCAGTTCGCCGCCCTTGATGACCGTCGGCAGGAAGTAGGCGGCACCCGCGTGCGACAGCGGGGTGAGCATCAGGAACCGCGGGTTCTCCGGCCATTCCCATTCCGCCAGCTGGATGGTCGTCATGGTGGTGGTCGCCTGCGTCGTCATCATGACGCCCTTGGGCTTGCCGGTGGTGCCCCCGGTGTAGGACAGGCCGTTGACGTAGTCGGGCGGGAGGTCGGCGGCGACCAGCGGCCCGGGCTCGTAGGTGGCGGCCTTGGCGGTCAGGTCCACCGCCGCGATTCCGGCGGCATCCGCGGCGGCGGCCAGTTCCGGCGGCACCGGCCCGATGGTCAGCACCTGCTTGAGCGCGGCGACCTTGTCCATCAGGCCGATCACGCGCTCGACGAACATCGGGTTGGGATCGATGATGAGCGACGTCGCGCCCGAATCGGTCAGCACGTAGGCGTGGTCGTCGAGGGAGCCGAGCGGGTGCAGCGCCAGCCGGCGGTAACCCTGCGTCTGGCCGGCGCTGGTGATCATCAGCACCTCCGGGCGGTTCAGCGACAGGAAGCCGGCGACCTCGCCGGAGCCCGCGCCGAGTGCTTCGAACGCCTGGATGTACTGGCTGACCCGCGCGGCCAACTCGCCGCCGGTCAGCGTGGTGTCGCCCAGGTGCAGCACGGGCTTGTCCCGGTGCCGCTTGAGCGCACCGATCAGCAGGTGGCCGGAGTGGACGGGGTGCCGCAGCAGGTCGTCACGCATGATGGCCAGACTAGAACGTGTTGCAGTTCTAGTACACCGCCGGGCGTGGCAGGCTCACGGCATGGCCCAGGACCCGGGGGAGGCACCGGCACTCGACGAACTCCTCGCGCGCGCACATGTGGTGACGCTGCCGATGCGGGTGCGCTTCCGCGGTCTGACGCAGCGCGAGGTCGCGCTCATCGACGGGCCGTCCGGTTGGGGGGAGTTCAGCCCGTTCCTCGAGTACGAACCCGCCGAGGCGGCGCACTGGTTGGCTTCGGCCATCGAATCCGCTTACGGCACAAGCCCGTTGACCCATCGTGACCGGATTCCGATCAACGCGACGGTGCCCGCCGTGCCGCCCGGTCAGGTTGCCGACGTGCTGGCCCGGTTCCCCGGCGCGCGAACCGCCAAGGTCAAGGTCGCCGAACCCGGCCAGACGCTGGCCGACGACGTCGCCCGGGTCCACGCCGTGCGGACGGCCGTTGCGACGGTGCGGGTCGACGCCAACGGGGGCTGGACCGTCGACGAGGCGGTGGCCGCCGCGCACGCCCTGACCGCCGACGGACCACTCGAGTACCTCGAACAACCCTGCGCGACGATCGAGGGGTTGGCCGAGTTGCGCCGCCGCATCGACACCCCCGTGGCCGCCGACGAATCCATCCGCAAGGCCGACGACCCGCTGCGGGTGGTGCGCGCCCGGGCCGCCGATGTCGCGGTCCTCAAAGTTGCTCCGCTGGGGGGCATTTCGGCGCTGCTGGCCATCGCGCGGCAGATCGACGTCCCGGTGGTGGTCTCCAGTGCGCTGGACTCCGCGGTCGGCATCGGCGCCGGGCTGACCGCCGCCGCGGCACTGCCCGAGTTGCGCCATGCCTGCGGGCTGGGCACCGGCGGGCTGTTCGTCGAGGACGTGGCCGAACCGCCCCTGGCGCGGGACGGCTTCCTGTCCGTCGGTCCGGTGGTGCCCGACCCGGCCCGGCTCGAGGCGTTGCGCGCCGCCGGCCCGCGGCGCGACTGGTGGCTGCGGCGGATCGCCGACTGCTATCCGATGCTGCGGTAGAGAGGGGCGGCAGATTTGTCGGACCTTCGAACTAGTGTGCGAATATGTCGTTGACCGCCATTGCTGACAAGCGCATCGACGTGCTGTTCGCCGAGTTGGCGG
>ERZ724513.1547-NODE-1547-length-11638-cov-7.817750_pt1 | contig 11638 bp, 9 predicted proteins | sample MGYA00376046_ERZ724513 | MGnify/ENA primary metagenome ERZ724513 (study PRJEB28724, sample SAMN07190883) | activated sludge metagenome | isolation source: activated sludge of sewage treatment plant in Hong Hong | place: Hong Kong | collected 2016-03-17 ... | reverse complement strand
GCGGCAGCGGCGGCAGCGGCGGCGAGGGTGGCGACGGCCCGAATCCCGTCGACCACGGAGCCAAGGGCCTGGACGGGACCGACGGTGCGCCCGGCGGCTCCGGCCATCCCGGCGCGGACGGCACCATCGGCTGAGAGACAGGGTGGGTCGCGGTCCGCGGCACCGAGCGCCCACCGCCGCGTCGCCGCTAGTCTCTTAGGCATGTCCGTTCGCACCGCTCTCGTTCCCGGAGAGCTGTCCCCGACGCTGCCGGTGCCCAGGTCCATCCCGCGCCCGGAGTACGCGTGGCAGCCCACCGTGCACGAGGGATCCGAGCCGTGGGTGCAGACCCCCGAGGTGATCGAGAAGATGCGCGTCGCCGGCCGGATCGCCGCCGGCGCGCTCGCCGAGGCCGGCAAAGCCGTCGCGCCCGGGGTGAGCACCGACCGCCTCGACCGGATCGCCCACGAATACATGCTCGACCACGGCGCCTACCCGTCGACGCTGGGCTACAAGGGATTCCCGAAGTCCTGCTGCACGTCGCTCAACGAGATCATCTGCCACGGCATCCCGGACTCGACGGTGGTCGAGGACGGCGACATCGTCAACATCGACGTCACCGCCTACATCGACGGGGTGCACGGCGACACCAACGCCACCTTCCTGGCCGGCGACGTGTCCGAGGAGCATCGCCTGCTCGTCGAGCGCACCCACGAGGCGACGATGCGGGCCATCAAGGCCGTCAAGCCCGGCCGTCAGCTCTCGATCGTCGGCCGGGTCATCGAGGCGTACGCAAACCGGTTCGGCTACAACGTGGTTCGCGATTTCACCGGGCACGGCATCGGCACCACCTTTCACAACGGCCTGGTCGTGCTGCACTACGACCAGCCGTCGGTCGACACCGTCATCGAACCCGGGATGACGTTCACCATCGAGCCGATGATCAACCTCGGCGCGCTGGACTACGAGATCTGGGACGACGGCTGGACGGTGGCCACCCGGGACAAGAAGTGGACCGCGCAGTTCGAGCACACCCTGGTGGTCACCGACGACGGCGCCGAGATCCTGACCCTGCCGTGAAGGGCGCACTGCTGGTCGCCGGAACCACCTCCGACGCCGGCAAGTCGGTGGTGGTCGCCGGGCTGTGCCGGCTGCTGGCGCGCAAGGGAATTCGCGTCGCGCCGTTCAAGGCGCAGAATATGTCCAACAACTCGGCGGTGACCGTCGACGGCGGCGAGATCGGCCGGGCGCAGGCGATGCAGGCCGCCGCCGCCGGACTGCAGCCGCACACCCGGTTCAACCCGGTGCTGCTCAAGCCGGGCAGCGACCGGACCTCGCAGTTGGTGGTGCGCGGCCGGGCCGTCGGGCAGGTGCGCGCCGCGGACTACGTCGCGCACCGGGACCGGCTGGCCGCCCTGGTTGCCGACGAATTGGCCTCGCTGCGAGACGAATTCGACGTGGTGATCTGCGAGGGCGCCGGATCGCCGGCCGAGATCAACCTGCGCGCAACGGATCTGGCGAACATGGGGCTGGCCCGGGCCGCGGATCTGCCGGTGCTGGTGGTCGGGGACATCGACCGCGGCGGTGTCCTGGCGCACTTCTTCGGCACCGTCGCCGTCCTGGAGCCTGCCGATCAGGCGCTGATCGCCGGATTTCTGGTCAACAAGTTCCGCGGCGATCCGGCCCTGCTGGCGCCCGGCCTGCGCTGGCTCGAGGAACTGACCGACCGGCCCACCTACGGCGTCATCCCGTATCGCGAAGAACTCTGGCTGGACACCGAGGACTCCCTGTCGGTGGCGGCCGGCCGGACCCTCGGGGTGCCGCAACCGCCGCGCGGCCGCGAGGCGCTCGACGTCGCCGCGGTCCGGTTGCCGCGGATCTCCAACACCACCGACCTCGAGGCCCTGGCCTGCGAGCCGGGCGTGATCGTGCGGTGGGTGCACGATGCGGGGGAGTTGGCCGACGCGGACGTCGTGGTCATCCCGGGCAGCAAGGCCACCGTGGCCGACCTGGCCTGGCTGCGCGACCGCGGGCTGGACACCGCGATCGCCGCGCATGCGGCGGCGGGCCGCGCGGTGCTCGGGGTGTGCGGCGGGTTCCAGATGCTGTGCCGGCACATCGAGGACCGGGTGGAGTCCGGCGCGGGCGGCGTCACCGGACTGGGTCTGCTCGACGCCGACATCACGTTCGCCCCGGACAAGACGCTGGCCCGGCACACGGGGCCGCTGACCGGGTACGAGATCCACCACGGTCAACTCACCCGGGCCGACGCGGACGACTGGCTCGGGGTGGGGCTGCGCAGCGGGACGGTGTGCGGCACGCACTGGCACGGCCTGCTGGACAACGACGCGCTGCGGCGTGACTGGCTGGCCGCCGCCGCGGTCGCGGCCGGCCGGGACGGTTTCGTCGTCGCCGGCGAGGCCGGCGTCGCCGGCCGCCGCGACGCGCAACTGGACGTGCTGGCCGACCTGGTGGCCGACCACGTCGACCTCGACGCCGTCCTGGACCTGATCGGCGCCGGCGCCCCGCCGCGGCGGACGGTCACCACCGCGCTGGATCGCCTACCCTGAGCCCATGGTCGGTCGGCGGATGGCCTGGGTAGCGGCGGCGGTGGTGTTGTTCGGGCTGACCGCCTGCAGTTCGGTCGTGCCGGGCGCGGCGACGTGGCCGGGGGCCACCCTGGAGAAGATGCTGCTGACCGGGCGGGACTTCCCGGCCGGAGTGCAGTACGACCCCATCCGTCAGGATCCCGGCGTCCCGGACGGAGCGGGCGCCCCGCCGTCGATGCTGTCCAAGCCGCCCGGTTGCGCCAACGCGCTGACGGACGTGATAGCCAAGTCGGCCCAGCGCGGACCGGGCAGTGCCGCGAAGTACCGGGTCGCCTACAACGGCGCGCACATCGAGATGACCGTGCTGTCGTGGTCGCTGGACCTCGATGCGCTGGCCGCCGCGGCCGCCCGGTGTGAACGCTTCGAAACGTTCTTCGACCCGCACTCGGAGGGCATCCCCATCACGACCTCCCGGCTGCCGTCGGACACCGGGACGCTGACCTACCGGCAGACGATGGATCTGGCCGGCAGGCAGAGCAGCGTCTACATGGCGTTCGCCAACGTCGGCCGGTACGCGGTGTTCGGCTTGGTGTTCCCGACCGACGATCCGTCGATACCGGTCAAAGCGGCGCTGCCGCAAACATTTACCGATGTGTTCGGCCGGCAGGTACAGCGGATGCGGGCCGTCTGAAACGGCTCCACGGCGCCGCGCCGGGCGGTAGCGTGTGCCGGTGGTCTCGACGATGATGACCGTCGATGGTTATCCGGTTCCCGTCGGGGTGACAGGCCCGGAACACAGCCCGGCGGTGTTGCTCCTGGGCGCGGCTCAGCAAGCCGTTGCGGCGTACGACGCGGTCTGTGAGCGCCTGCACACCGCCTCGCTGCGCACGGTCGTCATCGGCGCCGACCCACGGCTCACCCCGGAGTCGGTGCTGGGCATGCTCGACAACGTCGGCGTGCGGTGGGCCGTCATCGTGGGCGACCGGGCCGGGGCGGAGCTGGCCTGGGAACTGGCCGCCAGCCGGCTGGACCGGTTCACCGCGCTGGTGGTGATCGACCGCGGCCACCCCGCCGTGGCCGACCTGGACGGCCGGATCCGCGACGCGAACTGCCCGCCGGTCGAGATGAACACCACCGCGTTGGTCAGCACCCCGGCGGCCCGGGCGGTCGCCGGTGCCAGCCAGCGCTACGTGTACGGCGACTTCCGGGTGGTCGATATGGTCGCCCGTCGTACCGCCGCGGAGTCGACCGCGCAGTTCGCGGCCGAGGTGGTCATGCGTACCAGCACCTGGTGAGACGGCATCCCCGATCTGATCAGCGTCGGCTGCGTAGAACTTCGACTAACTGTCGCAGTGGGCGCTGACCAGATGCGTCAGAGCGGCGGCTGCTCGGGCGCCCACGCCTGCGGCAGTCCCGGTCGTCCCGGAAACAGGAAGTCGACGAACGCCGCGGCCGTCGGCTGTGGCTCGTGGTTGGCCAGCCCGGGCCGCTCGTTGGCCTCGACGAACACGTACTCCTCGCCGGTCACGTCGGGGACCAGCAGGTCGATGCCCGTGACGGGGATGCCGATGGCGGCGGCGGCCGTGACGGCGACCCGGCACAGTTCGGGGTTCACCCGGGCGGTGACATCGTGCATGGTGCCGCCCTGGTGGAGGTTCGCGGTCCGGCGCACCCGCAGCCGCCGGCCCTCGGGCAGCACGTCGTCCAGCGCCCAGCCCGCGGCCCGGACGGTCGCCTCCGTGACGTCGTCCAGCGGGATGCGGGACTCGCCGCCGGTGGCCGCGGCGCGCCGCCGGCTCTGGGCTTCGATGAGCTCCGCCACGGTGTGCGATCCGGTGCCCACCACCTCGGCGGGCATCCGCAGGGCGGCCGCCGACACCTGACCGTCGATCACTACCAGACGCAGATCGTCGCCCTGACAGCGTTGTTCGATCAGCACCTCGGGGTGTTCCGCCCGGGCGCGGGACAGCGCCGCGTCCAGCTCCGGTACCGACGACACCCCGACCGTGATGCCCTTGCCCTGTTCGCCGCGGGTCGGTTTGACCACCACATCGCCGACCTCGGCCAGGAACTCGTGGTCCGCCGCGTCGAACGTCGCCAGCCGGCCGCGCGGTACCGCGACACCGGCCTGGGCGACGATGCGCCGGGTCAGCCGCTTGTCGTCGCACCGGCTCATGGCCACCGCCGAGGTGAACTCCGACAGCGACTCGCGGGTGACCACGCTGCGGCCGCCGTGCGACAGCCGCATCTCACCGGTCTCGGCGTCGAGCACCTCGACGCGGATGCCGCGCCGCATGGCCTCGTCGGCGATGATCCGCGCGTACGGGTTGAGGTCGTCGACGGTTTCGGGCGCGATGGTGAACAGCGGCTCGTTGATCGCGTTCTTGCGTTTGACCGCGAGCACCGGCACCCGGCTGAAGCCGAGCTTCTCGTAGAGTGCGATCGCGGCCGTATTGTCGTGCGCCACAGACAGATCCAGGTAGGCCCGGCCGCGGTCACGGAAGATGGCCGCCAGCGCCTGGGTCAGCGCGGCGCCGATGCCGGGCACTCCGGCGGCGGGGTCGACCGCCAGGGTCCACAGGCTCGAACCGCCCTCGGGGTCGCCGAACAGGCGCTCGTGGTCGACACCGGTGACGGTTCCCATGACGGCGCCGTCGTCGCGGACGGCGACCAGGTATTCGACGGCGTCGGCGTGGACGTGGTTGTCCCAGATGACTTCGGTGGGGGCCGGCACCATGCCGCAGCGCAGGTACACCCTGTTGATCTCGTCGGCCTCGGCGGCCGACTGCAGGGCGCGGATGGTGCAGCCCGGCACATCGACCGGGGCGGGGTCGTCGTCGGCGAAGCGCAGCCGGTAGGTGTGGCTGGGGTCGATGAACAGTTCGTGCGGCGCGCGCGCGATCAGCACGTGCGCTTCGCGGGCGTAGATGCAGATGTCGCGGCGGCCGTGCTCCTCGTGGGTGAGGACCTCGGCCAGCATGTCGGGATCGGCGAAGGTCTGACCGAAGATCAGCCGGCCCCAACCCAGTTCGAGAACCGCGTCGTCGGACATGGCGGCCACCAGATCCGCCGGTGAATCCTCGTGCAGCGCAAGGGTGATCGCCTCGGTGTGCTCGGGACCCGACTGCCTCGCTCCTCCTTCGCCTCGTGCCTCGGCGACATCGTCGACTCGGCTCATACCGCGGGCCCGGTGATGTTGTGCCTCTGCAGCCACAGCTCCAGCAGCGCGAGCTGCCACAGCTCGTTGCCGCGCAGCGGGGTGAGCCGGCCGTTCGGGTCGGCCAGCAGCCGGTCGACCGCCGCGGGGGAGAACAGGCCGCGTTCCTTGGCCGCCGGGGCGTAGAGCGCCTCACGCACCAGGTCCAGGTAGGGTCCCTCCAGGTGGGTCAGGGCGGGCACCGGGAAGTAGCCCTTGGGCCGGTCGATCACCGCATCCGGAATCACCTGGCGCGCAGCCTCTTTGAGCACACCCTTGCCGCCGTGTGCGATCTTCAGTGCCGGCGGGCAACTGGCGGCCAGTTCGACGAGCTCGTGATCCAGGAACGGCACGCGGCCCTCCAGGCCCCAGGCCATCGTCATGTTGTCCACGCGTTTGACGGGGTCGTCGATCAGCATCACGGTGGTGTCCAGCCGCAGCGCACGGTCGACGCCGGTGGCCGCGCCGGGCCGGGCGAAGTGCTCGTCGAGCATTTGCCCGCTCGGGTCGGCTTCGGCCGCCATGCCCGGCGACAGCAGCGCGCGGATGCCCGCGCCGTCGCGGTCGAAGAAGGCCGAGCGGTAGGCGGCGACGGAGCCGTCGAGGGTGGCGGCGCCGGGTTCGGCCAGCGGGGGATACCAGTGGTAGCCGGCGAACACCTCGTCGGCGCCCTGCCCGGACTGGACCACTTTGACGTGTTCGGCCACCTGCTGGGAGAGGAGGTAGAAGGCGACGCAGTCGTGGCTGACCATCGGTTCGCTCATGGCACCGATGGCGCCGTCGAGCGCCGGCAGCATCCGGGCGGTGTCGATGCGGATCTGATGGTGGTCGGTCTCGAAGCGCCGCGCGACGATGTCGGAGTAGGCGAACTCGTCGCCGGCGACGCCGCCCACCGACTCGAATCCGATGGAGAAGGTCCGCAGCCCGTGTTGTCCGGCCTCGGCGAGCAGGCCGACGATCAGGCTGGAGTCCACGCCGCCGGAGAGCAGGCAGCCCACCGGCACGTCGGCGACCAGACGTCGCCGCACCGCCACCCGCAGCGCGTCGAGAATGGCGTCCTGCCAATCCTTTTCGGACCAGTCGGCGTGCTCGTCGCGGCGGCTGAAGTCGGGGGACCAGTAGGTCGTCTGCACGCGTTTGCCGTCCGGCTCGAAGGCGATCACGGTCGCCGGGGGCACCTTGGTGACGCCGCGGAGGATGGTGCGCGGCGGCGGGACGACCGAGTGGAAGCTCAGGTAGTGGTGCAGTGCGGTGGTGTCGATGCGGGTGTCGACGTCACCGCCGGCCAGCAGCGCCGGCAGCGAGGACGCGAACCGCACCCGGTGGGCGTCCTCGGTCAGGTAGAGCGGCTTGATGCCGAGGCGGTCGCGGCCGAGCAGGACCCGGCCGCTGTCGCGCTCGACGATCGCGAAGGCGAACATGCCGATGAGATGGTCGACGAACCCGTCGCCCCACCGGTGGTAGGCCTTGAGCAGCACCTCGGTGTCGCTGTGCGAGAAGAACCGGTAGCCGAGCCCGATCAACTCGGCGCGCAGCTGCGGGTAGTTGTAGATGCAGCCGTTCCAGCAGATCGCCAGGCCCAGCTCCGGATCGACCATCGGCTGGGCGCCGGCATCGGACAGGTCGATGATCCGCAGCCGGCGATGACCGAGGGCCACCCGCCCGGCCGACCACACGCCAGCGCCGTCGGGTCCACGATCGGCCATGGTGGCGGCCATCGCGGCCACCGCACCGACATCGGGCACCCGGCCGTCGAGCCGGACCTCCCCGCAGGCTCCGCACATCTGCGCCTTGTACCACCGGCGTGGCCTGCTCAAACCCGGGCGAGACGCCCGCCACACCTCCGATGCAGGACCGCGCCCCTCGGCCGGAGGCACGAGGGGCGCGGGACCCACCCGCGGGTGGGCCTATTGCGGGGGCCTAGCCGACCTCGTGCACTTCGTCCCCGGCCAGCTCGACCTGCTTGATCGGGCCGGTGAACCAGTGCTTGACCGACACGTGCCAGTAGATCCACAGCAGGATCAGCACGCCGCCGACCAGCAGCGGGGTGTAGTTGACGTACTTCCACTCGAAGACGCCGCTGTTCCACGGCACCCCGCCGGAGGACGTCGGGAACATCGCGATCGCCGAGGTGATGACGATCTCGAGGACGGCGACGGGCGCCATCCACCGGTGGTGGCCGCGCAGGTTCCACCTGCCGACCTCGAACCGGTCGCCCATCCGCCAGCGCAGGAAGATCGGCACCGCGAAGCACAGGTACAGCCCGACCACGCCGATCGACACCACCGCGAAGAACGCCACCGGGACGGGCGCGCCGTTGATGTCCACCTCGACCAGGGCGGGCAGCGTGATGATCGCGGCGAGCGTGGCCGTGACGATGACCGCGGCCGACGGCACCCGGTTGGTGTTGACCTTCGACCACAATTGGTGGCCGGGCACGGCCCGGTCGCGGCTGAACGCGAACAGCATGCGTGACGCGCTGGTCTGGCACGCGGTGGTGCAGAAGAACTGGCCGGCGGTGGAGATGAACAGCACCAGCACCACCATGCTCTGCGGCAGGGCCTGGTTGAAGATCGTCACCACGGCGCCGCCGCTGGCCGACACGTGGTCGGGGTCCTGTACCGCGAACAGGAAGCTCAGCAACAGGATCCAGCCGCCGATGGCCGAGTAGAAGATGGACCGCCAGATGCCCTTGGCGGACGCGTTGGCCGCGCTCTTGGTTTCCTCGGACAAGTGCGCGGAGGCGTCGTACCCGGTGATCGTGTACTGGGTCAGGATCGCCGAGATCGGCAGCACGAACAGCAGCCAGCCCCACCCGGAGGTGGCGCCGCCGAACATGCCGCTGTTGTTGATGGTCTTGGCGAACACGTCGGAGAAGCTGGCGTGCTGCTTCGGCACCAGGAACAGGATCAAGATCACCGCGGCCGCGCCGATGACGTGCCACCACACCGAGATGTTGTTGAGCACCGCCAGCAGGTGGCTCGAGAAGATGTTGATGAGCGCCGAGATCGCCAGGATGACCACGAACAGCAGGAAGGTTCGCTTCAGGCTGTAGCCGTCGAGCCAGGTCTGGCTGAACGTGCCCAGCGTCAGGTCCAGGAAGGTGGCGCAGCCGTAGGCCACCGACGCCAGGATCGCGATCAGGCCGATCAGGTTCAGCCAGCCGGTGTAGAAGCCGGCCTTCGGGCCGCCGAGTTTGGCTGCCCACCAATAGATTCCGCCCGATGTCGGGAATGCCGAGACGAGTTCGGACATGCACAGTCCGATGATCAGGATGAACGCCGAGACGATCGGCCAGCCCCAGGCGATCGCGGCCGGGCCGCCGTTGTTCCAGCCCAGGCCGAAGGACGTGAAGCAGCCCGCCAGGATCGAGATGATGGAGAACGAGATGGCGAAGTTCGAGAAGCCCGACCAGGACCGGTGCAGTTCCTGGGCGTAGCCGAGTCTGGCGAGGTGCCGTTCGTCCTCGTCGAGCAGTTCGTGGCCTTCGGGCACAGCGATGTCTCCTGCCTGGTCGTGGATCGTCCGCAGAATGGTTTCTCAGGGGAGAATAAGTCGCTATTGGTCTGCTGTCCTACCTTTGCAGTGAAGGTTGTGTAAATCTGTGCAGGGACACCGACCGGTGGCGGCCGTCCAATGGTTGACTCGCAGGCGAAGGGAGTGCCGATGCTGACGCTGTCCGATCTTCATTCACTGGTCGCCGCGGGAGAGGTCGACACCGTCATCGTGGCCTTCGCCGACATGCAGGGCCGGCTCACCGGCAAACGGGTGTCGGCGCGGCTGTTCGTCGAGGAGGTGGCCGCCCACGGCGCCGAGTGCTGCAACTACCTGCTGGCCGTGGACGTGGACATGAACACCGTCGACGGCTACGCCATGAGCAGCTGGGAAACCGGCTACGGCGACATGGTGATGACGCCGGACTTCGCCACGCTGCGGCTGCTGCCGTGGCTGCCGGGCACCGCCCAGGTGATGGCCGACCTGTCGTTCGACGGCGGCGCGCCGGTGCCGGCCGCGCCGCGCACCATCCTGCGCGGGCAGCTCGACCGCCTCGACGGTCTCGGACTGCGCGCATATGTCGGCACCGAACTCGAGTTCATGGTGTTCGACGACACATATCGCGACGCCTGGAAGGCCGGCTACCGCGGGCTGACACCGGCCAGCGACTACAACGTCGACTACGCGATGCTGGCGTCCACCCGGATGGAGCCGCTGCTGCGCGACATCCGGCTGGGCATGGAGGGCGCCGGCATGTACTGCGAGGGCGTCAAGGGCGAATGCAACCTCGGCCAGCAGGAGATCGCGTTCCGCTACGCCGACGCGCTGGCCACCTGTGACAACCACACGATCTACAAGAACGGCGCCAAGGAGATCGCCGATCAGCACGGCAAGTCGCTGACGTTCATGGCGAAATACGATGAGCGCGAAGGAAACAGCTGTCACATCCACATCTCGTTCCGGGGCGACGACGGGACCGCGGTGTTCGCCGACGGCGACGACCCGGACGGGATGTCGGCGATGTTCCGCAGTTTCGTGGCCGGTCAGCTCGCGACGCTGCGCGAGCTGACGCTGTTCTATGCGCCGAACGTCAACTCCTACAAGCGATTCGTCGACGGCAGCTTCGCGCCCACGGCGGTCGCGTGGGGCATGGACAACCGGACCTGTTCGCTGCGGGTGGTCGGCCACGGCCACGGCATGCGGATGGAGTGCCGGGCGCCCGGCGGAGACGTCAACCCCTATCTTGCGGTCGCGGCGCTGATCGCCGGCGGCCTGCACGGGATCGAGCACGGCCTCGAACTCGAGGAGCCGTGCACCGGTAACGCCTATACCGCTGGCGCGCAACGGCTTCCGACCACCCTGGCCGAGGCCGCCGCACTGTTCGACGCCTCGGCGGTGGCGCGCGCCGCATTCGGCGACGAGGTGGTCGAGCACTACCTGAACAATGCGCGGGTCGAACTGACCGCCTTCAACGCCGCGGTCACCGACTGGGAACGGGTGCGGGGCTTTGAGCGGCTATAGCCGGATCCCGGCCAGACCGGTGGTGGGCCTGACCACCTACCTGCAGCGGGCCCGGACCGGGGTGTGGGACGTGCCGGCGTCGTTCCTGCCCGGGATCTACATCGACGGGGTCACCCGGGCCGGCGGCATCGCGACGCTGCTGCCCCCGCAACCCGTCGACGACGGGATCGTGGAACGTGTCCTCGACGGGCTCGACGGCCTCGTCCTCACGGGCGGCCGGGACGTCGACCCCGCGGCCTACGGACACGTCAAACACCGGAAAACCGATGAGCCGGCACGTGATCGGGACGCCTGGGAATTCGCCCTGCTGCGCGGCGCCCTGGCCCGCCGGCTACCGGTGCTGGGCATCTGCCGCGGCGCCCAGGTCCTCAACGTCGCACTCGGCGGGACGCTGCACCAGCACCTGCCCGACACCCTCGGGCACACCGGTCACCAGGCGGGCGACGCGGTGTTCAGCACGTCGACGGTGCGCACGGTGCCGGGAACGCGGGTCGCCGCGCTGGTCGGGGAGTCCACCGAAGCGCAGTGCTATCACCACCAGGCGATCGCCGAACTGGGCCACGGGCTGGTGGTGGCCGCCACCGATGCCGCCGACGGTGTCGTGGAGGCCATCGAACGAGACCCGGCGTTGCCCGGGGAGGGCTTCTGCGTTGCGGTGCAATGGCATCCGGAGGAGCGGCTCGACGACCTGCGACTGTTCGCCGGGCTGGTGGCCGCGGCGCGCGAGCACGCGACGGAGAGGATCTGAGTGAGCACGACCGAAGTGATCAATCCCGCCACCGAAGAGGTGCTGCGCACCGTCGAACGGCTCGACATCGCTGCCGTCGACGACGCGGTGGGCCGCGCCAAGGCCGCGCAGCAGCGGTGGGCCGCCGCGCCGCCCGCGCATCGCGCCGCG
>ERZ724513.1544-NODE-1544-length-11655-cov-4.276207_pt1 | contig 11655 bp, 14 predicted proteins | sample MGYA00376046_ERZ724513 | MGnify/ENA primary metagenome ERZ724513 (study PRJEB28724, sample SAMN07190883) | activated sludge metagenome | isolation source: activated sludge of sewage treatment plant in Hong Hong | place: Hong Kong | collected 2016-03-17 ... | reverse complement strand
TTTTTTTTTTTGTTTTGTGTGTGTATTTCATTAATTTCTTTTCTCAAGTCTTCTTGTTATTGTAATAACTTGAAAAACGGAAAATTTCAAACTATACTATAGGAAACGTCATTATATGCATTATGTGAATGCTATAATAAGAGAATAGTATATATAGAGTATTATATAGGTATAGGTATACTCTATAGTGTCTATACCTACTACTATACTCCATGTTAGTTATGCCTCTTTTTTAGCGTGTGTAAAACCGCGGACTAGTTAGTAACTCTAAGTAGGTATAGTGCCTGCTTAGTGTTAGCAAACTGTAATCATCAGGTTCTAGTTAGTGGGTAGTATTGGGTCATTGCTACTAACTAATCAATAATACAGTTAGAGCATAGTCACTAGTCAATGACTATACTCTAACTGTGCTATTGATTTGACATTCTGATATTCCTGGCAAAAAAGTTTTGGGTCATGCTGGCAACCTGGGAAAACTTTTTTGTGCGCACGCTCAAATCGGTAAAATCGGTGAAACGGTGAAAAATCGGTGAAAAATCGGTGAAAAATCGGCGGTTCTCTCCCCTGTGGGCCGCGTAAAACGCGAACACGCCAATAAGGCCCTAACCTAATAGATTAGGACCTTATTGACGTGTTTATGCTTTGGTGCTGGTTCGGGTTCTATCTTCTACTTGTGAGTAGTCCAAAACCGCGCATGACGAATAGGTCAGTGATCCCGGGCCCGTATATACCGTTTCACAAGTAGTTGGCGGCACATTACGGGTAGGGGACATGAGTGCCAGAAACATGAGTGCCAACGCGACCCAACCTAGTCGAGTCAAAGCGTAACCTTTAGAACGGGTTGAGCTTTGTGCGTTGTACGCCACTTACCATTGTGCGACTTACGGCCTGCACGTCCAGACTGCACGCGGTTTTCTGACTTACTGGGAAAGTCAGAAGTTCCACGCGCGTTGGCAGTCTTTGCCCAATCCTCGCGCGTGATCGGGTGCGATTTACGCACCCAATCACGCACGAATTCCTCGGTTATTGGGTTCACTTGCCGTTGGCCCTGTTGACCATATCCACGATCATCGCGCGTTCCCGCGGGTCGGACGTATCGACAATCGCGCGGATGATCGCGTCCCTCTCATCGGAGCTCATCTTGCCAACCTTGTTGCGCCACTCCGCCAGCATGGCCGCCTTGATCTTGGCATCCTTGTCGGCATCCCACTGCGCGAATTCCGGCGATGCCACCCACTCTTTGCGGACGTTGGGGGCCGCGCTAAGCGCATCCAGGGCCGCGATGGGGAGTTCCCCGTAAACCCTGGTGAGGTACGGGCGCATCACTCCGGGGGAGTACTTCGCGGCGACGGTCCCGGCAGGCTTACCCCTCTTGGCGTGGGCGGGGGCGTTGTTGTCCGTGGTGTTGTTGACGGTGGTGTTTGGGGTGTCGGTGTTGGGCATCAGAATTCCCTTCAATCTAAGCCAGTTGGCCATTCCAACTAACTTAGAAAGACTAGAAACCTAATGTCTAATCTCTAATGCCGCCGTGCGGCCCGAACGTTGTGACCATTCGGGCCGCTATAGCTAGACATTGGCTTATGTTGCTATCTCATTCAGCGCGTCGCGCGTCACTCGATTCTCGGCACATTCATATAAGCGTGCCTAGCTATTTTCCGTGTCACTCTATGAAGTTGTCCACATTAGATTGGACCCGTCCTGTCCGGCCCGTTCATCTCGGTGCTAATGGTCACCGCTAGGAATGTCACCTAGCTTGTAACGGCTCGCGCGTTACTAGCGTGCGTATGCCGTAAAAAGGACAGACTTGTCCCTTGACACGGCTTTGCCTGCCTGTGGGCGGCCCGCGCGCGTGCGCGCGCGACCCCCTCACCTCCGAACCTCCACCGTAATTGAGCATGGCTCAACTCTATCCAAGAATCGGGCGGTTCTCAAGTAAAACGGCCCAAAGTGAAAAGTGAAAATAGTATCGACATGTCAACATGTCGACATTATTTCTCGAGCGTGAGAAATTGAAAACTAAATAGCTACAATCGAACAAAAAATCGCGCAATCACGGCGCCGGCACACTTCTCCCGCAATCTGAAAATTCTAGTTAATTAAATTTAAAACTTTGGCTGGTATATTTTCGTGTAATGAACTATACCTAACTGTGTAGTGCAAAAATCGACATACCGACATGTTGACATCGGCCCCTTGACAAGGTACCATCAGTGTGGTACCGGACCGCCAACCCAAAGCGAAAGCGAAAGCAAAAGCAAAAGCAAAAGCAAAAGCAAAAGCAAGAGCAAAAGCAAATCTGACTTTTAAGGAGGTCAAACAATGGCGTCTAGATTAGAAGATGAGAATAGCCTGGATGGGCCGGAATGGCTTCCAGATAAGGTTCTTGAAGTCGTTAAAATGGAACGTGATTTAAACGAGTCCGTTACTGATGAGACTTTGACTGAGCGATACTTAATTCGCTCCGCACCTGTCGCGGCCCTGTCTGTGGCCCACCTGTCAAAGCATTCCGCTGATCCTCGTGTGAGATTAGCCGCGTCCACTTACATTATTGATAAGGTTCTCGGTCGTACCGGAGTTGGCGTTGGTCTTTTATCTGGAGCTAATAGCGGACAGTCCCCTGTGGATCAGCTCATGTCTAAGTTAAACGAATTGGTAGAGCAATCAGATTAAAAGATTAAGGCGGCTAAAATGGCTGAACCTTACTTGAGTGGTAAGGAATACGCGATTCAACAAAAACTGAAAAATGCGTATTTCCAAATGATCGGCTATACACCGCACGAGAAACAAAGACTCTATCATCAGTCAAATGCTAGGTTTAGATTCGCCAACTGCGGCCGTCGGTTCGGTAAAAGTAAAATGGTCGCATCCGATCTGCAACCAAAACTGCTTTTACCGAATAAACGCTACTGGATCGTCGGACCTACTTACGACCTGGCGGAAAAAGAATTCCGTGTAATCTGGCAGGATATGATCGTAGGACTGCAACTCGGTAAAGATAAAACAGTCTCTAAGAGTTACAGTAAAAAACAGGGTAATATGTCTATCCACTTTAAGGATAGAAATACGACCATTGAAGTAAGGTCAGCACAGCACCCGGAAAATCTGGTTGGTGATGCTTTAGACGGTGTGATTATGTCAGAAGCAGCAAAACACACTAAAGAAACTTGGGAACAGTACATTCGACCTGCTCTCGCTGATAAACGTGGTTTCGCTGATTTTGCTACGACTCCGGAAGGTTATAACTGGCTTTATGAAGAATGGATGCTAGGAAAAGATCCTAACTTCATGGGCACATACGAAAGCTGGAAATTCCCTTCCTGGGAAAATTCGGTTATTTTCCAAGAGGGACTTGAATCGCCTGAGATCTTGTTACTCAGAAAGACGATGACTAAGGATTCTTTCGATCAAGAAATCGGTGCTGAGTTCGGATCGTTCAGTGGTAAAATTTATCCAGAGTGGGACGTTGGTTCAAACGTTAAAGAACAAAAGTTTAATCCTAGCTGGCCTAACTACATTGCTTTTGACTTCGGATATACAAACCCATTAGCTGCTATTGAGTTCCAGGTTGCTCCAGATGACTCAATCCACATTTGGCGTGAGCATTACTTAAGTTACACAATGCTTGAAGATCATATCCGAATGTTGAAGGATAGGAAGCAACCAGATGGTTACCACATTAATATGTGCTTTGGAGATGCCGCTGATCCTGAAGCAATTGAGTACATTTCTACGCATTTCGCGCCATGCGTGGCTAAACCAGAAGCGAAAGTTAATTGGCGATCCGGTATTGACTTAGTTCGTTCCTTCTTAGAGCGTGAAATTGGTGAGGATGAAGCCGGCGGCCCTATTTATGGTCCTGCATTACTCGTAGATCCTAGTTGCTTAAACACAATTCGAGAATTCAATGGGTACCGTGCTCCTAGCAGTGTCAAGGGCAAGAATGTTCAAGAAATTGGCATCAAACAAGATGACCACGCGCTTGATGCTTTGCGTTATGCGTTAGTTCACTTGTTCCAGCTTGGAGCAACGACTGGTTTAGCTTCTGTAATGACTGATTTGAACGCTATTGTAGAACATATCCCGATTGCCCCTGTGGGTAGCCCTGAAAACCCGCAACCGGATGCTCGTAGGTTGCCAGGAATGGATTTAGCAAGCATTATTTCTGGGATTTCGAGTGATTCTCCGGGTTTCTTCACACAAAGCAAGGAGTTTTAGTGATTACATGAGCATTCTCGAGAATTTTCGCGACCAAATTAGCAATTTAGCGGCAAAATTCGTCAAAACTGAAGAAACTACTAAAGTTTTTGAGCAAATTTTGCAGAATTACGCAGTAATTAAAGCTGTTCCAGGCACCGCCGAATATCCTGCTTTTTTAATTGTAACCGAGAAAACGCATCCAAACGCGGTTACTACACCTGGTAGCCCATTTACATTTGTTGATTTTGACAAAGATGATGCGCGGTTCTCCCCTGTGGGTGCCGGGCGCGCGGTAGCGCAAAATGACCCGAATTCTCCGATTTATCAGTTCAAGGATTCAAAATTACCGAGTAAGCCTGAATTCGGAGAAATTGGTAGTACGAGTCCTAGTCCGTATATTGGCGATATGGCTAGGGAGTACAACAACGAATTAATCGGTTTAAGTGGTCTTGAGAAGTACCAGAAGATGCGGTTTAGTGATGGTGTTATTTCTGGGCAACTTTTACTTATCAAAACACCAGTTAACTCTGCTAGATGGTTTGTGAGGCCAGCGAGTGATAAGAAAAAAGACAAGAAAATCGCTGACTTCGTCTGGAAAGCTTTAACAGAATATCAGAGCATCACCTGGACACAGATTAAGCAAGAAGCGATGCTTTCCTGTGACTTCGGTTACGCTATGATGGAGAAGGTCTGGGAAAATCGCGTTATTAACGGCAAGGAGTACACTGTACTCAAGAAGCTGGCTCCTAGAAACCCGATGGACGTCAAGGAATGGAAATTCGACGAAAACGGTGGGCCAGAAGCAGTTGTAATGTATCAGAGGCTTGGAACTGGATCTAACTCATATAGTGTAGTTGAAAAAACTATTAATATTAATAAGTTAATCGTCTTTACCTATCAAAAAGAGTTTGGTAACATCACTGGACGTTCAGTTATGCGCCCGATGTACAAGCATTCTTATTTCAAGGATCAACTCTATAAGATTGATGCAATTCAAAAAGAGCGTCATGGTATCGGTATCCCAGTTATTAAACTTCCTGTTAATGCTACAAAAGCAGATGCAGAAGAGGCAGAGAAGTTGGGCAGGAACCTACGCACTAATGAACGTGCAAACGTTGTTATGCCTTGGGGATGGGATATGTTGTTCGCGCAATTACAGGGTCAGCCTGTAGATGCGTTAAAGTCTGTCGAGGTTCACGATAAAGCTATCCGAGAAAGTGTTCTTGGAGGTTTTAGCGGTTCTGACTCAGTTACTAAAGAAGAAGATTTAAGCCTCTTCTTGAAAGCTACTAGGTCTCTTGCTGAGAGTATCTGCGATGCGATTAATCTGTATTTAATTCCAGAACTCGTTAGGTACAATTTCGATAACGTGACAGATCTACCAAAGTTAACCGCCAGGCAAATCGGAGAACAAGGTGATCTTCGAGTTATGAGCTTTGCATTAAGGAACGTAATTGGGGCCGGAGTTATTCGACCCGATGATGTTTTGGAAGCGCATGTTCGTGAACTTATGGATCTTCCTTTAGCTGATCTTGAAACTGTTCGAGTTGTAAAGGCTCCAGGAGCAGGAGAACAACCAAAGGGGCCGTTACCTAATGCAACTCCTGGTCAGCCAGGTCAGCCTGGTCAGCCTGGACCGGGCGATCCGAATGCTAAACCTTCACAGCCTTCGCAACCAGGTAACACTAATTTAATGCCGAAAGCTGGACAAAACGGGGTTGGATTACCACGTCAAACTGCACTCCCTGCTGTGGGCGTCGGTGGAAAGGGTATCGGTACCGATAAAGGACAATCATGACAACTATGTATAGTCTAGTTGACCTAGCTGGAATTAAGTTTGAGGAATCAGCGGATACCGCGAATGATAGTGGTTCTGTATCTTCGTGGATTCAGGCTATGACACTAGGCAAGTATAGGCATCCAGAATACGGAAAAATTACTTTCACACCTGAGAGGCTGGCTAGATTCGCTGATAGCATCAATAAAAGAGTTACTGGAATTCAGCCAGATATTGATTACGACCATAAAGCTAAGACTGATGTAGCTGCTGGATGGGTTCAGCAAGCAGAGGTCAGGGATAATGGTTTATGGATTTTAGTTGAATGGACCAAAAAAGCCTATCAAGCTATTAAGGATAAGGAGTACAAGTACTTCTCCCCAGAATTTGTTGATTCTTGGGTTCATCCTAAGTCTGGTGCAAAATTTATTGATGTTATGCGCGGAGGCGCATTAACTAATCGCCCATTTTTAAAGGATATTGCTCAACTGCAATTATCCGAAATTGACGAACAGGAGCAGGAACAATTTATGGATAAGAATACGATTAAGAAACTCGCTGAGGAACTGGGTCTCGAGAATCCTGATGAGGTTACCGAAGAGCAGGTTGTTGCAGCCTTAGTTAAGGAGCACGAAGATGAGGCGGCAAAAGCTGCTGACGACGCGGATGAAGATGAGGATTCGACTGATTCTGGCGCAACTGAGACTACGTTATCTGATAAGGATAAGTCGAAGCTTATGAGCGACCCTGTTACAGCTAAGCTCGTTGGTATTCTGGAGCAGACTTCAGTTAAGCTTGCAGAGCAGGAGAAGAAGTTCAAGGATATCGACGTTGAGTCGAAGGTTGCGAAGCTTTCTGAGACTGCTACGTCTAAGAATGTTCTGCTTCCAGCTAAGATCAAGGATGCCGCTAAGAAGCTGTTTAGCGAGGTTGATACGGCTGTTTCGGACAAGGTTCTTCACCTGCTGTCCGAAATGATTAAGACTGGCGTTGCCCCTGTGGGTGAGGCGTTCAGCGGCGGCTCCGGTGGCGACATTGATACTAGTGATCCTGTCAAGAAGTTTAATGACGCTGTTGCGGCTAAGATGGCTTCTGATAAGATGACGTTCTCCGATGCTGCTCTTTCTGTGGCAGCTGAAAATCGTGATCTCTACGACGCTTACCGCGTCGGAACCTACGTGGAATAAGGAAGGTAAAAGATAATGGGTCTTGGTGCGAATTACGGCCTTGATAAAGGCGTTTTAATTGAGGGCACTTCTGCTGTGGCAGCGTTTACGATTGCGTCTCGCGGCACTGGTGTTCAGACTGGCAAGAATGCTACGAGTGCTGGCGATCCGCTTATTCTTGGTGTTTTCCAGGAATCTTGCGATGCAGCTAAGTTAGCAGCTAATCCTGGCAAGATTTATCTCAACGTTAGGTTGCAGGGAATTTCCAGGGTTATTACTGGAGGCGTTTTCGCTAAGGGCGATCCCCTCACGAATGACACGACTGGCCGCGCGGTTAAGCAGACTACGGCTGGCGGAAGGTCTTTCGGTATCGCTGAGGAAGCTTCCGCTGCTGCGAATGCTTACGTTAACGTTCAGCTCACGCCCGGCGCGACGATCTAAGGAATAATATAAATGCCTATTTATAACAGTAATGGTTCTAACAACGTTAAGCAGGACAAGGTTCTTACGAATCTGTCCTTAGCTTACCCGAATAATGAGTTTGTCGGTAACCGTCTTTTCCCTGTGGTCACCGTTCGCAAGCAGACCGATAAATACTACTGGTTTGGTCGTGAGGGTTGGGTCCCCGAGGATAGCGATTACCGCGCGCCTGGTACTGAGGCTAACGAGATTCCTGGTTTACAGGTTGCTCTTGATACCTACTACGCTAGCGAACACGCTCTCCAGATTGCCGTTTACGATGAGGAAAGGGAGAACGTCGATTCTCCTATGTCTCCTGATGCGGATGCTACTAATCTTGTGACTCAGAAGATTCTTCTTGGTCGTGAGCTTGCGATGATGAATTTTGTCACCGATGCTACCAAGTACGCTTCCACGAACACCGTTACTCTTTCTGGAACTGCTCAGTGGAACGATTACACTAACTCTGATCCTATTGGAGTTATTCGTACCGCTATGCGAGCATTTCATGCGAACGTTTTCTTCGAGCCGAATACTGCGGTTATTCCTTACCAGGTTATGTCTGTGCTTGAGGATCACCCGAAGATCATGGATCGTATTAAGTACACTGATCGTGCGATCCTTACTCCCGAGATTATTGCTTCTGTTCTCGGTCTTAAGAATGTCATTATTCCCGAGGTTGCGTCTGGATCGGGCGTCGGGTTTAGCATGACTGCTTCTTACCTGTGGGGCAAGAATGTTCTTCTTGCGTATGTTCCCTCCAGCCCTGGCTTGCGCGTTCCTGCGTTTGCTTATGAGTTTGTTTGGGCATACCCGGGTGCTGGCGCTATGAAAACCGATCGTTGGCGCGAGGAAAAGCGCGGGTCTGATCTTATCCGTGTTCGTCGTCGTTACGATCTTAAGATGGTTGGTGTGGAAACTAACCCGGCTTCTGGTAACTACGGCAAGTCTATTACTGGCTACCTCATCAAGAATGCGATTGCATAATGTCTGACATTGCTTTGACTACCATTATTCATGGTAACGACGATGGTTCCGTTACTCGTATCGAGTATGGTGAGCCTGTTAGCGGTCTCCCTGCTGAGGTTATTAAGCAGTTAAAGGATGACGGAGTTATTGGTGACGAGCCTATGGCTAACAGCGAGGCTATGGCGCAGATTGAGGCTTTAAAGTCTCAGCTTGCTGAGGCTCAGGCTCGACTTAATCAGCAGTCTGAGAATCAGAAGACTGATTCTGCTGATTCTGCTCCTGTGGAGCCTGCCACTGTGGAGCACCAGGATAAGGCACCCATCAAGAAATAAGGATAGATTATGGCAACAATTACTGCTAAGATGGCGAATGCCTGGACTGACAGTTCAAAATTAAATATCACTACGATTGATACTGAACTGGAATCCCAGATTGTTGCACAGGTCTTTTCTAAATTGCGGGGACTGTACGATACGACTACTTGGGTTGCGGAGAGTACCACGCCCAAGTTAGTCAAAAGTATTCTCAGTATGATCTATACTGGAATGGTGTACAACAAGACATACGCTGTTGACGGAGCCGACACTGATTTATACGGCAACATGCTTATTGCAGATGCAAATAAATTACTCGACTCCGTCAGCAGCGGTGTGTCTGTCCTTGTAGATTCTAACCCTGCTGTAACAATTGTTGCTTCTTCGGATAATTTTAGTGTTCCGTTCTTTGCTGTGGAGTCCTCAGATACTGAACCGAAATTCTCTATGGATACGGAGTGGTGATGGCCTCATTTTACGAAATTTCTGTGACACCAGAGCCCACTATTCTTGCTACAAAAATTGCTACATTTCAGTATTCTATTAGGTCTTTTCGTGAGCCGTTAGACCGTTCTGTACGTCAGGTAATGATTCCAGGAATTCAAGATTCTTTTGATCAAGAAGGTCCAGGCTGGGAACCTCTGGCTGATTCAACACGACGTATCAAACAAAAACTTGGTTTGAATCGTGGAATCTTAAGACGTACAGGGGCTCTTGAACGTTCAGCTACTAGACTAGCAAGATGGAATATCACGTCGTATATGGCGTATTTTGGTGCGTTACCTCCTAATGTCAGATACGGTTATCCATTGGACTCCGGATTTATTAATGCTCGAACTCATACTTTCGTTCCAGCTCGAGAATTTATTAAATTCGATTCAGACCAACGTGAATTAGTTGCAGATATTTTTGACAGCTGGGTTGACGAGCGTATAGCAAGGCATCTATAATGCAAATGCCAACGTTAGTACAGGTATCTGAATACTTAGAGACCCTGATGAACAGTTTAAAAACAACCTATTCTATTGATAATGTGTATTATGGCGATCAAACAAAGTTAGCTGGAGCTAGGTGTGTTTGTATTGAACCTAATACAAAAATAAACGCTGAGTATAGGGGTTCGCAAAGATTAGTAATGCCAGAGTACTCCGTTTTTATTCTTGTGTATCAACTAAACTTTGCAGATACACAATTTAATAGAAAAGAATCAGATACTGTCGCTGAAGCTTTAGAGTCTGAGATTCATAAAGATCAATATTTAGGCGGATTAGTTATTGATAGTTATGTGACTAGTGTGGAATCAGGCTATAAGCTAGTTGACAGAAGTTTAGCCAGAGTAACACGACTTACAGTTAAAGCTACTGGAAGAGGAATATTAGGTGTATAAAATCACGGTCAATCAGGATAATATTCCTAAAGGCGAACTCGTAGAAGTTGACGGCCTTGGATTATTTCCTAATAAGCAAGAAGCGGTAATTTCTCGAGAAATTGCAGAAACCTTCGAGGCTCGTTTTGGTCTTAAAATTGCTGAGCATCTTAAGGGCGACCGATTCACCGTCAAGAAAATGACGAAGGATGAGGAAGATAAAATGAAGAATAAATCCGATACTCCAGTGCTTGTTAATCCAGTCACTATTACGGAGGTAATGAACGCGGCTGATACTGCTGGTTCGGTTAACCCGACTAATGCCGGAGATGTTGGAGGTAAAGTTTAATGCAGTCTATTGGCGCAAGTGGAATTTTAGGCATTGCACTTGAAACTGTTTCTGGAACTTATTTGGCTCCAGTGAAGTATGTTCCGTTTAATAGTGAGTCGTTAAAGTATAACCCGAATATGCAGGAGCGTGTACCTATTCGGAATACTCCAGGTCTTGTGGGTCTTGTTCCTGGTAATGGTTCTGTGGAAGGCGATATCGAGTTTGACGTTTCCGCGGATATTCTTGTGCATTTTATGTATGCAAGTCGCTGTACTGTTGTAAAGACTGGAACTGCTCCGTCGCTGATTTATACGTGTACTCCTTCTCCCGCTGCTATTCCTGCTAAGACTCTTTCTATCTCGATCAAGCGTGGCAATGAGGTATTTGGTTATACGGGTTGCGTTGTTTCGTCTTTGAAGCTTGCAATTGGTGATAACGGTATTCTCGTCTGTACTGTAAGCATTATCGGTAATAATGAGACTACCCAGACTGCTCTTACTGCTACTTGGCCTACAACTCCGGTTATTAGTGCTGGTATGTACAAGCTTGAAATTCCTACTGCTACTCAGATTTACGACACGGACACGTTTGAGTTCTCCACTGAGGATAACGCTAAGGCTAATGGTCGTATCAAGAATACTCCTGGTTCGCAGTTTGTAAACTTCGGAGAGTCTCGGGCCAGCATTTCTGTGGAGCGTGATTTTGAGACTCGCGCTCAGTATGATTTGTTCAAGGCTGGAACTGCTCAATCTGTGCATCTTGTTGCTACGCAGTCTGTTAGTAACATTGTTGATATTACTATGCCTGTGGCTATTATGGATTCTTACGAGGTTAATATTGGTGGTCAGGGCGATTTGCTTCGTGCCAGTGTTAGTTTCCAGGGAGTCGTTGATGGTACCGGTAAGCATTACCAAATCGTTGTTACTACTAATGAGGTTCTTTCGTAATGTTGGTCAAAAATTGATGCAACTTTAATTTTTAACTGGGCATAATCTACAAGGAGGAAAAATGCCTTTTGCTGGTGTTAGCACGGCTACGGAGCACTTTGATCTTAAGACTGTTGAAGGCGGTTTTGT
>ERZ724513.1542-NODE-1542-length-11658-cov-4.087219_pt1 | contig 11658 bp, 4 predicted proteins | sample MGYA00376046_ERZ724513 | MGnify/ENA primary metagenome ERZ724513 (study PRJEB28724, sample SAMN07190883) | activated sludge metagenome | isolation source: activated sludge of sewage treatment plant in Hong Hong | place: Hong Kong | collected 2016-03-17 ... | reverse complement strand
GGCGGTGTCGCCGTGACACGCTGGGCTCTGATCTACCTCGGGCTGACCGCGCTCGCTATCCACGGCGCGGCCCGTCCTGGACTCGGGTTCCTCAACGTGCTCGTGTTCCTCTTCTTCTGGAACGCGATGAAGTTCGCGTGGATGGCGGCGCTCTCGCCGGTACTGATGCTCAAGTTGTCGGCTCTGCGCTACCGGGAGCGCAGAGCAGTTCACTCATCGCCCGCCGTGGTCTGACCGAACAGACGCTCGCGCTCGGCTGCGATGACGATCCGCGCCAACTCTGCGTCGGTGACGTCAACGGCGTCAGGTGCTTGCTCGGCGATCACGCTGTCGCGAGCGAACTCGTCAAAGAGTTGCTTCTTGTTCGCCAGGATCTCCCGAATGCGCTCGTCCACACTGTTCTCTGTGAGGAGTCGGTGCACCTGCACGGGGTTGGTCTGACCCATTCGATGCGCGCGTGCGATCGCTTGGGCTTCCATCGTGGGCTTGAGTTGGGGTTCGCAGATGACCACGACGGACGCAGATTGAATGTTGAGTCCCACGCCGCCGGCGGTGATTTGTGCGACCAGCGCCGCGCCATGGCCAGCCTGCGAGAACCGATCCACGAGTCCCTGCCGATCGCGAGCAGCGATCGATCCGGTCAGTGGTCCGAAGACCTTGCCCGGTAGAAGGCGAGCGACCTCGTCGAGCACATCGCGGAAGTAGGAGAAGACGATGACTCGTCGTCCGTTGGCCTCGGCTTCCCCGACGATCTCCTGGAGTCGACTGACCTTCAGCGATCGCTCGGAGAGCATCGCCGCTCGACGCATCAACATGAAGTTGCCGTCTTGCACTGCGTCTCGGTAGGCGATCTCGTCGGTGTCCGACATGCCCATCCATTCGTCGATCTCGACCATCTCGGGCAGCTCTGTCAGCACGTCTTCCTGGTTGCGGCGCAGGTAGGCCGGTGCGACGTGCTTGCGGAACCGAGACGCGAGATACTCCGGCGCGGAGTCTGAGAGGTCCGAGCGGATGTAGCCGATGAGGTTGCGGAACTCCTGGACGTTGTTCTCCAAGGGTGTCCCGGTCATCAAGACCACGTACTTCAGCGAGTCCATCACCGTCGCTGCTGCGAGGGACCTCTTCGCGAGCGGATTCTTGATGTAGTGCGCCTCGTCGAAAACGGCCGCGGCGACGTCTACTTTGTTCAGCTGCTCTTGCGCCCAGGGGAGAAGGTCGTATGTCGTCACTGCCACGCCGCCGTTCCGGATCCACGACTTGGCGGCGTAGTTGCGGTCCCAGAGGGGACCGTGGAGGCGCGAGGCGCTCAACTTGGTGTGCTTGGCCGTCTCCCGTACCCAGTTGCTGACGACTGCGGCGGGGCACACGACCAGGAAGTGGGAATGACCATTGGCCCGCAGGTGTGCAAACACCGCGAGTGCCTCGACCGTCTTGCCGAGCCCCATTTCGTCACCGATGACGACCTTCTCCTGGACGAGGGCGAAGCGAGCGCCGAAGCTTTGGTAGGTCCGGAGTGACGCGGTAAGGAAGTCTCGCTTGAGCTCCTTGGCCCGGACCGCCTCGATGATCTCCTCGGGGAGATCACCATGCATCTTCTTCTCGTCTTCAGTCATGAAGCCGAGCTCGGTCAACATTCCGAAGTAGTCAGCTGGCCGTGACAGGAAGTCCTTCCAGACGTCGTTGGCCCCAACCGTGGTCGTGCTGCGGCTCAGGGCGTCGCTCAGCGTCGAGACGACGCGCGGCCCGGGGTCTGGGGGTCCCGTGCTGAAGGCCAGCACGTGACTCGTGGCGGATTTCGCCTTGAAGAGCTTGGTCAGTGCTTCTGCGAGTCGTGTCTCGTCAGCGCTCGGGGTGAACTGCCGCAGGGCGTGCCATCGGCGCAGCGCTTCCAGAAGCGTCTTGGTTTCGCCATCCTTTCGCTTTACGTCGATCCGCACGGGCGTCTCTTCGCGCACAGCTTCAAAGAGTCGGCGGCACGCCTGTTCGATCGAGATGGCAGACGTCTCACCAAGTCCGGGGAGTGCCTCCAGGTAGGACGACTCGGCGTACTTGAAGACCTTCCAGACGTTGTCCAGTCCGGCGTTGGCGAGCGCCGTGACACGGACGCGATCGGGCGTCGCCTTCTTCAGGACGTCGAGGTCCATCGCGGTGAGGGCCCGGGCAACATCCGCCGCATGAACCAACTCGGCCGCGGACTTGGCTTCTGCAGCCGCAGCTTTGGCTGCCTTCGCGGCGTTGAGGACTCCGCTTACTCCGCTCTTGGCTCGAGTCGTCAACTTCGCGTCGACCAGCTCCAGACCATCCGGACCTCCCGGCAGGTATGCCTGGAGTCGAAGGGAAGAGTCTGCGACGTCATCCAGGGTCGCCTTACCGGACGCTGCCGGCGGTGTCAGTCTGGCGAGGGTTGCCTCGATCTCCTTCGCCGTTTCCAGCAGGTCAGGCGTCTCGTCGTGGAGGACGACGCAGCTCCCGTCGCGCCGACATTCCCACTTCGCATCGAAGGCACTTCTGATGCGGGGCCCCGCCTCGGAGGCCACCTGTCTCGCGGCGGCCAACGCCTTCGTATCCGCTGCCGTGAGCGAGAAGTCCCTAAGGAGGGTCAGGCTGGGGACCAGAACAGCGTCATCGGGGACCAGGGGCACCAGCTTGACGCCGCTGCCAAGCTTCGCGTCAACAGCAGACACGGAGGCGTTCTTCAGGCGCCTCGTGACCGTCTGTTCAGCTTCAGAACGAGCATTCAGGATGCCCTGCGCCCGAGAGTCCCACCGAGCGACCTGGTCCGAGAGCCTCTTGACCTGAGCCTGCTGCGCCTGACGCTGCTTCTTGACGCGAGCCGCGGCGGAGCGAATCGACTTCGCAGTCCGGGCGGCGCCGGATTCACGTTCCACTTCGACAAGCAGACGCGCGGACGAATGCGACGACTCGCAGTTCCCCGAGGCGCAGGAGTTCTGGTCGACCAGGCGCTGGGCCTCCGGGGCGTGGAGGTCCACCAACTGGATCATCGACTGCATCGCCGTGTCTTCAGGGGCGCTGAGTACGCCGGAGCGACTCACCGGCATGTGCACGACGTCGGACAGGGTCGCCGCGGCCGTGGCGCGAAGATCCGTGAGTTCGACGAGGACCGCTTGGAGACGCTTTCGTTCCTTGGCAGCCTTGCCGGTCAGCCGCTCCCGGAACGTGGCCAGCGCATCATCGGAGTGAGCTGCCTTGACCTGACCGTGGAAGCTGGAAAGGCGCTCCGCCGCCTCGTGGGCCGGCTGTAGCTTCTTGCGCCCGTCGAACCACATCGTCTTGGCCAGTTGAGCGGCGGTAACGAGATCACCAGAGGCGGTGACCTGGCTGAGAGAGTCGAGGAGCGGAAGCTCCACGACGGGGTCGACACCGGTTGAAAGGGGGAGGTGTGCTGCGAGGTGTCGGACCTCTTCGGCAGTATTGACCCAGGCGCGGACCTCGTCGATGACCGCACCAAGATGTTGCCGTTCGGCGCGCTTCATCGGTCCCCCTTGGCTTGTGCACGACAAGCCTAAGGTGATCCTCCGACACTTGTCGGCGGGTTCCGATAACGTCGCTCGACTCGGCGAGGAGAGGAGAGCGATGAAGCTGGAAGAGTTGGCCTCGGGGCTGCGACTGACCGGGGTGGTGCCCCATGAGGTCGTTCAGGTCATCTTCGCCCAGCCTCATGGCGCCGACGCAGTCGAGATCACCTATAAGACCTCTGGTGGTGACCTCGGTCAGCGCGTCGTCTTCCGTCGCGATGAAGAGAAGCTTGCGGTCTCGACCTCAGGGAGCCGGCCGTTCGACGCTTCGGCCACCGACTTCAAGACGGTCGCCGAGGCGCAGCGCATCAAGCTGGCGGGGCTCTACGACCCCATGCTGGCGGTCGCCACTAGTGATGTGCAGCCGCTCCCGCACCAGATCCGGGCGGTGTACGGCGAGTTGCTTCCGCGTACGCCGCTTCGCTTCCTCCTCGCCGACGACCCCGGCGCGGGCAAGACGATCATGGCCGGCCTGTTCATCAAGGAGCTGATCCTGCGCGAGGACGTGCAGCGCGCACTGATTGTCGCGCCGGGCGGCCTGGTGGAGCAGTGGCAGGACGAACTCTTCTTCAAGTTCGGGCTGTCCTTCGAGATCCTGACCACTCAGATGATCGACGCGAGCGTCCATCACAACATCTTCGAGAATCACCATCTGCTGATCACCCGGATGGACCAACTCGCTCGCAACGAGGACCTCCAGCGTCAGCTGCGCGAGAGTCACTGGGATCTGACCATCGTCGATGAGGCGCACCGGATGGGCGCGCACTATTTCGGGAACAAGCTCGAGAAGACCAAGCGATTCCAGCTCGGTGAGATGCTCGGCGAGATCTCGCGCCACTTCCTCTTGATGACGGCGACCCCGCACTCAGGCAAAGAGGAGGACTTCCAGCTCTTCCTCAGCCTGCTCGACAAGGACCGCTTCGCGGGCAAGAACGCCTCCTCGGTCGACACCGACGACATCATGCGCCGCATGGTCAAGGAAGACCTGCTGACCTTCGAGGGTCGCAAGCTCTTCCCCGAACGGGTCGCTGAGTCGATTCCGTACGAGCTGACTGAGCTTGAGAACGACCTCTATGAGCAAGTCACCGACTACGTCCGCAACGGCATGAACCGTGCCGCGAAGCTCGACGGCAAACGCCGCAACACGGTCGGGTTCGCGCTGACCGTCCTGCAGCGCCGGCTTGCCTCCAGCCCCGAGGCTATCTACCGCAGCCTCATGCGTCGCGCTGAGCGTCTCGAACTCACCAAGCGAGGCATCGAGAACGGCACCTACCGCGAGGGCCGGGACGTCGCCCGTGAAGACCGCTACAAGTACGTCGTCGAAGACATCGACGACGACGAGTACTCCGCCGAGGACCTGGAGGAGTTCGAGGAGAACGTCGTCGACGCGGCCACAGCCGCCGAGACGATTGCGGAGCTGGAAGCCGAGATCCTCGAACTCAATCAACTCGCCAAGGTCGCGAAGGAAGTGCGCGACCGCGGCGACGACAAGAAGTGGTCAGAGCTGAGCCTGATCCTCCAGGACAACGTCATCCCGCTCGACAGCAGCGGCAAACCGCGCAAGCTCATCATCTTCACCGAGCACCGCGACACCCTCAACTACCTGTCCGAACGCATCAAGAGCCTCATCGGACGCCCCGAAGCGGTTGTTGCGATTCACGGCGGCGTACGCCGCAACGACCGACGCGCGATCACCGAGGAGTTCACGAAGAACCCCGACTGCCAGATCATGCTGGCAACCGATGCGGCCGGTGAAGGTCTCAACCTCCAGGCCGCGCACCTGATGGTGAACTACGACCTCCCGTGGAACCCGAACCGGATTGAGCAGCGCTTCGGCCGTATCCACCGCATCGGGCAGGAAGAGGTCTGCCGCCTGTGGAACATCGTCGCCGCCAACACCCGCGAAGGCGAGGTCTTCACCGCTCTGCTCAACAAGATCGAGGAGCAGCGCAAGGCGTACGGCGGCAAAGTCTTCGACGTGCTCGGCGCGGCGTTCTCCGAGACGCCCCTGCGTGAACTGCTCATCGAGGCCATCCGCTACGGCGAGTTGCCCGAGACGAAGGCACGGATGCACCAGGTCATCGACCAGAGCGTCTCGGAGGGCCTCGAAGAGCTCATCAACGAACGCGCCCTCGCCAGCGAACATCTGACCGACACGGACCTGGCCAGACTCCGTGCAGCGATGGACGAGGCACGGGCTCGACGGCTCCAGCCCCACTACATCGAGCTCGCCTTCAAGGAAGCCTTCACCCGGTTCGGCGGCAAGATGGCCAGAAGGGAGAAGGGTCGCTACGAGATCAGCAACGTCCCCTCGGTGCTCCGCAACGGACGGTTCGGCCCCATCGCCACCCGCTACGACCGCGTCACCTTCGACCTCGACCACGTCCATCCCGACGGTCAGGCCCGCGCCGACCTTCTCGCACCCGGCCACCCCCTCCACGACTCCGTCATGGAACAGGCCGTCACAACCCTCGCCGGCATCCTGAACCGAGGCACCGTCCTCGTCTCCGGCACCATTGACGCCCCCAGGCTCCTCGTCGGCGTCGTCGAAGAGGTCGTCGACTCGACCGGAGCCTCCGTGGCCCGCCGCTTCGGCTACGCCTACGTCGACGAAGAAGGTGCTGTCGTCGACGCCGGCCCTGCCCCCCACCTCGACTGCGTCGCAGCCCCAGACGTGCCTGCGGTCCAGCAGGCCAAGGCGCTCCCGTGGCTGCACGACGCGGAGACCAAGGCCGTCAGCTGGATCATCGAAAACCAACTGCCCGGCTACCTCGCGGAGGTCCAGCCGCGACGCACTGCCGAGTTGGAGAAGCAGCGCACGCTCGTCCACGCCAGGCTCAAGCACGAGACCGAGCGCCTTATCTTCGACGCGATGGCAGCCTCGGAGAAAGAGCTGGTCGGGGACCGACCACGCGAGTCCTCCGACAGCCTGACCCGCAAGGCCAACGACCTCCAGGTCCGCCTCGACCGCCGGCTTGAACTGATCGACCAGCAGGCCCAGATGTCGACGAAGCCACCGCTCGTGGTGGCCGCGGCACTGGTTCTGCCCGTCGCCCAGCTCGAAGCCGACCTCCCGGCTGAGGCGCCAGTCCGTGCCAAGGAAACCAAGGCAGTCGAGCGCCGCGGCGTCGACCTCGTTCTAGCCCACGAACGCGCGATCGGCCGAGTCCCCGAGGAGCAGGCCTTCAACAACCCCGGCTACGACATCCTCTCCACCGACCCCGCTACCGGCGACACCATCCGTGTCGAGGTCAAGGCCCGCCTCGCCGGAGCCGTCGACTTCTGGGTCACCCACAACGAGGTCATCACCGGCAAGAACGCCGCACCGAAGTACCGCTTGGCTCTCGTGCGCGTCGACCCCGACGGGCCAGCGAAGGATGAGGTCCGGTACCTCGCCGACCCCTTCGCCAACGTTGATATGGGCGACTTCGAGGCAACTGGTCACAAGGGCGACTGGGCCAAGAGTTGGGCGAAGGGGAAGGTGCCCTTCTAATGGCCAAAGACGACGATCACCCCCGCCTGCCTCCGACGGAGGCAACGATCAAGGTGCTGTTCGCGCTATCGGGAAACCGTTGCGCCTTTCCTGGTTGCTCGCACTCGCTCGTGAACGACAGCGGTCAGGTTGTGTCCCAGGTTGCTCACATCAAAGGCGTGAAGCCCAAGGCAGCGCGGTTCGACCCTGACGCCGATGCCGAGGACCTTCGGCAGCCCGAGAATCTGGTGATCCTCTGCTACGAGCACCACATTGCTTCCGACGACGCAACCATCTACACGGTCGAGAGGATGCGAGAGATCAAGCGCGCCCACGAGGCGCGCTTCGGCGGCGTTGTGACAGGACTTCGGGGCTCAGTCGAAGACGCGACGAAAGCCACCGCTGTCAAGGTCCCCGAGACACTCGATGCTTACGCACGCGCGAATGACCTCGACGTAGCGGGGGATGCGGAGCACCTTCGATCCTTTCGGCGCGAGCTTGTGTCCTTTCTTAACATCGCAACAAGACTGACGCCCGACATCCGCACGGTCTGGAGTGCGATCGTGGACAGGGGTACGGAGTCTGGCGAGAGTGTCTTCGAGGTGACGCTGCCGGAGCTTGAGCAGGTCCTGAATCTTCGGGCCAACGAACTCGGTGATCTGCTCTCGGTTCTGACTCGATACGAGTTGGTCGAGATCTTTGATGACGAAAGCCGGGAGGGCTACTTCTCGTCGGTCCTTTGGGTATCGACTCGACCAACTCGCGATGATCGTGGCCAGCCAACTCCCTTCCTCTCCGACCTGCGGCACGTCGCCCGATCACTTGGAACGCCAATCGCGACCTTGGTCGTCGATCTCGACTGGTCGTCCTTTGCGTAGAGCGGCGTAGGGACGTCAGTCGTCCTCGTGGAGCCGGACCACGACGACGCCGGCGACGTTGTCGGGCATGTTCGAGGCTAGGTGGTCCTCATCCAAGTCTCGGGTCATCGCTTCCAGGACGTAGTCGGGCGGGGCTTGTCGGAGGGGGTCGAGGACATGCTGGAAGTAGTTCAGGTCGAAGTGGCCCATGTCTTCGGGTAACTCGGCGAAGACCGAACCAAGTCGGTCGTGTCGACCGTCCGAAGTCGCGGGTACGACAATCGGTGCCGCGTGCTGGAAGGTGCTGATTCGCACGCGCAGCACCCTGTCGATCATCGACCGAGTCACTGCGCGAGTGCCGTCTTGTCGGGTCGTCAGGAAGTCGAGGAGGTCCGGCGTAAGTCGCTTCCGTAGTTCCGGGATCAGCGGCGCGAGTTTCGGGGACGGTGTCCACAGATCTTCCAGCGCGACCGACTGGTCGTAGGTGTCTGTGGAGTTGTCCGTCACGAACTCGTCGGCGAGCAGCGCCGGCATCAGGGAGACCGACCGCTTGACGCATTGGAGACATCGACCGCTTCGGTGCCCATCCGGGCAAGGCTCCCAACTGCGGTAGTCGCCGGTGCCGAGGTAGAGGGCGTAGACGGGCAGCAGGCCAAGGGCGGCAGAGACGGCCATCAGGGCGCTGCGCTGCGTTCCGGTTCCCTGCGGGTAGCTGAAGTCGAACTTCCACTTGCTTCCGTTCACGGTGACGCGCTTGGCCTGCACGAGCATCCCGTATGCGCCGCGGGCGTCCACCCACCACCAGATCCAGTCCGCGCCGCTGAGAGCCTCTGCGCGCTGCGTGAAGGGCACGACGGTGACCGCCTTCGCGGCGCGTGAGGTGACCACCTCGGTGATCGACGTCTCGCCCCATCGCAGGAGTGCCTGTTCACAGGCATCCATGTGCCGAACGGCGTGGATGCGCGCCCACCGGAACGCTTCCTCGACCGCTGTCATGAAGCAATCGTCCCACGGGCAGATCGGGCGAACCTGCAAGTTGCCCACGGTTCTGTCGGGCGTCCCCGATAGGTTTGGACCATGCAAGTCGCGGAGCTTCGGCGCCGCTTGGTCGTGCCCGGAGGCGGGCAGAGGGGTCGATGTGGTTCAGAAGCGCAAACTGATCGAGGTGGCACTGCCGCTGGAGGCTATCAATCGGGAGTCAGCCCGAGAGAAGTCGATCAAGCACGGCCACCCGTCGACCCTTCACATGTGGTGGGCACGACGTCCTCATACAGCTGCGCGGGCGGTGCTCTTCGCTCAGCTCGTAGACGACCCCTCCAGTCACCCAGAGGTGTTCCCTACAGAGGACGACCAGCGCGCGGAGCGCGAGCGCCTGCATGGTCTGATCGAGCGACTCGCAAACTGGGACAATAGTTCGAATGCCTCTCTGTTTGATGAGGCGAGGAACGAGATCCTGAAGTCGTCCGACGGACAGTTGCCAACCATCCTCGATCCGTTCGCTGGGGGCGGGACGATCCCACTTGAGGCTCAGCGGCTGGGACTGAATGCCTTGGCATCTGACCTGAACCCCGTCGCCGTGCTGATCAACAAGGCGCTACTTGAACTTCCGGTCGACTTTCGGGGCGCACCCCCGATCTTTCCGGGTTTGGTCGAGTCGGAGATTCGGACCTGGGGTGGCTACGACGGGCTGATGGCAGACATTCGCTCTTACGGTGAGTGGATGCGCGAACGCGCGCAAGACCGAATCGGCAAGTCCTACCCCTCAGTCTCGACGGGCGGCGGTGGAACGGCAAAGGTTGTTGCGTGGATGTGGGCCAGGACAGTGACCTGCCCGAACCCTGCCTGCGGAATTGCAATGCCGTTGACCAGATCGTGGTGGCTGCGGAACAAGAAGGGCAACGAGCGGTACGTGGTCCCGCGCGTTGTGGTCGCCACCGATCATCCTTCTGGGCAGCGCGTCGAGTTCGCGGTCGGCGAGGGAACGGTGGGCGCGCCCACAGCCCAGACAGACGGCACGGTCGGGCGCAATGGTGCGGTGTGCGTCGCGTGTCACTCTCCAGTTGAGCTGAAATACATCCGGAGCGAGGGACAGGCTGGGCGGATGTCCTATCAATTGATGGCGGTGGTTGCGGAAGGCCAGCGCCAGCGTCTGTACCTTGCGCCGGACGCGGAGCAGGTCGCTGCTGCGGACGTTCCGCGGCCGCTGGATGTACCTGATTCGACAATCCCTCCTCAGGCGCCGAGTTTTCGCGTTCAGGCCTATGGCATGGATCACTGGTCAGACCTATTCACTAACAGGCAACTCCTTGCGCTCACCACCTTCAGCGACTTGGTGCCGGAGGTTCGCGAACGAGTGTTAGGCGACGGAGGCTCTCCACTTTATGCGGACGCGGTCGCTACCTATCTTGCGATGGCGCTTTCGAAGCTGGCCGATCGTGGCTCGACGATTGTCACCTGGTTCCTGGGCCGGGAGAGTACGCGGAACACGTTTGCGCGCCAGGCCCTCCCAATGACATGGGACTTCGTTGAGCCCAACCAATTTGCTGACGGGACTGGAAGTTGGCGAGGGGCGGTCTCGTGGACTGCTGAAGCACTCTCCGGGCTGCCCACTAGTGGTCCGCCGGGAACTGCGGAAACGGCCGACGCGTCAAGCCGTACCTATGCGAACGCAGTCCTGAGCACCGATCCTCCGTACTACGACAATATTGGATACTCCGATCTCTCCGACTTCTTCTACGTGTGGCTACGGCGTTCGCTCCGGACAGTCCAACCGACTCTGACGTCAACAATGTTGGTACCAAAAGCGGAGGAGTTGGTAGCTAATCCATACCGCCATGATGGGCGCGAAGGGGCGCGCGTCTTCTTTGAAGATGGTTTCAGAAACGTCTTTGCGCACGCGCGCGAGACGGCGTCCAATAACTATCCCATCACCGTCTGGTATGCCTTCAAGCAGAGTGACAGCGACGACTCGGGTGAAGCGTCGACCGGTTGGGAGACCCTTCTTGAAGGAATGATTCGGAGCGGGTGGGAGATCACCTCGACTTGGCCAAGCCGATCTGAGTTGAGCAATCGAATGATCGCGAGCGGCACAAATGCCCTCGCTTCGTCGATCGTTCTTTCGCTTCGCCCGCGGCGGATCGATGCCGCCACGACCGATCGCAGAGGTTTCATCGCAGCGCTGGAATCAGAGCTCCCAGATGCTCTTCGGAAGCTACAGCAAGGGCAGATTGCGCCCGTTGACCTTCCGCAGGCGGCCATCGGCCCTGGGATGGCGGTGTTTAGTCGCTACAGCGCGGTCTTGGAGCCGGACGGCAAGAAGATGACCGTGCGCTCCGCGCTCTCGAGGATCAACGAGATTCTCGATCAGGTGCTCAACGAGCAGGAGGGCGACTTCGACGCGCCTTCCCGCTTTGCGATTGCCTGGTACCGCCAGCACGGATACGACATCGGTGCCTTCGGCGACGCCAACAACCTCGCGAATGCTCGCAACACGACCGTGGACGTGATGGACCGCGACGGAATTCTAACCAGCCGGGCGGGCAAGGTTCAGCTCATCAAGCCTGCAGACCTGAGTTGGGACTATGACCCCGTCGCCGACTCCCACACCAGCAACTGGGAGGCGCTGCATCACCTGATCAAGGTGCTCGAGCGAGACGGAATCGCGCCGGCTGGTGACTTCCTGCAGGCCGCGCTGAGCCGGCCCGACGGCGCGATCGACGCGGACTTGGTGAAGGAGCTGGCTCACCTTCTGTTCCGCGTGGCTGAGAGCAACGGCTGGACGAAGGACGCCTTG
>ERZ724513.1541-NODE-1541-length-11664-cov-16.149195_pt1 | contig 11664 bp, 5 predicted proteins | sample MGYA00376046_ERZ724513 | MGnify/ENA primary metagenome ERZ724513 (study PRJEB28724, sample SAMN07190883) | activated sludge metagenome | isolation source: activated sludge of sewage treatment plant in Hong Hong | place: Hong Kong | collected 2016-03-17 ... | reverse complement strand
GCTCCGCCGTGCCCACCGCGGCACAGCGTTCGGCGGCAGCGGACCTCGGCGCGGTCGACCTGCGCTGGAACCGGTTCGGCACGCCGTCCTCGATCCTCCCGGCCGACGGCGTCCTCGCCCGGGCCACCTCCACCGACCCGGTCCGGGCGGCCCGCGCGTGGCTGCGCGCCCACGCCGCCGTCTTCGGGCTGACCTCCCCCGAGGTCGACGGCCTCGAGGTCGTCAACGACCAGCGGTTCGCGCAGAGCGACGCGCACGCCGTGCTCTTCCGGCAGCGGTTCGGCGACCTGGCACCCGCCCTCGACAGCATGGTCACCGTCGGCGTCGCGCGCGGCGAGATCGCCTACGTCTCCTCCTCGATCACCCCGCTCCGCGGCTCCACCGGTACGCCGCCGGCGGCGACGCTCTCCCCGGTCCAGGCCTTCGTGCGGGCGGCTACCGACGTCGGCCGGGACCTCGACGCCGGCGTCGTCGGAGACATCACCAGCAGCGTCGCCGAGGGCTGGACGCGACTGTCCGTGCCCGGCTTCGCCCAGCCCCAGCTGGTCCGGCTGCGGTCGCTCGCGATGGCGGACGGGTCCGTCCGCCCGGTCTTCGAGACCGACGTGCTCGACGCGGCGAAGGGCTCGGCGTTCGCCTACACCGTGATGGTCGACGGCGTCACGGGCGCCGTCCTGCACCGCCAGAACCAGGCCGAGAACAACAACGACGTCTACCCGTTCCAGGGCGAGGTGACCGCGTCCGAGTGCGGCCCGAAGCACGAGTTCGAGCTGACCGACGCCAACACCAGGCAGATCGTCGCGGTGGCCGCGATGGCCAACACGCTCGACGACGTCACCGTCAAGATCTTCGCGCCGGGGGGCGACCTGCTGGTGGCGAGCGACCTGGCGACCAGCCCCGAGGTGGCGACGTACACCGCGGACAGCATCCCGAAGGGCATCTACGCCATGCAGGTCTGCCCGTTCGCGGACCCGACCACGCCGTTCCTGCCGCCGGGCAACTACGTCGCCAGCGTGACCTCGAGCGACACCACCGGCCCGTCGGCCGGGGACGTCGGCCCCGAGCCGACCTGGCGCTACTTCACCGCGAACCCGACCCTGGACTACTCCCCCGACACCACGCCGAAGAACTCGGTGGTCGGCTGCTGGACGCCGACCGACGGCTGCAGCACGCCGAGCGGCCCGTTCCGCAACGTCGCCGCCGCGGGTCCGTGGGACGTCCTGCCCGGGACCGGGCTCTCGACGATGACGACCGTGGGCAACAACGCGAACACCCACGAGGCCTGGGCCGACCCGCTGGCACCGGGCGGCACCGCGCAGGCCCCGGTCTCCCCGACGCGGGAGTACACGACCGCCTTCACCGACGCCTGGAACAACTCCGGGTGCGACCCGACCCAGCTGCGGCCGGGCGGCAACGACATCGACGCGACCGTGACGAACCTCTTCGTCGCGCACAACCGGATGCACGACTTCTCCTACTACCTCGGCTTCACCGAGGACAACTACAACCTGCAGCTGAGCAACCTCGGTCGTGGCGGCGTCGAGGGTGACCAGGAGGTCGGCAACGCCCAGGCCGGTGCCCTGACGGGCGGCACGCCGTCGTACCTCGGTCGCGACAACGCCAACCAGATCACCCTGCAGGACGGCGTGCCCGGCATCACCAACCAGTACCTCTTCCAGCCGATCGCCGGCGCGTTCTACTCGCCGTGCGTCGACGGTGCCCTCGACATGGGGATCGTCGGCCACGAGTACACCCACGCGATCAGCAACCGGATGATCGGCGGGCCCGACGAGGGCATCACGTCGGGCCAGGGCGGCGCGATGGGCGAGTCGTGGGGCGACCTGACGGCCGGGGAGTACATGTTCAGCCACGGCTACCGCAACGGCGGCAACCCCTGGGCCGTCGGCGTCTACGCCACGGGCAACAAGGACGTCGCGATCCGTGACTACGCGATCAACCACAACCCGCTCAACTACTCCGACATCGGCTTCGACACCACCGGCGTCGAGGTCCACGCCGACGGCGAGATCTGGAACGGCACCAACTGGTCGGTCCGGCAGGCGCTGGTCGAGAAGTGGGACAAGCAGTTCCCGTACGACAACAGGGCGCTCCAGCTGCGCTGCGCCCAGGCGACCGCGACCAGGACGCCGCTGCCGCCGAGCCGGTGCCCGGGCAACCGCAGGTGGATCCAGCTGGTGTTCGACGCGTTCCTGCTCCAGCAGGGTGCGACGTCGATGCTCGACGCCCGCGACGCGATGCTCGCGGCGGACCGGATGCGGTTCGGCGGCAAGGACCTGAAGGTGATGTGGGACGCGTTCGCCAGCCGCGGCATGGGCAAGGGCGCCTCGACACCGAACGCCGACTCCGGCGACCCGGTGCCGAGCTTCGCCTCGCCGCGCTCGCGCAACGCTGTCGTGCGGTTCGCGGGCAGCAAGGCCGGCCGGATCTACGTGGGTCACTTCGAGGCGCGCGCGACGCCGGTCGCCGACACGTCCGCGAAGCCGAAGAAGGTCGGCAGCACGGTCAGGCTCACCCCTGGGCGCTACGAGATGCTCGCGGTCTCCCGGGCGCGGGGCTTCAAGCGGTTCACGGTCACGGTGCACGCGGGCGAGCACCGCACGATCCGGCTCCGGATGCCGAAGAACCTGGCGGCCCGCAAGAACGGCGCGCGGGTGCTGGCCGCCACCGACGGCTCGCTCAACCCGCTGGCCCTCATCGACGGCACCGAGCGGACCGCGTGGGCCGGCGTCACCGCCGAGCCCGTCAGCACGTCCCACCCGGCGGTGACCGTCGACCTGGCCGGAGGCGTGCACACCGTCCACCGCGTCCAGGTGAGCGCGATGCTCAACCCCGCGCCCGCCGACGGCACCGAGGTCCCCCTCGCCAAGGATCCCGACCCCGACTCGGGCTCCCGGTTCACGGCGCTGCGCTCCTTCGCCCTCGAGGCGTGCGTGCGCGGCTGCGGCTCCGCGGACGCCGTGTGGAAGCGCTTCTACACCTCGCGCGGCAACGCCTTCCCGGCGGTGCGGCCGCGTCCGGTCGCGCCGAACCTGACGCTGCGCGGGTTCTCCGTCCCGCCGACCCGCGCGGCTGCGGTCCGGCTGGTGGCCCTGGACAACCAGTGCACCGGGTACGCCGGCTACGCGGGCGAGCAGGACAACGACCCGACCGCGCCGACCGACTGCACGACCGGGTCGGACCGCGGGACGATCGTCCACGCCGCGGAGCTCCAGGTGTACTGACCGCTGAGACGGGCCGGTTTCCGCACAGCGCCGACGGGTACGCCTACCCCGTCGGCGCTGTGCTGCTCCCCCGGGCCCGTCCCGCGCAGGTCCACCAGCCCTTGCCGACCATCCCCGCCCCCTCGCTAGGTTGGAGATCATGGTCGGACGCATCCCCATCATGAACGTCACGCCGCTGGTCGACCTGGGGCGGCAACCCGCGAAGGCGACGGTCGGCGAGCCGCTGCCGGTCACGGCGACCGTCTTCCGCGAGGGCCACGACCAGCTCGGGGCCGAGGTGGTGCTCATCGGACCCGACGGGCAGCGTCGCCCGCCGGCGCGGATGACCAAGCACGCGGAGATCCCCGACCACTACGCGGCGTGGGTGACACCCGACGCCGTCGGAGCCTGGAGCTTCGAGGTGGTGGCCTGGTCCGACCCGTTGTCCACCTGGCAGCACGATGCCGGCATCAAGATCCCCGCGGGGGTCGACGTCGAGCTGATGTTCACCGAGGGCGCCCTGCTGCTGGAGCGGGTGCTCGCCTCGCTCGACCCGCGCGACCCGGGCTCCGCCGGTGCCGCCCAGGTGCTGCAGCCGGCGCTCGAGGCCGCCCGCGACACCAGCCGCCCGCCCGAGGCCCGCCTGGCGGTGCTCGAGTCGCCCGAGGTGACCGGCGTCCTCCACCACCACCCGATCCGCGAGCTGCTCACCGTCGAGGGCCCCTACCCGGCGTACGCCGACCGGGAGCGTGCGCTGTTCAGCAGCTGGTACGAGTTCTTCCCCCGCTCCGAGGGCGCGACCGTCGACCCCAAGACCGGCAAGGTCACCAGTGGCACCTTCCAGACCGCCGCCAAGCGGTTGGACGCGGTGGCGGCGATGGGATTCGACATCGTCTACCTGCCGCCGATCCACCCGATCGGCGAGGTCAACCGCAAGGGCCGCAACAACACGCTGGATCCCGGGCCCGACGACACCGGCTCGCCCTGGGCGATCGGGTCCCGCCACGGAGGCCACGACGCGATCCACCCCGACCTGGGCACCTTCGAGGACTTCGACGCCTTCGTCGGGCGCGCCCGGGACCTCGGGCTCGAGGTCGCGCTCGACCTCGCCCTGCAGGCGGCCCCGGACCACCCGTGGGTCACGTCCCACCCGGAGTGGTTCACGACCCGCGCCGACGGGACGATCGCCTACGCGGAGAACCCGCCGAAGAAGTACCAGGACATCTACCCGGTCAACTTCGACAACGACCCGACCGGCATCTGCCAGGAGGTGCTGCGCATCGTCCGGCTCTGGATGTCGCACGGCGTGCGGGTCTTCCGGGTCGACAACCCGCACACCAAGCCGGTCGCCTTCTGGGAGTGGCTGCTGCGCGAGGTCCGGCGGACCGACCCCGACGTGCTCTTCCTGGCCGAGGCCTTCACCCGCCCGGCGATGATGCAGGCCCTGGGCGCGATCGGGTTCCACCAGAGCTACACCTACTTCACCTGGCGCAACGCCAAGTGGGAGCTCGAGGAGTACTTCCGCGAGGTGGCGCACGAGACCTCGCACCTGATGCGTCCGAACTTCTTCGTCAACACCCCCGACATCCTCCATGCGTTCCTGCAGTACGGCGGACCGGCGGCGTTCAAGATCCGGGCGGTGCTCGCCGCGTGCGGGTCGCCGAGCTGGGGCGTCTACTCGGGGTTCGAGCTGTTCGAGCACGTCGCGGTCAAGCCCGGGAGCGAGGAGTACCTCGACTCGGAGAAGTTCCAGGTCCGCATCCGCGACTGGGACGCCGCCGACCGGGAGGGGCGCACCCTGGCGCCGTTCCTCACCCGGCTCAACGAGATCCGGCGGGCGCACCCCGCGCTGCAGCAGCTGCGCGACCTCGCCATCCACTGGAGCGACGACGAGAACGTGCTGGTCTTCTCCAAGACCGCGCGCGACGCCTCGGGCGCCCCGGGCGACACCGTGATCGTGGTCGTCAACGTCGACCCGCACGCCGCGCGCGAGACCACGGTGCACCTGGACATGGCAGCTCTCGGGCTGCAGGAGCAGGAAGCGTTCGTGGTCCACGACGAGATCACCGGCGAGGACTGGAACTGGTCGGCGCACAACTACGTGCGGCTCGACCCGTTCCACGAACCCGCCCACGTGCTCGGCGTGAGGAGGACCCGGTGACGATGGAGCCCACCAGGACGGCCCCAGGTACGACAGGTACGACCGCAGCGACACCCGAGTGGTTCAAGACCGCGGTCTTCTACGAGGTCCTGGTCCGCTCGTTCCGTGACTCCAACTCCGACGGGACCGGCGACTTCCGCGGCCTGGTCGAGAAGCTCGACTACCTCGAGTGGCTCGGGGTCGACTGCCTCTGGATCCCGCCGTTCTTCCCGAGCCCGCTGCGGGACGGCGGGTACGACGTGGCCGACTACACCGGCGTGCTGCCCGAGATCGGGACCATCGACGACTTCCGGTACTTCCTCGGCGAGGCCCACCAGCGGGGCATCCGCGTCATCATCGACTTCGTCATGAACCACACCAGCGACCAGCACCCGTGGTTCCAGGCGTCCCGGTCCGACCCCGAGGGCCCCTACGGCGACTTCTACGTGTGGAGCGACTCCGACGAGCTCTACCAGGAGGCCCGGATCATCTTCGTCGACACCGAGCCGTCGAACTGGACGTGGGACCCGGTGCGCCAGCAGTACTTCTGGCACCGGTTCTTCTCGCACCAACCGGACCTCAACTTCGACAACCCGGCCGTGCACGACGCGATCCTCGAGGCGCTGCGGTTCTGGCTCGACATGGGCCTGGACGGTTTCCGCCTCGACGCCGTGCCCTACCTCTACGAGCGACCGGGCACGAACGGCGAGAACCTCCCCGAGACCCACGACTTCCTCAAGCGGGTGCGCAAGGTCGTCGACGACGAGTACCCCGGCCGGGTCCTGCTCTGCGAGGCCAACCAGTGGCCCGAGGACGTCGTCGAGTACTTCGGGGACTTCGACGCCGGCGGCGACGAGTGCCACATGGCCTTCCACTTCCCGGTGATGCCGCGCATCTTCATGTCGGTGCGTCGCGAGTCGCGCTTCCCGGTCTCAGAGATCCTCGAGCAGACCCCGGCGATCCCCGAGACCTGCCAGTGGGGCATCTTCCTGCGCAACCACGACGAGCTGACGCTCGAGATGGTCACCGACGAGGACCGCGACTACATGTGGGGCGAGTACGCCAAGGACCCCCGCATGAAGGCGAACATCGGCATCCGCCGGCGGCTCGCGCCGCTCCTCGACAACGACATGAACCAGATGGAGCTGTTCAACGCGCTCCTGCTGTCGCTGCCCGGCTCACCGGTGCTCTACTACGGCGACGAGATCGGGATGGGCGACAACATCTGGCTCGGCGACCGCGACGGCGTGCGCACCCCGATGCAGTGGACCTCCGACCGCAACGCGGGCTTCTCGGGGGCGACGCCCGGCAAGCTCGACCTCCCGCTCATCCAGGACCCGGTCTTCGGCTACCAGTCGGTCAACGTCGAGGCCCAGCTGGAGAACTCCTCCTCGCTGCTGCACTGGATGCGCCGGATGATCCACGCGCGGCGCAACCACCCGGCCTTCGGGCTCGGCACCTTCCACGACCTCGGCGGCTCCAACCCGTCGGTGCTCTCCTACGTACGTGAGCACACCGACGAGAACGGGCACGAGGACCTGATCCTCTGCGTCAACAACCTCTCGCGCTTCCCGCAGCCGGTCGAGCTCGACCTGCGCCGGTTCGAGGGCCGGCGCCCGGTCGAGCTCCTCGGCGGCGTCCCGTTCCCGGAGATCGGCGAGCTGCCGTACCTGCTCACGCTCGCCGGCTACGGCTTCTACTGGTTCCGGCTGACCGCCCCCGAGACGACCGAGGAGGGGCTGCTGCTGTGACCGCACCTACTTCCGTGGCAGACCGCGACGTGTACACCCGCTACCTCGAGCGGACCCGCTGGTTCGGCGGCAAGGGCCGACCCTTCGAGGTCGCGTCCGTGCGCCGGATCGGCGAGCTCCCGACCGCCCGCGAGGGCAGCCCGGTCGTGGTGATCGAACTGGTGGAGGTCGCCTACGGCGACGGGCCCGGGGGCTCGGAGGTCTACCAGGTGCCGATGGCGCTCTACACCGACCCCGAGACCCGGCTCGACCACGCGTTCATCGGCTGGTGGGAGGACCCCGACCACGGCTGGGTGCACGCGTACGACGCCCTGCACGACCGGGAGGCGATGGCCTGCTGGCTGGCGGCGTTCGACCGGGCGGCCCGCGAGCCGGGCGGCAACCTCAACGACGCGAGCGGGCTGCGCTTCCACCGGCTGCCGGGCCACGACCTCGACATGGAGACGCACTCGACGCTCTTCTCCGGCGAGCAGTCGAACTCCTCGGTCGCCTTCGGTGACGACTCGCTGATGAAGGTCTTCCGCAAGATCACCCCGGGCGTGAACCCGGACATCAGCGTCCACGAGGTGCTGACCAAGGCCGGCGGCGAGCACATCGCGTCCCTCTACGGCTGGCTCGACTGGGTGGACGGTGATCCCGACAGCGCGGCCGACGAGGGCACCGGCACGACCATGCAGCTGGCGATGCTCCAGCAGTTCCTGCGCACCGCGAGCGACGGCTGGGACCTGGCGCTCGCGAGCGCCCGCAACCTCTTCGCGGAGGGCGACCTCCACGCCTACGAGGCCGGAGGCGACTTCGCCGCGGAGAGCGAGCGCCTCGGGACCGCTCTCCGCGAGGTGCACGCGGTGCTGGCCGAGCACTTCCCGGTCACCACCCTGGACCGCGACGAGGTGGCCGCGCTGGCCGACGGGATGGACGCCCGGCTCGACGAGGCGCTCGAGATCGTGCCCGAGCTCGCGGCCCACGCCGACACGCTGCGGGCGACCTACGCCCGGCTGCGCGAGCTCGTCGGCGTCTCGGTCCAGCAGATCCACGGCGACCTCCACCTCGGCCAGACCCTGCGCACCAGCCTGGGCTGGAAGATCGTCGACTTCGAGGGCGAGCCGGCCAAACCGCTCGCCGAGCGGCTCAAGCCCGACTCCCCCTGGCGCGACGTGGCCGGCATGCTGCGCTCCTTCGACTACGTCCCGCACGTGGTGGAGCGCCAGTTCGCCGAGGACCACCCCGAGGGCGTCGAGCAGCGCGCCTACCGCGCCGGCGAGTGGGCGCACCGCAACCGCAACCACTTCCTGACCGCGTACGCCGGTGGCGAGCCCACTGCCGAGCAACGAGCCCTGCTCGACGCCTACGTCGCCGACAAGGCCGTCTACGAGACCGTCTACGAGACCCGCAACCGTCCGACCTGGGTGGGGATCCCGCTCGAGGCCGTGGCGAGGATCGGAGCAGCATGAAGTCATCGCGCAAGACCGAGCCGGCGCCCGTCGCCCGTCCGGGCGTGCTTCCCGTCCCGAGCGAGGAGCTCGGGCAGGTGGTCCACGGCGAGCACGGCAACCCGCACGGCGTCCTGGGCCCGCACCCGCACGACGGCGGCGTCACCGTCCGGGTCCTCAAGCCGCTCGCCTCCCGCGTCGCCGTCCGGTGGAGCGGTGCCGCCGGGTCGAGTGAGGAGGTCGAGCTCACCCACGAGCACGAGGGCATCTGGGTCGGCGTGCTCCCGCTGCCCGACGTCCCGGACTACCGGCTCGCCGTGAGCTACGGGCCGACGGAGCACGTGCTCGACGATCCGTACCGCTTCCTCCCGACCCTCGGCGAGGTCGACCTGCACCTGATCAACGAGGGCCGCCACGAGCGGCTCTGGGACGTCCTCGGCGCCCGGGTTCACCACTACCCCGGGGCGCTGGAGCCCGTGACGGGAACGGCGTTCGCGGTCTGGGCGCCCAACGCCCGCGCGATCCGGCTCAAGGCCGACTTCAACAGCTGGGACGGCCGCGAGCACCCGATGCGTCAGCTCGGCACGTCCGGCGTGTGGGAGCTGTTCGTGCCAGGTGTCGGCAGCGGCACGGCGTACAAGTACGTCATCCTCGGTCCCGACGGCCACTGGCGCGAGAAGGCCGACCCGATGGCGTCCTGGGCCGAGAAGCCCGCCGACACCGCCTCGAAGGTCTTCGAGACCTCCTACACGTGGGGCGACACGGAGTGGATGGACGCGCGACCCTCGCGCCAGCCGGTCGCGGAGCCGATGAGCGTCTACGAGATGCACCTCGGCTCGTGGAAGAAGCACCTCGACGGGCGCTACTGGTCCTGGGCCGAGCTCGCCGACGAGCTGCCGGCGTACGTCGCCGGGCTCGGTTTCACCCACGTCGAGCTCATGCCGGTGATGCAGCACCCCTTCGGCGGCTCGTGGGGCTACCACGTGACGTCGTACTTCGCGCCGGACTCGCGCTTCGGCGACCCCGACGGCTTCCGGCTGCTCGTCGACCGGCTGCACCAGGCCGGCGTCGGCGTCATCCTGGACTGGGTGCCGGGCCACTTCGCCACCGACGAGTGGGCGCTCGCGCGGTTCGACGGCACCCCGCTCTACGAGGACCCCAACCCCCAGCGTGGCTGGCACAAGGAGTGGGGCTCGCACATCTTCAACTTCGGCCGGCGCGAGGTGCGCAACTACCTCTACGCCAACGCGCTCTACTGGCTGGAGGAGTTCCACGCCGACGGGCTGCGGGTCGACGGGGTCGCGTCGATGCTCTACCTCGACTACGCCCGCCAGGAGGGCGAGTGGACGCCCAACGTCCACGGCGGCCGCGAGAACCTCGAGGCCGTGCAGTTCCTCCAGGAGATGAACGCGACCGTCTACAAGCGGGTGCCCGGCATCACCACGATCGCCGAGGAGTCGACCTCGTGGCCGGGCGTGACCCGGCCGACCTCGGCCGACGGCCTCGGCTTCGGCTTCAAGTGGAACATGGGCTGGATGCACGACTCGCTCGGCTACATGGCGCGTGAGCCGGTGCACCGCAGCTACCACCACGGCGAGCTGACGTTCTCGCTCGTCTACGCGTGGTCGGAGAACTACGTGCTCCCGCTGAGCCACGACGAGGTCGTGCACGGCAAGGGCTCGCTGCTGCGCAAGATGCCCGGTGACCGCTGGCAGCAGCTGGCGAACCTGCGCGCCTACCTGGCGTTCATGTGGGCCCACCCCGGCAAGCAGCTGCTCTTCATGGGGTCCGAGATGGGTCAGGAGTCGGAGTGGGCCGAGTCCCGCGAGCTCGACTGGTGGCTGCTGGACCACCCCGAGCACCGGGGCATGTCCGACCTGGTCCGCGACCTCAACAAGGCGTACGTCGCCTCGCCCGCGCTCTGGTCGCGCGACAGCGACCCCGGCGGCTTCCAGTGGATCGACGCGAACGACGCGGGGCGCAACCTCTTCTCCTGGGTCCGTCGCGGCTCCGACGGTGCGCCCGACGTCGTCTGCGTCGCCAACTTCGCCGCGGTGCCGCACGCCGACCTCCGGCTGGGGATGCCCGCGGCCGGCGAGTGGGACGAGATCGTCAACACCGACGCCGAGGCCTACACCGGCTCGGGGGTCGGCAACCTCGGCTCCGTCACCGCGGTCGAGGGTGAGTGGTCGGGCCAACCGGCGCACGCGACGGTCGTCGTACCCCCGCTGGCGACGGTGTGGTTCCGGCACCGCCGGTGACCTGGGTCCGGAGGTCCGCGCGGGTGGCTAGAGTCGGATCGTGACCGAGCAGACCACCGTGACCACCGTCGCGGAGGGCGTCGCCCGGGTCTCCTGGACCCCGGACCAGCCGATCGACGTCGTCCGGCACGAGGTCGCGGCCGCGCTCACCGAGCACGCGCGCGTGGAGGCCCTCGTGGACCCCGACGACGAGTCGGCCCAGCGGGTGGCGACCTGGTCGGGGCTGCGCCGCGAGGGCGTGATGCGTGGGGTGACGGTCGACGGACGGACCGTCGACCGGATCGTCTACGCGCGCCTGGCGACCGACACCCCGGTGCACGAGCCGGAGGGCTTCCGGGCGCTGCTCAACTCCTTCCTGCCACGCAAGCGTGCGATCAGCCAGCTGCTCGCACGCGCCGACGACGGCCGCGTCCTGCTGTGCCAGCTGACCTACAAGCAGGACTGGGACCTGCCCGGCGGCGTGGTCGAGGTCGGCGAGTCGCCGCAGGTCGCCGTCGCTCGCGAGGTCGAGGAGGAGCTCGGCCTGACGATCCCGGCCGGCCGGCTGCTGCTCACCGACTGGCTGCCGGCCTGGAGCGGGTGGGACGACGCTCTGTGCCTGGTCTTCGACGGCGGCGTCCACGACGCCGGTGTGCTCGACCGCGTCGTGCGGCAGACCCGGGAGATCCGGTCGGTCGCGTTCTGCAGCCTCGACGAGGTCGCCGACCGCTGCGCCGACTTCACCGCCCGCCGGATCGCCGCGGCGGTCACCAACCTCGACGGCCCCGGCCCGGCCTACACCGAGTCCGGCCGCTAGCGCGGCCGGGAGTTTCGTCGGCCGGCCGACGAAATCCGACGCGGGACGACGAAGCTTCGTCGTCC
>ERZ724513.1538-NODE-1538-length-11676-cov-3.897427_pt1 | contig 11676 bp, 7 predicted proteins | sample MGYA00376046_ERZ724513 | MGnify/ENA primary metagenome ERZ724513 (study PRJEB28724, sample SAMN07190883) | activated sludge metagenome | isolation source: activated sludge of sewage treatment plant in Hong Hong | place: Hong Kong | collected 2016-03-17 ... | reverse complement strand
CTTTATTCGGATTCACTAATGACCAATTATCAGCAGATTGGCCACCCAATCATCAACATACAAGCATATCAATATACATACTCAGATTACTACAGAGCCTAGATAGTGAAGAATGGTACATCCCAACAAAGGATGAAATTCTATCTGAAGCAGGTATTGATGAGTAACCTGTGATTCCCTAGTAATCAAACCGAAGGCCCAGGTTGGGGAAGATGGGGAGGCCTACGACTCGGCCTTCTTGGTAGAGCTGGCGGCCTCCGTAGATGAGGCTCTCGGCGTTTTTGCGGTTGTAGAGGTTCTGGACTTCCAGAAACAGACCGAAGCGAAAGCGCCGAAGCAGAAACGTCTTGTCGACGCGCAGATCGAGCTGATGAAAGTCAGGCAGCCGCACGGCGTTCGGCTCTCCCGACAGCGCTTGGTAATACTGTCCCGACACATCGCGCAGGCCGCCAACCACCTGCGTCGTCGGATTTCCCGTCACATAGCGGAAGCGCACGCCCGCGACGAGCCCCCACGGCAGCTCGTAGGTCAGCACCGCCGTCAGGATGTGCGTCTGATCGAAGCGAAACAGCCGCCACGGCTCGTCGGGATGATCGCGACGCTCGGAACGCGACAGCGTGTAGGCGACAAAGCCCCACAGCCCGTGCCACAGCGGCTGACGGAGCAGCAGCTCGCCGCCGTAGACCCGCCCGAGCCCGTCGTTTGCGTAGATCGTGTCGCGATCGGACACCACCAGGCTGCGCAGGTCTTTGTAAAAAAGAGCCAGCTCCAGGTGCAGGCCGCTGCGCAGATCCACGTCGCTGCCGAGCACATAGTGAACGCCCGACTGCCACTGCAAGTAGGGATTGCCAAAGCGCGGCGACAGCTCGGCTCCTTGCGGCGACTGATGGTACAGGCCCATGCCAAACTTCAGGCTGAAGCGGTCGGGAATCACAACGCCCCGAATGAGCAGCCGAGGCTCAACAAAGTGAAGCGAGCGCGACACCGTGGTCGTCGCCGTCGATTCGCTGTCTTCGTCGCGGCTCGGCAGGCGCAGATAATCGACCGACACGCGAAGCTGCGGCGAGATCTCAATCCGATCGCCCGCCAAGTGTAGCCGCGTAATCAGGTACGGCGAGGTCTGCAGAAGGTGATAGATGAGCAGCTCGCGAATCACCGGCCCCGACGAGCCCGAAAAGAAGCCATCGCCAAAGAAGCCGTTTTCCGATCGCCCGGCGTCCTTGATCATGTCGCCGCCACCGACGGGAATGTTCTGGCTGTCGGATGCTCCTTGGCCAAGCGGCATCATCGTCTCGACGCGCGCGCGCGCACCCTCGAAGTCGAGCCCAAGCGCGTAGTCAAACTGCGAGCCCCACTTTTGCCGAAACTCGCTGCGCAGGTTGTAGCCAAGCTGCATCACCCGCAGGTTCACCGGCTGTCCCCCGAGCCCCGCGTCGCCGGTCAGCACCGAAAACGTATCGCCGCCGAGCGACGGCAACAGCCAAAACACCGTGTCCTTGGAAAAGCGATGCGTGTAGCGCAGCCGCGCCCGGCCAAAGTAGGACGTGCTGTCGATGTGAACGCGGCTGTTGGGATCGGGATCCTCGACCTTGGCGGTGATGCGACTCGTCGCACCGAACACAAACAGGTCCAGCTCGTCCTTTTCGCTCGCGCTGTAGTGCGCCGCCAGCTGGTAGTCCCAATAAAACGGCGAGAGCTGCGTATCGCCCGAGTTAAACAGCGGCAAAAACGCCGACAGCCACGACACGCGCCCGCCGAGCGCAACGTGAAGCCGCTTGGTCACCGGCCCTTCCACCGTCACGTTTCCGTCGATCAGATCGAGCGTTGCCGAGCCATGCCAGCGATCGCTGCGCGGCTTGCGGGTGGTGACCTCGATGACACCGCCGAGCCCGCGTCCGTAGTCCGCGCCGTAGGCTCCGGGTCGAAAGGTTACGTCCGTCACAAACTCAGCGCTCAGCGTCGAACGAATGCCACCAAAGTGATAGACGCGCGGAATCTGGACGCCGTCGGCGTAGACCCGCGTATCGCCCGGTGCCGAGCCCCACACCACGATCTGCCCGGCTCCAAACGGCGCACGCGCCACGCCCGGCAGGTTCTGAACGGCCTTGACCGGATCGTTCTGTCCGCCGGGAATCTTCTTTAGCTCGCTCACCGACAGCGACGTAGACACCACTTCTCGACGCAGCGGCGCGGCCTTCACCACCGTCTGAAACGGCTTGTCTTTGGGCGGCGCAAAATAAACGACTTCCAGCCGTCCGTCGGGCAGCGTCTCTTCACCTTGCGTAGGCCGAATCCGAGCCGATCGCAGCGACAGCAGCACCTTTCCCGGTGGCAGCGCGGAAAAACGAAAGCGACCTTCTTCGTCCGTCTCGACGGTCTGCGTCTCGTCCGATCCTGCGCGACGGAGCGTCACCGTCACACCGGGCAGCGGATCGCGGGTTCCTGCTTCGCGCACCGTACCGATAAGCTCGGCGCGATGCACCGTCTGTGTCTCGACGGAAGCATCTGGAGTTTCTTGCGCGATAGCCAGCGACGGGACCCAAGGTCCGAAGAGTCCAATGAACCCAAACAGGCGGAACGAAGTGCGGAAGCCACGTACGCCGAGGTCGCCCATGTCGGGCACGGTAGCGAAAAATCCGCCGATTTTGGGTGACTTCTCAGCGACTACGGCAAGGCCTTGAGCGCAGCTTCCGTCATCCGCAAAAGTGGCGCGGTCTGAATCGGTGCGCCCGTCGCATTCTTCATCCACAGGTCCGGCGTCAGCTGCCCGAGCTTCGCCATCCGCTCGAACTCTTTTCCGAGGCTGCCCGCTGGCTGCTTGGCCATGTGCTCCTCGATCTGCGCGGCGATCAGGTGTCCGATCGGATAGTCAGGCAGATACAGCGTGTTTTGGATCATGTGCGAGTAGATCCCGAGCAAAAGCTCGTCTTTTCCGCCGAGCACCGGCGCGTAGTAGTGATTCCACGTCTCTTTGGCGAGCCGAACCACTTCCGCCCGCAGCTCCGCCGGGGTCGCCTCGGGATGCTCGTACATAAAGTGCCACGTCGCGATCTCGACGAGCGACACGCCCGCCAGCTCCCAGGTATCCCAAAAGTCGGCCAGCACCCGACGGTGAATCGTCGCTGCGTCTGGCTTTTGCAGCCCGAGCAGCTCCATGTCTCGCTGCTGAAACACAAACGCCAGCGCCTCGGTAAACGCATTGTTGGGCACGCCCGCGAGCAGCGTGTCGCCGACTTCATACAGCGAAAACACCTGCTCGACGTTGTGACCCAGCTCGTGGACCGCGATGTTGTAGCCTTTGTAGTCCATTCCGAGCGCGCCAATCCGGGTCCGCAGCCTCGGGAAGTCACCTCGTCGCAGCGCTTGCATCGCGTGACCTGCGCCCCGAGACGCATCGACGCGAATGTGCTCGGCCAAAAACTTCGCGCGCTCGGGTGAAAAGCTCAGCTTTTGCAGCAGGCTCGGCAGGTCCGCCGCGAACGCTTGCGCCGTCGGATAGCGCTTGCGAGTCAGCGCATCCAGCTCGCTCTCGGGCACCTTGCCACGCGATCGAAAGCCCGCAAACCACAGATCATGCGGCTGAAGCTTCCGTCCCAGCTGTCGCTCCGCACGCGCTGCCACTTGACGAACGAGCGGCGACTCGCAGATCTCGGCCAGCTGACGCACCACCTGCTGCTCGGGCATCTCTCGGGAAAGCTGAAAGCTGCGATCGATCAGCGTCTTCGCCGTCGGAGAATACGGATCAAGCTGTCGCTGCGCTTCGGCCTGACCGAGCAGCAGCGCGTAGCGACGATCGGGCTCACGCTCACCAAGCTTGTCTTGCGCAATCGGCCTGAGCGGCGGCGCATCGGCTTCGACTTCTTCCGTCGGAGCCATCGTCACTTGGTTCGAAAACGGATTCCAGTCCACACGCGGGTTGTCGATCACCGCCGCTGGAATGCTCTGCTCGACGATGCGCGTCATCGCTTTGGCGATCGTTCGCTGCTTGGACACACCGTCGGGATCGGCATAGTCCGCGCGCATCTCATCGCGCAGGTTCCAGTGACTGATCAGACGCAGACCTTTGGGCCACAGCCTGCGTCCTTTTTCGTCGAGCAGGTGATGCATAAACAGGTTGTACGACGCGATGTAACGCTCACCAGCGACGACAGACTCGGACACACGCTGCTGCACATCGGCAGGAACGCGACGGGCAAAGCGCAGCGCCAGCCGAGCCTGCGCCCACTGCTCACGCGACCACTTTTCACCGTCGGACAAGCGCTCGCTCAGCGTCGTCAACGGAAAGTTCAGCAGCACCACGAACGCGACCTTGCTGGCAAACAGATCCGCGACGGTGTGCGTCGATGGATCCACGCTCCCGAGCAGCGTATCGAGCGGCGACAGCGGTCCCGTATCGGTATCCGTCGGACGACGAAGCTCACGCGCCGCTTCATACAGGTGTCCGTCGAGCTGCTCGAGCACTTCCGACAGCCGCTCGTGGGTCTTTTGCAGCGTCTTTTCGTCGGAAATGAAGTGCTGACGGACAAACGAGGCCAGATCGCCATCTTCTTTGCGCCACAGCGCCGCGACCTGACGAAGACCGCGATCGATGCGCGCGCGCTGCGCCTGTCCGTGCTTGTCGAGCAGCTCTTTTTCCATCACCGTCCGCGCTTCATCCGACGGTGGCTCCGGCGAGCGCACAGGCGCAAACACCGGCACATTCGAGGCGGACTGATCCGGCGGAACCAGCGGACCACGGGGCACTGGCGTCTCCTCACACGAGGAGAGCGTCCACAGAGACAGCGAACAAAGCAGCAGCGAACCGTCGAGCGAGCGACGGGACCGAGACAAGCGAGCAAGCATGTGAGGAGATCCCGAAAAGAAGGGCTCTCGACGCCAAGCCAAGAGCCTGGCGTCAAGCGCGGGTGACGAAAACGCTAGCGAAGCGACTTGCGCAGGATGGTGCCGCCCGTGCCGGTGATAAACGACTCGGTCGACGAACCCGAGACACTGACGAGGTTGTTGTCGGTGCCGCTCTGCTCGTAGTTCCAGCTGGTGCCGTCGAAGTGCAGGACCAGACCGTTGTTGCCGACCGCGTAGATGTCGGTGGCGCTGCGGCCCCAGATCGCGCGCAGACCCTGCGAGATGATCGGGTTTGCTGCCGGGTTCAGATCCGTCCAAGTCTTGCTACCGCCGTTCCAGCGCAAAAGCAGACCACCCGAGCCAAGGCCGCCATCGCCAACGACCCAGACGTTGTTTGCATCCGCACCCCAGACACCGCGCACGATGCGATCGGTGACGGGAAGCGGCACATCCAGCACCGAGGTTCCGTCGTAGACCAGCACGCGCGGCGCAAAGCCAGCGATCTGCTCGGTCTTGTCACCACCACCGACGATCCAGATGTTCTTGCTGTCGATCGCGTAGACGTCACGCAGCGTCGGAGCTTGCAGGATCGGCACCGAGATCGTCTTCCAAGTGCCGCCCGAGCGAACCAGGAAGGTCTTGTCATCACCGACGGCGTACGCATTGGTTCCATCGGTGGTGATCTTCAGCAGACGCGAGGTCGTCGGCAGACCTTCTGGCGACCAAGCCGAACCCGACCAGCGCAGCGCCTGGCCCTTCGATCCGGTGAAGTCATAACCGACGCTGAGCAAGTCGTTGCCATACGCCGTGACGGAATACAGACGCAGACCGATCGCGCCCGGCGACGGCAGCCAAGCACCTGACATGCCGCGCAGCGTGCCACCGGAGTCTCCGACGGCCAGCGACGTGCCATTCACGGGCGATGACAGACCGTACATCGTGCCGTTGTTGCCGGTCAGATCTTCGAGGACGCTGCTCGTCGTGAAGACGGAGCCATCGTAGCGGCCCGTAGTACCGGACACACCGACGACAAAGACGTCGCTGCCGCTCGTGCCCCACGCGCCCGACAGGTGAACCTTGGGCGAGTTGCTGATGCGGTTGAAGCTCGTGCCGTCCCACTTGAGGAACATGCCTTCGCGCTTGGTCGGATCGCCAGCGGTTGGATAGCGAATGTCACCGACGGCGAAGACGCTGGTTCCATCGCTCCACAGGCCGTTGATGCCCGAAACCGTCGACGGATTCGTCGGTGCCAGCACCCAGCCCGTTCCGGTGCCAGTCCAGCGATAGATAAGTCCCGTGCGCGTCGCGACGAAGAAGTTGTTGTCGCTGATGCCCGAGATCGCAGCCCACGATGCTGACATCGGCGGACCGAACGAGGTCCAGGCGCTGCCATCAAAGCGGAGCAGCGTGCCGCTCTCGCCCGCCGCGTAGATGCTGGTCTTGCTGGTGCCCCAGATGCCGCGCAGACCGAACTTGACGGTCGCGGGAGCCAGCACGCGGCTGATCGTGGTGCCGTTCCAGCGCAGCAGCGCCGGGCCAGCGGTTAGGTGGTTGCCGACGAACCAGACATCGGTGCCGTCGCCGCCCCACACACCGTAGAGCTGTGCGACATCTTTTCCATCGGTGCCGAGCGGAAGCTGCGTCCACGCCGAGCCATCCCAGCGCAGCACGGTGCCACGATCACCGACTGCAAAGACGTTCTTCGACGAAGAACCCCAGATCGAATAGAGCGTGTTGTTCGTCGGTGAGCGAACGATGCTCCACCTGACACCGTCGAAGTGAACGATGGTTCCGGCGCCGCCGACGGCCCACACATCCTGAGCGCTCGAACCCCACGTCGCGAGAAGTCCGTTGCCCTGTGGCGCGGGGAACTGCCAGCACCAGCCGTCTTTGCTGCAACCGAGCGGCTGAACCGTTGTTCCACCGTCGGTGGTTGTAGGCATATCCGTCACCGTGCCGGTCATGTCACGGCTTACGCCACCGTCAGAGGTGGTGCCAGGGTCGGGGCAGCCTGTACCCAAAGTCAAACCGGCCACTGCGGTGACCAAAAGGCTCAGCCGCACAGAGGTCTTCGTGTTTCTGCGATCTACGTCGGTCATTCCGGCTTCCTCACATTGAAGTCACGACAAGCGTATTGAGAACCCGTAAGCGCGATTCAAGTTTCATCTTATCGTTTGGGAACGAGTGCGGAACAAATTTTGGCGAGATCTCCGAGCGGATCAGCGGAAATCATGACGAAACAGCGATACGAACTGGTGTTGTTCGACCTAGACGGAACCTTGGTGGATTCGGTGCCGGACTTGACGACGGCGCTCAATCTGATGCTCGACGAACGCAGCTTGCCCAAAGCGACGGAGCTGAGCGTCCGTCAGATCATCGGCGAAGGCCAGCGCAGCTTGGTGGAGCGAGCGCTCGTGCGGGCGCAGCGACAAGCGAGCGGTGAGCCGAGCGATCCATCCCGAGGACACGGCGACGGCAGCATCGCTACCAATGTGCTCGACGATGCGGTGCTAAGCTTCCGTCGACACTACAGCGCAAACTTGTGTGTCAAGACGCAGATCTACACGGGTGTCGTCGAGGTGCTGAGGACGCTGAGTGCGCACAAGACGCTGGCGGTCGCAACCAACAAGCCGGGACGCTGGGCGAGATCGCTGTGTGACTCGCTCGGGCTGTCGCCGCACCTTCGCTGGGTGCTCGGGGAAGACGACGTCGGGGCGCGCAAGCCCGATCCGAAGATCCTGCACGAGCTGTGTCAGCGCGCGAGCGTGCCCACCGAGTCCACGCTGTTTGTGGGTGATAGTCGCATAGACTGGCAAGCAGCCGAGCGCGCCGACATGGACTTTGCCTTCTGTACGTATGGCTATGCAGATGAAGTGACACTGCACACAGCCACCCAGCTTGATCGCGAATCAAGCCTTCGCCACGGCAGTCCACAGCGGCCTTATGTCTGTCAAACGCTCCCTGATCTGCTGTCGCTGACGGAGATCTAGTCGCCGCAAGCAAGCGTTGGCCGAACCATTTGTCGTCAGGCTTTTACGCCACACCGGGGCCGTGGTATTTTTAAACAAAGGCTTATCGCGCTAAGCCTGCGTAAAGAGTCAAGGTCACGCCCGGTTTTTTGAATGACCGACAAAATGCCAAAACCCGATGATGTCGTCGCTGGCTATCGCATTGTGCGCGTCATCGGCAAAGGTGGCATGGGCGCGGTCTTCGAGGCTGTCGACGACAAATCGGGTCAGCGCGCGGCCATCAAGGTGCTGCACGCGCACCTGTCGCAAGACCAAGAGACGACGGCGCGGTTTTTGAACGAAGCCAAGGCAATTGCGACGCTGGATCATCCTGGCATCGTGCGACTGCTCAGCAGCGGACCGCTCGACGACGGTGGCTGTTACATCGCGATGGAGTTTATCGACGGTGAAACGCTGTCCGCCAAGCTCAAGCGAGAAAAGCGACTGGGACGGGAAGGTCTGCGGCTGGCGAGCCTGATCGCCTCGGCACTGCAAGCTGCGCACCGTCGAAACATCGTCCATCGCGATCTCAAGCCGTCGAACATCTTGATTCCAGCGAGCACGCCCGACGGGCTGTCGGAGATTCGCATCATCGACTTCGGCATCGCCAAGATGGCCGCCGAGGATCGCGAGGTTCAGGACTTTCACACGCGCACCGGGACGATGATCGGCACGCCGGTCTACATGGCCCCGGAGCAGTGTCGTGGCGTCGCTGTAAACGATCGCACCGACGTGTATGCGCTCGGGATCATCCTGTATCAGATGCTGACGGGACGACCGCCGTTTTACTCGCAGGCCGACGGAGACATCCTGGCGATGCACATCTTGGTGCCGCCGCGTCCGGTGCGAGAGATGGAGCCAGCGGTTCCCGAAAAAGTCGCGTCCTACATCGAGCGCATGCTGGCCAAAGAAGGCAGCGAGCGACCGTCGATGGGCGAGGTCGAGCTACAGCTTCGCGCGCTCACCGACGATCCAAGCTGGTCAAGTCCAGGTGCTGCACCCGCAGCGGAGTCAGCCGGCGTCTCGACGGAAGCGATGGTGCCTGAGACACCGAACTCGATGCCGACGCTGGCCAGTCGAGCCTTGGCTGCGCCGACGCTGGGTGGTGCGATGGGTCAGTCTTCACCGTCGACGCGAGTCAGTCCGATTCGTCGCGGTCTGGCGCTGTCGCTGGCGGTGCTGGTGGTGCTGGGCTCGCTCGTGGCGGCGCTGCTTATGCGGAAGGCGCAACCGACCAAGCCCGTCGTGGTGTCGCAGCCAGCCGTCGTGGTAACGCCGCTGCCCAAGACCGTGCGCTGGATGCTGAAGACGACTCCCGACGGGGCGGAGCTGTTCGATGCGTCGGGCAAGCTGCTCGGACAGACGCCGTGGTCGCACGAGCAGCCAAGTGGCACTGGATCGCAGACCGTCTTCGTCAGAAAAGCCGGCTTTGGTGAGCTTCAGCTCAGCTTTGCCAATGATCGCGACGTCGAGCGCAGCGAGGTGCTGACCGCGAGTCAGCCGTCGCCCACGCCGCCGCCGCCCGTCGCTGTGACTCGTCCGCAGCCCAAGCGAATCGCTCCGAGTAAAGGCCGCAAAAATGACAGCCTCATTTTGGACTTTAAGACCCACAAAAAGCTCAACTAGCGCCCTCGCGCTGTCGCTGCTGCTCTTTGCCAGCACGCGCGCACAGGCGGCGGATGACTTTGCCAAGCGAGTGACCAAGGCGCAGCAGTGCTACGAAAAGAAGCTCTACGACTGCGCGATAAATGAGCTGGAGGCGGCGTACCTGATTCGGCCCATGCCGGCGCTGCTGCTCAACATTGCGCATGCGTACCTGGACTTTGGACGGCCCCGCGACGCGATCGTCTACTACGACCGCTACATGACCGAGGAAAAGAACCTCGCGCCCGAGGCCCGTGCCGACGTCGAAAAGTTCAAGCGTCAGGCGGAAGAAAAGCTGGCCCAGACGCAGCCCGTCGCGCCGCTGCCGCCTCCGCAGACGATGAATCAGGCGCCCACGCCGCCGCCGGAACAGCCACCGGAAGTGACACCGCAGCCCGTGACGCCAGCGCCAGTCCAAGCATCGAGCGACGGACAGCCCTCGGCAGCTGCCAAGTGGGCTCCGATTGGAGCCATGGCCGTCGGTGGAGCACTTCTGATCAGCGGATTTGCCGTCGGTGGTGTCGCGATGTCGACCGCCAAGCAAGTGGTCGGCACCGATGGTCCGTTTGACGCCGCGCTGGATAGCAAAGGCAAGACGCTGAGCAATGCCGCGATCGCGCTCGATGTCATCGGTGGCGTCGCTCTCGTCGGTGGATTGATTCCAACGATCATTCGGCTGACCAAAAAAGCGCCGCCTGCGCCGAGTGTTCCCGCGTCGAGCCCGCCCGCCGCCGCGCCGGATGCCCCACAAGTCTCGGTTTCGTTCACTGGTCGTGGCCTTGCCGTCCTCGGGAGGTTTTAATGCGCCGCACGCTCTTCGCCGCCCTGCTCTTCGCTGGCTGTTACAACCCCGATTACGCCAGCAAGTCCTGTATCGACGACAAAGGCTGTCCCGAAGGCTACTTCTGCGTCGCTGGCAAGTGCTCACCAAGCAGCGTCAGCGGCGACATGACCGTCGATCCCCGTCCCATACGCAGCGAAGTCGAGGTTCGCGAGTCCGGCTCGTTCTACATGGGCACAAACCTGCCCGACGGGCTCAACGACAAGCCGAGCTTTCTGCGCAACGTGCCCGCACCCTATTTTCTCGACGAGCGCGAAGTCACCGTCGCAGACTATCGAGCCTGCGTCGACGCAAAGGTCTGTGACAAGCCCGTCACCGGCGCATTCGGAACCCAAGGCTGGATCTGCTCGTATGCCGCCGAGGGAAAAGATCAGCATCCCGTCACCTGCGTATCGAAGACCCAAGCCGAAGCGTTCTGCACCTGGATGGGCCGACGGCTCCCGACGGAAGCAGAGTGGGAGTTCGCAGCGCTTGGCAAAAACGGCGCGGACACCATCAATCAGCGCCTGGTGTTTCCCGGCAGCCTCGGAAACAACGCCTGCTGGAATCAAAACGGCACCTGTCCCGTCGCCACCTACGTGAGAACCTACCTCGGCCAGATCGTCACCGGCGACAAGCCTGGCTTTTACGATCTGCTCGGCAACGCGTGGGAAAAGACCGCGAGTTCGTTCTGCCTCTATCCCGCCGAGACCTGCACCACCGACAAGTTCAGCGTCCGAGGCGGCAGCGGCTTCGACAGCGACCCGCAAGTGTCCAAAGCGACCGCTCGGCTGGGCAATACGGCGACGGATTATTATCCCAACCAAGGCTTCCGCTGCGCGCGCACCGCACCGTAGCAACGACGATCGATCGCCTCGAGCGCCGCCAGCAGACCCTCTGTCGTCTGCACGTACGTCCAGGACTTCATTCGCTCTCTCGCTGCATCGCCCAGCTTCCGTCGCAGGCCCAGACCACTTTGCGGATCGCACAGCTTCGTCAGACAGGCAAGCAGCCGATCTTCACTTCCCGACGGAAAGCAGAGCCCCGTTTCCCCGTCGCGCACCAGATCCTCGACGCAGCCGACGCGATCCGACGCCACCACCGGCAGACCGGCGAGCATCGCCTCGGGAACGACCATCGCAAACGCCTCACGCACAGACGGAATCACCAGCGCATCCGCCGCTGCATACAGGCTCGGTAGCTCCGCTTGGTTGCGAAACCCAAGGAAGTGAACGTCTGAGATCGCCTCACGCTCGACGCGGGCTTCTAACGCAGCACGCAGCGCTCCGTCGCCACAGAACGCCAAGCTGGCCCGCAGTCCGCTCGCCCGCAGCCGCGCATACGCCGACAGAAGCAGCGACG
>ERZ724513.1534-NODE-1534-length-11683-cov-5.461386_pt1 | contig 11683 bp, 13 predicted proteins | sample MGYA00376046_ERZ724513 | MGnify/ENA primary metagenome ERZ724513 (study PRJEB28724, sample SAMN07190883) | activated sludge metagenome | isolation source: activated sludge of sewage treatment plant in Hong Hong | place: Hong Kong | collected 2016-03-17 ... | reverse complement strand
GATCGCCGTTGAGCGTGCGCAGGTAGCCCGCCGCAAGGCGGCGTTCCGCCAGCACCGATTCGCGCGCCGCAGCGGGCGCGTTGGTCTGCGCGGCGACCTGGGTCATGCGCGCGACCGGCGCGATCGCCGCGAGGATCAGCACAAGGATCACGCCGGCGCGCAGGCCGGGCGGCTTGCGTCGGGGGCGTCTGCGGCCTAGGCTTCGGCCGAAATCAAATTCCGGTAGGCGCATATGATTACCCGACGCCTCGTTCTCGCCGCTGCGCTCGCGGCCCCGATCCTGCCGGCGTGGGCCGAGGAACCGCGCCTGACCGACGACGGGCTGTTCACCGAAGAGTGGTTCCTGCAGAGCCTGCTCGAACTTCCCGACGATCTCGCGCTCGCGAGTTCCAACGGCAAGCGGCTCGCCATCATGTGGGAATTGAAGGGGTGTCCCTACTGCCGCGAAACGCATATCAAGAATTTCGGCGATCCGGCGATTGCCGACTTCATCCGCCGGCGGTTCGAGGTTCTGCAGCTCAATGTGATCGGCGCGCGCACCGTCGTCGATTTCGACGGCGAGCAGCTTTCCGAAAAGGCGCTCGCGGAAAAATACGGAGTTCGCTTCACGCCGACCTTCCAGTTCTTTCCCGAAGGCGCGGCGGCGATGGCCGGCAAGAAGCCGCGCGAGCGGGAGGTTGCGCGAGCGCAGGGTTATCTCGAGCCGCGGCACTTCCTCGCTCTTTTCCGTTTCGTGGCCGAGAAGGCGTACGAAAAAACGACCCTGCGCGACTATCTGCGCGCGCAGGGCGCGTAGCGGAACCGCCTGACGCTGCCGCTTCCAAACGGGGAGCGGGCGCGCGCCACGATGCGCGCGACCTCACTTGTTGACGGGCGAATTCGGATCCATCAGCAGCGCGACCAGATCCTTGATCTGGTCGACGGTCAGGAACTTGTTATGCCCGAACCGCGGCATGTTCGAGCAGGCGAGCGCGCTCTGCGGATTGTAGATGCGTTCGTAGAGTTCCTTCTGCGCCGCCGGTGAGAAGTCTTTGGCCCGGCCATAGCCCAGCAGGCTCGGCCCGAGCGTGCCGAAGCTGATCTCGCTGGTCGTGAGCTGGTGGCAGGCATAGCAGTTGCCGCCATTGCCGCGCTGGGGATCGTCCCCCATGCGGCCGCCGTAGCCCGACAGCGCCGATTTCTCGCCTTTCTTCCAGTCGCCCATGAATTGATTGTCGGGCGGATACACGATCGTCGCCTTCTCGCGCACCAGAATGGCGTCGGCGACCGGCTTGGGCGGGTCGTTATGGTACTGCGAGCAGTCGCGCATGGTCTGATCCTGCTCGACCCGCGCCTGCAGCTCGGGCGGAAGTTTGGACCAGGCCGCCGCCACCGCGCGCTCGACCTGCTCCCGGGAGACGGCGGATTTTTCCTCTGCCCCCAGGACCGGCAAGGTTGACAGGGCAAGCGCTGCGAGGGCCGCACAGGCAATTCTGTTCACGAAATCCTCCCTCAGCGCTTGATCGAGGGGACTTCGATCACGCCGCCCTCGGCTTTTTTCGTCAGATACGAGATGAGCGCGACCGTCACGTCGGAGGTGTAGCCGACATTCGGCATGCGCATCTGCCAGTAGCAGTCCCAGATGCGGTGCTGCATGGTGCGCAGCGAAGCCTGGGACACCCGGTAGGTGGGCCATGAGCCCATCGTGGCCTGGGCGTCCTCGCGGTTGTTGAAATAGGGGAGTTTCTGCAGGCGGATGCGCTGGCCTTCCTGGCCGTGGCAGGTCTGGCAGGAGAAATCGTTGAGGCTGGAACGGCGGTAGAACAGCGCTTCGCCCAGCGCCACCATCTCGCGTTCCTTGGGATGCTCCATCCTGGCGGCGTACTTGTGCCCGTTCGACTTGTTGGCGACGAAGGCGACGAGCGCCTCGATCTCGGTCGCGGGATTGCCGCCCGAAGAGGCGAACGGCTTCTTGCGCAGCGGCGCGGTATCGATGCCCTGGACCGTTTCCATGCACCACAGGATGCGCGACTCCGCGTCCATGACCCGATCGGCGTCGGCGAAATAGCGCGGCAGCTTGGCGTAGGCGCCGTCCAGCTTGCCGGGCCCCTCGCCCAGATCGCAGGTCTCGAGCGAGACGTTCTTCGGTCCGCGTTTGGTGGCCCACAGGGCTTCGCCCGAATCGACGGCGAGATAGCCGGGATTCGACATCGGATCGGAAATCATCGCGCGGTATTTCTCCAGCGCCTTCTCCGAATCCTCCTCGGTCGCGGTCTGCGCGACCGCCGACGCTGTGAACGCAGCGAGAATGGCTGCGAGCGCCGCAATATTACATGCATTTTTTTGCATGCGTCCTCCGGATCCTTGGGCGGTGCACTGCCCTGGGTGCGACCAACGGGTGCACGGTGTTCGTTATTGGCTAGAAACTGCTATTACCTTTTTCGGCGCTGAATTGGAAAGAGATTTCTTGGTTCGCTCTTTTGCGATGCAATATATTCTCATCGGCCGTGGCGCGGACTGCAAAGATCGGTGGCGGCCCGCGCCGATTCTCATTGCATCTTGCGCGGACATTGACTACGAGCGTGCAAAAGTTTGCATGTGTTGGCGGGTGTGCCGGAGGTGCGGAGGTATCTCCATCCTCGGGAACAGCCCGAGCATGCGCCCCAAAGCCCCGAGCTTAATGCTAAATCGCGGAGAACGCAGATGAAAATAACAATGAGCCGGCGCGCGGCGCTCGGATTGGGAGGCGCCGCCGTCGCCGCCATGGTGGTCGGCGCCCCGCGCGGGGCATTCGCCAAGAACGACCATGCCGATCTGATCAAAGCGTTTACCGGCGGCAAGGAACCGACCAAGGGCAAAGTCAAGCTCGACGTGCCGGACATCGCGGAAAACGGTAACACCGTGCCGCTGACCTTCAGCGTCGACAGCCCGATGACCGCCGATTCCTATGTGAAGGACGTGCTGATCGTGGCCGACGGCAATCCGCGCGGCGGCATCGCCACCTTCCACTTCACGCCGAGTTCCGGCGCAGCCGAGGCGTCGACCCGCATCCGTCTGGCCGAGACGCAGAACGTCATCGCCATCGCCAAGATGAACGACGGCGCGCTGTTCATCGATTCGAAGCCCGTGAAGGTCACCATCGGCGGCTGCGGCGGCTGACGGCCGCGCGACGTCGGATCATAAGAAACCAAGGAGAAGACAATGTCGACGCCCGCCCCGCGGCCCCGCATTCGTCTCGACAAGAAGGAAGCCAAGAAGGGCGACCTCGTCGAGGTAAAGGCGCTGGTCGCGCACATCATGGAATCCGGTCAGCGCAAGGATAAGGACGGCAACGTCATTCCCCGCAAGATCATCAACAAGTTCACCTGCGAGGTGAACGGCAAGCTGGTTTTTTCCGCCGACCTCGAGCCGGCCGTGTCGGCAAATCCGTACATGCAGTTCAAATTCCGGGCCGAGGAGTCCGGCAAAGTCGTGCTGACCTGGATCGACGACGACGGGACCAAGATCGTCGGCGAAGAAACCATTACCGTGAGTTAGCGGCGCGCCGCATCGGGCCGTTCGCGCAAGTCAATGACCAATAAGAGCGTCCGCGGACGCTTCCCTTCCGCAACCTCCTCCGCTGGTGGGGAGAAAGTCGTGCGCAACGCGACGCCGGAAGGCCGGGAGAAACGTCAGCAATGGTGACACGGCGTGACCTTCTGCAATTGGCCGCCGCGACCGCGGCGATCGCCGGCGCGGGTGGCGGGTGGTCGCGCGCTTTCGCGCAGCAACGGCTCAGCCAGGCGGACCTGCTCGCTTTCGAACCGCTCGGCAATGTGACGCTGGTCCACGTCACCGACATTCATGCCCAGCTCGAGCCGATCTATTTCCGCGAGCCGGCGGTCAATCTCGGCGTCGGCGGCGCGAAGGGGCTGCCGCCGCACCTGACCGGCCGCGCCCTGCTCGACGCCTACAAGATCACGCCCGGCAGCGCGCTTGCCCATGCCCTCACCGACGAGGATTTCGTGGCGCTCGCCAAGGCCTATGGGCGGGTCGGCGGGCTCGACCGCATCGCCACCGTCATCAAGGCGATCCGCGCCGAGCGCGGCGAGCGCATGCTGCTGCTCGACGGCGGCGACACCTGGCAGAACTCCTACACCTCGCTCGCGACCAAGGGCCAGGACATGGTCGACTGCATGGCGCTGCTGAAGCCGGACGCCATGACGGCGCATTGGGAATTCACTCTCGGCGAGGAGCGCGTGAAGCAGCTCGTCGATGCGCTCGGCTTTCCCTTCCTGTGCCAGAACGTGCGCGAGAGCGAGTTCGAGGACGAGGTGTTCAAAGCCTCGGAGACCTTCGAGCGCGGCGGCGTCAAGATCGCGGTCATCGGCCAGGCGCTGCCCTACACGCCGATCGCCAATCCGCGCTGGATGATCCCGCATTGGACGTTCGGCATCCGTGAGAAGGAACTGCAGGCGGAGGTCGAGAAGGTGCGCGGGGAGGGGGCGGAACTCGTCGTCCTGCTCTCGCACAACGGCTTCGATGTCGACCGCAAGCTTGCCGGGCGGGTCAAAGGCATCGACGTCATCCTCACCGGCCACACCCACGACGCGCTGCCGGAACCGGTGCGGGTCGGGAATACGCTGCTGATCGCCTCCGGCAGTCACGGCAAGTTCGTCTCGCGCCTCGATCTCGACGTGCGCGACGGCAAGGTGAAGGATGTCCGCTACAAGCTGATCCCGGTGTTCGCCGAGGCGATCGCGCCCGACGCGGAGATGGCGGCGGCGATCGCGAAACACCGCGCGCCGCACAAGGCGATGCTCGCAGAGGAGGTCGGGCGCACCGAGACCACGCTCTATCGGCGCGACAACTTCCACGGCACGCTCGACGACGTGATCTGCGATGCGCTGCTCGCCGAGCGCGACGCCGAGATTGCGCTGTCGCCCGGCTTCCGCTGGGGCGCGACGCTCCTGCCCGGCCAGCCGATCACCCGCGATGACGTCTACAATGCGACCGCGATCACCTATCCGGCCGCCTATCGCATGACCATGTCGGGCGCGCGGCTCAAGGATGTGCTCGAAGACGTCGCCGACAATATTTTCAATCCCGACCCCTATCTGCAGCAGGGCGGCGACATGGTGCGCGTCGGCGGGCTCGCCTACACGATCGACATCGGCAAGCCGATCGGCTCGCGCATCGGCGATCTCAAGCTCGTGCGGTCCGGCGCCGCGATCGTTCCCGACAAGGATTACGTCGTCGCCGGCTGGGCGAGCGTGAACGAGGGAACCGAGGGCCCGCCGATCTGGGACGTCGTGTTCGCCCATCTCGCGCGCCTGAAGACCGTGGCGCCGTCCGGCAGCGGCAATGTGAAGATCATCGGCGCCTGATTGGCGCCTGCGTGCGCACGCCCGGCGCGAAGACCAAGAATGCGGAGAGCGTCGATGTTGGACGACAAGATCGAAGCAGAAAAGCCCGGCGTCTCGCGACGCTCGCTGATCGCCAAAGGACTGGCGCTCGGCGGCGCGGCGGCGCTCGGCGGAGCCACCGCGGCCAGCGCCGCCGGCAATCCCGCCAACCAGCCGCCCAACGTGCCCGAGTGGTCCAAGGTCTTGGGCGATGGCGTCGCGGTCCGCCCTTACGGCCATCCCTCGAAGTACGAATCCAATGTCATTCGCCGCGATGTCGAGTGGCTGACCGCCTCGCGCGAAAGCTCGGTCTCGTTCACCCCGTTGCATGAACTCGACGGCATCATCACGCCCAACGGGCTGTGCTTCGAGCGTCACCATGGCGGCATCGCCGAGGTCGACCCCAATGACTACCGGCTGATCATTCACGGCCTCGTCGACAAGCCGCTGATCTTCACCCTCGACGATCTCAAGCGCTTTCCGCGGGTGAACCGCGCCTATTTCGCCGAATGCGCCGCCAATTCCGGCATGGAATGGCGTGGCGCGCAGCTCAACGGCTGCCAGTTCACCCACGGCATGATCCACAACGTGATGTACACCGGCGTGCCGCTGAAGATTTTGCTGGAAGAGGCGGGGCTGAAGCCGAACGCCAAGTGGCTGCTGCTCGAAGGCGCCGACGCCGCGGCGATGACGCGCTCGCTGCCGCTGGCGAAAGCGCTCGACGATTGCCTCGTCGCCTATCGCATGAACGGCGAGATGCTGCGGCCGGAGAACGGCTATCCCGCGCGCGTCGTGGTGCCCGGATGGGAAGCCAATATGTGGGTGAAATGGCTGCGCCGCATCGAGGTCGGCGACGAGCCGTGGCAGCACCGCGAGGAGACCTCGAAATACACCGACCTCCTCGAGAACGGCAAAGCCCGCCGTTTCACTTATGTGATGGACGCGAAGTCCGTCATCACCAGTCCGAGCCCGCAGGCGCCGCTCAAGCACGGCAAGGGCTTCACCGTGATCTCCGGCATCGCCTGGTCCGGGCGGGGAAAAATCGCGCGCGTCGACGTCACGCTCGACGGCGGCCGCAACTGGCGCAGCGCGCGGCTGGACGGGCCGGTGTGGGACAAGTCGATGACGCGGTTCTACGTCGAGTTCGACTGGGACGGCAGCGAGCTGTTCCTGCAATCGCGCGCGATCGACGAGACCGGCTATGTGCAGCCGACCAAGGATGAGCTGCGCAAGGTCCGCGGGGTCAATTCGATCTACCACAACAACGGAATCCAGACTTGGTATGTCGCGCCGAGCGGCGAGGTGGAAAATGTCGAGATTTCTTAAGCTCGCCGCCGTTCTTCTCCTGCTCGCCGGCGCGGCGGGCATTGGCTACGCGCAGGCCCCTTCCGGACGAAAGGGCGACAAGCCGGCGGCGGCCAAGAAGGAAAACATGAAAGCGCGCGCGCCGACTGCGGCGCCCGAAACGCCGCCGGCAGCCAAGAAGGAGGATAAGAAAACGCAGGCGACCGCGGCGCCCGCGACGACGCCGGCAGCCGCATCGCCCCCCGTTCACTACGGCATCGGACAGGATGCGAAGCCGGAAGAGATCGCCGGCTGGGACATCGACATTCGTCCGGACGGCGCCGGCCTTCCGGTCGGCAAGGGCACGGCGCGCCACGGCGAGGAACTGTTCGTCGCGCAGTGCGCGGTCTGTCATGGCGAGTTCGGCGAGAGCGCCGGCCGCTGGCCGATCCTCGCCGGCGGGGCAGGCACGCTTGCGAGCCACGATCCGGTGAAGTCGATCGGCTCCTACTGGCCCTACGCCTCGACCTTGATCGACTACATCCGCCGCGCCATGCCCTATGGCAACGCCCAGTCGCTGTCGAACGACGACCTCTACGCGATCGTCGCGTACGTGCTGTACCTCAACGACGTCATCACCGATCAGAACTTCGAGCTTTCCGACAAGAACTTCGCGCAGATCAAACTTCCCAACCAGCCCAATTTCTATGACGACGACCGCGAGACGGCGGAGAAGGCGTTCTGGAAGAAGGAGCCGTGCATGACGAATTGCACCGCCGGCGCGCCGAAGATCCTGGGCCGGGCCCGGGCGATCGACGTGACGCCCGAGGAGGGCAAGGGTCCGAGGGTCGAATGACGGCAGGCGGCGCCGGATCGACTGCGCTTGTCGCCATCGCGCTCGTGCTCGCGAGCGATCGTTACGGCATTGCGGGCGGGGACCGCGAACTGGGCGAATACCTGTCGAGCGAGTGCGTGACCTGCCACCAGCTCAGCGGCAAGTATGACGGCATTCCGCCGATCGTCGGCTGGCCGCCGGAGAGCTTTGTCGAGATTCTGACCGACTATCGCGAGAAGCGGCGCGAGAACCCGGTCATGCGCAGCATTGCGGTCAAGTTTACCGACGACGAGATCGCGGCCCTCGCCGCCTATTTTGGCAGCCTAAAAGCGAAGACGGACTAACAGTGGCCGCGCAGCCGGCCCGCAAAGACAAAACCAACATGAAATCCCAGGGAGGAACGCCATGATCACAATCACCCGCCGCGGCTTCGCCGCCGGCTCGCTCGCCGCCGCCGGACTGCTTGCCGCTCCCGCGGTGCTGCGGGCGCAGGCAAAGCCGCGTCTCGTGGTGATCGGCGGCGGTCCCGCCGGGGCGACCGTCGCCAAATACGTCGCCCGCGACTCGCAAGGCGCCATCGACGTCACCCTGGTGGAGCCGCTCGACAAGTTCGTGACCTGCTTTCATTCGAATCTTTTTCTCGGCGGGTTCCGCGATTTTGCTTCGATCACCCACCCCTACAAGCTTGCCCCCTATGGCGTGAAGCACGTGCGCCAGACAGCGAGCGCCATCGACCGCGACAAGAAGCAGGTGCGGCTCGCCGACGGCAGCACGCTCGACTACGACCGGCTCGTCGTCGCGCCCGGCATCGACCTCAAGTTCGACTCGGTCCCGGGTTATTCGGAAGCGGCCGCCGAGGTCATGCCGCATGCCTGGAAGCCGGGGGCGCAAACCGAGCTCCTGAAGAAGCAGCTCGACTCGCTATCGGACGGCGCGACGATCGTGATGGTCGCCCCGCCCAATCCCTATCGCTGTCCGCCCGGCCCGTATGAGCGCGTCTCCTGCATGGCGCATGTCCTCAAGTCCAAGGGCCACAGCAAATCGCGCATCGTCGTCATCGATCCGAAGGACAAGTTCTCGAAGATGGCGCTGTTCCAGGAGGGCTGGCAGAAGCACTATCCCGGCATGGTCGAGTGGATGGACCCGCAAATGCACGGCGGGGTGAAGTCGGTCGATCCCAAGGCGAATACGGTGACCACCGACCTCGAAACCATCAAGGCCAACCTCGTCAACGTCATCCCGGCGCAGATGGCCGGCAAGATCGCGCGCGACGCCGGCCTCGCCAATCAGACCGGCTTCTGCCCGATCGACGCGACCAACATGAAGTCGGACCAGGACCCGAACGTCTTCGTGCTGGGGGACGCTGCGATCGCAGGCGCGATGCCGAAATCGGCCTTCGCCGCCAACAGTCAGGCCAAGGTCGTGGCGATGGCGTTGCGGGGTGAACTCGCCAATGCGCGCACGTTCCCGGCGCGCTACGCCAATACCTGCTGGTCGATCATCGAAACCGACGACACGGTGAAGGTGGGCGGACGCTACGAACCGAAGGACGGCAAGATCGCCGAAGTGGAGGGCTTCGTTTCCAAGACGGGCGAGAGCGCCGACATTCGCAAGCAGACCACCGACGAAAACATGGGTTGGTATTCGGGGATCGTCGCCGACATTTTCAGCTGATGGGATGTCGCAATCCTGGCGGCCGACGCGCGGCGGGTCGTCGTCGTTCGCCCAAGAATGAAGGACAGGCGGGCCGTGATCGATCGACGCAGCCTTCTCCGCGCCACCGGGACGTTCGCCGCCGCGCTCGCGGCGCCGGCGCTGGCTCAGGCCAAGCCGCGCATCGTCGTGGTCGGAGGCGGGCCGGGGGGCGCCACGGCGGCGAAATATCTCCTCCGCGATGGCGCGCCGCTCGACGTGACGCTGATCGAAGCGAACCGCACCTATGTCACGCCGTTCACCTCCAACCTGTATCTCGGCGGCCTGAAATCCTACGACACCCTGGAATTCGGCTACGACAAACTTGCCGAGCATGGGGTCAAGGTCCGCATCGACAGCGTCGCCGACATCGATCGCGAAGCGCGGCGGGTGCGCACGCGCGACGGCGTGGTCGTGCCCTATGACCGCCTCATCCTTTCGCCCGGGATCGATTTCCGCTGGAGCGACGTGCCCGGCTACTCGGAGGCCGCAGCCGCGACGATGCCGCATGCCTATCGCGGCGGGGAGCAGTTCCAGCTGCTCAAACGCATGCTCGACGCGGTGCCGGACGATGGCGTGATCGTCATCATCGCGCCGCCCAATCCTTATCGCTGCCCGCCGGCGCCTTATGAGCGCGCCTCGATGATGGCTTACGCGCTCAAGACGCGCGGGGTCCGCGGCGCCCGCATCGTGATCCTCGACGCCAAGGACCACTTCCCCATGCAGCCGCTGTTCGCGGACTCCTGGGACCGGCACTATCCCGGCGTGATCGAGTGGCAGGACCCCGGCATTCACGGCGGCGTCAAGTCGGTCGATCCGAAGGCGATGACGGTGACGACCGACCTCGAAACCCACAAGGCGGCGCTCGTCAACGTCATCCCGCCGCAGCAGGCCGGCAGCCTTGCGCGTGCGATGGGCCTGACCGACGAGAGCGGGTTCTGTCCGCTCGACGCCGGCACGATGAAATCGTCGAAAGACCCGCACATCCACGTGATCGGGGATTCCGCCACCGGCGACTTCCCGAAGTCGGGCTTCGCCGCCAACAACGAGGCGAAAATCGCCGCGATGGTCATCCGCGCCGAACTTGCCGGCGGCAGATTGTTGCCCGCGCGCTTCACCAACCACTGCTGGAGCACGATCGCGCCGGAGGACGCGATCAAGAATGGCGCGCGTTACGAGGCCCATGACGGGAAGATCGTGATGCTCGACCCCTACACCTCGCAAGGCGATGAAAGCGCAGAGCTGCGCGCGAAGCAGGCGCGCGAGGCGCGCGGGTGGTATATCGGCATGACCACCGACATCTTCGGCTGACCGAACGCCGCCCCGCCGGTCGGTCAGGCGTCTGCGCCGCCGCCCCGGGCCGCGCTGCGGCAGGGTTGTGAGGCGCGGCGATCGGGCCTATGTCCAACCTGCGAGTTTGTATTTCTGGTTGGCGGCCGATGTCCGAGACTGCAGCCGAACCCTCCGTACCGGCGCAACGAACGGTCGCGACGATCGCGGCGGTCGTCGGCGCGGTGATCGTCGTGGCGGCGGCGGCGCTTTGGGCGCATTACGGCACGGCGGTGTTTTACGAGATCATCGTCGCCGGCCTTAACGCCTGCTTTTGATTGAGGAAATTCACCATGACCCGGTCGTCGCGCCTCGCCGTGCTGGCGGTCTCCTTTGCGGTTGGCCTTGCCGTGTGCGCCGGCCTCGTATTCGTCATGACCGGGCGTTTTTCCAATGCGCCGGCGTTTCAGAGCGCGACCGTCGGCGGGCCGTTCGAACTGACCGACCAGAACGGCAAGCCCATCAGCGACAAGGACCTGCGGGGAAAGCCCTTCCTCGTCTTCTTCGGGTTCACGCACTGTCCGGATGTGTGCCCGACGGCGCTGTTCGAGGTGTCGGAAATCCTGCGCGGCCTCGGGCCTGACGCCGACCGCGTCGGGGCGCTCTTCGTCAGCGTCGATCCCGAGCGCGATACGCCGGCAGTGCTGAAAGATTATCTCTCGAGCTTCGACCCGCACCTGCGCGGACTGACGGGCGATCCGGCGACCGTCGCGGCGGTCGCCAAGGCCTACCGCGTCTACTACAAGAAGGTCCCGCTGGAGGAAGGCGACTACACGATGGACCACACGGCTCTGGTCTATCTCATGGATAAACAAGGGCGATTTGTTGCGCCCTTCAATATCAAGCAGCCGAAAGAGGCGGCCATCGCCGACCTGCGCCGATATCTCTGAGCGGGATGTCGGTTCGCCCGGGCTCCCCGTCGCGGCATCCACAGGAACTTGCGGCTCTCCCATCAGCCACGACCGTCCGATGTGCGTCAGCCGGGGGTCAGCCGAGGAGTCCCGAGGTCCGATCGCTCGGGCCTCGGCGTCGCCTGGGCGCGGCCCGGCTCCCCGTCGAGACGGGCTGTGCGTGAGCCGGACCGCAGCCGCGTTGCGTATTGCATGCCGTCCGTTAATGCTTTGCTAACGCGGCGCGGCCGCCGGGCGGGCGCGAGCCAAGAATGTTCCAAGAATGTTCA
>ERZ724513.1533-NODE-1533-length-11687-cov-4.510746_pt1 | contig 11687 bp, 12 predicted proteins | sample MGYA00376046_ERZ724513 | MGnify/ENA primary metagenome ERZ724513 (study PRJEB28724, sample SAMN07190883) | activated sludge metagenome | isolation source: activated sludge of sewage treatment plant in Hong Hong | place: Hong Kong | collected 2016-03-17 ... | reverse complement strand
CGGGCGGCAGAACGGCAGGCGCCGGCGCGGGTGCGGGCGCAACAGCTGCCATCCGCGGTTCCGATCCCGCTTTTCCGGGAATGACGAGGCGGTCGCCGAGTCTTACCGTGGCGTGCGGATTGATGCGGTTGGCCGCCGCGATGTCGGCGACGGGCACCTTGTAGCGATGCGCGATCTTGATGAGAGAATCACCCGGCGCGACGACATGAGTGCCCGACATCGGCGCCTGCAGTCTCGCCGTCGGCGCAGGAGCAGGAGCCACGGGAACGGGCCGGGCGGCGACCGCGGCATTGCTTCCGATGTAACGCGGGATGACGAGCCGCTGCCCCGGCCGCAGCGCCGCCGGGCCGGACAGGCCGTTCGCGGAGGCGATCGCATTGGCAGGCACGCCGTAGCGGTTCGACAGCGATGTCAACGTGTCGCCGGAATTCACCGTGACCGGCGTGCCGCCTTCCCACGTCCAGCCCTGTGTCGGCGCCGGTTTCGGCTCGGCGCGATACTGCGGCGGCGCGGCGTTGATATCTGCGGCACCGCCTGCTGGTCCCAGCGAAGACATCCGGCCGGGCGCCGGCGGCGGGGGCAAATACTGACTGCCCGCCTGCGGATCCGCCAGCGGACGCGACTCGATCTGGCCCGGCGGCAGCGATCCGGTCGTCTCGTTCGCCGGCATGCGCGTGGCAAACGGGTTTTCGTTCAGCCGCACCGTGTCGGAGCTGCAGTTTGCGGCCGTCAGGCCAACCGCCACCAGCGCAAACGCCCGCGCAAACGAGCGTGGGCTCAATAGATCAATGACCACACGCATTTATCCAACCCACCCCACGCGAATTGATCGAGCGGAGTAAACACCGATCAAGTAAACATTGGTTTAAGGTTTATACGTTCGCTTAAGCCTAATTTCGCGTGCAACAATTTCCCTGCGCTACTGTGACCGGCCGGCGCGGGCGCGGCAGCCTCGCGCCGCCGCGGGGCGGCTTGCCACTTTTCGCGTCAAAGCTCCTGCGCCCGACCCGGCAGCAGCGGCACGAAGCGCACGGCGATCAGGTCCGTGCGGTCGAGGCCTTGCGCGGTCCTGGTCAGCTTGACAATCGATTGCGACCGGCGCTGCGGCCCGAGCGGAAGCACCATGATTCCCCCCTCGCCCAGCTGCTCGACCAACGCGGGGGGAACGGTCTCCGTGGCGGCCGTGACCATAATGCGATCGTACGGGGCGCGTTCCGGGACGCCGCCGAAACCGTCGCCGACGACGACCTCGATATTGTCGAAGCCGAGCGTTTCGAACCTGATCCGCGCCGCCTCTGCGAGGGTGCGATAGCGCTCGATACTGACCACCTCGCGGGCGAGCCGCGACAGCACCGCCGCCTGATAGCCCGACCCCGTGCCGATCTCCAACACCCGGCACGCAGGCGTGACGGCGAGCTGCTCGGTCATGTACGCGACGACATAAGGCTGGCTTATAGTCTGTCCGCATGCGATCGGCATCGCGTGGTCGGCGTAGGCCGTCGACACATATTCCGGCGGGACGAAGTACTCGCGCGGGACCTCGTCCATCGCGCGCAACACCGCCTGGTCGGTAATGCCGCGCCGCCGCAGCATCAGGAGAAAACCCATGCGGCCGATGCGATCGTCGGCGAGCGGCATGTCGGGCATGTCCCTACCCCGCATCGGAAAGCGCCGGCGCGACGCGACGATGCCGCCGGCCCGCGCCCGCTGTTTCGCAATCAGCAGTCGGCACAACCGTTCGCAGTCCGTGCGGAGCAGTCGGGCGCGCGTTTAAATATGACGTAATCGAGGCAGGCAGCGGCGCCCAAGCCCCAATAAAATCACGATAACTTGCGTTGGCATATCGGCTCATCGGCCGGTTCCTGTTGGGAGCCGAACTGATTTGGTGTAACAATCGCCGCAATTCGGATCATACATGATCCAAACGAGAATACGGGATGGAGCAGTGATGAACCAGACCGGCAGAGATGCTGCGGGAAAGAACGTGCTCGTCGTCGAAGACGAGATCATGATTAGGCTGTTGCTCGAGGATATGCTCGGCGACCTCGGCTATAACATTGCCGCGGCCGTCGGCCGCGTCGACGACGCCGTCAAGGTCGCCCGAACCGGCGAGTTCGACGTTGCGATCCTCGACGTCAATTTGAACGGGCAAACAGTGAGCCCGGTCGCGGAAATCCTGGAGGCGCGCGGACTGCCCTTTGTCTTCGCGACCGGTTACGGCGAGCGCGGGCTGCCGGAACGTTTCAGCAACCGCCCCACATTGCAGAAGCCGTTTCAGCAGGAAAATCTCGGCCGCATTCTCACCCAGGCTTTCGAGAACATGCCCGCCTGAGTCAGCGAACGGCTCCGTCGACGGAACAAGACACGTGCCCGGCCTCTGCGCCGGGCATTGTGTTTTCGCACGATGCTCTGGCTGGCCGGCCGGCTCGGGCGACTTCCGTCGCAATTGAATCGGAATTCGCTCCGCTAGCTTCGTCGAGTGGTCGCATTGTCTGCGGCGAACCGGTTCCCACCCCCGGATCAAGTCCGAGGGCATGCTTCGCCGGAAAATGCCGCTCCGCTTTCCTCGAGTGGTCGCATTTTCCGCGGCGAACCGGTTCCCACCCCGGATCAAGTCCGCGAGCATGCTTCGCCGGAAAGGAAAATGCTCTGGAGCACGTTCACTCGAACACTTGGGCGAGCCGCGTCATGAATGGTTCGTCGGTCAGATCGAGCCGTAACGGCGTCACGGCGATGCGCTTGTCGGCAAGCGCGGAGAGATCGGTGCCGTGGCTTGCCGTCGCCTGCTCGCCGCGCGTGAAAGCGATCCAGAAATAGGGAATCCCCCGGCCATCATGGCGCGGCTCGATTCTGATCCATTCCTGATCCCGCTTGCCTTGGCTGCTGACGGCGACGCCCCTCACCTCTTCCGGCGTGCAGTCGGGGAAATTGATGTTGACCAGCACGTCGCGCGGCATGCCCGCACCGAGCACCTTGCGGATCAGGTCGGGCGCAAAATGCAGCGCCGTCTGCCAATGCGGGCGCAGGCGCGTGTCGTGGCTGTAGGCCTGCGACAACGCCACCGAAGGAATCCCCAGGATCGTTCCTTCCATGGCGCCGGCGATCGTCCCTGAATAGGTCACGTCTTCGCCGGTGTTCGATCCGCGATTGACGCCGGACAAGACGAGATTCGGCGCCCTGCCGTTGAGGATGTGACGCACCCCCATGATCACGCAGTCGGTCGGCGTCCCCTTGATGGCGAACCGCCGCTCGCTCACTTCGCGCATCCGCAGCGGATCGTTCAGCGAGAGCGAGTGCGCGACGCCGGATTGGTCGAGTTCGGGTGCGATGACCCAGACGTCGTCCGACAACGCCCGCGCGATCTCGGCCGCCACCTCCAGCCCGGGGGCATGAATGCCGTCATCATTGGTGACGAGAATTCGCATTCCCGGTTGTCTTCACCTCTTTTGCGCGGGCAACACAGAAAGGTCCGTGTGTTCCGCCGATCAGAATTCCACCCCCGAGACAGAACGCCAGACGCTCCCGGGAGCCGCCGCCATCTTCGTTAGAGTCGTTCGATCGTCTTCATGCCGCCCATATATGACTGCAGCACGTCAGGCACCGCGATCGTCCCATCTGCCTGTTGGTATGTCTCCAACACCGCAATGAGAGCGCGGCCGACGGCGATGCCCGACCCGTTGAGCGTGTGGACGTGGCGGACCTGCCGTCCCTCCTTGGTGCGGTATCGCGCGGCCATGCGCCGCGCCTGGAAATCTCCGCACACCGAGCAGGACGATATCTCGCGATAAAGCCCCTGCCCCGGCAGCCACGCCTCGATATCGTAGGTCTTCTGCGACGCGAATCCCATGTCGCCGGTGCACAGCGTGACGACCCGGTAGTGCAGGTCGAGCCGGCGCAGCACCTCCTCGGCGCAGCTCAGCATGCGCTCGTGCTCGTTTCTGCTCTGCTCGGGAGTCGTGATCGACACCAGTTCGACCTTGGTGAATTGATGTTGCCGCAACATGCCGCGCGTGTCCTTGCCGGCGGCGCCCGCCTCGGCGCGGAAGCACGGCGTGCAGGCGGTCAGCCGCATCGGCAGCGCGTCTTCTTCGACGATCGAATCGCGCGCCAGATTGGTGAGCGGCACTTCCGCGGTCGGGATGAGCCAGAAGCGATCGTCCCGCCGTTCCGAACTGCTCTCGGCCAGCAGGCCGGCGATTCCGGCCGACAGGTCGACCTTATGCTCGACCCATGGCTTCGCCGCATCCCGCTCCGTGAGATCCTTGAGCAGGCGCGCCACGGCGCGGTTTTCGCGTTCCGCGATCATCATCTCCTTGTAGGCGGAGAACTGATCGTCCTTGAATTTCGGCAGCTGCGCGGTGCCGAACATGACCTCGTCGCGCACCAGGATCGGCGGGTTGACTTCGAGGTAGCCGTGTTCCTGCGTGTGCAGATCGAGCATGAACTGGGCGAGCGCGCGTTCGAGCCGGGCGAGCCTGCCCTTCAACACCACGAAGCGCGACCCCGACAGCTTCGCCGCCGCCTCGAAATCCATCTGGCCGAGCGCTTCGCCGAGATCGAAATGCTGCCTGGGGGCGAAGGCGTAGTCGCGCTTTGCTCCGAACTGATGATGCTCGATATTGCCGTCGGAATCGATCCCGTCCGGCACATCGTCGAGCGGCAGGTTCGGGACCTGCGCCAGCGCCGTTTCCAACTCGCCGGACACGTCCTTTTCCGCCGCTTCGAGCGCCGGCATCGATTCCTTCAGCGCGGCGACCTCGTTCTTGATCGCTTCGGCGGCGGCCTTGTCGCCACGCCGCATCGCCTCCCCGATCTCCTTGGACGCCGCATTGCGGCGCGCCTGCGCCGCTTCGAGCTGCGCGATCGCCGCGCGCCGGCGCTCATCGATGGTGAGCAGTTCGCGCGCCAGCGGCTCGAGCCCGCGCCGGGCGAGCCCGTGGTCGAAGGCGGCAGAGTTCTCACGAATCCACTTTGGGTCGTACATTGCGATGCGCTCGGAGAATAATCGGGACGGGTTTTTCGCAGGAGTTATAGCACTACAGGGACTGGCGCGTCGTCGTGGCGTCGCCGAGCCATGAGGGTCGGGACCATCACTCGGCAGGCTTCGAAGCGGGATCGGCCATGCCGCTGCTCGCGGCCTGCGCCTTTTTCTCCACTATCCGCACCGCGAAGATCGATGCTTCGTAGAGGCCGAGCAAGGGCACCGCAAGCGATAATTGGCTGAGCACGTCGGGCGGGGTCAGCACGGCGGCGATGATGAAGGCGCCGACGATGAAATACCGCCGCTTCTCCTTGAGCTGCTGCGACGTGATGATGCCGACGCGGCCGAGCAGTGTGAGAATGACCGGGAGCTGGAAGGCGACCCCGAACGCCAGCATCAGACTCATCATCAGCGACAGATACTCGCCGACCTTCGGCAGCAGCAGGATCTCCGCGCTTCCCTGCCCGCCGAGCTGCTGCATGCCGAGCGAGAAGCGCACCAGCATCGGCATCACCATGAAATAGACGACGAGCGAACCGAGCAGGAAGAATACCGGCGTGGCGACGAGATAGGGAAGAAACGCCTGCCGCTCGTGGCGGTAGAGCCCGGGAGCGACGAACATATAGACTTGCGAGGCGATGACCGGAAAGGCGAGAAAAGCCGCGCCGAACATCGCGAGCTTGAGTTGCGTGACGAAATATTCGAGCAGGGCGGTGTAGATGAATTTCGAGTTTTCAGGACCCGCGACCCACACGAACGGCCAGACCAGGATGTTGTAGATCTGCTTGGCGAAGAAGAAGCACACGATGAAGGTCAGCGCGAAGGCGATCAGCGATTTGATGAGCCGCGCGCGCAACTCGATCAAATGATCCATCAGCGGCGCTTTGGTCGACTCGATGTCGTCGTGCGTCATGCCGGCCGCTTCCCGCTCTCGTTCTCGCTCGCAGCGGATGGCGGCGCATTCGGAACGTCCGGCGGCGGGGCGATCGTCCGGGGCGCGTCAAGCGACGGTGGCGCGGGAGGCTCCGGCGAAGCCTCGGCGCCGTTCGCCGCCGAATGCGATGAGCCGGCCGCTTTGGCGGGCTCAATCGAAGGGGAGCTCTGCGCCTTGCCCGCATCGTGCGCCAAAGGATCGAAGCGGCCGATGCTGCGCGCGCTGTCGTTGATCTCGTCCACCTGTTTCTTCAGGTCGGCGAGTTCCGCCTCGCGCAGAGCGTCCTGAAACTGGCCTTGAAATTCCGCCGCCATGCGGCGGATCTTCGCGGTCCACTGTCCGACCGCTCGCAGCACCGCGGGCAGTTCCTTCGGCCCGATCACGATCAGCGCGACCACGCCGATGAGAACAAGCTCGCTCCACCCGATATCGAACATACGAACTCCCGAGCGCCCGGATCCCGTCCGCCGGACCGCCCTGAATGCAAAGGTCGAGCGCTTGGCTCTGGCCCGCCTAGCCGGTCTTGCTCTTCTCGGTTTGCCCGACTGCCTGGGTCGACTGATGATCGATCGTCCTGACGGGCTCCGGCTTGACCGGCTCGGCTTTCGCCTCGTCGTCCTCGCTCATCCCCTTCTTGAACGCCTTGATGCCCTGGGCCACGTCTCCCATCATCTCGGAAATCTTGCCGCGTCCAAACAGCAGCAAGACGACGCCGATGACGATGATCCAGTGCCAGATACTCATGGAACCCATCGGTTTTTTCCTCCGGACCGAGGGGCCGCATCAGGCCACGCCTTCGGTTTTGCCCACAAGCTAGGCGTCGGCGGCTGCAAATACAAGGAGGACGGGCCCGCCGTTTTCCGCGCGCTGCGATGCTGCCCCCGCGGCGTGCAATCCCTACTCGCAGGTCCCCGCGTCGGAGGTAAGGTCGAGACGCGGCGCAAGTCCAAGATCCAGATCGGCCGGCTCGAGCGGTTCTTCGTCGTCGTTGAGCGCCGGATCGTCCGACGGCGCGGGAACGCGGAAATTTTCCGGAAGGTGCCCGTCGAACAGCCCTGCCCCCTTCAACTCGTCAAGGCCCGGCAAGTCGGTGAGCCGTTCCAGACCGAAATGCGACAGAAACCCTTCGGTCGTGCCGAAGGTGAGCGGCCGTCCGGGCGCCTTGCGCCGTCCGCGCGGCCTGATCCACCCGGTTTCGAGCAGGACGTCGAGCGTGCCCTTGGCCGCCGCAACGCCGCGAATCTCTTCGATCTCGGCGCGCGTCACCGGTTGATGGTAGGCGATGATGGCCAGCGTCTCGATCGCCGCGCGCGAGAGCTTCTTCGGCTCGACCGCCTCCTGGGTGAGCAGCCAGGCGAGATCGTTGGCGGTGCGGAACGCCCAGGTATTGCCGATCTGAACGAGATTGACCCCGCGCGGGGCGTATTCGAGCGCGAGACGCTTCAGGCTCGCCCGTACGTCCGTACCCGGTGGCAGACGCTTCCCCAGCGTCTTTTCGTCGAGCGGCTCCTTGGCGGCGAACAGCAGCGCTTCGATGAGCCGCAACTCTTCCGGCCGCTGCTCGGCCGCGGGAGCCTCGGCTCCTTGCGAGGCTTCCGGGGACGCAGCGGTCGCGTGCTCGGAAAGATCGCATGCCGTATTCTGCCATCCCTGGCTCATGTCGAGATCCTTTACTCCAACCGATCGTCAATGGTGTCCGGCATCCGGCGCTTCGCCGGTGGGGGACGCGCCAAGCGATCGCTTACGGACATGAATTGGCGCAAACGGGGCGGGCTGATGAACGTCCAGCACGCCCTCGAGCACGAGTTCGAGCGTTGCGACCAGGCTCGAAGCAAACACCGTCGGCCGCATCGACGGCTCGACTGCATAGGTCAGCAGGAAAGCGTCGAGTTCGGTCCAATCGGTGGCGGTGCCGATCAGCCGGGTGAGGACGGACCGCGCCTCCGCCAGCGACCAGACCGATCGCTTGGCGACGCGCACATGCGAGAGCGCGTGCCGCTGCCGCTCGGTGGCGTAGGCCGACAGAAGATCGTAGAGGGTCGCCGACCATTCGGGCCGCTTGATCTCGGCGATCTCTTCCGGATCGCCGCGCGGGAAAACGTCGCGAAAGAGTTGCGGCCGCTCCATCAGCCTGCCCGCCGCCGCGCGGATCGCCTCGAGGCGCTTGAGGCGCATCGCGAGCGCCGTCGCCATGTCGGCTGCGCTCGCCCCATCGGCCTCGGCTGCCTCCGGGATCAGCAGGCGCGATTTGAGGAACGCGAGCCACGCCGCCATCACGAGGTAGTCGGCGGCGAGTTCGAGCCGCAACTTCCGCGCGGCCTCGATGAAAGCGAGATACTGGTCGGCCAGCGCGAGGATCGAGATGCGGGTCAGATCGACCTTCTGCTGGCGGGCGAGCGTCAGCAAAAGGTCCAGCGGCCCCTCGAAGCCTTCGACATCGACGATCAGCGCCGGCTCGTCCGCGGCCAGTTCGACTGCTTCGTCCATAAACTGGCCCGTATCGCCGGACATGTCAGAATCACCCCGCGGCTGCCGTCGCCCCCATCATACGGGAAAAGGTGATTCGCGCCTCGGCGATATCCACTGCGTCGGCCTCCTTCCGGCGCGCCGCCAGAGCCCGCTCGGTGCGTTGCAGCGCTTCGCCCGACAGTTCGCCGGCGCCGGAGGCGACCTCCTCCATCTCGCGCAGATTGCCGTTGCAATGGAGGGCGATGTCGCAACCCGCCGCGAGCGCCTGCCGGGTCCGTTCGGCGATGCTGCCGCTCAGCGCGCCCATCGACACGTCGTCGCTCATCAGCACGCCGTCGAAGCCGATCGAGCCGCGGATGACGTCGCTGATGACCCTGGGCGAGAGCGTCGCCGGAAGGTCCGGATCGATCGCGGTGAACATCACGTGCGCGGTCATGCCGAGCGGCAGATGCGCAAGCCGGCGGAATGTCTCGAAATCCACCGCTTCGAGCGTTTCGCGCGGACAGGCGACCACCGGCAACCCGAAGTGGCTGTCGCAGGTCGCACGGCCGTGCCCCGGCAGGTGCTTGAGCACCGGCAGCACGCCGCCTTCGGCAAGCCCGTTGGTGATCGCTTCGGCGATCTGTACGACCTTGTCGACGGTATCACCGTAGGCTCGGGTCCCGATCACCGGATCGGCGCCGGGAGCAGGCACGTCCGCCAGGGGAATGCAATTCACCGTGATGCCGAGCGCCGAGAGGTCGGCGGCGATCAGCCGACCGCCCAGCCGTGCCGCGGCGAGCCCGAGCGCGGGATCGCGGTCGAACAGCCAGCCGTAATCCGCCCCCGACGGATAGCTCCGCCAGTGCGGGGGGCCGAGCCGTTGCACGCGACCGCCTTCCTGGTCGATCAGCACGGGCGCATCGAAGCCAAGAATATCTCTGAATTCGCTCACTAACGCAGTAACTTGCCGTGGATTGCCGATATTTCGCTCAAATAATATCAGCCCCCAGGGCCGGGCCTCCCGTAGGAAGCTCCGCTCGCTCTTGGAAACCCGAAGGTCGGAAAGGCCGGTAATGAAGGCGCGAATCGTCATTCTCCTTGGTAGGCCTGAGTTCCGGATCAGGTCAAACCGCAAAAGCTGAATAGTTTCTTAATAGATCATCGAGCCCGTTATCGACTGACCTTCAACGCCGTCGGAAAAGCGCTGCCGCGCGGCGCAACAGCACCCGCGGGAAGCGAAACGATTCGCGAGTCATTCGCGCCGCACCATGACGGGTTGCCCCACCATGTCCTGGGGGGCGCCGAAGGTGCGGTCGCTCCGCCGCCCGCCCGAGCCGCCTGCTCCCTCAAGTCTGGCGCTCGCCCTCCGGAAACCCCGCGATGATCCTCCGCAGCGCATCGAATCCATCCGTGAGCGCGGCCGGACCGGGCTGCAGGATCAGCGTCGAATTGATCTCGTGAAGATGGCCGCCCTGCACCGCCGGAACGGCGGCAAAGCCGGGGCGCGCCGCGACCTGCTTGGGGACGAATTTCTTGCCGCACCACGATCCGATAATGACATCGGGGGCCGCAGCAACCACCTCTTCGGGCGTGACGATGCGCTCCTTGCCGCCCTTGTGGCGCGCTTTTTCGGCACAGACATCGGTGCCGCCGGCCGCCTCGATCAGCTGCGACACCCACCGGCTGCCGGCGATGATCGGCTCGTACCACTCCTCGAAGAACACCCGCGGCCGCCTGCCCGTCGGCGCGGGTGCGGCGGCCAGCCGCTCCTCGAAACCGCGGGCGAGCGCGTCCGCCTTCTCGGGCGCCCCGACCATGGCGCCGACCATCCGCATCATCGCGAATATGCCAGCGAGATCGGCATGGTTGAAGGCATGCACGGCGACGCCGCGGCGGATCAATTGCGCCGCGATGTCGGCCTGCATGTCGGAATAGGTGAACACGAGGTCGGGATCGAGCGCGAGAATGCCCTCGATGTCGGCGCTCGTGAACGCCGAGACGCGCGGCTTCTCCCGGCGCACCTGCGGGGGGCGCAGGGCGAAGCCGGAAACCCCCACGATGCGCGCATCTTCGCCGAGGAGATACAGCGTCTCGACCGTTTCCTCGGTGAGGCAAACGATCCGCCGGGGCGGAAACATGCTCGCTCCTCTCTCGTGATTCGGAAGCGGCCCCGAGGGCGGCCGGTCTGTCGCCAGCTTAGGAGCGGCCGACCAGCGACGCCAGCGCCGACGGAACGATCGTCCCGTCGTCGCTTCCGCTCAGGCCACGCAGTAGCCGCCGTCGACGACCAGATCGACGCCGGTCACGTAGGCGGCATCGTCGGAGACAAGAAATGCGACGACGCCCGCAATATCGGCGGGGGCGCCGAACGCCCCGAGCGGGATACGGTCGAGCAGCGACTGCTTCGCTGCCGCGGCGTCGCCGTGAACCGCAGCCATCAGCTCGCCGAGGCCTTCGAGCGCCCTGGTCGCAATGAAGCCGGGAGACACGCTGTTCACGCGGATGCCCTGCGGGGCGAAGGTGACCGCAGCGATGCGGCTGAGACCCGACACCGCGCTCTTCGCCGCGCCATACCCGGCATTGACCGGCATGCCGAGCAGCGCCGCCACGCTCGATATGTTGACGATCGCGCCGCCGCGCTGCATCCGCCGCGCGCATGCGCGCATTCCGTAGAAAACACCGTCCAGCGTGACCCGGAAATTCTCCGTCCACTCCTCGTTCGAGAGACTTTGAATGGGGCCTCCGCGCGCGAAATAAGCCGCGGTCACGAGCGCATCGATGCGTGGCTGGGACGCCGCCAGCCGATCCCATCCGTCGGGATCTCCCGCATCGAGCCGTTCGAACGAAACGGCCAGGCCCTCCGCCGACAATTCGAGGGCCACCGCCCGGCCCCGCCGTTCGCTGATATCGGCGCAGACGACCTGCATGCCCTCCTCGGCGAGCCTGCGGCAGATCGCGACGCCGATGCCGCCAGCGCCGCCGGCAATGATCGCCCGCCGCCCCTTCAGTCCGCGCATAATCGGTTCTTCCTCTTCGCAATGAGCTTGGCGCGCAGCGCAAGCGCGCAACTATCGGGCTTGGCGCGCAGCGCAAGCGCGCAACTATCCTACGACAGACCGACAAAGGCGCTCCCGCCGGCCGCCGCAGCCGGTTATTCCACACGCCGCAGGCCGAGGACAGCAGATCGGGGTGGTCGAACCGGCAGCGGGTCAGGCTGTCCGGCGGCGAAGCCGTCCCTTCATCTTGATCCCGTCGCGCATGTTGAGCGCCAGCAGGGTGATGTTCACCGCACCCGCAGCGAGTTCGATCGCCTGAACGCCG
>ERZ724513.1532-NODE-1532-length-11694-cov-8.124839_pt1 | contig 11694 bp, 7 predicted proteins | sample MGYA00376046_ERZ724513 | MGnify/ENA primary metagenome ERZ724513 (study PRJEB28724, sample SAMN07190883) | activated sludge metagenome | isolation source: activated sludge of sewage treatment plant in Hong Hong | place: Hong Kong | collected 2016-03-17 ... | reverse complement strand
CGGGTTGCGATACTCGGGGGATCATGACGACACACGCCCCAGACCCGCTCGCGGTGGCGATGGTGACCCTCGGGTGCGCCCGCAACGAGGTGGACTCCGAGGAGCTCGCCGGCCGGCTGGCCGCCGGCGGGTTCCGCCTGGTCGAGGACCCCGCGCAGGCCGACACCGTCGTGGTCAACACCTGCGGTTTCGTCGAGTCTGCCAAGAAGGACTCGGTCGACACCCTGCTCGAGGCGGCCGACCTGAAGGCGTCGGGACGCCCGCAGGCCGTCGTCGCGGTCGGCTGCCTGGCCGAGCGCTACGGCAAGGAGCTGGCCGACTCCCTGCCCGAGGCCGACGCCGTGCTCGGCTTCGACGACTACCCCGACATCGCCGACCGGCTCCGGGCGATCGTGGCGGGAGAGCCCCACCAGGCGCACACCCCGCAGGACCGGCGGCTGCTCCTGCCGATCACGCCCGTCGAGCGGTCGCTCTCCACCGCCCCGGTGCCCGGGCACGCCTCCGGCCCGGCGTCGGTACGGCGTCGCCTCGACCCGGGGCCGACCGCCGCGCTCAAGCTCGCCAGCGGGTGCGACCGGCGCTGCTCGTTCTGCGCGATCCCCGCCTTCCGCGGGTCGTTCGTCAGCCGCCGGCCCGGCGATGTGCTCCAGGAGGCGCGCTGGCTGGCCGGCGAGGGAGCTCGCGAGCTCTTCCTGGTCAGCGAGAACTCCACCTCCTACGGCAAGGACCTCGGCGACCTCCGCCTGCTCGAGACGCTGCTGCCCGACCTCGCCGCCGTCGACGGGGTGGACCGGGTGCGCGTGTCCTACCTGCAGCCCGCCGAGACCCGGCCGGGGCTGATCGAGGCGATCGCGACCACGCCCGGCGTGGCGCCGTACTTCGACCTGTCCTTCCAGCACGCCAGCGCCCCGGTGCTGCGGCGGATGCGCCGCTTCGGCGACCCCGACGCGTTCCTCGCCCTGCTCGACCGGGTCCGCGCCCTGGCGCCCCAGGCAGGGGTGCGCAGCAACGTGATCGTCGGTTTTCCCGGCGAGACCGAGGAGGACCTGCGGACGCTGTGCGACTTCCTGGTCGCCGCCCGGATGGACGTCACCGGCGTCTTCGGCTACTCCGACGAGGACGGCACCGAGGCGGCGTCGTACGACGGCAAGCTGGACGACGACGAGATCCGGGCCCGCGCCGAGCACGTCGGCGACCTGGTCGAGGAGCTGACCGCCCAGCGGGCGGCCGAGCGGGTCGGCGAGACCGTCGAGGTGCTCGTCGAGTCGGTGGTCGGCGGCACGGCCGAGGGTCGGGCGGCGCACCAGGGTCCCGAGGTGGACGGCTCGACCTACCTGGTCGACGGCGACCTGCGCGTCGGCGACCTGCTAGAGGCGGAGGTCATCGGCTCGGAGGGCGTCGACCTCTACGCTCGGGTGTCGTGAACACCCCACGAAAGGGCTCGCTGCGCTCGCTCTCCGCGGGGACCCCGGAAAAGCCATGACGGACGCCACGCGGACCCAGCCGAGCAACTGGAACGTGCCCAACGTCCTCACGACGCTGCGGATCGTGCTCGTGCCGTTCTTCGGCTGGGCGCTGCTGGTCGACGGCGGCGACTCCATCACCTGGCGGTGCGTGTCGAGCGTGATCTTCGTCGTCGCGATGATCACCGACAAGATCGACGGCGACCTGGCCCGCAAGCACGACCTCGTGACGAACTTCGGCAAGATCGCCGACCCGATCGCCGACAAGGCCATCACCGGCATGGCCTTCATCGGGCTCTCGATCGTCGGCGACATCTGGTGGTGGGTGACGATCGTCGTCCTGGTGCGCGAGTGGAGCGTCACCCTGCTGCGGCTGTCGGTGCTGAAGCGGGTCGTCATCGCGGCGGCCGACCTCGGCAAGATCAAGACCACCTTCCAGGCGATCGCGCTCGGATTCCTCTGCCTTCCGCTGCGCGACCCCGACCTGCCGTCGGGACTCCAGGTGCCGTGCGAGGTGCTCTTCTACGCCGCCCAGGTCTGCCTGGCCGTCGCCGTGGCGCTGACCCTGTGGTCGGGGTGGGAGTTCTACCGCGACGTGTGGAAGCAGCGCGCGTCACTGCGATCCCGCTGAAGTCTCGGTGAACCCGGGTTCACCACGGGAGCGGCGCCGGTCGGGGCGGCCTGTTGCCGAAATCGTTACGTCGAGTTCGCTGCAGGTCTGGATTTCCTCCGGTCCGATGGGGTTGGGTAGCGCCGTCCCCCCCACCGTGCCGAAAGGTCCACCCGTGCCTCTCAGTTCTCGGGCGCGGCGAGGCGTCCGCGCTCTCGTCGCCGCCTCCGGGCTCGCCCTCGTGGCGTCGTCCGCCACCCTCATCGGTGCGCCGGCCCACGCCGCCGACCCCGTCGACATCAATATCCTCGGCATCAACGACTTCCACGGACGGATCAAGTCCAACGGCGTCGAGGCCGGGGCCGCCGTCCTCGCAGGGGCGGTCAAGAAGATCCGCACCGAGCACCCCAACACGGTCTTCGCCGCCGCGGGCGACCTGATCGGCGCCTCCACCTTCGAGTCGTTCATCGCCCACGACAAGCCGACGATCGACGCGCTCAACGAGGCCGGCCTCGACGTCTCGTCGGTCGGCAACCACGAGTTCGACCAGGGGTACCACGACCTCGTCGACCGGGTCATGGCGCCCGAGTCGGCGAGCAACCCCGACGGCGGCGCGTCGTGGCAGTACATCGGCGCCAACGTGAGGATGAAGGACACCGGCTCGCCGGCGCTCGACCCGACCTTCGTCAAGGAGCTGGGCGGCGTCCAGGTCGGCTTCATCGGCGCGGTCACCGAGCACCTGCCCGAGCTGGTCTCGCCGGCCGGCATCGCCGACATCACGGTCACCGACATCCCGACCGCGGTCAACGACGAGGCCGACGCGCTCGAGGCCGAGGGCGTCGACGTCATCGTGCTGCTCGTGCACGAGGGCGCGGCCGGCACCGACTGCGCGACGATGGACGACGACCCCACCTCGGACTTCGGCAGCATCATCACCGGCGTCGACGACAACGTGGACGCGATCATCTCCGGCCACACCCACCTGTCCTACAACTGCAAGTTCCCGGTCGCCGGCTGGGCGGGCCGCCCGGTCACCGAGCGCCCGGTCGTCTCGGCGGGGCAGTACGGCTACAACCTCAACCAGCTCGACCTCAGCGTCGACCCGGACTCGGGGCAGATCCAGTCCATCGACCAGTCGATCCTGCCGCTCACGACGAGGAACGCCGACGGCACCTACACCGCGAACTACCCGGCCGACGCGACGACCAAGCAGATCGTCGACGCGGCCGTCGCCGACGCCGACGTCAAGGGCGCGGTGCCGCTCGGCGACATCGCCGGCCCGTTCAAGCGGGCGTCGCGGCCCAAGGCCGACGGCACCGGCTTCGAGGAGAACCGGGGCGGCGAGTCGACGCTGGGCAACCTGGTGGCCGAGGCGCAGCGTTGGGCGACCGAGAGCGAGACCACCGGCTCGGCGCAGATCGCGTTCATGAACCCCGGCGGGCTCCGCGCCGACATGCTCGGCAACGGGTCGACCTACCCGACCACGCTGACGTACAAGCAGGCGGCGAACGTCCAGCCGTTCGCCAACACCCTGGTCAACATGGACATGACCGGCGCCCAGATCAAGACCGTGCTCCAGCAGCAGTGGCAGCCGGCCGGGGCCTCGCGACCGTTCCTGCGCCTGGGCACCTCGAAGGGGTTCACCTACACCTACGACCCGGTCGCCAAGACGGTCACCGGCATGTGGCTCGACGGCGACCCGGTCGAGGCCGGGCAGACCTACTCGGTCACGGTCAACTCCTTCCTGGCCTCGGGCGGGGACAACTTCGCCGAGTTCGCCAACGGCACCCACAAGCAGGACACCGGCCAGACCGACCTGGAGGGCATGGTCGACTACATGGCCGAGTTCGCCTCCGACCAGCCCCTGGCCGTGGACGCCGCCCAGCACGCCGTCGGCGTGACCTGGCCGGCCGGCGCACCCGCGTCGTACGGCGCGGGCGACACGCTCGCCTTCGACCTGTCCTCGCTAGCGATGACCGGTGCTGGCGACGTGCAGGACACCGAGGTGACGGTCTCGCTGGGTGACCACGACCTCGGGACGTTCCCGGTGGACAACACGGTCGCGCCGGGCACGACCGACGACGAGCCCGGCAAGGCGTCGGTCAGCCTCACCCTGCCGGCCGGCCTCCCCGGTGGCGACCGGACCCTGACGGTGACCGGAGCCCAGACCGGCACCGCGGTCCAGGTGCCGGTGAGCCTGGAGAAGTCCGCCTCGTCGATCGACGCGAAGGTGACGCCGCGCCGGGTCGTGGCGGACCGGACCCGGCCCACCGTGAAGGTGACCGTCCGTGCCGCGGGCGCCCGGGCGGCCGGCAAGGTCGAGATCCGGACCGGCGGGCGGACGTGGACGGCGCGACTCGAGGACGGCAAGGCCTCGGTCCGGCTCCCCGTCTTCGCCCGCGCCGGGACCAGGACCGTGCGCGTCGCCTACCTCGGCAACGCCTCCACCGAGGCGTCGCGCACCTCGGTGACCGTCGAGGTCCACGCGAGGTAGGACCTGCACCAGCGCCCCGCGTCGGGGCCGGTCGGTGACCGGCCCCGACGCGACCCTCACCACAACTGCACTCTCGGATCTCTCGGAAGGCTCTCCATGTCCCAGACGTCTCGGGCGTCGCGGCGTGCGCTGGCGGCTGCCGCCGGCCTCGTCACGGCGGTCACCGGCATCGCCCTGCTCTCGTCCGCCCCCGCCAGTGCGGCCAGCACCGGCCTCGTGATCAGCGAGGCCTACGTCAACGGCGGCTCGTCCGGCGCGACCTACACCAACAAGTACGTCGAGCTCTTCAACCCGACCGGCGCCGCGATCAGCCTCAGCGGGCTCTCGCTCCAGTACCGCGCGCCGGGCAGCTCCGGCGCCTCGACCACGACCGTGCCGCTGACCGGCTCGGTCTCGGCCGGTGGCTACTTCACGCTCCAGGGCGGCAGCAACGGCGCCAACGGCGCCGCGGTCCCGGGCGTCGACCAGACCTCGTCCCTCAACCCGGGTGCGGGCGGCGGCACGATCACGCTGGCGAACGTCGCGACCGCGGTCGACCCGTCGTCGTCGACGAACATCGTGGACAAGCTGGGCTGGGGCACCAGCAACTCACCGGAGGGCACGGCCGCCACCGGCAACAGCGTCACTGCGAGCCTGCAGCGCAACGCCGCGGGCACCGACACCGACGTCAACAGCGCCGACTTCACGGCCGGCACGCCCACCCCCGACGCGGTCAACGACGGCGGCACGCCGCCGAGCGGCCCCACCGACGCCACGATCGCGCAGATCCAGGGGACCGGAGCGTCGTCGCCACTGGCCGGCCAGCAGGTCGTGACCAGGGGCGTCGTCACCGCGGCCTACCCCACCGGCGGCTTCAACGGCTTCTACCTCCAGACCGGCGGCACCGGCGGGGCCGTCCCGGACGCGACGCCGGGCGCCTCGGACGCCGTGTTCGTCTTCGGCTCGATCGCCGCCGGCCAGGTCGCGGTCGGCGACTCGGTGCAGGTCACGGGCACGGTGAGCGAGTTCAACGGCCTCACCGAGATCGGCTCTCCGGCCGTCACCGCGCTCGCCACGGCGCTGCCGGCGGTGCAGCCGCTCGCGACCGGTGTGCCGGCCGCGGCCGACCGCGAGGCACACGAGGGCGAACTGTTCGCCCCGACCGGCGACTTCACCGTCACCGACACCTACTCCACCAACCAGTACGCCGAGATCGGGCTCGCCGCGGGCGACCACCCGTTGATCCAGCCGACCGACGTAGCCGACGCCCAGGACCACGCCGCGGTGGCGGCCGTCGAGGCCGACAACGCGGACCGCGCGGTGGTGCTCGACGACGGCTCAAGCACCAACTTCCTGCCGTTCGGGGGTGGCCCCAGCCAGGACGTCCCGCTGCCGTGGCTCACACCCGACCACCCGATCCGGGTCGGAGCGGCCGTCGACTTCACCGGACCCGTCGTGCTCGACTACCGCAACAGCGCCTGGAAGCTGCAGCCGACCCACCAGGTCACCGACCGGGGCACCGACGTCGCGACGTTCGAAGACACCCGCGCCGAGAATGCCGCCCCCGGCGACGTCGGCGGCGACATCCGACTGGCCACCTTCAACGTGCTCAACTACTTCAACACCACCGGTGCGGCGTACGACGCAGCGCACCCGGGAGCCTGCTCGTTCTACGACGACCGCGACGGCAACCACGTGACGGTGAACGACTGCGGTGCCACCGGACCGCGCGGCGCCGCCGAGGACGACGACCTCCAGCGGCAGCGGACCAAGATCGTGGCGGCCATCAACCGGCTGGGCGCCGGCATCGTGTCCCTGGAGGAGATCGAGAACTCGGTCGCGCTCGGCGAGACCGACCGCGACGACGCCCTCGCCTCGCTGGTCGAGGCGCTCAACGCCGACGCCGGCGCCGGGACGTGGGCCTACGTCCCCTCGCCCGCGGCGGCGGACCTGCCGCCGCTCGCCGAGCAGGACGTGATCCGCACCGCCTTCATCTACAAGCCGGCCCTGGTCCGGCCGGTGGGTGCCTCGGAGGTGCTGGTCGGCAGTGCGGCGTTCGCGAACGCCCGCGAGCCGCTCGCCCAGGCCTTCAAGCGCACGGACGCGCCGGACTCCGACGCGTTCGCGGTGATCGTCAACCACTTCAAGTCCAAGGGCTCGGGCACGCCCGACCCCGACGGGCAGGGCAACGCGAACGCCGACCGGGTGGCCCAGGCCGAGGCGCTGTGGCCGTTCGCGCAGGAGTTCGCGGCCTCGCGCGGCACCGACAAGGTCTTCCTGACCGGCGACTTCAACTCCTACACGCAGGAGGACCCGCTGCAGGTGCTGTACGCGCACGGCTACACGAACCTGGAGTCGACCACGAGTCCCGGTGAGTCGACGTACTCCTTCGACGGGCTGTCGGGCTCGCTGGACCACGTGCTCGCCAACGACGCGGCGAAGGCGTGGGTGACCGGGGTCGACGTGTGGCAGATCAACGCCGAGGAGTCGGTGGCCTTCGAGTACAGCCGCGACAACTACAACGTCACGGACTTCTACCAGCCCAACCAGTTCCGCGCCTCCGACCACGACCCCGAGGTCGTCGGCCTGGACCTGCCCGAGATCGACCGGCGCGCCGCGGCGACGCTGACCGCCACGGCGGTCCCGTCCACCACGATCGCGAAGTACCTGCCGGTCGCCCTGGCCGTGCAGCTGCGCGGTGCCGACGGCTCGCGGCCCAGCGGCACGGTCACCGTCGCCTGGAACGGCCGGACCCGCGAGGTGCGGCTGGTCCGCGGCTATGGCCTGGTCGACCTCGGCACGTTCGCAAGCCCCGGCACCTACCCGGTCAGCGTGACCTGGGCCGGCAACGACACCCTCAAGCCGGCGAGCACGACCGTCGAGGTGAAGGTGGTCAAGCTGTTCTGACGCGTGCTGCGTCGGCCAGGTCGAACGCCGCCCGGACCAGCGCCAGGTGGCTGAAGGCCTGCGGGAAGTTGCCGACCATGCGGCCGTGGGCGGCGTCGTACTCCTCCGAGAGGAGTCCGACGTCGTTCACGAGCCCGCAGAGCCGGTCGAAGAGCTCGTGCGCGTCGCCGGTCCGCCCCGCGCGGGCGTAGGCGGACACCAGCCAGAAGGAGCACGCGAGGAACGGGTGCTCGTCGCCGGCCAGGCCGTCCACCCCGCTCTGGGTCCGGTAGCGCAGGACCAGGCCGTCGCGGAGCAGGTCCTCCTCGACGGCGGCGATCGTGCCCAGCATCCGCGGGTCGTCGCCTGCGAGGAACCCGATCGACGGGAGGACGAGCAGCGAGGCGTCGACCTCGGTGGTCTCGTCGTGCTGGACGAACGTGCCACGGTCGTGGTCGTACCCCCGCTCCAGGACCTCGGCGTGCACGGTGTCGCGCAGGTCGCGCCAGGTGTCGACCGGCCCGGGCAGGTCGAACTCCTCGACCGCGCGCACCGCGCGGTCGAACGCCGCCCACACCATCGCCTGCGAGTGGGTGAAACGCCGCTGCGGCCCGCGGATCTCCCACAGCCCGTGGTCCTTCTGGCGCCAGCCGCGCGCCAGGCCGTCGACCAGGGCGCGCTGCAGCGCCCAGGCGTCCGCGTCGGCGTGACCGGTGACCTGCCGGGCCCGCTCGAGGGCGATCATCACCTCGCCCACGACGTCGAGCTGGCGCTGGAGCGCCGCGCCGTTGCCGATGCGGACCGGTCGGCTGCCGGCGTACCCGGGCAGGTGCTCGAGGGTGAGCTCGGTCAGGCGCCGGTGCCCGTCGGTGGCGTAGACGATCTGGAGGTCCTGGGGGTCCCCGGCGACCGTCCGCAGGAGCCAGCGACGCCACAGCTGCGCCTCCTCGGTGTAGCCGGCCCGCAGCAAGGAGTCGAGGGTGAGGGCGGCGTCGCGCAGCCAGCAGAAGCGGTAGTCCCAGTTGCGCTCGCCCCCCGGGTCCTCGGGCAGGGAGGTCGTCGGTGCCGCGACGATCCCGCCGGTCTGCTCGTCGGTCAGCAGGCGCAGGGTGAGCAGCGACCGTCGTACGACCTCCGCATGGGGCAGGTCTCCGCGGCACTGGCCCGACCACGACGATCCGTCCCGCACCATCGCGTCGACGACCTCGCGGTGGTCCGCGTCGGTCCGCAGGGACGCGAGGGGCACGTGCGAGGGGAGCCAGGTCGTCGAGAACGTCAGCGTCGCCCCCTCGGCGACGTCGAACTCGTCGACATGTCGGTGGTCGTCGGCCGTCGGGAGTCGCGGGCCGCGCAGGACCAGCTGGTCGGGTCCCGCGATGGCGGTGATGACCGCCTCGCCGTCGACGGTCTGCCGGCGGACCCAGGGCACGATCGCGCCGTAGTCCAGGCGGACCCGCCACTCGTGCCGCATGCGAACGGTCCCGCGAACCCCCTCCACCCGGCGTACGACGTCCGCCCGGCCGTCCCCGCGCGGCATCAGGTCGGTGAGGGTGACGACGCCCTCGGCGGTCGTGAACGTCGTCTCGAGCACCGCGGAGCCGTCGAGGTAGCGGCGCGACACCTCGTGCTCCCCGACCGGGCACAGCTGCCAGCGGCCGTGCTCCACGGTGCCCAGGAGTGCCGCGAAGCAGGCCGAGGAGTCGAAGCGGGGCAGGCACAGCCAGTCCAGGGAGCCGTCGGAGCCGACCAGCGCGGCGGTGCGCCGGTCACCGATCAGCGCGTACTCCTCGATGGGAAGCGCCATGGGGGTGAACTCTAACCTTGGCCAGGTGACGGATCTCGAGAAGCGTGTCCACCTCCTGCTGCGCGCGGGCGGGGCCACCGTGGCGACCGCGGAGTCCCTGACCGGCGGCCGGCTCGCGGTCGCGCTGACCGACACCCCGGGGGCCTCCGAGACCTTCCTCGGCGGGGTCGTGACCTACGCGACCGAGCTCAAGGCCTCGCTGCTGTCGGTCGACGACCAGGTCATCGACCAGCACGGGGTGGTCTCGCCCGAGTGCGCGAAGGCGATGGCGTCGGGGGTGCGGGCGCTGACCGGCGCCACGTTCGGCGTCGCGACGACCGGGGTCGCGGGACCGACCGAGCAGGAGGGCAAGCCCCCCGGGACGGTGTTCGTCGGCATCGCCGGCCCTGGCCTGGTCGAGGCCGTCGCCCTCGAGCTCTCGGGCAAGCGGCAGCAGGTGCAGGACCGCGCCGTGCGCGAGGCGCTGGAGGCCTTCGAGTCGGTCCTGCGCCGGGAAGAAACCACCCTCGGGTAGCGTTGCCCACACGTACTCGAAGGGAGACGCGCATGGTGCTGTTCCGTCGGCTTCTCGGCGACGTGCTCCGCGACCTGCGGATGCAGCGCGGCCTGACCCTGCGCGAGGTCTCCGCGGAGGCCCGGGTGAGCCTGGGCTACATCTCCGAGATCGAGCGCGGGCAGAAGGAGGCCTCCTCGGAGCTGCTCGCCTCGCTGTGCGGAGCCCTCGAGGTCCCGCTCTCCGACGTGCTGCGCGACGTCTCCGACGCCGTCGCCCTCGAGGAGGCCGCGGCCGGCCTGGTGCACATCCCGGTCGCCCCGCGGGCCGGCGAGGTCGTCACCTCCGCCGCTTGATCCTCCGCGGTGTCGCAGGCGTCGGCCGGCTCCGGGACGTCATACGGACGGTGGAAGGGGACACACCGTCCGTATGACGTCCCGCGGCGACCACCCGGGTCACTGGCGCGGCTGGCAGGACGGGCACCAGTAGGCCACCCGCTCGAGACCGGGGTCGCCGAGCTCGCCGCGCTCGATCGGCGTGCCGCAGCGACGGCAGCGCTCGGTGCCGCGGCCGTAGACCCACAGGCTCCGGCCCCGGCGCGTGTCGCCGGTGGTGCAGATCGCGGGATGCTGCCGGTTGAGCACCAGCAGTCGATGGGCCAGCCGCACCATGCGCAGCGGGTCGGTGACCGCGCCGGCCGCCGAGCGCGGGTCGTAGCCGGTGAGGAAGCACAGCTCGCTGCGGTAGATCGTGCCGATGCCGGCCAGGTTGCGCTGGTCGAGCAGGGCCTCGCCGAGGGGCCGGCCGGGGTCGGCGGTCAGCCGGCGGACCGCCTCCGCCTCGTCCCAGTCGGGGCCGAGCAGGTCCGGGCCGAGGTGGCCGACGACGTCGTCCTCGCGCTCGCGCGGCAGCAGGTCGACAATCCCGAGCTGGAAGCCGACCGCGCTCACCTCGCCGGCGTCGAGCACCACCCGGGCCAGGTGAGCGGGCCTGCTCCAGCGCTCACCACGGCGGTAGACGCGCCAGGAGCCCTCCATCTTCAGGTGGGTGTGCAGCGTCCAGTCCCGGTCGTGTCGGACCCGGGTGAGGAGGTGCTTCCCCCGCGAGACGGTCTCGATCACCGTGCCGCCGGAGAGGTCGGCGGTCGCGTGCTGGGGCACGCGGAGGTCGGTGCGCGTCAGGGTGCGCCCGTCCAACGCCGTCGCGAGCCGCTGTGCGGTCCGCCAGACGGCATCGCCCTCAGGCACCGGCCGACCTCAGCCGCAGCCCCTTCGGGGTCGCGACGAACCCTGCCGCCTGCAACGCCTCGCGCAGCGGCGTCGACCCCGACCCGAGCAGCTGCGCGCCGTCGGCCTTCTCGACGGTCATCGGCCCCAGCGAGCCCCGCCGGGCGGCGTCGGCGAGCGCGGCGGCGGCGGGGCCGAGCCGATCGGCGTCCTCGGACCAGGTGAGCAGCGTGCGACCGCCGCGCTCGACGTACATCGTCAGCACGCCGTCGACCAGCACCACGATCGAGCCGGCCTTGCGACCGGGGCGGTGACCGGTCCCGGTGGTCGAGCCCGTCGAGACCGGCCATCCGAGTGCCGCGCCGTACGGGTTGGCCGGGTCGGTCGCGGCCAGGGCGATCGCGCTCGGCTTGGCGTCTCCTCGCCCGGTTGTCGAGCCCGTCGAGACATCGCTGAAGGTGCGCAGCCGGTCGACCGCTCCCGCGGTGCCGAACTGCGCGGCGCCGAGCCCGGCCACGAAGTAGCCGCGACGGCAGCGGCCGGACTCCTCGAACGCCGACAGCACCTTGTAGACCGCCGCGAACCCGCCCGGGACCCGCTCGCTCACCACCGCACCGCGGGTGACGACGCCGTGGCGGTCGAGCAGCCGCTCGGCGAACGCGTGGGCACGCCGGGTCGGGTCGGCGTCGATCGAGGGGAGCAGCGCCCAGCGGCCGGCGGTCTCCGGCGGACCGGTGCG
>ERZ724513.1522-NODE-1522-length-11717-cov-9.305436_pt1 | contig 11717 bp, 10 predicted proteins | sample MGYA00376046_ERZ724513 | MGnify/ENA primary metagenome ERZ724513 (study PRJEB28724, sample SAMN07190883) | activated sludge metagenome | isolation source: activated sludge of sewage treatment plant in Hong Hong | place: Hong Kong | collected 2016-03-17 ... | reverse complement strand
CGCCACCGGGCAGGCTTCCTGTCCGCCACCGGGCAGAAACCAATGTCCCTTGACAGCCGGGCTTCAATGCGATTCTGAAGACCTGGGCGATGTGACGCTCTTCGGCTTCGTCACCTTCTTGTTCGCCGGCAGGCGCCTTTGAAGTCCCCCTGAGCGCCGATCCCGGCGTGCTGTCAGGCTCGTACACATCGCATTCGGGCACCGGATCGACAGAACTGGTCTGGCACGTGACCGGTCAGTGAGACGAAGCCGCGGGCGGCACGCACTGGCGGGCTAGGGCCCGGGCGACCAACCGATTCCAGGCCCGGTTCCCAGCCCTGACTAGGCTGACCCCATGAGTCTGTACCCGCTGGCGCTGCTGCCCCAGGTCACCGTCACCGAGGGCACCGCGCAACTGCCGTTCGTGCCCGGTACCGATCCGCAGTACGGAACCGCGGAACAGGCGATCGCCGCGTGGGCCGAGCAGGGCGCGGCCTGGGTGCATGTGGTCGACAACGACCCCGGCGACACCAACTACGCCTCCATCGCCCGAGCCACCGGCGCGCACGTGCAACTGGCCTCGCAGATCGCAGGCGAGGCCGCACTGCAAGCGGCGATGGCCGCCAAGCCCAGCCGCATCGTCATCGAGCCCACCGACCTGACCTGGACCCAGAACGCGCTCGGTGCGCACGGCGACCTGCTGGCCGTCACGCTGGACATCCGCCGCCCGGACGCCATCGCCCTGGCCACCACCCTCGACCAGGCCGGTTGCTCCCGTTACGTGGTCAGTGACATCGCCGAGCACCACCGCTGGCGCCACGACGACCGCCACCTGCTCAAGGAGTTCTGCGACGGCACAGACGCGCACGTGATCGCGGACGGCGGGATCAAGAACCTCGACGACCTGCACGAGCTGCACGAACTGGTGCCCGACGGCCTCGACGGGATCATCCTGGACGCCCCGCTGTACGACGGCGCGTTCATGTACGCCGAGGCGGTGGCCGCCGGCGCGGACCGCTTCGACATGTTCTTCTGGGGTCCGCCGCAGCCGTGAGTCAGCCCCGCGGTGCGGGCGTGAACCCCATCCGCTCGCTGTACACGACCACCTGGTCGCGCCCCGCCCGTTTCGCGGCGTACAGCGCGACATCCGCACACCTGCGCAACTCGCTGCTGCTGCGGGCATGGTCGGGGAACGCCGCCAGCCCCGCGGAGAGCGTGACCGGCGGGTAGCGGTTGCCGGATGCCGTGCCCACCAGCCGCGGCAGGGCGGCGCGCAGCTGCTCGGCCCGCTCCCGCGTCACCTCCAGCGGTGCTGATGGCATGAGGATGATGAACTCCTCACCGCCGTAGCGACAGGCGATGTCGCCGGGGCGCAGCCGGGCGCGCAGCAGGTCGCCGAGCCAGCGCAGGACCTGGTCGCCAGCCGCATGGCCGTGCTCGTCGTTGAGCCGTTTGAAGTGGTCGAGGTCGAGCATCAGCAGGCACAGCGGCGTGTTCTCGCGTTCGGCGCGCGCGAGTTCCCGGCCGAAGGTCTCCTCGAGGTAGCGCCGGTTGTACAAGCCGGTCAGCGGGTCGCGCAGCGCCTGCTCGCGCAGCCCGTCCTGCAGGGTCTGGATCGTCACCAGTTGCGCCGTCAGTTTCTCGTTGGCGTCGCGCAGTTCGAGTTCGGTCAGGCGCAGGGCGTTGATGTCGCGCAGCACCAGCACCCGGCCGCGGACCCTGCCCCGCTCGTCGCTGACCACCGCCCGTTGCACGTCGACGTGACGGGCTCTGGGGTGCTCGAGGAACACATCCGTGTGGTCGCGATCCGAGGTGACCGTCTGCAGCAGCCCCGGCCACGGCGCGAGCACTGACGCCACAGGCGTGCCGGCGAGGTCCCGGCGCTGGATCCCCAGCCAGTCGCAGAACGCCGCGTTGGCCATCGCCACCCGGTCGGCGGCGTCCAGGACCAGCACCGCGTCGTGCAGGTTCTCCAGCACTGACTCCTGAGCGATCGGGACCACAGTGAGCAGACCCTGCCGCAACGTCGCCCAGGTCATCCCCACGGCGGTGACCGAGAACGCGATCGGGGCCGGATCCTGGCCGGGGAACGGGCTGAACCCGAAGACGTAGGCGATCGACCCGAGGATCGGGAACGCGGCAAGCACCAGCATCAACGTGAACTGCCCGCGGTAACTGTCGTCGTGCCGGCCGAACGCGACCACGAGGATGGCCAGGGCGGCGAGCAGCAGCAGGTAGCTGTACCCGATCACGAGGAAGAACACCGGGCCGTGCTCGTACACCAGGATGTTCCCCGGCTGCGGCACGAACCCGGTCCACAGCCAGTGGTGCAGGCTGTTGGTGGCGGCGGCGATCACGCAGAACGCCGGCACGATCCACAGCAGCCATCGCGGCTGCGGCGCCCACTTCTCCCTCTGGGTGTATTCCACGACGAACAGGAAGAAGAAGACCGGCACGCTCATCGCGCCGGGATACCCCAACGTGCCGAAGAAGATCTTGGCGTTCTCACCGACGACCATGGCTTCGCACGCGTAGGCCAGTGTCCACACCAGCATCGCGATGAGCAGGCCGACCAGCGGACGGCCCCCGATGGCGCCGCGCCGCGGCCAAACCATCATCAGCGCGACGGCCATGACCACCGCACTGGCAAGCAGGCACAGGCCGTAGAGACTCCAGTGCCAGTCCACGATTGGCAGGCTAGAGGTTCATCAGGTCGTGTCGCCCGACGAGGTGTCCTGCCGGTTGTACCGGGCCAGCAACTGCGCCTCACCCGATTTACCCGGGAAGCACCACCAGGTCACCGCGGCCCCGATGAGGATCGCCACGATGCCCGCGGCGTAGGCCCAGTTCGCGCCGTCGAGGAACGACTGCTGCGCCGCTTGCTCGATCGCGGAGGCATACGCGGGGTACTGCTCGGCCACCGCTTCGGCGCCGGCGAAGGACTTCTGCAATTGCGTGGCCACCTGGTCGGTCACCTGCGCGGATTCCGGGGAGGCGGCCACTGCCGAGGCCATGGCCCCGGCGTAACCGAGAGTGAGCAACACCCCGAGGATCGACTGCATGACCGCGCCACCGAGGTCGCGCTGCAGGTCCGCGGTCGCCGATGCCATTCCCGCCCGGTGGACCGGCACGGAGGCGGTCAGCGCGTGCGACGCCGGCGTGCCCGCGAACCCCACGCCGAGCCCGATCAGGACGTACGCCAGCGCCACGCCGGCGTACGACGTCTGCTGCTTCCACAGCAGCAACATCACGATGAAACCGAGGAGGAAGAACACGTACCCGGACAGCAAGGTGAACCGCGAACCACGCGAGACCACCAGTTTCGCCGACAGCCCAGCCACCGCGACCATCGCCACGGACATCGGGATGACCGACGCGCCGGAGGCCAGCGTGCTGTAGGCCAGCACGTTCTGCAGGAACTGCTGGCTGATGTACATCGTGCCCATCAGCGTGCCGAACACGATGATCCCGGCCACGGCCGCCACCCAGAAGATCCGCCGCATCGCAACATCGAGGTCGTACAGCGGGTTCGTGGCACCCCGCTGGCGGCGCACGAACAGGAGCGCGGCGACCACGGTCACGACCGCGAAGAGCCCCGCCAGTTTGAGCCCGCCCGGCACGGGCGCGAAGTTGATGGCCAGCACCAGGGCGGCGATCATCACCACGGACAGCACGCCACCGCGGTGATCCACCGGGTCCGGGGTCTCGTTGACGTGCGCGGGCACCACCCGCAGCGCGAGCACGAACGCCACGGCAGCCAGCGGCACGGTGATGAGGAAGACCGAGCCCCACCAGAAGTTCTCCAGCAGCCAGCCGGCGGTCAGCGGCCCGATGACCATCACGCCGCTGCCGATCGCCGACCACTTCGCGATCGCCGCGGTGCGCGCCGGGCCGTCGGCCCACAGCGCGGTGATCAGCGCCAGCGTCGTCGGGAAGGCCATGCCCGCGCAGACCCCGCCGAGCACGCGCGCGACGATCAGCACCGTCTCGGTCCACGCGAAGGAGGCCAGCAGCGCCGCGGGCATGGACAGCCCCGTGCCCACCAGCAGCAGCAGTTTGCGCCCGTAGTGATCGCCCACCGCACCGAGGTACAGCACCGAGGCGGCCAGCCCGAGGGAGAAACCCACGGCGATCATGTTCAGCGAGGTCTGGCTGGCCTCGAAGGCCCGGCCGATCGACGGCAGTGCCACGTTGGCCACGGCGAGGTTGAGGTTGGCGACCCCGGCCACGGTGATGAGGGTTCCCAGCACGAGGCCGGCGCGGGTGGGTTTGGTCGTCACGGCGGTGGCGGTCACGCGCTCAGCGTGGCACGCACGAACACCGGATTCAGCCTGACAGCAGCCGTTCGGCCAGCCACAGGTCGAGCATCCCTGCCGAGCGTCTCCTACGCCATCGCCAAGGACGCCCTCGAGGCCGGCGACATCCTCAACAACCCGCTGCCCGGAACCAGCGGCCACGTCGTGCTGTTCGCGGGATGGGCCAACGCCGAGCGCACCGAGTACTACGCCTACGAGGAGAGCCCGTCCGGTGGCGCGCACCTGAGCCAGATCCCCTACCCGTACTGGCCCGGCTACGGCACCTTCACCCCGCGCCGGTACGTCGGCATGACCTCGAAGACCCCGCCCCCCGTCAAACTCCCCGAACCGCCGGCCGCACCCGCCCCGCTGACCGACGGTGACCTCGTCCGCCATGACGGCCAGGTGTACCGGATCGCCGGCGGCGCGCCGATGCCGGTGACCTCCCACAAGGGAACGCGCAAGCTCAGCGACGCGGAGTTCGCCGAACTCCCCACGCAACCCGCCGACGGCACGTTCCTGCGTGCGGGCGGTAAGACCTACGTGGTCGCCGGCAGCGCCCCGGTGTTCGTGCCGCGCGGTTCGCTGAAGGTCCGGGATGCGGTCGCGGTGGCCCCGGCGGCGCTCGATCAGCTCAACGACAAACCCGCTGACGGGACCATCGTGAAGACCGACAGCGGGCAGCACTACGTGTTCGCCGGCGGCGCCCCCATCCACGTCACCGAGACCTGGTGGAAGGCGCTGCGGCCGAAGCCCACCCCCGTCACCGTCGCGCAGGAGGCCCTGGACCAGGCCGGCGGGCTCAACGAGTGGTCGCACGTGCGCAACCTCCCCGCGGAGGGCACGCTGCTCAAGGTCGGCGCCGACGTCTACCGGGTCGAGGGCGGCGTCCCGGTGCCCGACTACGGCGTGCGGGGTGTCCCGATCGACCAGGCCGCGATCGACAACGCCGGCGGGGAAGGCCCCTGGTCACACCTGGTCGCCGCACCGGAGTAATGGGTGTAGCGTTTTCGCTACACTAGTCCCGTGTCAGCAGCAACCCTCATCACCCGGGTCCGCCTCCAGTGCGGGTATTCGCAGGCCGAACTGGCCCGGCGATCCGGCGTCCCGCGCACCTCGGTCAACGCGTACGAACGGGGTCGCCGGATGCCCACGTCGGCCACGCTGGTGCGCTTGGTGGAGGCCTGCGGCTACATGCTCGACGTTCGACCGCGTCAGCAGGTCGAGGAGCAGGCAGCCGCCCGGGCGCTGGAACAGGTCCTCGACCTCGCCGAGTTGCTGCCCGCCCGACGGCGCGACGCACTCGCGTTCCCACCCCTGCCGGCCGGCCCACGATGAGCATCCTGGCAAGTCGGCTCCTCGCGATCCACGCCGCCTTCGCGACAGCCGGTATTCCGCACGCCTTCGGTGGCGCCATCGCGCTGGCGTATTGCACCGGAGAACCTCGCGGCACCATCGATCTGGACGTGAACGTCTTCGTGCCTCACACGACCCCCGACACCGCGCTCGACGCGCTGCCCGCGGGGGTCATCCTGACATCGGCGAACCGGGCCGAAGTGCTGGCCAAGGGGCAGACGCGCGCCTGGTGGGATGACACGCCGATCGATCTGTTCTTCGCCAACCACCCCTTCCACGACACGGTGCAGGGTCGGGTCAGGACGGTTCCGTTCGCGGACACGAGCATCACGGTCCTCGACTGCAGTTCCCTGGCCGTCTTCAAGGCCTTCTTCGACCGGACGAAGGACTGGGCGGACCTGGAGGCGATGTCCGCGGCGGGACAACTCGACGTGGACGCGGTGGGCAGTTTCCTGACCGACCTCTTGGGCGCGGACGACCCACGCTTGGAGCGGTTGCGCGCACTGGCGTAACGGAGCAGCGCCCAACCCATCCTCAGGCGAAGTTCTCCGGCAGGATCGTCGGCTTGGTCTGGCCGTACAGCCACTGCTGGAAGTACTGGTCGAGCAGGCTCAGCTTCGCGCCCTTCAACCCGCTGGCCTTCTTGGCCTCCGCGATGAACTGCGCGGTGCTGATGTTGCCGTACCGGTACTTGTTCATCACGCTCTTCGCGAAGCCGAAGAACTTCGCGTCACCGACGATCTCCCGGTAGCCCTGAACCGTCATCGCCCCCCGCTGGTAGGTGGGGAAGTACTCGAACAGGTTCGCCGGGTCCCCGTCGAGCACCGCCGGGGCGATCTCCCAGTCCTCGGCCGGGGTCGACGCGTACAGGGAGTCGAACAGCGCTGCGGGGTCGTCGCCGCCCTGCGTCTGGTAGCGCCAGTACCACGTGCTCCAGTTCGCCCAGCCCTCGTTGAACCAGATGTCCGCCCAGGTCTGCAGGGTGACGGTGTTGCCGAACCACTGGTGGGCGATCTCGTGCAGTTGCGTGCTGAGGTTGATCGACGGGTTCCCGCTGGTGAAGGCGCCGGCGTAGTGCGGCTTGCCCTGGACCTCGAGGGCGTAGCCGACGCCGGCTGCGCGGTCGGCGACCGCACCGATGGAGCCGAAGGGGTACCGCCCGTACAGACCGCTGAGGTAGTTGAGCTGCCCGGGCGCCTGGTTCAGCGACGTCTGGATGGCGGCGGCCTGCGCCGGAGTGGCCGTGCTGTCGACCGCGTTGTAGACCGGCAGCGTCCGGCCGGTCGACGTCTCGGTCATGTTGCCGACCATGTAGTTGAAGTCGCCCACAGTCGCTGTAGTGAGGTACGTGGCCGTGGGACGGGTCTCACGCCAGCGCCACGTCACGGTGCCGTCACCGTTGTCGACATTGCCCACGCTTTCCCCCACCCCGAGGGCGGTCTTGCCCTGCGGCACGCGGATCGCCGTGTCGAACGTGGCCTTGTCCGACGGGTAGTTGTTCGACGGGAACCAGCTCTGGGCGCCGATCGGCTCGTTGACGACGAAGGATCCGTCACAGGTCGGCGGCGGGGCCAGCGGGAAGCAGGCACGGATCCAGCCCTCGATGGACTCGTCAACGTCGGTGATGGCCTCCGGGGTCCCGGAGTACGTCACCACCACGGTGAAGTCACGGCCCTTCTTCGGCCGGGTGGAGGGGTGCGGGTCGACAACGAGCTTCATGGGCTGCGTCACTACCGGGTTCGTACTCAACTGCGGGGTGGCGTCGACCTGGCTGAACGCGGCCTCCCGGCCGTCGACCTTCACGCTGGAGACGTCGAGGCCCTGGAAGTCCAGCGAGAACTGCTTGAGCGTCTGCTGCGCCCTGGCCTGGATCGTGGTCCTCGCCGAGTTGAACGTGTTCGTCCCCGGGTCGTAGTCGAGGTAGATCCGGTAGTGCTTCACGTCGTAGCCGCCGTTTCCGATCTGCGGCAGCAGCGGATCTCCCAGGCTGCGTGCTCCGACGACCGGCTTTCCACTGTTGGGGTTACCGGAGTGGGCGCTGCTGGCGGCCGGCAGAGCCACGACCAGCAGCGCGGCAGTGGTGATGGCGAACCCGGAGTGAGCAATCATGGGGCGGCCCTTTCCTCGACGCGTGCCCCGACGATAAGCACGGCCGGCGCATGAGGGGGATGGTCCGTTCGGGTGGCCTGGGTCGGACAGGTCGGCCTACCGTTGAGAGGTGCCGCCCATGGGTATCGACGTGCAGCCGGCCACAGCGGCGCGGTTCGACGACGTCGCGACGATGCTCGGGCCGAAGAACCCGGCATCGTCGGTGTGCTGGTGCCTGAGCCACCGCCTGGATTCCGGAACCAACCGCTCCCTGCTCGGTCCCGCCCGCGGCGACTACGTCCGGGCGTTGTGCGAACGGCCCGTCGCCCCCGGCGTGCTCGCCTACGAGGACGGGGTCGCCGTGGGGTGGGCGGCCGTCGCACCGCGCGCGGAACTGCCGTTCGCCAAGTCGGGGAAGATCCCCCACGTCGACGCACTGCCGGTGTGGTCGGTGTGGTGCATCCGGGTGCGTCCGGGCCACCGAGGTAAGGGCGTCTCCCACGCACTGCTGCAGGGCGCGATCGAATACGCCCGGTCGCAGGGGGCACCGGCGATCGAGGGCTATCCGGTGGACAACCAGGGGGCGCGCGTGAACCTCACCATGGCCTATGTGGGTACCCGCCGACTGTTCGAGAAGGCCGGGTTCACGAAGGCCGCGGACACGGACTCGGTCAGCGGTGGATTCCCGCGGGTCGTGATGAGGCTGGCACTCGCGTGACGGCGCGATCCTACGTCCGCTGGTGGTAGGTGAAGGCCTGGGTCGTGTAGATCTGGCCCAGGGGGCTCATCCAGGTCATCGTGTGCCTCGGGGCTTCCCGCTGGTGGCGCACCTTCCACGCGGAGTGGGTCTTCAGCAGGTGGTGGCGCCGGCACTCCCCAGCGAGGTCGACCGCCCGGGTCTTCCCGCCCTTCGACCACGGCACGATGTGGTCGGTGTCGGTGTACTCCGCGGGCCGGTGGCAGCCGGGGAAGCGGCAGGTCCGGTCGCGCAGCCGCACGGCCCGCTTGACCCGGTCGGGGATCTTGTACGACTCGGCGTTGACGTCGATCAGGGCCCCGCTCAGCGGGTCGCACACCAGTCGCCGCCACCGCGCATCCGGTGACCACGCCAGATACCGGGCCACCGACGCGCAGATCACGCCGTGCCTGCCGAGGTAGGCGTCCCGGTGGTCCTCCCCGATGAGGGTGTTCGCGGAGATCGTCACGTTGACCTGCACATCGACCTTCGTGATCGTCTCGAGGAACCCCACGAACGCGTCGGCCCGGCGCTGATCGAGGGTTCGCTTGTCGCCCTGCTCGTGGGGGTCCGGGCAGTCATCCTTCTGCGCGAGCTTCGTCAGCGTCTGGAAGAAGATCTCGGCGTGCTCGGCGGACACCCGGGCGGCGATGTCGGCCATGCCGTGGGCGGCCGGGAAGATCGACACCCCGCGGTCGTCGAGCGCCTTCTTGCGCAGGTGCTCCCCCGGGTCACCGTCGCAGGTCAGCCGCAACAGGTACTGCCGCAGCTGGTGGGTGGTGTGGTTGCGGCCGTACGCGATGGCGTCGCGCTCCATGTCGCAGCGCGGGATCCCCTCATTGAAGGTCCTCAGCATCTCGACGATCAGCCGCACCTTGGGCAGGTCGATCCACCCTGCGGACAGCGCATCCCACACCAGCGGCCGACGCACCAGCGAGATCGCATCACTGAGCAGATGGTCGGCCGAACGCGGCGAGATCGCCAGGGACAACGCCACCTCGTCGGCCACGCCCTGCACGGAGTACGCGAGGGCGGCGATCCGCTCCTGCACCACGGCGACCGCCGCCGCCCGCCGGGCCTGCGCGGAGCGGATGGCCCGCTCGGAGTCCAGCAGCTCGTCGAGCAGCCCATCATCGTCCAGGCCTCGCAGCCCGTCGACAACCGCCCCGAGACCCGGGGACAGCACGGTCGGGATTTCGCTCATACCCCCATCGTGGCAAGGGGGTATGACAAACCGATCAGCCCAAAAGAGGGCTGTGGGAAAGTCCCTAGCGGACGCGGCCCGAGGAGGTGATGCCGTCGAGGCGGTTCGGGCCTCCGTAGCACTTCACGCGGTACCGGCCCGGCTTCACCTTGACGGTGCGGTAACCGTCACTGGCACGGGTCTTTCCGGTCTTCGCGACCCTCCAGTTGTTCCGACTGTTGCGCTTCTGGATCTCGAACTTGTAGCCCTTGGTCTTGAGCGGCCGGATCTTGATGACGATCTTGTTGCCCTTGATCACGGCCGCACACCGGACGGGCTTGGTCGGCGGGTAGTTGGCCGCCTGCGCGGGAGCGCCGGCCACCAGCAAGCCGGCACCCATCATGGTTGCGGCGGCGACGGACAGTGACGAACGAACAAAGCCCATGGTGGCTCCCCCGTGGTTGCGGACGATTCAGACGTGACTCTAGCAGTGCCGAAGAGAACAAGTCACGCTGTTTGTTATCCAACCTACCAATCCGACGCATCCCTCGCGTAAAGTCGCCCGTAGACCTGCGAGTTCCACGGGGGACGTGGGGAGAACGGGGGAATTCATGACCAGTAGCGTCAGGGCCGCGGGCCAGGCATGTGCCGACTTCGCCGCATGGACCGTGGCGGTCCCGATTGCCCTCTGGCTGCGTTTCGACTTCTCCGTGCCCCTTGGCGACTGGTGGACCGCGCTGTTCTGGGGCATCGCCGCGGGTGCACTGCACGTCGTAGCGGGGTATGTCCGCAAGCTCTACCGTGGCCGCTACCGCTTCGGCTCCTTCGACGAGGTCACCGGAGTGGTCATCTCGGCCAGCGTCGTGACCCTCATCGGCGAGATCGGCGTCCTTCTGGCCCACCCGACGGATCTCCCCCGTACCGTCCCGCTGCTGGCCGGGGGCCTCGCACTGGGGATGATGCTCGCCGGCCGGTTCTCACTGCGCTTCCTGCGCGAGCGCGTGCGCACGCCCCGCGACGGTGACCGCACCCTGGTCTACGGCGCCGGCGACGGCGGTTCGCAACTGGTGCGGGCGATGGTGGCCAACCGCAACAGCGGCTACTGCCTCGTCGGCCTGCTCGACGACGACCCCCGCAAGCGCCACCTGCGGATCTCCGGGGTCCCGGTCCGCGGCACGATCTGCGGCCTCGAGAAGCTCGTGGATTCCCTCGACGTCCAGGTGCTGGTCGTGGCCATCGCCAACATCAACGCAGCCCAACTCCGCGACCTGGACAAGCGCTGTCGCGCCCTGGGCGTGCAGCTGCGGGTCATCCCGAGCGCGGTGGAGATCGTCAAAGGCACCGTGCGCCTGTCGGACGTCTCCGACGTCACCGAGGAGGACCTGCTGGGCCGTCGCCCGGTCCACACCGACGAGCCCCGGATCGCGCAGATGCTCGCCGGCAAGCGCGTGCTCATCACCGGCGCCGGCGGCTCCATCGGCTCCGAACTCGCCCGTCAGATCAACAGTTACGACCCCGCCTTCCTCGGCCTGCTCGACCGCGACGAGTCCGCGCTGCACGCCCTGCACCTGAGCATGTTCGGCAGGGCCATGCTCGACACCGATGACCTGATCCTCGCCGACATCCGTGACTCCGCCCGGCTGCGCGAGATCATGCAGCAGGTCCGCCCCGACATTGTCTTCCACGCCGCGGCCTTGAAGCACCTGCCGATGCTGGAGGCGGCCCCGAGCGAGGCGTTCAAGACCAACGTGCTCGGCACCCGCAACGTGCTGCAGGCGGCGTACGAGGCCGGCACACCGGTCTTCGTCAACATCTCCACCGACAAGGCCGCCGACCCGGTCAGCGTGCTGGGCCACTCCAAGCGCACGACTGAGCGGCTGACCGCTGGCATCCAGCCCCCCAACGAGGGCCGCTACCTGTCCGTACGCTTCGGCAACGTCCTGGGATCGCGGGGCTCGATGCTCACCGCGTTCCGCGCCCAGATCGCCAACGGCGGACCGGTGACGGTCACCCACCGCGAGGTGACCCGCTACTTCATGACGGTCAAGGAGGCAGTGCACCTGGTGCTGCAAGCCGCGAC
>ERZ724513.1518-NODE-1518-length-11745-cov-8.985287_pt1 | contig 11745 bp, 9 predicted proteins | sample MGYA00376046_ERZ724513 | MGnify/ENA primary metagenome ERZ724513 (study PRJEB28724, sample SAMN07190883) | activated sludge metagenome | isolation source: activated sludge of sewage treatment plant in Hong Hong | place: Hong Kong | collected 2016-03-17 ... | reverse complement strand
CGGGCCGCGCGGCTGGCCGGGCGCGCCGTGCACGACGTCACCTGCTCCATCGGCGCCGAGCTGGCGGCGCTGCGCGGCACCGCCGCACTGCTGCTGGGCAGCGATCTCGATCCGGTCCGGCTGGCGATGGCCCGGCACAATCTGGGCGGTGAACTCGACGGCGTTGCGCTGTGCCGCGCCGATGCGCTGGCACCGATCAGCCGCGACACCGTCGTCGTGGCGGATCCCGCCCGGCGATCCGGTGGCCGGCGGCGGTTCGACCCGCGCGACTACACCCCGGCCCTGGACCGGTTGTCCGAGGTCTACCGGGGCCGCGACCTCGTCGTGAAGTGTGCTCCCGGAATCGATTTCGACGCTCTTCCGGAGCTGGGGTACGACGGCGAGGTCGAGCTGGTCTCATGGGGCGGCTCGGTGCGGGAGGCCTGCCTGTGGTCGCCCGGCCTGACCGAGCCGGGCATCACCCGGCGCGCGGTGGTGCTCGACCGGGCCGAGGAGATCACCGACGCCGACCCCGCCGAACCGAGGGTGGCGACGGCCGGACGCTGGATCGTCGATCCCGACGGGGCAGTGGTGCGTGCCGGACTGGTGCGCCAGTACGCGACACGGCACGGCCTGTGGCAACTCGATCCGCACATCGCTTATCTCTCCGGTGACCGCCTGCCCGCGGGCGTCCGCGGATTCGAGGTGATCGAGGAGTTGGACTACTCGGAGAACCGGCTACGCCGGGCGTTGGCGGCGAATGATTGCGGGATCTGCGAGATCCTGGTTCGCGGCGTGGACGTCGATCCCGACGGGTTGCGGCGCCGGCTCCGGCTGAAGGGGACGCAGGCGCTCTCGGTGGTGATCACCCGCCTCGGCGCCGGTGCGGCCGCCCGGGCCGTCGCGTTTGTTTGCCGGGCATCGCGTTAACGCCGCCGCGGCGAACGAGTCGAAGTTTGCCGTCCACTTTCGCGCCCCCGCCTGCGCAAGGCATGTGCATGGATTTATGCCGGCTATGCGGCGGCATCGGTAACATTGACGCGTTAGCTGACGGTAGGGGCGTGGATGACGGGTGCGGGCGGGGGGAACTGAATGGAAGCAGCGCTGCACTGGTGGCGGCGTTCCGACCACTACTACTGGCTGACGGCCCTGCTGACCGCGCGGTCGGTCCAGACCCACGCATGGCGGTTGATGGCGCTGGTGACGGTCGGGTTCGGTGTCGTCCCCCTCGCCATGATCGCCAGCCCGACCGGCCCGCACGGCCGCACCGGCATCATGCTCGCCGGGCTGGTGACGGTGGTCAGCCTGGCTCAGACCGGAATGTGGCTACGGGGTCGATGGCCCTCCAAGCGGCGGTCCATCACCTATGTCGTGCTGTGTTCGCTGTGCATCGCGGTGGCCTGTCTCATCCAGACGCAGCCCATCGCCGGGCTGCTGGGCTGCACCGCGTTCGCGGCACTGGCCGGTTATACCGCGTTCTTCCACAGCGCCCGGTTGATGACCGTCAACGCGGTGGTCGCCTGTGCGACAACCGTCACCCTGGCGATACGGCTGGCGCTCGCCGGTGACCCCGTGCTGGCGGTGTGCGCCGCCCTGGCGGTGTGGATGACCTACATTCTGGTGCCGTTCGCGGCCCTGATTCTGATGCGACTGCTCGACGTCGACGAGCCCAACAGCGACATCGACCCGTTGACGGGTCTGGTCAACCGGAGGTCCTTCTACCGGCGCACCGCCGAGCTGTTCTCGGTCCGCGGCCGTCTCGACGACCGCTACCTGACCATCGTGCTGATCGAGCTCGACAACTTCATGCTGCTGAACGAGACGAAGGGGCCCGGAGCGGGGGAACGGGCCTGCGTCGCGGTGGCACAGACGCTGTGCGAAACGACCCGGGGCGACGCGGTCGTCGCGCGCAGCGGCGCGGCGGAGTTCCTCATCTCGGACACGTTCGCCACCGCGGATGCCACACCGCTGGTCGAGCGGGTACGCGGAGCCATCGCGACCACTCCGCCGCGGCTGACGGCCAGTATCGGTGTGGTGTGCACCCCGTTGCGCGCGCTGGCCGAACTCCCACCCGAGGACACCCTCGACGCGCTCATCGCCCTGGCCCAGGTCGAGATGACCACCGCACGTCGCGCCGGCGGAAACCAGGCGCGCTACATCGAGACCGCGGCGCCCCGCCTCGACGAGCGGGGCATCCGGCCCGACGACGAGCCCTGGTGAGTCAGCCGGCCGCGGCGAATCCGTAGACCTGCCCGTCGCTGGTGCCGACCACCACGCGGCGGTCCAGACCGACGGAAACCCCGACGGGAAAGCCGGTGGCCGCCGGCAGCGGATAACTGTTGACGGTCCGGCCATCGCCGGTGCCGAAGGCCAGTAGCGACATCTGCGCCTCCCCATTGCCGTTGCCGCCGTCGACCACCGTGTAGGCGATGTCGTGGCCGGCCTGCGCCGCGGTGGTCAGCGGCCGGACGTCGTCACGCCGCCACACCACGCCGGCGTGTTCGCCGTCGTCGCGGATCGCCGTCAGTGCGGTGTCCGGGCCGGCGCCGGACAGAATGAGCCCGTCCGGTGCGACCGTCGGGGGTGTCTGCGCCAGGAAGCCAAGCGGCACAGTCCATTTGACGCTGCCGTCGGAGACGTTCAGCGCCCACAACGCCCGGTTGCGGCCGTTGACGTACACCGTGTTGCCGTCGGGCGAGAGCACGGGAGCGGCGATCACGCCGCCGGTGACCGCGTCGGTGGTCCACGCCCGGCTCAGCATCGGTGCCCCGTCGGACTGGTAGCGCAGCGCGGTCAGCGTCGAGCGCGGTTCGCCGGGTTGCCAGACCGCGACGACGATCGTCCCGGTGGCCGCGGAGTAAGCGGGTGCCGACGCGACCGGGCACTCCGGGCCGTTGTGCGCGCAGTCGGCCAGGCCGCGGGCCGAATCCGTCGGGTCGATGTTGCCGACCAGGTCGATGGGGTTTCCGGCGACCACACCCCGGTGCGCGTCGAATACGAGCACCTGGCCGAGATGGGTGACCACCAGCAGACGGTTGTCGCCGATCAGCCGCGGGGTCGTCGGCATCCCGATGACCTGCGTGCGCCACCGGATCCACTGGGTCGGCGGGTAGGACATGATCAGGCCGGGTTGACCGACGTACAGGTTGTCGAAACGGTCGAACAGCGCGCCGGCGAAGCCGCCGCCCTGGATCAGCCGGGTGCACCAGCGCTGCCGCCCGTGATTGTCGTTCTCCCACACCATCAGTGAGCAGCCGCCCCTGGTCTGCGCGTTGGCCGCCAGATAGCCGCCGGAGCCGAGTGCCACGGCGGCGCCCAGGTCGCCCTTGACCGACCGCGTCCAGTCCAGCTTCAGTTCGCCCGCCCCGGCGGTGGGGGTGTAACTGCTGTTGGCCGCGTCGGCATACGGCGCCGGCCAGCCGGCGGCCGGGGCGGCGTCGACCCATGAGTCGGTGCCGTGGCAGCCGCTCAGGACGGAGGCAACCAGAGCCGAGGACGCCAGCGCGGCGAGTCGCCGAAGCACCAGTGCCGTTCCCTCCTAGTTGTGCCGTGATCGGGGCGCCTACGAGGGTATCCCGTCGCCCTCCGAGCCTCGCGTAGGCTTTGCGGCCATGACGACCATGTGGGGCGCGCCGCTGCACAAGCGTTGGCGCGGATCACGACTGAAAGACCCACGTCAGGCCAACTTCCTGACCGTTGAGTCGCTGAAATGGGTGCTGGCCAACAAGGCGTACACGCCGTGGTACCTGGTCCGGTACTGGCGGCTGCTGAAGTTCAAGATGGCCAACCCGCACATCATCACCCGCGGCATGGTGTTCCTGGGCAAAGGTGTGGAGATTCAGGCGACTCCCGAGCTGTCGCAGATGGAGATCGGCCGCTGGGTGCACATCGGCGACAAGAACACCATCCGCTGCCACGAGGGCTCGCTGCGGATCGGCGACAAGGTGGTGCTGGGCCGCGACAACGTCATCAACACCTACCTCGACATCGAACTCGGGGATTCCGCGCTGATGGCCGACTGGTGCTACGTGTGCGACTTCGACCACAAGATGGACAGCATCGAATTGCCGATCAAGGACCAGGGCATCGTCAAGAGTCCGGTGCGCATCGGCCCGGACACCTGGATCGCCGCCAAGGTGACGATCCTGCGCGGCACCACCATCGGCCGCGGCTGTGTGCTCGGCGCCCACGCCGTCGTCAAAGGGGAGATCCCGGACTACTCGATCGCCGTCGGCGCACCGGCCAAGGTGGTGCGCAACCGCAAGCTCGACTGGGAGACCACCGCCGCCCAGCGCGCCGAACTGGCCGCGGCGCTGGCCGACATCGAACGCAAGAAGGCCGCCCGCTAGTCGCGTTGCGATCAGCCGTAGTCGGGCAGCGGGCGTTCCACGATGATCCGGCGCGGTTGTGGTTGCCGCTCAGCACGTTTGGCGGCCAGGTACACCTGCGCGGTGTGATCGGCGACCGTCATCCAGGAGAAGTCCGAGGTGAGCCGGTCGCGGGCGGTCAGCGCACGGGCCTGGGCGGCGGCGGGGTCGTCGAGCACGGCGCGCACCGCGGTCGCCAGGGCGGTCAGGTTCCGCGGCGGAAACGACATCCCGGTGACACCGTCGATGACGGCCTCGCCGAGCCCGCCGACCGTCGAGGTGACCAACGGGATGCCGGTGGCCGCGGCTTCCAGCGCCACGATGCCGAACGGCTCGTAATGCGACGGCAGCACCGCGGCGTCGCACCGCCGCAGATGTTCGAGCAACTGTGAATGATTAACCCGTCCAACGAAATTCACCGCCTTGAGCACCTTGTGCTTGCGCGCCTGTTCGACCAGGAAGTCCAGCTGGGTGCCGTCGCCGGCGACGGTCAGGGTGGTGCCGGGGTGGGTGCGCCGGATTCGGGGCAGCGCCGCGATAGCGTCGTGGACACCTTTCTCGTATTCGAGGCGGCCGAAGTAGAGCAGCTCGGCGGGTTCGGCGAGCGGCGTTGTTCCGCGAGCACGAGGCCCGGCGACATCTGAACCGGCGGGGCCCTCGTGCTTTCGGCGCATCGCGAAAGGCCAACCGGCGGTGTCGATCCCGTTGGGGATGACGGTGATCTCGGCCAGGCCGGGGCCGAACAGCGCGGTGATCTCCTCGCGCATCGACGCCGAGCAGGTGATCAGCGAATCGGACTCGTGCACCAGCCAGGACTCCAGCGCGTGCACCTGCCGGCTGACCGTGCCCGACACCCAGCCGGAATGGCGGCCCGCCTCGGTGGCGTGGATGGTGGAAACCAGTGGCACATCGAAGAATTCGGCCAGCGCGATGGCGGGATGGGCGACCAGCCAGTCGTGTGCGTGCACCGCGTCGGGTCGCCAGTCGCGCAACGACAGCCCGGCGCGCGTCATCGCGTGCCCCATCGCCAGCGTCCAGGCCATCATGTCGTCGCCGAAGGTGAACTCGTGCGGATCCTGGGCCGCGGCCACGACCCGCACCCCCTCGGCGATCTCGTCGGTGCTCGGATGGGTGCTCGGGTCGGTGCCGGTGGGCCGCCGGGACAGCACGACGACCTCGTGGCCGGCGGCGACGAGTTCGGTGGCCAGGTGGTGCACGTGCCGGCCGAGGCCGCCGATCACCACCGGCGGGTATTCCCACGACACCATCAGGATTTTCATGCGCGCGACACCCGTTCGCGGGGAAACCTCATCGGGGCAGTCTCCGGGCGTCCAGCGCACCGAACAGGCCGTCGGCGCGGTTCCAGCCCTCGGCCAGTCGGGTCGCCGCCTCGTGCCGGCCAGACGCGTACGCGTCGGCGATCTCCCGGGTGGCGTGCGCGTGCAGATGGGCCCGGTAGCGGGCGTAGTCGGCCGCGGAGTCCTTGCTGACCATGAACGGCCAGTCGCTCGATACCGTCAGCAGGGTCTCGCGCAGTATCTGATCGGCGACGAAGTCCCGGGTGGGCGGCCGGTGCGGGTGTTCGAGCGCCTTGTCCACACACGCCAGGGCGGTGTCGACCACCTCGGTGTTCAACTGCACCAGATCGGCCACCTGCTCGCCCGACCAGACCTGCCAGTCCTTGCCGGAACCCCAAGAGCTGGGCGGCAATTCGACCGGAGCACCGACGAATCCGCGCGCGACCGCGTCGGACAGCGTGCCCACCTCGATGCCCGCGGCGGGCAGCGCCCGCAGCACCCGCTCCAGCCAGACCGGGCCCTCGTACCACCAGTGTCCGAACAGTTCGGTGTCGAACGCCGCCACCACGTGCGCCGGCCGGCCGATCCGTTCGGACTCCGACACCAGCCGGCGCCGGACCATCTCGACGAAGTCGGCGACGTGGGTGTCGACGGCGGCGTCGGCGCGCTGCGGATCGTAGGGCGCCTTGTCGTCGGAGGGGACGTTGCGCCCGGTGACCCGCGCCGGTTTGAGCCCGGTGGTGTGGTCGTAGGTGTGAAAGTCGCGGTAGGCCGCGTGCCCGGGGTATCCGGATTTGGGTGACCACACCCGATAGCTGACCTGCAGGTCCCGTCCGAACGCGACGACATCGGTGGCCCCGACCGGCCGGCCGAGCGCGGTGTCGCCGTGCAGCGACGGCCCGTCGACCATGAAGTGCCCGACGCCGGCCTCGGCGTAGCCGAATTCCATGCCCGGCGCGTAGGCGCATTCGGGCGCCCAGATCCCGACGGGGGTGTGGGCGAAGCGTTGTCGCGCGTCGGCCAGTCCCTCGCGCAGCGCGAACTCGCGCAGCCGGGGATTCAGCAGCGGCTGGAACGGGTGGGCCAGCGGGCCGCCGAGCAACTCGACCGTGCCCGCCGAGATGAGTTCGCGCAACAGCGGACTGGCGCCGTGCCGCCAGAGGGTCTCGAAGTCGTCGAGCGCCTGGCCGGCCTCGGCCTGCTCACGAATTCCGAAGGCGCGCAACGACTCCGACGGCAGAGTGGTGGCCTCCTGCGCGCGCAGGCCCCAGTTCGCCACCCAGTGGTGCATGCCGTCGAGGCAGTAGGGGTCGTCGAGCTGTGCGGTCACCACCGGGGTCATGCCCAAGGTCAGCAGCCCGCGGCGGTCTTCGGCGGCCAGGGTGCGCAGCACGCGCATCAGCGGCAGGTAGGCCGCCGACCACGACTGGTAGAGCCACTCCTCGCCGACCGGCCAGCGGCCGTGATGGGCGAGCCAGGGCAGGTGGGTGTGCAGGACGAGGCTGAACATCCCCGGGGTTCTGCTCACGGGCGCACCGCGATCGCGACGAGATCCAGACTGTCATCAATGTCGCACTCCGAGTCGGCCAGCAGGTCGAAGTCCTCGGTGCGAACGGAGACCACATCGGCCAGCAGATCCTCGGGCCAGGCGGCGTCGGCAAGCGCGCGGGCGATCTGCGCGTCGATGATGGACCCGCCGTGCCTGGCGTCCAGTGCCCGCAGCGCCGCGCCGTGGAAAACACCGAAGACGCCCTCCATAGCGAAGCCGCCGTCGACCAGCAGCTCCGTCAGCTCGGCTGCGTTCAGTTCGCGGGTGTGGAACGGGTTGACCGGGGTGTCGCCGCCCGGGGTGAACGTGATGCGGTTCGGCGTCGAGATCAACAGCCGGCCACCGGGTCTCAACACCCGCCGGCATTCGGCGACGAACTGTGACTGATCCCACAGGTGTTCGATGACCTGGAAGTTCACCACGACGTCCACCGACGCGTCGGGCAGCGGCAGCGCCGCCAGGTTTCCCTGCAGCGCGTCCACCCGCGGGTACCGGGCCCGAACGTGCGCGACGGCCGATTCGTCGTAGTCCACGCCGGTCACCCGGCGAGCGACCCCGGCCAGCAGGTCGGCCCCGTAGCCCTCGCCGAAGCCGGCTTCCAGCACGTCACGTCCGGTGCAATGGCCGGCCAGCCGCTGGTAGACCACCTCGTGGCGGCGAAACCAGTAGTTCTCGATGTCCAGGCCGGGCACCGTGCGCTCGCCGGTCAGGGGCAGCCCAGAGTGCGCAGAAACCCGCTCGGAGGAACTCCCCGAATCGGGCCTGTCGTCGGTGGAACCGTCGGTGACGAATGCGCTCATTGGAAGGCAGGCTAACCCGTGGCAGGTACGGGCGGGCTGAACATGCAGGACGACCGGCTATGGTGTACGGGCGAACCCCCATAAGTTACCCACTAGTAACATTGCCGGGGGCTCCCGAAAATGGCCAAAGCACCTTGCGCCGGTTCGCGCCGCGCGAGGCCCGTCGAGGAGGACGAAACAGAGTCATGACGAACATCGTGGTCCTGATCAAACAGGTCCCAGACACCTGGTCCGAGCGCAAGCTCACCGACGGCGACTTCACGCTGGACCGTGAGGCCGCCGACGCGGTGCTGGACGAGATCAACGAGCGCGCCGTCGAGGAAGCGCTGCTGATCAAGGAACGGGAGGGCGATGCGGCCGGCACCGTCACCGTCCTGACCGCCGGTCCCGAGCGTGCCACCGAGGCGATCCGCAAGGCGCTGTCGATGGGTGCCGACAAGGCCGTGCACCTCAAGGACGACGGCATGCACGGCTCCGATGTCATCCAGACCGCGTGGGCGCTGGCCCGTGCGCTGGGCACCATCGAGGGCACCGAGCTGGTCATCGCCGGCAACGAGGCCACCGACGGTGTGGGCGGCGCGGTGCCGGCGATCATCGCCGAGTACCTGGGCCTGCCGCAGCTGACCCACGTGCGCAAGCTGACCGTCGAGGGCGGCAAGGTCACCGCCGAGCGCGAGACCGACGACGGCGTGTTCACGCTGGAGGCCTCGCTGCCGGCCGTCGTGAGCGTCAACGAGAAGATCAACGAGCCCCGGTTCCCGTCCTTCAAGGGCATCATGGCCGCCAAGAAGAAGGAAGTCACCGTCCTCGGCCTCGGCGAGATCGGTGTCGAGGCCGACGAGGTCGGTCGCGAGAACGCCGGTTCGACCGTGCTGTCGGCAACCCCGAAGCCGCCGAAGACCGCGGGCGAGAAGATCACCGACGAGGGCGACGGCGGCACCAAGATCGCCGAGTACCTGGTCGGCCAGAAACTCATCTGACATCCCCCGAAGACCTGAAAGATAAAGAGGCTGAACAACAATGGCTGAAGTACTTGTGCTCGTCGAGCATGCGGACGGTGCTCTGAAGAAGGTCACCTCCGAGTTGATCACCGCGGCCCGCGCGCTCGGTGAGCCGTCCGCCGTCGTGGTGGGCGCCCCCGGCACCGCCGCCGGCCTGGCCGACGACCTCAAGGCCGCCGGTGCGGCCAAGATCTACGTCGCCGAGTCCGCCGACGTCGACAGCGTCCTGATCACCCCCTACGTGGACGTGCTGGCCGGCCTGGCCGAGTCCGTGGCGCCGGCCGGCGTGCTGATCGCCGCCAACGCCGACGGCAAGGAGATCGCCGGCCGGTTGGCCGCCCGCATCGGGTCGGGCCTGCTGGTCGACGTCATCGAGGTCAAGGACGGCGCGGTGGGCGTCCACTCCATCTTCGGTGGCGCGTTCACCGTCGAGGCCCGCGCCAACGGCGACACCCCGGTGATCACCGTGCGCCCGGGTGCCGTCGAGGCGTCCCCGTCGGCCGGCGCCGGCGAGCAGGTCACCGTCGAGGTGCCCGCCGCCGCCGAGAACGCCACCAAGATCACCGCCCGTGAGCCCGTCGTCGCCGGTGACCGTCCGGAGCTGACGGAAGCCTCCGTCGTCGTCTCCGGTGGTCGTGGTGTGGGCAGCGCGGAGAAGTTCTCGGTGGTCGAGGAGCTCGCCGACGCGCTCGGCGGCGCCGTGGGCGCCTCGCGCGCCGCGGTCGACTCCGGCTACTACCCGGGCCAGTTCCAGGTGGGCCAGACCGGCAAGACCGTCTCCCCGCAGCTGTACATCGCCCTGGGTATCTCCGGCGCCATCCAGCACCGGGCCGGTATGCAGACCTCGAAGACCATCGTCGCCGTCAACAAGGACGAGGAAGCGCCGATCTTCGAGATCGCCGACTACGGCATCGTGGGTGACCTGTTCAACGTCACCCCGCAGCTGACGGAGGCCGTCAAGGCTCGTAAGGGCTGACCCGACTGTTTTCGGACCCCCGGTGCGTACCTCGCGCCGGGGGTCCGGTCGTCTCGGGATGGCCGCACGCCCACTGTGTGGGTTTCTGCGACGTGGACGGCCCTGATTCCGCAACAACCCACACAGTGGGCGCGGGCGCGGGGCAACTCGTCACCTGACGCTCATGAACGCGTCACGCGCCGATTGCCGTCACGCCGACTGGCTGGTCGAACCTGCAGTTCATGAGCACTGCTTCTGTACTCATAGCCGCCGACCGGCCCGTTGATCCGAGCGGCGCACCGCGCTACACACTGCTGCTGTCGACCGACCCCGACCTGATCGACGCCGCCCAGCGGCTGCGTCACGACGTGTTCACCGCCGAACCGGGATTCACCCTGCCCGCCACGCCGGACGGCCGGGACGCCGACCGGTTCGACGAGCACTGCGACCACCTCCTGGTCCGCGAGGACACCACCGGAGAACTGGTGGGCTGCTACCGGATGCTGCCGCCCCCGGGCGCGATCGCGGCCGGAAGCCTTTACAGCGCAACCGAATTCGAAGTCAGCGGCTGGGACCCGCTGCGGCCGTCGCTGGTCGAGATGGGTCGCGCGGTGGTGCGCGCCGAACACCGCAACGGCGCGGTGATCCTGCTGATGTGGGCCGGCATCCTGGCCTACCTCGACCACCGCGACTACGACTACGTGACCGGTTGCGTCTCGGTGCCCACGCATGATCCGACGGGCCGGGCGGCTGCCGGCGCAGGGGTTCGCGGGGTGCGCGACTTCGTGGCCCGCCGGCATGCGGCGCCGTCCCAGTACACCGTCTACCCGTACCGCCCGGTGCTGCTCGACGGCCGCGGCATCGACGACATCGAACCGCCCGCGCGCCCCGAGGTGCCCCCGCTGATGCGTGGCTACCTGCGACTCGGGGCGCAGGTCTGCGGGCAGCCCGCGCACGATCCGGACTTCGGGGTCGCGGATTTCCCGGCCCTGCTGGACAAGCGACGGGCCGACACCCGGTACCTCGCGCGGTTGCGGTCGGTGTCGGCGGCCACCGACATGGTCGAGGCGGCGCCGTGAGCGCGGTCAACCCGTGGCTGCCGAGAGCCTCGTGTGACGACGGCTGCCTGCGCGCCGGTGCCGCGCCGACCGGAACGCGGGCCGTGGTCACCCTGCGAGTCGCCCTGCGGGTGCTCGGCGTGCTGCCGTTACTGTCGGCGCTGCCGTTGCTGGCGGTGCCGTTGCCCGGCCGGTCGCACCTCCAGCGCGGCTACTGCCGGCTGGTGCTGCGTTGCCTCGGGGTGCGAATCACGGTGTCGGGCGGGCCCATTCGCAATCTGAGCGGTGTGCTGGTGGTCAGCGGCCACGTGTCCTGGGTCGACATCTTCGCGATCGGCGCGGTGCTGCCCGGGTCGTTCGTCGCCAAGGCCGAATTGATCAGTTGGCCGGCGTTCGGCGCGCTGGCCCGGTTGATGAAGGTGATCCCCATCGAGCGCGGCAGCCTGCGCCGGTTGCCGGCCGTCGTCGACACCGTCGCGGCCCGGCTGCGCGCCGGGCACACCGTGGTCGCCTTCCCGGAGGGCACCACCTGGTGCGGGCTGGGTTACGGCCCGTTCCGGCCCGCGATGTTTCAGGCCGCGATCGACGCCGCCCGGCCGGTGCAGCCGCTGCGGCTGACCTACCACCACCGCGACGGCAGCACCTCGACCGTGCCCGCCTACATCGGCGACGACACACTGTGGGCGTCCATCTGCCGCCTGGTGGTGGCGCGGCGGACCGTCGTGCACGTACACGTCG
>ERZ724513.1517-NODE-1517-length-11749-cov-8.220455_pt1 | contig 11749 bp, 4 predicted proteins | sample MGYA00376046_ERZ724513 | MGnify/ENA primary metagenome ERZ724513 (study PRJEB28724, sample SAMN07190883) | activated sludge metagenome | isolation source: activated sludge of sewage treatment plant in Hong Hong | place: Hong Kong | collected 2016-03-17 ... | reverse complement strand
GGCGATACCGTTTCCGCCAAGCACAAGGGCGAGATCGACATCTCCTCGTTCTGCATGGGCGGTGCCACGTCCCCGGACGCCGGGATCTTCACTGTGGAGAAGACCCCGGACAGCTCAAGCATCGCAATCCTGCAAAGCCTCGCCGACGACACCGAGATTGCGACGGCTCAGGTCACGGTGCATCCCCAGGGCAACGACAGCACCGTCATGAACAGGTATGCCTTCACCGGTGTCAAGGCGGCGGGATTCCGCTTCGGCGGGCACGACTCATCGGCCGAGGACGTGTCCTTCTCCTGGTCCTCAGTCACTATGACCCCCTATACGCAAGGCGCTGGGGGGACCTGGACGCCGGGGACGCCGGTGACCCTCGACGCACCCGCTACCAGCGATCAGACGGTCCCGGTCTGCGATGGCATGACGACGACAGCGGACCCTGTGAACGCGCCACAGTACGACGGATTCCTCAAGATCACCGGAATCACCGGCGGCTCGCAGGTGGCCAAGCACGAAGGGGAGATGGGCATCCAGTCGGTCTGCTTCGGCGCCTCTCGAGCGACCGGGAAGCCTTCGTACACTTCCGTATTCCTGTCCAAGAGGGGCGACCAGGCCACTGCTGTGCTGCAGCAACTCGTGGCCAGTGGTGCAGAGGCCACGGGTGCGCAGGTCAGCATGGTGCGGACCGGTACCTATCCCACCCGGCTCTACGAGTTGAGCTTCACGGGGCCGAAGGTGGCGGAGATGCGCACGGGCGGACGAGGGGGTCCGCGCCACGACGACCTGGCGATCTCCTACGACTCCGCGACCTTGAGCTACTACGCGCAGAACAAGGACGGGAGCGCAGCAGCGCCGGTGAGCGTGACCCTGACCAAGTGAGCGCTTCGTACGACGAGGTCGCCTACCCCAGTGTCCCGCTGGGACAGACCCAGCCGGACCGGATGGCGGTCATCGCGCATCTGCGTGGTCTGGAGCCGGCGGATCCGCAGATGGCTCGCGTGCTGGAGATCGGTTGTTCCGACGCCGGGAATCTGGCCGCCCTGGCCGCGTATGCCCCGGACGCCGCGTTCGTGGGAATCGACCTGTCTGCCGCCGCGGTGGCTCGTGCCCAGGACGCGGTAGCCGCGCTGCCCAACTTGACCGTCGTGCAGGCCGATCTGCGCGACTTCGACCAGGGCGGGTTCGACTACGTCATCGCCCACGGCGTCTACTCCTGGATTCCGCGCCCCCAGGACCTGCTGGAATGCGTGGCGCGCAACCTCGCCCCGCGTGGGATTGCGTACATCTCCTACGACGTGAAGCCCGGGGCACACCTGCGCACGATGGTCGCCGAGATGCTGCTGCGGGAGTCCAGCGGTATTGCCGATGCCAGAAACCTCCTGCGGGTAGTCGAGAAGGCGGAGGCGGCCGGCAAGTACGCCGAGATCCTGCGCGCCGTCGCGCGACGGACGTCGGCGAAACCGGACTATGTGCTGCTCCACGACGAACTCGCCGCCGAGCACCATCCAGTCTTCTTCGACGAGTTCGCTGCTCGCGCCTCTGAGGTGGGGCTGGGATATCTGGGCGAGGCGCATCTCGCGGACTTCGCGCGTCCGGTCGCGGACGCGCCGACCGGTGAGATAGAGCGTGAGCAGTGGTGGGACTACGTGTCCAACCGCACGTTCCGGCAGAGCCTTTGGACGCGCGATGCCGCAGGGCCGATCGACGCGGAAGCTCTCGGCGAGTTGTGGCTTGCGGCGCCAGCCCAGCACCTGCAGACCCGCAGTCAGCAGTCACGTCTGCGGTTGTTACGGGACGTGGAGGTGAGCGTCGACCAGGCCACGCGCGACGACCTGTTGCGATTGGGTGCTGCATGGCCGGGCTGCGTCCAGGCGTCAGACCTGAAGACCGACCCCGCGGCCTGGCTGCAGATGCTCGCTGCCCGGGCCATCGAGGTCCGGTACCGGCCGGTGCCGTGCGTGCGGCCCGGTGCTGCTCCCCGGGTTGTGGACTACATGCGGGAGCAGGCCGCCGCCGATGGGCTGGTGACCACGGCTCGGCACGAGACCCTGCGGCTCGAGGACGAGCTCAGCCGCACTGCCGTTTCGCTCATGGACGGGCAAACCACTCGCGCGCAGATCGCCGATGAGTTGCGGGTACGGGCCGACGACCGGGTGCGATCGGACCTGGATGCGTTGATCGAGTCGCTCGGCCAGTCCGGGCTGTTCGTCGCGAATCCGTGAACATCTCGGCAATCCGTGAACACAGTTTCACGGCATTCTGTGTTCACCGATTGCCGAAACGTTCACCGATTTGAAGCGCTATTACGGGCGCAGCACGTACTTCTTCACCCGCTTCCACGGCTTGTAGGCTGCAGTGCCGTGCGCGAACTGGACCACGGTCACGCGCATGGCGCGGTGCCCGACGATCTTGATCCGGATCGTGCCGTTCTTGCTGCGCTTGACCTTGCAGTATGACGTCTCGCCGGCTGCCGAGGATTTCAGCGGGGTGCAGCGGACCTTGGTGTGGATCTTCTGCCCCTGGTTGGTCTGGCTGGACGGCAGAACGCTCGGGTCCTTCGGCAGCGGATTGGCGGTCTGCTTGGCCTTCTCGACGGAGACCTGATCGGACGTGCGGTTGTTGTCCGGGTTCGGGTCCGGAATTGGCGAGGTGACCTCGGCCGGGTTCACGACGGAGGGGAAGGCGCCTGCGACGACGTCCACCCGGATCGAGAACTCCGAGGACTGACCGACGATCAAGCCGGTCGGGTGGGTGCAGGTCACAATGCGATTGGCCGCAGTGCACTCCCAGCCGTCACCAGTGGCCGCGACGAACTCGTTACCGCGGGGCAGTTGGTCGGTCACGGTGAGCGGGCCGGGGTTGTCCGACGGTCCGTTGTTCGTCACCTTCAACTGCCAGATGCCCTGCTTGCCGATCGTCCAGGGCCCGCCTTGGTGGGTCTTGACGATGGCGAGGTCGGACTTAGCGATGACGTCCACCGTGGAGATCGCCGGGTCCGGGTCGCCACCAGGCTGCGGTGAGGTGGTGGTCACCGTCGCCGTGTTCTTCAACGTGGTGCCGCCCGGCACTGCCTGGTCCACAGCGGCAGTGACCACGATGTCGGACGGGGAGTCCTTCACCGGGAAGTCCGCCCGCTTGCAGGTGACGGTGGTGCCGGTCCCGACGTCGCAACTCCAGTCCTTGCCGGTGGCGGCAGTCGCCCGCAGTCCCGGTTCGAGCACGTCGACGACCTGCACGTTCTTCGCCTTCGCGGGACCGGCGTTTGTCACCGTGATCGTGAACTGGGTCTTCTCGCCGGCCGCGACCGGGTTCGCGCCCGTGGTCTTCTTGGTGATCCCGAGCTGGACCTCAGAAACGACAACATCCTCGACGGAGTCCTCGTTGTTCGTCAGGTCGTAGTCCTCTGTGGTCGGCGTGACCTTGGCCGTGTTCACGGCCTCCGGAGTGCCGGGTGCCTCGAGCACGTCGACCGTGATCTTGATCAGATCCGCCTGAGTGTTTGGCTGCATGTCGACGTCACTCGTGCAAGTGATCTTCGTCGCCGGTCCGCTCTTAGGCGTGCAATCCCAGGCGCCGCTGTCGATCGAGGCGATGGACAGCCCGGCGGGCAGAGTGTCCTCGACCGTGATCGGCGCGACCGAAACTGAGGGGCCGTTGTTCGTCACCGTCAGTGTGTAGGTGACCTGACCGCCCACGACGTACGGCTTCGTGCGGCTCTTCTCGATGGCCACGTCAGCCAGCGGTCGGGGCGTCACGGTGTCGTCGTCGCTGTTGTTGATCGGCTTCGGGTCGTAGGTAGGGCCGGTCACCTTGGCGGTGTTCTTCAGATCGCCGGTGGCATCGAGGGCGACACTGACGTGCAGCAGCAACGGCGGCAGGGACGAGCCCTTGGCCAGCGTCTGGCCGGCCTGCCCGGTTTTGCAGGTGATGACCTGACCGTTGGGCGTGCAGGACCAGTCGCTCCCGGCGCTGTTGTACGTCACGCCGACCGGCAGCGTGTCCTCGATGGTGAACGGTCCCATGCTGGGGTCGGGCCCGTTATTCGTGACATCCATCCGCCACACGAAGTCCGTGCCCGGGACGACCTCATCCGCGCCGACGTTCCACGTCTTCGGATAGTCAGTCTCGTGGGTCTTCACGATCTGCAGGTCGGCCGAGGCGATCTCGGTGTAGGCGGTCGCGTTCTCGGACTCGTCAGTGCCCCAGGCGGCCGTGGGACCGAGATCCCAACTAGTCATCGCCGTGTTCGTGTGATGGGTGCCGAGCCCGACGCCAGGACTGGTGACCACATTCGGACCCGGTGTCGCGGTCAGCGTGATCGTAAGTGTCTTGCCGTCGGCCAGGTCGGCCAGATCGGTCCAGGTCAGGGTCTGCCCCGAGATCGTCGTCGGGTCGATCTGGGTCGTCGAGCCGCCGCTGATCGTCACCTTCGCTGAACCGGTGTTGTAGGTCCAGTTCGGCGGCAACGTGTCCACGACATCCGGCTTGTACGCGGTGGCACCGGACGCGTTGAAAACCACGATCGTCCAGGTGTACGGCGAGCCGATGTAGGCCTGGTCGTCGGAGTTGTCCTTCGTGATCGTGAGCACCGGCAGAACCGGGTTCACGATTGCGGTGTCACTGGGGCCGATGTACTCACGGCCCTGGTCGTTCTGCAGGCTGTTGTACGAGTCGATCTTGGCGCTGTTGACCTCCGCTGTGCCCGGCTGGGCGCCCGGGGTCAATCGGGCCTCGAAGGAGAATGTCGCCGATGCCCCCTGGGGCAGGATTCCAATCGAACAGGTCACCTTCCGGCCGTCAACGCTGACGGCGCAGCCCTGGGGAAGTTGCCCAACCACCTCGACGTGAGGGGGCAGCGTGTCAGTGACGTCGATGTTGTAGGCGGTGCTGACGTTCACGCCGCTGCCGTTCGTCACCGCGATGCCGTAAGTGAACGTGTCGTCCGGGTTGGCGCTGATCGTCTTGAGGTCGTTAACCGTCTTGGCGATGGTGAGGTCAGGCTCGACGATCGTGACTGTGTCACTCACCGGGTTGGTTGTGCCAGGCAATGCCTCGAAGCCGGCGATCGTGGTCGGCGGGTTCGGCAATTGCGTCGGGCTCCAGTAGGGCTTGGCGCTGTTTGTCAGCTTGCCGCCGGCCTTGTTGCCCACTACGTCGGCCACAACCGCCGTGTACTCGATGGTCACGGTCCTGTGCTGCGAGGCCGCGAGGATGTCGCCGAACGACCAGCCGATCTTCTGCCCCGAGGGGGTCAGTGGCGTCCCACCGATACCGCACGCCGTGGTGTCGGCGTTTTTGCAGGTGATCCCGACCAGTTGCACGGACGCCGGGTTCACACCGGCGGGCAACGTGTCCACAACGCCGGCACTGTAGTAGTTGAGGTTCTTCGCGATGTCGACCGTGATCTTCGAGGTGAACCGCTCGCCGATGGTCGCGGTGTCCGGATCTGTTTGCTTTTTGATGCCCGAGCCAGGGGACTTCCAGGTGGCCTTGTTCTCGGTCGTGTACAGGCGCTCCCCAGTCACGTCACCCGGCATGCTGCTGCCGGTCAGTGTGGCGGTGTTCGTGTACGTCTGGCCGGCCGGCAGCGAGGTGTTCGCCTTGATCTTGAAGGCGACTGAGTATGGGACGCCGCCGGCAGGGATCGCTGTGTGTGTGGCATCGCCACTGATAATGAGGCAGCCACTTACGTTATCGACGTTCAGCCCGCTCGGCACGGTCGATATGGAGCCCGGAACCAGTTCAAACGGCTCTGGCAGACAGTCCTTGACCTGCCAGTCGTGCAGCGGTGGCCGGCCGCTCGAGTTGCTGAACGGAATCGACACGTTGATTTCTTGATCGGCCGAGGTCATCTGCGTCGGGTCCACCAGCTTGAAGACACTGGGGTTCGGCTGCACGATCTCCATGTCGTAGCCGATCTGCCGGTTTAGCGCCGAACCGCCCACCGCCTGCGTATAACTGCGGAACTTGGCGTTGTTGGTCAGCTTGGTGCCGGTGCCCGGTGCCGGTGGCACCACGCACGGGCTGGTCGCACAGGAGATCGCGGCGGGCAGCACCTTGGCTGTCACTTTGACCGCAAACACCTGGTCGGCGTTCGTGTCGTTGCTATAGGGGTTGGGGAAGGTCAGCTTGCCCGTTGGGTTGGTCCCGATATCCGTGTTGAGCGTGAACCCCGCTGGCTTGTCGGTGAAGCCGTCGCGGCCCCAGTCGTCGATGGACACCAGGCCAATCCCGGAGGGCAGCTCGTCCCACAGCTCACCCTGGTAAACGGTCGACTTGGCCGGGATGGTCACCGAGTAGGTGTAGGTGATCGTCTCGCCGATAGTCGCCTGCGTCTTGAGGTTGTTGCCGGTCTCGTTGACGCCGGTCTTGGCCATTGTGACGTTCTTGATGTAGACGTTCGAAGGGTCCTTCAGCGGCGGAGTGTCCTGGTCCTCGACCGGGACCGATGTGTCGACGTTGTTCTTGGGAAAGTAGGTCGCGGTCTGGTTCGGGATGTCGGTGAACGCGTCGAAACTGCGGACATAGGCAGTGTTCTGGTAGTTCGTACTGACGCTGGCCTCGTTCGGGATGGTCATCGGGTAGATCAGCGAAACCGTCTGGCCGCTGGCAACTGAGTAGTCGTTGGCGGAGTCCGGAGTGGGGAATACCCACTTGAGCATGCCTGCGTCACAGGTCACCCCAACGCCGGCGGGCAGCGCGGCAACGGTCGCGGTCCCAGGCTTGATCCACTGCAGGGAGCCGAGGTCCACGTTGCTGCAGCTCAATTGTGTGGGCAGCGCGTCCCACACCTGCAGGCCGCGCACGGAGTAATCCGCACCCGGCAGATTGCGTGGGTTGTTCGCGATGTCGATCTGGAAGTACGCCGTGGACCCCTGCTGCACCGGCTTGTTGTCCTGCGGGGGATTCCAGGTGCCAGCGGGCGCGGTGGTCTGCCGCACGCCCTTCGCAATGGACAGGTCCGGGGGCGGGACCAACCCGTAGTCCGCCTGATCACGGTAGGACTGTGCGACACCGGCGGTGTTCTCCGTGCGCATCTTCATCAGGTTGCCGGTGATCTCCGGCTTGGTGCCGGTCCCGGGCTTCAGGACCTGCACGGCGAACGTCGCTTCGAAGACTCCGCCCGCAGGCACGAAGCCGCCATCGCCGAGGGTGAGGACGAACTTGGTCGGGGTCAGGTCGACACTGACGTTGACGTTGTTCGCAGTCGTGAGCGCGTAGGCGTTGTTGCCCGTCACGGGGTCATTGGTCGTGACGAATTCGGTGTCGACCGGCGGGAAGTCGGTGACCACGGCGTTCTTCGTCTGGACGGATGAGGGGAAGTCGACGCGCAGCTTGAAACAGATCACGTCGCCCTTGCGGAACTGGCTGTCCGCCTCGGCGATGTCAGCCGCGTCTTGGTAGACCGGAGCGACACTCGGATCGCATTTCATGCCCGTGGGGTAGTCGGGCGGAGCGGCGCGTTGCTTCATCTGCTTGCTGATCGTGGGCAGGGGAGTGCCCTGGGTGTACTGGGAGTCGTCACCCACCGGCACCCGGTCGCCGTCCACGTACGGTATCGGCTCGGTGGTAGCGAGCAGCTCGACATTGTCCTCGAACGAGTCCCCGGCCACCGTCGGCTTGCCCGTTGCACGGTACGTCGCCAGCATCCGGGCCGGCAAAGTGATGACGGTTTGCTTGTTGGCCAGCACCGAGACCGGATCCAGCTTCACGGTGTAGGCGTTGGTGTTCCATTGTGTGCCGGCGGCGTACCCCAGCGGTTGGGCCGCCCCGCCATTGGTGCTGACCTGCGGGCCCACGCCGGGAGCGCAGCCAGCCGGGCCGCCGGGCCAGTAGTTCTCGGTCAGTGCCAGCGGGCAGTAGCCATCCGGCAGCGTGTCGATCACGTCGATGCCGTCGGCGTTCATGTACTCGCTGGCCTCGATAGTGAACGTGAAGTCGACGGTGTCGCCTGGCGTGAACGTTTTGGAGTCCGCGTCCTTTTGCATCCGGACGTCCTCGATCGTGACCGTGTGGTCCTCGGTGACTACCACCGGATTGGTCGCTGCGGTACCCGTGAACACGCCGGAGGCGGAGACCCGGTTCGTGAGCGAGTGCTCGGGGATGCCCTCCCGAGTGGAGGTGCCGTTGTTGTTGTCCAGGTTCGAGCCCTGCGGCCCGTCGGTGTCCGGGACCTGGCCGCTCGGCCAGGACATCGTGTTCTCGAACAACGGGATGCCGGCGACGTACTTGATCTCGGTCGGGGGATCCGTGGGTGTTAGCGTGCCGACGTTCCAGGTGACGGCCGTGTAGACGCCGCTGAGATCACCGAGTCCCGGCACGTCCTGCGGGCTGTCGACGGTCTCGACGCTCACCGGCGCCGGGCATGGAGTGGGGTTCACGGCCTGTGTTCCCAGCGGCCCGGAGCCGGTGTACTCCTCGGTCACCACCTGCGAGTTGTCCTCGTCACCGCAGCCGAGAAATTCCAGGCCGGCTGGTAGGTAGTCGGTGACGGTCACGTTGTTGGTGGGCACTGCCTCGTTGTTGCGAATTGTCAGCGTATAGGTCGAGCGTTGGTCGTGGACGCCACGCAGCAACTCGCCCTCGGGGCTGTTGGAGCTCTGTTTCACGACCTCGAAAGGCGCCCGTGCGGTCGAGGCGGTGTCGTTGCTGCTGATGAAGCCCGCCTTGGGCGTACCGTCGGCGTTGAACTTCGGCACGTCGCGCTCATTCGTCGAGCCGGACACGTACGCCGTGTTGGTGTCGGTGGGCACGATCGTGGTCGGCAGCGGATCCTTCAGCTTGGCCTTGAAGTCGATCGTGAACGACGACGCCTGTTGCAGGTCGGTGATGTTCGTCCACGTGAGCACGGTCTGCCCACCCGGTGCAGTGCTGATCGCCGGCTCACCCGCCGAGGCCGGGTTCGTGGGCCCCACGTACTCGAAGCCGGCGGGCAGAACATCGGAGAAGCTGACGTTGTACAGCGGGTCGTTCCCCGCAGGATTGCTGGCCTTCAGCGTGTAGGGGACGGGTTTGCCGAGCAGCACCGAAGCGGGCGCAGTCTTGTCCAGCGTGATGCCGGCCGCCGCGTGTGCCGGCGGGACGGCTGCCGCACCCAATCCTGTGGTGAGCATGGCTGTGGCGACAACGGAAGTGAACCAGCGCACGGAATCTTCTCCAAAGTTTGATCTTGCGGTGCCCAAGAAGCCTACGGCTCATCTATCGGGGATTCCTGACGAGTGCTTGAACGGCAGTCCGCTTACCGGGAACCGCCTCAACGACGCAAGATGTCCAGCGACGGGTCACCCGGTGTGCAGCCCGGCGGCTGTGAGTTTCCGCTGATCATGAAGTCCCCGCAGGTGAAGAATTCCTGCTGGTACTTGCCTACGCCGAACGCGCCCAGCACGACCACCAGGACCGCTGCGATGACGGTGATCCGATCGCGCGGCTCGGCGTCCTCGACCAGATCGGGAGCCGCGAATCGCACCAGGATCCACATCATGGCCGGAGCCCCGAACAGCGTGACCAGCGTTGCCAGCCACGCGGGAGCGGCGTACTTGCCCGGCGCGACCTCCAGTGCCAGGAGCAACCAGCCGGTCGGAACCAGCAGCGCGATCGCCCACCAGCGCCACCGCCGCCGCAGGTCGACACTCAGGGCAACCAGGACGAAGGCTGCTGTGGACACCGCCCACAGGCTCATCACTTGCGAGAAGAAGACGGTGCCCCAGGCGCCCAGCGTGAATGCCGGCCACCACGCGACGGAGCTGAAGGCGATCACGGCCACGCCGGCCAGCCGCCGACTGGGAAGGGTGTGTTGCTCCATGACTGGCACCCTATTGCGCGCCGTTTGTGTGGCCGTGAGGCAACTAACGGGTGAACATGGCCCCAACGCGCCACAATGCGGATGTGCGGGTTCCGATCATGAGCTGGATCAGGACCTACCCCGTGCGCTACCTGGGTGCGGACATTCTCGCGGGCGTGGTCGTCGCCGCGTTGGCGATGCCGCAGTCGCTGGGTTACGCGGGAATCGCCGGCGTCCCAGTGCTGGTCGGTCTGTACTCGATCCCGCTAGCGCTGATCGGATATGCGGTCTTCGGCTCCTCGCCGCGGCTGGTAGTCGGACCGGTATCCACCGTGTCGGTGCTGTCCGGCTCGCTGATCGCTGACCTTGCGGGGGGCGACCCGGCCAAGGCCGTCGCCTACACCTCGGCGCTGGCCCTTGCGGCCGGCGTGTCGCTGATCCTGGCCGGGCTGTTCAAGCTGGGCTGGGCCGCCGAATTCATGTCCAGGCCGATCGTCACCGGCTTCGTGTTCGGCTTGGTGCTGCTCATCATCCTCGGCGAGATTCCGAGTCTGCTGGGCATGCCGCCGGTGAAGGGCGACGTGCTGAGCCGAGCCTGGTCGATTTTCACATCGCTGGGTGAGATCAACCCACTCACGGCCGCGATCGGCGTCGCCGCGCTGGCGGCGCTGTTCCTTGGTGCCCGCTTCGCGCCGAGGCTGCCGTGGGGGTTGATCGTGCTGGTCGCCGCGATCACCGCGTCTGACACGTTCGGGCTGGCCGGCAGCGGCGTGGCCACTGTGGGCTCGGTGCCGACTGGCCTGCCTGGAATATCGCTACCGGGGGTGGGTTTGGGGGACGTGCCGCAGATCATCACCGGCGGGCTGGCGTTGGCTCTGGTCGGGCTGGCCGAAGGGGTCTCTGCCGCCCGGCTGCTGGCCGCTCGCGGTGGCTACAGCGTCGACACGAATCAGGAGCTCGTGGCTACCGGTGCCGCCAACATCGGCTCCAGTGTGCTGGGCGGAATGGGGGTGGCCGGGTCGCTGTCCAAGACCGCCGCGGCCGAGCGGGCCGGCTCGAAGACGCAGGTGACGGGCATCGCCGCAGCGGTGATCGTGGTGCTGGCGCTCATCGCATTCGCCGGCGCTTTGGAGCCACTACCGCGCTGCGTGCTGTCGGCCATCGTGATCCAGGCCGTGTGGGGACTCATGGACGTCGGTGCGCTGCAGCGCTATCGCAAGGTACGGCGCAATGACTTCACCTCGGCAGTTGCCGCATTGATCGGGGTCCTGCTGCTCGGCCCGCTCTACGGCTTGCTGACTGCGGTCGCCCTGGCGGTGCTCGGGCTGGTCTACCGCTCAAGCCGGATCGACCTTGAGGTGATGGGCAAAGTCCCCGACGAGAAAGCGGCGTGGGGCAGCATCCGCGGGCACACGGAGCGCAAGACCTACGACGGGCTGCTGGTGCTGCGACTGGACGCGCCGTTGTTCTGGGCCAACGCCAGCCAGATTGCCGACGGTGTGCTCGAGCAGGCCGACGCCGAACCGGACCTGCGGGCAGTGCTGCTCGACCTGGAGGCCACCAGCCAGCTCGACACGACCAGTGTGGACGCCCTCGAGTTGATCCGCACTCGCCTGGAACAGCGCGGTGTTGCGTTGTATCTGGTGCGGGTGTTCTTCCAGGCCCGCCAGGTGCTCAAGCGCTCCGGTTTTCTCGAGCAGCTCGGTGACGGGCGCATGTGGCACAGCATCTCGGCCGGGTCGCGGGCGGCGCGCAAGGAGTTTGCCATCGAGGGCAAATCCCACCCCCAGGCCGAGGACGAGGTGGAGTCCGAGCAGATCGCGGCGGACGACGAGGCCACCCCGGGCTACTGCGACCCGGAGCCGGAACCGCGGCGTTGGTGGCAGCACTGAATCGTCGGCATCCGTTAGACCTTCGAACATCCGTTAGGCCGAATTGCCCGATTTGTCGCTAACGGATGGTCGAAGGTCTAAC
>ERZ724513.1510-NODE-1510-length-11763-cov-6.641613_pt1 | contig 11763 bp, 11 predicted proteins | sample MGYA00376046_ERZ724513 | MGnify/ENA primary metagenome ERZ724513 (study PRJEB28724, sample SAMN07190883) | activated sludge metagenome | isolation source: activated sludge of sewage treatment plant in Hong Hong | place: Hong Kong | collected 2016-03-17 ... | reverse complement strand
CCTTCTACCGCGACTGGAAGTCGCAGACGCCGTGGTTCCGCGAGATTCCCCGCGAATTCGTCCACTACCTCAACGAAGGCGTCATCCGCCAGCCGCTGCCGGCCTGGTTCGCCGAACTGGCGCAATACGAATGGGCCGAGTTGGCGGTCGACACCATGGATTGCCCGAACCCGCGGCACGACCCCGCGGGCGATTTGATGCAGCAGCCCATCGTGCTCAATCCGGCCCGCCTCGTCCTTGTCTGCGCCTGGCCGGTGCATCGCATCGGCCCGGACTGCCGGCCGCGCAGGCCGCAAGCGGCGCAACTCGTCGTCTATCGCGATGGCGACGATCGCGTCCGCTTCGTCGAGATCAATCCCGTCACCCGGCGACTGCTCGAACTGATGGCTGCCGCCCCGACGACCGGAAGCGAGGCGTGCCGGCAAATCGGCAGCGAACTGCGCCACCCCGACCCGCAGCAACTCGTCTCGTTCGGGCGCGGCATCCTTGAAGATTTCCGCGCCCAGGGCCTGATTCTCGGAACACGGGAATGAGAGCGCGCTGAACCGCATCCGGAATCCCGCCCTGGCCACTCCGCCGCTTGTGGCATCGGTCCGGCGGCGATCGCTTGCCCAGACCCGAGGGAGAAAAATCAGGCGAACAGCCAGGGCTGCGCCAACCGGTGCCTGGCTTCGAAGGCCTTGATCGCATCGGCATGTTGCAGCGTCAGGCCAATCTCATCCAGGCCATTCATCAGGCAATGCTTGCGGTGGGGCGTGATTTCGAAGCCGAAAGATTCACCTGAGGGTGTTATTACCGTCTGAGATTGAAGATCAATCTCCAGCTTGTAGCCCTCCTGTGCAGAGCATTCCGCAAAGAGTTTATCCACACTGGCGGCTGTCAGCACGATAGGGAGAACGCCGTTCTTGTAACAGTTGGAAAAAAAGATGTCGGCGAACGAGGGGGCAATGATGGCGCGGAAGCCGTAATCCTCGATCGCCCAGGGTGCATGCTCGCGACTGGAACCGCAACCAAAATTGTCACGCGCAAGCAGAATCTCCGCACCTCGATAGCGCGACTGATTGAGCACGAAGTCATTGCGCAGCGGCCGGTTCGTACAATCCATGCCCGGTTCGCCCTGATCGGCATAGCGCCACTCATCGAACAGGTAGGGGCCGAAGCCGGAACGCTTGATCGACTTGAGAAACTGCTTCGGAATGATCGCGTCGGTATCGACGTTGGCGCGGTCGAGGGGGCAGACCAGACCGTTGAGTTGGGTAAAGGCTTTCATGGAAATCCTCGCTCAGAACTGGCGGATATCGACAAAGTGGCCGGCGATGGCGGCAGCGGCGGCCATTTCCGGACTGACCAGATGGGTGCGGCCACCGTTGCCCTGCCGTCCTTCAAAATTGCGGTTGGAGGTGGAGGCACAACGCTCGCCGGGGGCCAGACGGTCGGCGTTCATCGCCAGGCACATCGAGCAGCCCGGCTCACGCCACTCGAAACCAGCGGCGATGAAGATCTTGTCCAGTCCTTCGGCCTCGGCCTGCCGTTTGACCTGACCGGAGCCCGGCACGATCAGCACCTGCTGCACGCTGGCGGCCTTCTGCTTTCCCTTGGCGACCGCGGCAGCGGCGCGCAAATCCTCGATGCGCGAGTTGGTGCAGCTCCCGATGAACACTTTGTCGAGCCTGATTTCACTGATCGGCGTGTCCGCGGCCAATCCCATGTACTGTAGCGCCCGTTCGATGCCGGCACGCTTCTGCGGGTCGGACTCATTGGCAGGGTCCGGCACGCGCGCACCAATCGGCAACACTTGCTCGGGCGAGGTTCCCCAGGTCACTTGCGGCTCGATCGCGGCGGCATCGAACTCGATCACGGTATCGAATTGCGCATCGGCATCCGACGCCAGTGTGCGCCAATAGGCAATGGCCTTGTCCCAGTCGGTGCCCTTGGGTGCGAACGGGCGGCCCTCGAGATAGTCGAAGGTTTTTTCGTCGGGCGCCACCAGTCCGGCACGCGCGCCGCCCTCGATGGCCATGTTGCAGAGGGTCATGCGACCTTCCATCGATAACGCACGAATCGCTGCGCCACCGAACTCGATGGCGTAACCCGTGCCACCCGCGGTGCCGATCCTGCCGATGATGGCCAGCGCGATGTCTTTGGCCGTCACGCCGGCGCCGACTTGCCCTTCCACCCTGATGAGCATGCGCTTCGAGCGCTTCGCCACCAGCGTCTGGGTAGCCAGCACGTGCTCGACTTCGGAAGTGCCGATGCCGTGCGCCAGCGCGCCGAAGGCGCCGTGTGTCGAGGTATGGCTATCGCCGCAAACAACGGTCATGCCCGGCAGCGTGGTACCGTTTTCCGGGCCGATGACATGGATGATGCCCTGGTTGGCATGCTTGAAAGGGAAATACACCAGCGCGCCGAAGTCCTTGATGTTGGCATCCAGCGTTTCAACTTGCAGGCGCGAGATCGGATCCTTGATGCCTTCGTCCCAGTGATCGGTCGGCGTGTTGTGATCCGGGTTGGCAACGATGGAAGTGCTCCGCCACGGCCGGCGACCGGCCAGGCGCATGCCCTCAAAAGCCTGCGGACTCGTCACCTCATGCATCAGGTGGCGGTCGATGTAGATCAGGCAGGTGCCGTCGTCCTCTTGGCGGACGACGTGGGAGTCCCAGAGTTTGTCGTATAAGGTCTTGCCAGCCATGGTTCTTCCTTGCGAGTGGTGGTGTTGCGGGTGTTCTAGCGACGATCCTGATCGCGCAGCAGCTTGACGTCCATGGCATCGACCAGCGCCTGCCAGGAAGCATTGATGATATCGGTCGACACGCCAATGGTCGTCCAGTTAGTGCAGCCGTCGGTCGACTCGATCAGCACGCGCACCTTGGCTGCCGATGCTTTATCAGAATCCAGTACGCGCACCTTGTAGTCGGTAAGGCGGATTTCGCCGATAGCCGGGTAAAGCCGCTCCAGCGCCTTGCGTACGGCCTTGTCGAGAGCGTTGACCGGACCATCGCCCTCGGCCACGGTAAGGACTTCCTGATCGCCGACGCGGACCTTGATGATCACCGAGGAATTGACATCATTGACTGCCGGCTCGTTGGCGATGACCTTGAATTCGACCAGTTCGAAGAAAGGCGTGTAGCGACCGAGCATCTTGCGCACCACCAGATCGAAGGAGCTTTCCGCCGCCTCGAACTGGTAGCCCTCGTGTTCAAGCTCCTTGAGCCTGTCGATGATCCGGCGCGTCTCGGGTGAATCCTTGGTCAGGTTCGGGTCGATGGCGTTGATGCGCGCCAGCAGTGTGCTGCGCCCGGCGACTTCGGACATCAGGACGCTCCGGCTGTTGCCGACCAGCTCGGGGTCGATGTGCTCGTAGGAAACCGGGTTCTTGACGACCGCGTCGATGTGCATGCCGCCCTTGTGGGCGAAGGCGTGACCCCCGACATAGGGTGCTTTCTCGTTGGGCGGCATGTTGGCGATTTCGCTCACCGAGCGCGCCACCGACGTCAGATTGCGCAGCGCGGCTTCGGGAATGCAGTCCAGCCCCAGTTTCAACTGCAGGTTGGGAATGATCGAGCACAGGTTGGCATTACCACAGCGCTCGCCCAGACCGTTGATCGTACCCTGCACCTGCGTCGCCCCGGCCTGCACCGCACGGACGGAGTTGGCCACCGCCATCTCGCTGTCGTTATGGCAGTGGATGCCAACGGCCACATGCGGAAACCTTGTGCGGACGACGCGGGTGATCGCGAAGATCTCCTCGGGAAAGCTGCCGCCATTGGTGTCGCAGAGCGCGAGGCTGTCCGCCCCCGCCTCGGCCGCCGCCGCGAGCGTCTCCAGTGCATACCCGGCATCGGCCTTGTAGCCGTCGAAGAAGTGCTCGGCATCGAACACCACTTCCTTGCCATGCTGCTTGAGGTAACGCACGGTGTCGGAAATCATGAGCAGATTCTCGGCGAGCGTGGTACGCAGGATTTCCAGCACCTGGTAATCCCAGCTCTTGCCGAAGATGGCGATCGCCGGCGTTCCGGCCTTCAGCAGCGATTGCAGGCCGCCATCTTCCGCGACGCGAATACCCACCTTGCGTGTGGCCCCGAAGGCGATGATGCGGGCGTGAGCAAGCTTCAGGTTCGCGGCGCGGGCGAAGAACTCCAGATCTTTGGGATTGGAACCCGGATTGCCGGCCTCGATATAACTCACGCCGAGGGCATCCAGCCGCTCGACGATCTTGAGCTTGTCCTCGACGGAGTAGGAAATACCCTGCGCCTGGGCGCCGTCGCGCAGCGTGGAGTCGTAAATGGAAATCCGGGCCATGGAGATTCGCGTAGTTGATTGCCGAAACGGTGTCACGGTGAGGCGCAGATTGTACTAGCGTTGCGCTTCATTTTCCGTAACTGTTCAGGCAGGCCGGAATGGCATCGCTGTTCCAGGCATGAGGAAGGGCGGATGGCGCCGATTGGAGAAGGCATGGAAGAACCGAATCGCCCCGACTCTCATCGACGCAGAGCGCGCTGAACCGCATCCGGAATCCCGCCCCGGCCGAATCTCGTTGGTGACGAGGCGAAAGTCGGCCACGAACTCCCCCCTCATCTCCGCTCCAGACCGGACGCCCGAAGGGCTGGTCCAATCTGAAACCTGGGGGACAACCTACTTCAACACATCGGCCAATACTGCCATACGAGGCACGCGAGAACCCAGTCAGCAATACATCGATATGCAGCCCTTCATAGCAATTTTCATGGGCAATGAAGGGCTACTTCTTCAGCATTGCCGTATGGGCAAGGTACAAGACTGCCTCAACAAGCTGTCATTTATCTACCGCCCGGCCGCCTTCTTCCGTCGGCTCACCCGGCAGCAAATTCGCTATCCGCAACCACAGCTCATCATTCAACATGCGCCAATCCATGTCCGACATGCAAATTCCAAGATGTAGCCACTGTGAACGGCACTAACAAGTCGCCGAAATGCTCACCATGGCGGGATCAAAGCAACGTCCGACCTGGCGCCGCTTCCTCGGGCAGCGATTTTCCACTGAGTCGGCTAACGATAAGCGGTATTGCCAATCCAGAGCATCCTTAGCGACAGACACGCCTGCCGTCAATGATCCGGCACGGGGCGGCTACTACTTCCTTTTCAGGGGTTACCACAACTTCTTTCTTCGGTGCGACCACAACCTCTTTGGGCGCGGTCGCTACAGGCTTGCTGACTTCCACTGCGCCCCTCGGCCCCACACATCCGGCGCGCCGGACGCCTTCAGCACATTCAACGGCGATGGCACTGCTGGTGGCCACAGATAGCAAGATAGCAATGGCAAGAGATTTCATTTTGGACTCCAGTTCGTTAGGTTTGAAGGCAAATACACAGCGCTCAAATGCGCTTTCTCAGTCCTGTCATCCTGCCTAGGCTTCTGGAAGGCTCAATGATTTGGAGCCCGACCTTGCGGACCCCAAAGGTTCATCGACTGGCGATCAATTCGCCACCACGACCGCCGGCGGTTGCCAAGTGCCTTCGCCCGCCGGCAGGATGGACGGCGGCGTGTCCTTGGGCCAGTAGAGGCGCATGACGACGTAGATTTCGCCATCGGGCGCCGGCAGCCAGTTGGCTTCCTTGTCCTTGCCAGGCGAATCCTTCTGGATGTAGAGCGTCAGCGAACCGTCCTTGTTCTTCTTCATGCCGGAAAGCATCGGCGAATTGATCAGGTAGCGGTTGATCGGGTTCTTGACCAGTAGCTGGTTCTTGGCATCGTACATGGTGACCGACCAGAAGGCGTTGACCGGCGGGAACTGGTCCTTGGCGAAGGTCAGGGTGTAGTTGTGCTTGGAACCATCGAGCACCGTGCCGTCGGCGAGGGTCTTGGCCATCGGATACATCGCCTCCTCCGCGTTGTTGCCGTAGATGCCCGCCCGTGCTGCGGCCGCCCGCAGCAGCCAATCGCCGTTGTAGAAGGCGCGGTCGCCGAACGCCGAGCTGACGTTCCAGCCATTGATATGCTTGCCGAGGCTGGCGACCTTCTCGGTGACCTTCTTGTCGCCTTCCTTCATGCCGAGCAGGATGGCGGCCTTGTGTTCGAGCGAGAGATCCTTGAAGGCGAATTTCTTGCCGGGGCCGATACCGATGCTGGCGAGTTTGGCGCGGATTGCTTCTTCCTCCGGGCCGGCCGGGGCGAACTGCAGTGCGAGGTCGAGGTAGTCGAAGAACTCGGTCTTGACCAGTTCCTTATCGAACTTCGGCCAGTCGACCGCAGCGGGGGCAGCCGGGGCTGGCTGATTCAGGAAGGCCGACAGCGGCTGCACCTTGTAGCCGGCCTGGACGGCTTCGACGTTGGGCATGTCCTTGGCGTCGATCAGCTGCGTGCGGAACACGGCGAGCGAGAAGTCGGTGGTCGAATTGAATACCTTCTTGATGCCCGGCGGGGTTTCGCCCTTCCAGCGCGGACCGGCGATCAGGTAGTCGCCGGCTTCGCTGCCGGTGGCCCGGCTGCCGATGTAGCCGTAGTTGAAGGTGTTGCCGTCGTTGAGCATTATCGAGTAGTAGCGCTTGGGATCGACCGCCGGCACCGAAATGACGACCGGTTCGGCGCGCAGATCGAGCCAGGCCATGGAATAGGGGGTGTCGCTGTTGGGCGTCGGGATCGCCGTGTCCTCGTAGGTAAAGACGCGATGCTGGTTGTTGATGGCATTGAATGGTGCCTTGTACTGCCCCGAGCTCTTGTCGATGACGAATTCGTACATCACCCCGTAGTTCATGACGAGCGGCAGGCCGTAAACGAAGCCTTCCTCGGCGATGGCCTTCACTTCCGCAATACTCGGGGCCGTCACGCCAGCCGCCGCTTCCTTCTTTGCCGCCTGAGAGACGGGGTCGTTCTGGTTGCCGCAGGCTACCAGCAGTGTTGCGGCAAACAACGCCGTGATCGCCGCCCTTGATTGAATTCGCATGCCAAGTCTCCGCAATGATGAAATGGAAAGAAGATCAAAGATCAGTCGTTGCTTGGGAGTGATTACCGCTACCGACAATCGTCCTAAGCCCCAGTCTAACCGGGGCCTGCTCAGGCGATGCGAAGATTCCTCCACACAGACAGCGAATAATTTACAAGCAGATAGATACCCATGCTTGATCATTTACGCCAAAATATTGTCACTTTAGGACACTGGGGCTTTCGTTTAATTCCCCTCGCAACCTTATGCCAGAACCCCATTGCGATGCTGCGAATAGAGTTGGCCGTTTGCTGGTCGAACCTGGAATGGTTCGTGTTGGCCCGATCCTCGCGGTGCCAACCGTGCTTCGATCACTTGCCGTCGAACCGGACGCGTTGTTGGCCGAGTTTGGCCTGTCCGAGTCATTCTTCGATGATCCGGAAAACACGTTGTCGACGGCGATGGCAGGCCGGCTCATCGGTCGCTGCGTGGAGCGCACCGGCTGCGAGCACTTTGGCCTGTTGCTCGGCCAGCATGCCAGCGCTTCATCGCTTGGCGCTTTGGGTTATCTGGCGCAAAGCTCGTTGACTGTCGGGGAGGCGCTGGCCGTTTTGGCGCGTAACTTTGAGGTGCAGGACCAAGGAGGGACGGTTTTGGTCGAAATTGAAGGTGAGCAGGTAATTCTGGGCTACACCCTCCTCAGTGCGGAAATTGAGTCGCTGGACCAGATCATGGCTTGCGCCATCGCAATTGCCACTAACCTCCTGCGTAGTTTCTTTGGTCCGCCATGGCGCCCTGATCAGGTGCTATTCGCATTCGCCCGACCGAGACGGGTTGCTCCCTACCAACGATTCTTTGGGGTTGTGCCGAATTTTGACATGGAACGAACGGGCGTCGTTTTCAAATCCCGCCAGCTGCGTGCACCAACGCATTCCGCCGATTTGTTGCTGCATAAGCTGATGGCGGAACGTGTCCGCGAACTCAAGCAAGGATCGGTGAATGATATTGCTGGCCAAGTGCGACGGGTGTTAAGGACCATGGTGATGTCGTCGAACTGCTCGCTTAACGAGGTGGCAGTTCAAATCGGTTTGCATCGTCGTACCCTCAGCCGAAAACTGGCAATTGCAGGGACCTCGTTTCGCGAGATGCGAAATGACGCATCCCAGGAAGTCGCTTGTCAGTTGCTCGAAAACACGCGTATGCCGGTGACCGACATTGCTGCGACACTCGGATATGCCGAGCCAGCAGGTTTTACCCGGGCGTTTCAGCGGTGGAGTGGATTGACTCCTAGTCAGTGGCGTACGCGCCGCTGGCGCAGATAGTTCGCAAAATACAATTTCAAGTTCATCGACCGTGGGAGAGGCCGTTGGCCGCCATGAGCAACCGAGTGACAGGTAGCTAACGTATTGCGGTCCAATTCGGGCCAGACATCCAATGTCGGCGGTGGCCGAGCAGTTCTCGGTCAACGTCTTCGTTGTACGGCTGCTCCGGCTCAGAAACCTGCCGCAGAACCACTGAGATGATCAATGTCTATAGTGGGTCGCGCGCCGCAATTCGACGAACGCCGCCCAGCCCGCCGCAAATTCCCGCCTGCCCCGGACAGGGACCAGCCGGGCGCTGTAAGGAATCGTCGCCGGCGGCGACCAATGGATACGGACAATTCATCCGCCATCCATCAGGAGCCGCCTCCATGAAGTTCATCCATTCCCTCGTCGCGCTTGGCCTTGCCGCCGCGCTCAATCTGGCGCACGCCCTCGACATCCAGCCCTATTCGCCGGAACTGCTGGCCAGCGAGCAGAAGGCCGACAAGGCGGTCGCGCTGCATTTCCACGCCGACTGGTGCCCGACCTGTCGCGCGCAGGAGAAGGTCTTCAACGGCTGGAAGGGCGACAGCGCCGTGCCGGGCACGCTGCTGATCGTCAACTACGACAATGAACGCGAGTTGCGCAGGAAATTGGGGGTCCGCACCCAGTCGACCGTGATCGTCTACAAGGGCGCGACCGAAAAGGCACGGGTCGCCGGCGATACCGATCCGCAGGCGCTGCGCGCCGCGCTGCTGGCCGCCCGCTAGGCGCCCCCCATGGACGCCATTCCGCTGACCCACCTCGGCCTCAGCCTGCTCGCCGGCAGCCTGACCACGCTCTCGCCGTGCGTGTTTCCGATCCTGCCGCTGGTCATCGGCGGCGCCGTGCAGGCCAACCGGCTGGCGCCGCTGGCCATGGGCATCGGCATGGCGACGTCGTTCGCGCTGATCGGCATCGCCCTCGGCGCTCTCGGCCCGGCGCTGGGTATCGACTCCGACAGCGTGCGCATCTTCGGCGCCTGGCTGCTGATCGCCTTCGGCCTGGTGATGCTGGTCCCGCAACTGAACCGGCGCTTCACCGAATGGATGCTGCCGATCGCTTCCGGCGCCAACGCGGCGTCGGCCAGGCTCGACGGCGGCTCGCTCGGCGGCGCGCTGCTGCTCGGCGGCGTTCTCGGTTTCGTCTGGAGCCCCTGCTCGGGGCCGCTGCTGGCCTCGGCGCTGACGTTGGTCGCCAGCGAGGGCGGCGCCGTGCGCGGCGGCATCCTTCTCGGCCTGTTCGGGATCGGCGCCGCCGTTCCGCTGGTCGCCGTCGCCCATGCTTCGCGGAGCGGCTTCAATGCCGCGCGCGGCTGGGTCCTGCAACGCATCGACGGGATCAAGAAAGCCTTCGGCGTCTTCATCCTGCTCACCGGCATCGCCATCCTCGGCGGCGCCGACAAGTGGCTGGAAGCGCGCGTCGTCGCCATTCTGCCCGATGCCTGGGTCAGGGCGACCACGCTGTTCTGACGCAACGAAGGGGCGTCACCGGAACCAGATACGCTCCGCTGTTGTCCATAACTGTTACAAAGACCCTCGAAAAGCCATACAGACAGCTTTCACCGGGCAATTTACCATTCAGTCACCCCAAGAAACGGAGAAAACATCATGCCCCCCATCAGAACCACTGACAGACGGTTTCCCGGTCTCGACGAAATCATTCAGTTGATCGCCGACCTTCGCGCATACGGCGCCCAGCGCCGCCAGGAAAGGATCGAGCGCGCCTTGAGCGCGGCAGTCTTCTGACCTGACGATCCCTTCCCACCGCGGCGGAACCCCTGACCGGGCTATTCCGCCGTTTTCTTGTCGAGCATCCGCACCTCGCGCTGCGGGAAGGGAATCTGGATGCCGTGCGCCTTGAACGCCTGCCAGACGGCGAGGTTGATGTCGGAAATGATATTCCCCCTGCCCTCTTCCGGATCGGCGATCCAGAAGCCGAGTTCAAGGCTGATCGCGCTGTCGGCGAAGGCGCTCAGGAAGACGCGCGGCGGCGGATCAGTCAGCACGCGCGGCTGTGCCGCCGCCGCTTCGCGCATCAGGCGCATCGCCAGTTCGAGGTCGGTGTCGTAGGCAACGCCGACGGTGGTCGCCAGGCGCATGCGCGTGTCGGAGTATGACTGGTTCTGCACCACGTTGGAAATCAGCGCCTCGTTGGGAACGATGAACTCGGTACCCGCCGGGTGCTTGAGCACCGTGTAGCGCGTCGTGATCTTGGTCACCTGCCCGCTGTCGGCGCCGACCTGGACGACGTCGCCAATGTGGATCGAGCGGTCGAGCAGGATGATGAAGCCGGAGACGTAATTGCTGGCGATGCGCTGCATGCCGAGGCCGAGGCCGACGCCGAGGGCGCCGGTGAATACCGAGAAGGCCGTCATGTCGATGCCGGCCATCGACAGGCCGGTGACCAGCGCAGCGACGGTCAGCAGCGTCTTGGCGACGCGCACGCCGACGATGCGCAGATTGGTATCGACGCCTTCCACGCGCATCAGCCGCGCTTCGATGACGCCGGCGATCCACAGCGCGACCACCACCGTCAGGAAGACGGTAAGCATGCCTTGCAGGATCATCCAGAGATTGATGCGCTGCGCGCCGAGCGGGAACACGACCCCTTCCAGCGCATCGATGACATGCGGCGCCAGATCGGTGATGTAAAGCGCCAGCCAGCCCCAGACGAAGCTCGCGATGATGCGCTCCCAGGTCGTCAGCCAGGTGGCCCTGGGGAATGCCTGGCGCAGCACGAACACCACCGCGCGCACCAGCGCCATCGAGGCCAGCAGCGGGATCGCCAGGCGGAACAGGTTGATGTGGATGAAATTCTGCAACACCAGCTTGGTCACGCCGACCAGCACCAGCGCCGTTACCGGGAAGGCCAGGCGCGCACCGGCATCGTGCAGGCGCCCGCCATCGACCTTGTGATGACGCGCCAGCCACCAGCGGGAGATCAGCCAGCCGGCGCCGATGCAGGCCGCCAGCGCGACCAGTTGCCAGACGAAATTCGGATCCCGGAAATCCGCGACGAGTTCCCGAAACAGTTGCAGGGCTTCGTTGTGCTGCTGCGTCATGCTTTTCTGTCCAGAACGGCGGCGAAAAAGCCGTCGGTGTTGTGCCGGTGCGGCAGCAGGCGCAGGGTGTCGCCATCGAGCACGATGTCGTGTCTCGCCAGCACTTGCGAAGCGGGCGCCAGCGTGAAATCCGGATGCCCGGCGAGGAAGGCGTCGACGACGGCCTCGTTCTCCGCGGTCAACAGGCTGCACGTGGCATAAACCACGCGCCCGCCCGGACGCACCAGCCTGGCCGCGGCGTCGAGGATGGCCGCCTGCTTGACCGCCAGTTCGGCAATGGAATCCTCGCCCTGCCGCCATTTGAGGTCCGGGTTGCGGCGCAGCGTGCCGAGGCCGGAACACGGGGCATCGACCAGCACGCGGTCGACCTTGCCGGCGAGCCGCTTGATCCTGCTGTCGCGCTCGTGCTCGATGCGCACCGGATGCACGTTGGACAGGCCGGAGCGCGCCAGACGCGGCT
>ERZ724513.1509-NODE-1509-length-11766-cov-5.044403_pt1 | contig 11766 bp, 8 predicted proteins | sample MGYA00376046_ERZ724513 | MGnify/ENA primary metagenome ERZ724513 (study PRJEB28724, sample SAMN07190883) | activated sludge metagenome | isolation source: activated sludge of sewage treatment plant in Hong Hong | place: Hong Kong | collected 2016-03-17 ... | reverse complement strand
CGAGGTGGCGGTAGAGCTCGTTCATGAACGACTGGCAGAAGCGCATGATCTCGGCGTCGCTGCGGCCATGCGGGTCGAAGTCGGAACCGCCCTTGCCGCCGCCGATGCCCTGCGCGGTGAGTGCGTTCTTGAAGATCTGCTCGAAGCCGAGGAACTTGATGATCGAGGAGTTCACCGAAGGGTGGAACCGCAGGCCGCCCTTGTAGGGGCCGAGCACCGAGGAGAACTGCACCCGGTAGCCGCGGTTCACGTGCACCCGGCCGTTGTCGTCGACCCACGGCACCCGGAAGATGATCTGCCGCTCCGGCTCGACCAACCGCTCCAGGATCCCGTCCTCCAGGTAGTGCGGGTGCTCGCCCAGGACCGGCACGATCGACGCCAGCACCTCGTGCACGGCCTGGTGGAACTCCGGCTCGCCAGGGTTCCGGCGCAGCACCGACTCGAAGGCGGGTCGGACGGCAACCGGCAGGGTATCCGGATCGAGCGTGTGGGTGGCGACGGACAAGTTGGGGCCTCTCGCGGTGGCGGACGCTGAAGGGCCGCGTCCTGTTGAGCCGTGGGCAATTCTCGCAGTTTCCCGGGCCGGCGCTGGTATGCGCTTGGATGGTGGAACCCACCGGACGGCTGCACGAGCGCCCGATCGCGGTGTCCGAGTTGGCCGAAGCCGAGGGGCTGGCGTTCCTGAACAGCCTGCGAGGCTGGTGCCCGGCCGACCTGGCCGTCAGGGCAGAGCGAGCGTGACCGCGACCAGGTTGTGGTCGGACGGGATCACTCCTGAGAACTTGCCCAACTTGTCGAGGTAAAGCACCTGCTTCCACTGCGCGACCGTGGCCTTCTTGCCCGGGGTCTTGATCAGGATGTAGTCCAGGTGGGCGCCCAGCTTGTAGCGCTTGTTCTTGTCCGGCTGGGCCTTGAAGTTGTTCAGCGTGAAGTACTGGGCGTTGACCAGCTTTTTCGCATAGGTCAGCTTGTTCTTCTTCTTCACCTTGTACGAGTTGCCCAGCGGATCCGTGAAACCAGCGCTGCGGAACACGTCGTAGGCGGTGTTGCCGGACGGTGAGAGCTTGCTGCTGGCCAAATCGCTGCCCCAGATGATCGGCAGGTTCTCCGGGTTGAGCCGGTTGAGTTCGGCCACGATCAGTTGCGCCTGGGAGCGGCGCAGCGCGATCGTCGGCTTGGTCATCCCCGGCTCGACGTGTCCGGTGGCGAAGATGAACCGCTTGCCGGTCACCAGATCGCGGAACCGCGCCCAGGCCATGAACCGGGCACTGCCGTTGCGGTTGTCGCGATCGTCGAGCTTCAACACGCCCTGGTCGGTGCGCGGCGCATCCAGGACCAGCCGCGACTTCTTGTAGATGATCCGCACGTCACCGGACGCCTCCGGCTCCCACTCGCAGATCTGCTGCTCGACGTAACTGCCGTCCGGGTTCTGCACGTAGTTGCCGTCCGCGTCCTCGACGTAGTCGGTGTAGCAGTACTCGCCACCGTCGTAGCGACTCTCGCTGGTGATGGCGTACGGCTCGCCGAGGGCCGCGAGTAGATCGAGGTACTGCGGGCCGTTGGCGGTCACGTCCGCCGCGGTGGTCTCCTGGACGCCGAGCACGTCGACGCCCTCACCGAGGATCTGGCTGACCACCACCGGGCGGCGCTGGTCCCAGCTCTTCTCCCGGCTGTTCGTCGGACGCTGACTCGACCAGTTGGCGTTGCGGACATTGAACGTCGCCACGACCAGATTGGCCGATCCGGCCGCGGCCGGTGCGACAAGGCGTCCGGCTTCGGGAAGGGGCGCTGCGTCCGCTCGGGCCGGCGACCAGGGCACGGCCATCATCGCGCCGGCTACGCACAATGCGATCAGGCGGTTGGCTGCTGTCATTGCTTCCCCCGTTCTGCCATGACGAAGGTAGCGGCGTTGCCGGCCGGCGGGAATACGCAGAACTGTACGAATCTGGACGGGGCGACGGTTCCTTTTCGTTCAGGGGTGCGTCAGGGCAGAACCAGCGTCACCTTCACCAGGTTGTGGTCGGACGGGATCACGCCGGCAAACCTGCCGTTGCTCTTCAGGTTCAGTACCTGCTTCCACTCCAGCACCTGCATCTGCGGCTTCAACAGGATGTAGTCCAGGTGGGCGCCGAGTGCGTAGGCCGCGTACTTCTTCGGCTTCTTGGCGAAGTTGTTGAGAGTGAAGTACTCCTCGTTGATCATCGAGGCCGCGTAGGTGCCCGCGTTGGCCGTCCGGGCCTTGTAGGAGTTGCCCAGCGGATCGGTGTAGCCGGCGGCCATGAACGCGTCGTAGGCGGTATTGCCCGAGTGCGACAGCTTGCTGCTGGCCAGGTCGCTGCCCCAGATCACCGGCAGGCCTTCGGAAACCCGGTTCAGCTCGGCGATGGCCGCGTTCGCCTGGCCGGCGCGCTCGCCGATCTTCGCCTTGCTCATGCCCGGCTCCAGGTGAGCCGTGCCGAAGAAGAACTGCTTTCCGGTGGCACGTTCGGAGAACTTCGCCCAGGCCAGGAAGCGTGCGCTGCCGTTGCCGGGCTTGCGGTCGTCCAGGGCCAGCGAGCCCTGCGCAAGCAGGTCCAGCTTGTTGGTGTTGTAGATGATCCGGCTGTCTCCGGACGCGCCCTGGTAGGCCGGATCGCAACTGCTCGGGGTGGTGGAGCGGACGCAGTTGTAGCGGGCACCGTTGGTAAGCGCGTAGGGGGCGCCGAGGCGATTGACCAGATCCTCGAACTGGGCCGGGCCGCCCTTCCAAAGCACGCCGGAGGAGGCCTCCTGCACGCCGATCAGATCGATGCCCTCGCCTGCGATGGTGGACGCAATCGCGGCGGCGCGAGTGTTCCAGCGCTTCTCTCGCTTGTTCACCGGGTGCTTGGAGCAGTTGGCGCAGCGCACGTTGTACGTGGCCACCACCAGACTGGACGAGTTCGCCGCGGCTGGGGCGGGAGCGGCCTGTGCGGGGGTCTGCGTTGGTGCCCAGAACGGCACCGTGGTCAGCGCCAGCGCAGCCAGCGAAACCAGTAATCGCTTCATATGTGGGGGTACTTCCTTGGGAGGGGTGGACGCCTGATCCTTAAAAACTCTCAGGCGGGACTCAGAATAACCCCAGATTGAAGCGTTGCGAAACCCATTGCCATCGAGGCACGGCCGGGGTGTCAGCGACTCGGCGCGACCGAAAGTGGCGGATGCTCAGCGCGGAAATCGTTCACGGGCGCGTCCGAGGCGTAGCCCAGGGCGAGTCCGGTGACCAGCTTGTAGTGCTTCGGCACCGAAAACTCCGCGTCGACCGGATGCCGCCAAACCGCGAGCACGCCGAGCGGGCACGAGCTGACACCGTTCGCCTCGGCCGAAAGCATGAGCGTCTGGAGCATGAGCCCGGCGTCATGAGCCGAGAACGGGAGCATCTGGTCGTGCACGAACAGCCACAACACGGTCGGCGCCCCGAAGAATTCACAGTTCAGTCGCGCATTCGCGTCCCGCGCCGCCCGGTCGCCGCGAGCGATCCCCAAGTGCGCGTAGAGCGCCTTGCCCACCTTCACGCTGCGTTCGCGCAGTTCCGCCGGATACCCCCGCCACGCCTTGAAATCACCATCCGGATAGCCCCGGCGCAGCAGTAGGCCACGCAGGACGGCCCACGGTTTGCGGTGTTGCAGGCCAAGGGACGCATCGAAGGCGCGGACGTAGGCAGTCCGCAGCCGGTCGAGCCGCTCGCCGGAGGCGACCGCGACGATGTACGGACGGGTATTGCTCCAGCTCGGCGCGTACCGAGCATCATCAAGGATGGAGTTCAACACCTCGTCCGGGATCGGATCGGGACGAAAGTCGCGAACGCTATGGCGGGCGCGCACCAGCGCGGCGAATTCAGCGGGCAGCACGGCCGCAGTCTATTCGCGCGCGCTCGGACTGCCAGCAGATCCGGACGCGGACTACTTGGCCCTGAGGAACCTCAGACCGCCAGGTCGCGTCCCACCAGGCGGCGGTAGGCCTCCAGGTAGCGGTCCCGGGTGGCCTGCACGATCGCGTCCGGCAACGGCGGTGGCGGAGTGTCCGAAGCCTTGTCCCAGCCTGATTCCTTGGCGAGCCAGTCCCGGACGAACTGCTTGTCGAAGCTCGGCAGGCTTTGTCCCGGCTGCCAGACGGACGCGTCCCAGAAGCGCGACGAATCGGGCGTGAGCACTTCGTCGGCCAGCACCAGGGTGCCGTCGGCACGCAGGCCGAACTCGAACTTGGTGTCGGCCAGGATGACGCCGCGCTCAGCCGCCAGTTCGGCTGCCTTCGAGTAGATGCTCAGGGTAGCGGTGCGCAGGCGCTCGGCCAGCTCAGCACCGTGCAACTCGACGATCGTGGCGAAATCCACGTTCTCGTCGTGCTCGCCGAGCGAGGCCTTGATCGCCGGGGTGAAGATCGGCTCCGGCAGCTTGGCTCCATCCGCCAGCCCAGCCGGCAGCGGGATACCGCACACCGTCCCGGAGCTCTGGTACTCCGACCAGCCAGAGCCGGTCAGGTAGCCGCGGGCCACACATTCCACCGGCAGCATGTCGAGGGACTCCACGACCACCGCGCGGCCGGCCACCTCGTCGGGAACCTCGGTCGAAACGATGTGATTGGGGAAGCCGAGTTGCTCGAACCACCACAGGCTGAGCTGGGTCAGCACGACCCCCTTGTCGGGGATCGGCGTGGCCAGCACATGGTCGTACGCCGAAATCGCGTCGGTGGCAACCATCAGGATCCGGCCGTCCGACCAGCGGTAGAGGCGACGCACCTTGCCGGCATGCAGCAGCGGGAGATCAAGCACGGCCTCAGCGTATCGGCATGGCTCGGCGACCCTTCGTCAGGATCATGGATCATTCGGCCCGTTGGTCGGCCCGGTCGTCCAGATCGGCGCCCGTCGTTGTCCAAGGCAGGGCGGGGCTTCTCGCCAGGAGACGCGCGGACGGCCGGGCGGCGCCGGGCCGTTAGCCTTGAGGGGTCGCCCGTCCAGCCATCCGGAGGTTCGCCCGTCGTGACGCACCAGTTCATCCTGACCAGCTTCCCCGGCGGCAACGCCCTGTCGCAGTTCCGGGCAGCCGCGCTCCTAGAGGGTCTGCGCGGAGGCGCTGAAGGTGGACGTCTCCGAGTTCCGGGCGGACGCGCTCGTCCGGCGCCTTCGGGAAGCGAGGGTTCCGGTGACCGCAGTCGTGGCCAACTACGCCCACTGGGTGGCGAGCGGGGCCGATTTGGACGAAGCCACCGCGAAGACCGTGGGCGAACTGCTCAGCTACGGTCCCGCGGCCGAGCCGTCGCCAGAGGCCGCTCAGATCGTGGTGGTCGCGCCCCGTCTCGGCACGCTGTCGCCCTGGGCGTCGAAGGCCACCGACATCGCGCACAGCTGCGGAGTACCGATCCGCCGGGTCGAGCGGGTCACCGAATACCACCTCACCACCGAGCGTCCGCTCACCGAGGCTGACTGGCTCACCGCCGCCGATCTGCTGCACGACCGCATGACCGAATCTGTCTTCGCCTCCGTGAACGAGTCCGCCGCGCTGTTCAACGAGCGCGTAGCCGAGCCGATGGCCCACGTCGACGTGCTCGGACGCGGCCGCGCCGCCATCGAAGAAGCCAACCTCACCTTCGGACTCGCCCTCAGTGACGACGAGATCGACTATCTGGTCACCGCGTTCGGCAACCTGCACCGTAACCCCACCGACGTTGAATTGACCATGTTCGCCCAGGCCAACTCCGAGCACTGCCGGCACAAGATCTTCAACGCCGACTTCATCGTGGACGGCGTCCCGCAGCCCGACTCGCTGTTCGGCATGATCCGGCACACCGAGGCGGTCGCCGGTCACGGCACAGTCGTCGCCTACAAGGACAACGCCTCGATCATGGCCGGCGGTCCGGTCCAGCGCTGGGCCCCCGAAGGCGCGGACGCACCCAGCCGCTACGTCGCCACCACCGACGACGTGCACGTGCTGATGAAGGTGGAGACCCATAACCACCCGAGCGCGATCAGCCCCTTCCCCGGAGCCGCCACCGGCGCCGGCGGGGAAATCCGCGACGAGGGTGCCACCGGCCGCGGCTCGGCCCCGAAGGCCGGCCTGACCGGCTTCGCCGTCTCGAACCTGCACCTGCCCGGCACCGACGAGCCCTGGGAGCGCGACCCCTACGGCGCGCCCGAGCACATCGCGTCGCCGCTGGAAATCATGACCGCAGCCCCGCTGGGTGCGGCCGCGTTCAACAACGAGTTCGGCCGTCCGGGCCTCGGCGGCTTCTTCCGGGTGTTCGAGCAGACCGTCGCCGGCGTCCGCCGCGGCTTCCACAAGCCGATCATGAGCGCCGGGGGCCTGGGCTCGATCAGCGCGTCCCAGACCGAGAAGATCAGCTTCGCGCCCGGCACGCTGTTGGTGCAGATCGGCGGGCCGGGCATGCGGATCGGCATGGGCGGCGGCGCGGCCTCGTCCATGGCCGCCGGTGCGAACGCTGCCGAACTCGACTTCGACTCCGTCCAGCGCGGCAATCCGGAGATCCAGCGGCGCGCGCAGGAGGTCATCAACCACTGCTGGAAAGCCGGCGCCGACAACCCGATCCTCTCGATCCACGACGTGGGGGCGGGCGGGCTCTCCAACGCCTTCCCCGAGTTGGTGGACGGCGCGGGCCTCGGCGCGCGCTTCGACCTGAGCGCAGTGCCGGTCGAGGAATCGGGCCTGGCGCCGAAGGAGATCTGGAGCAACGAGAGCCAAGAGCGCTACGTGCTGGCGATCGCACCCGAGTCCCTGGACGGCTTCGCTGCGCTGTGCGAGCGTGAGCGCTGCCCGTTCGCGGTGGTGGGGGTTGCCCGCGACGACGGACAGTTGGTGCTGGCGCAAGGAGCGTCCGACAACGCCGACGACGACCGTCCGATCGACATGCCGATGGACGTGCTGCTCGGCAAACCGCCGCGGATGACCCGCGACGTGCGCCGCATCGTCCGCTCCGAGCCGGCCCTCGACCTGTCGGGAGTCGACCTCCGGCAGGCCGCGTACGCGGTGCTGCGGCATCCGTCCGTGGCTTCGAAGCGGTTCCTGATCACCATCGCCGACCGCACCGTGGGCGGGCTCAACCATCGCGACCAGATGGTCGGGCCGTGGCAGGTTCCGGTCGCCGATGTCGCGGTGACTCTCTCCGACTTCACCTCGCTGGCCGGCCAAGCGATGGCCACCGGCGAGCGGATGCCGCTGGCATCGGTGGACGCGCCCGCGTCCGGACGGATGGCGGTCGGCGAAGCGCTGACCAACCTCCTCGCCGCCCCGGTGGAGCTGTCCGGGGTGAAGCTGTCCTGCAACTGGATGGCCGCGTGCGGCGAGGACGGCGAGGACGCCGCGCTCTACGACACCGTGCACGCCGTTGCGATGGAGCTGTGCCCGGCGCTCGGCATCTCGGTGCCCGTGGGCAAGGACTCGCTCTCGATGCGCACCCGTTGGGCGGACGATTCCGGGCCCAAGCAAGTGACGTCGCCGGTCTCGCTGGTGGTCTCGGCGTTCGCTTCGCTGGAGTCTGTTGAAGGCACCTGGACGCCGCAGCTTCAGCCCGACTCCACCCTGGTGCTGGTCGACCTCGGCGGCGGAAAGGACCGCCTCGGCGGCTCGATGCTGGCTCAGGTCACCGGCCAGTTCGGCGACGTGGTGCCCGATCTGGACGACCCGTCCCAGCTCGTCGCCCTAGCCGCGGCGCTCACCGAATTACGTAGTCAAAGCCTGGTTACCGGCTACCACGACCGCTCGGACGGCGGACTGTGGGCGGCGGCCTGCGAGCTCGGCTTCGCCGGTTCGACCGGCCTCGAACTCGACGTCCCCAGCATCGAAGCGCTGTTCAGCGAAGAGCTTGGCGTGGTTCTCGGCGTCGCCGACGACGACGTCGATCGGGTCATGACCATCCTCGACGCCCGCGGTCTCGGCCGCGTCAGCCGCCTGGTCGGACAGACCACCGACGACCGCCAGATGCGGGTCAGCATCGCCGGCGAACCGTTGCTGGACGAACCCCTACGTGATCTCGCCCAGGCCTGGGACGAGGTCTCCTGGCGCATCTCGGCCCTGCGCGACAACCCCGAGTGCGCCGACGAGGAGCATGCCGCCTTCGGCACCGACTCCCCCGGCCTGGTGGTCGCACCGACCTTCGATCCGTCCGACGACATCACGGCGCCGTACCTCGCGACCGGCGTCCGGCCGAAGGTGGCGATCCTGCGCGAGCAGGGGGTGAACAGCCACGTGGAGACCGCGTTCGCCTTCCACCGCGCCGGCTTCGAGGTCTACGACGTGCACATGACCGACCTGCAGGCCGGACGCTTCGACCTCGCCGACGCGATCGGCCTGGTGGCGTGCGGCGGGTTCTCCTACGGCGACACGCTCGGCGCGGGTGAGGGCTGGGCCCGCTCGGTGCGGTTCAACCCGAAGCTGACCGACGACTTCAGCTCCTTCTTCGCCCGCGAGGACACCTTCGGGCTGGGCATCTGCAACGGCTGCCAGATGTTCGCGGCTCTGGCCGACATCATTCCGGGCGCGGACGCCTGGCCGCTGTTCACCCGTAACCGCTCCGAACAGTACGAGGCCCGGCTCTCCCAGGTCGAAGTGCTCGAATCGTCCTCGATCTTCTTCAGCGGTATGGCGGGTAGCCGGATTCCGATCGCGGTGGCGCACGGCGAGGGCTTCGCGAACTTCGCCGTCCGCGGCGACCTTGCACAGGTCGCCAAGGCCGCCCGCTTCGTGGACGGTGACGGCCGGCCGGCGACCACCTACCCGGCCAACCCGAACGGTTCCCCCGACGGACTGACCGCGGTCACCACCACCGACGGACGGTTCACCGCGATGATGCCGCACCCCGAGCGGGTGGCCCGCAACGCGCAATTGTCCTGGACCACCGGCGAGCTGAACGCGGCCAGCCCCTGGCTACGGATGTTCCGCAACGCGCGGGTCTGGGTGGGCTGACCGGGCCTCACCCCTAAGCTGAGCCCCATGCTGATTATTGGCCTGGTGCTGTTTGGAATGCTCGTCGGAGCCGCCGCCCAACTCATTCTGGGGTCGTCCCGGAAAGGCATCGACTGGGCGTTGGCCTTCGTCAGCGGCCTGGTTGGCTCCTTCGTCGGCGGCTTGCTGATCAGCCTGCTGAGCGGCGACGGGCTGGAGCTGCGGCCGTCCGGCCTGATCGGGTCGGTGGTCGGAGCGGTGATCGTCACCGCGATCTGGCAGTGGCGGCAGCGGCAGAGCCGCTAGGGCTGCTGTGCCCACACCACAGCACGGCAGGAGTGGCTGGTGAGCCAACCCGTCACCCGCGCCCCGCTGGTGTTGATCGTCGAGGACGAGGTGCCGCTGCGGGAGTCGGTGGCTCGACACCTGGCCGCGTCCGGTTTCACCGCAGTGGAGGCCGGATCGGTCGCCGCGGGACTGGCCGCAGCGTGGGAGCACCAGCCGGACGTGGTTCTGCTCGACGTGCTGCTGCCGGACGGCTCCGGCTACGACCTGTGCGCCAAACTGCGCCCGATCACCGCGGCGCCGATCATCTACCTGACCGCCCTCGGCCAGGACCGCAACGTCGTCCAGGGCTTGGCCACCGGGGCTGACGACTACATCCCGAAGCCGTTCAGCCTTGAGGTGCTGACCGCACGCATCCAGGCGCAGCTGCGGCGCACGTCCGCTCCGCGCAAGGGCCGAATCGACCTACCACCGCTGCACCTGGACTATCTCACCGGCGAGGTGCTGCTGGATGGCCGCGAGATCAATCTCACCAAGATGGAACTGCAGTTGCTCGGCTTCTTCGCCACCAACGTCGGCGTCGGTGCCACCCAGGCCCAACTGCTCACCTCGGTGTGGCGCTCGAAGGCGGACATCCCAACGAACACCGTCCGCCAGACCGTCTCATCCCTGCGCCGGAAGCTGGCCCTGGACGCCGGCAGCGCGTTCGAACTCGAATTCTCCGCGGACAAGCGCTACGTCTTCCGCCAGGTGCGTTTCGACCCTTCGCCCACCTGAACCGGAAAGGGACCCACCCCGTCCCGTTTCCGTTCGCCGACAGTGTGGAGGATTGTGCACCGAACTCGGTGTGCAATCCTCCACCTTGACCCGAACCCTCCCTCTTTGCTCAGGTGAGGGGCAGGGTGAGGCGGACTGTGGTGCCGTGGCCTGGGGTGGAGGCGACGTGAAGGTCGCCACCGTGGGCCACTGCGATCTCGCGGCAGATCAGTAGACCGACACCGAGGCCGGTATCCCGGGCCGAGCGGACGCCCGACTGGTGCGTCCGCACGGGTTGGCGACCGAGCTGGTCGAGGATGTCGGGCGCGATGCCCTCGCCGGAATCGGCGACGATGAGCTCGGCGAAGCCAGCGGCCTCGCCGACGCGGACGCTGATCGTCCCGTTGTGGGTGTGCCGGGATGCGTTCGAGAGCAGGTTGACCAGCACCTGGATCACCCGATCCCGGTCAGCCAGAACGGTGGGCGTCGCACCGCCTGGCGGCACCACGAGCGTGTTCCCGTGCTGGGCGAAGATCGGACGGTACGCCTGCAGCGTCTGCTGCACCAGCGCATCCAGGGCGAGCGGACGCAGGTCGACGTCCAGCCGGCGTTCGCTGATACGGCCGAGGTCGAGCAGCTGGGTCACCAGATGCGCCAGCCGATCGGTCTCCGAACCGATCACCCCGAGGTCGGCGACTACGCGCGACGTGCCCGCGTCCGCTCGCGCATTCGCGTCCGTCGTGGCCAGGGCCAGTCCGGCCTCGTCGGTGTGCGTGCGAATGACTGCCAGCGGGGTGTTCAGCTCATGCGCGACCATCGCCAAGAACTCGGCGCGAGTGGCATCGAGCCTAGCCAGCTCAGCGTTGCGCGCAGTGAGTTGGTCCTTGTTGCGCTGGTAGAGGCGGATTAACAAGCGCAGCGCGATCGCCAGGGCCAGGCCGGTGGCGAGCATCGAGTAGATGATGTCGACGAACTTCGCGAACGCCGACGGCAGCGGCACGACCAACTGGGGGTAGCTGAACGCGAGCACCAGGCTGGTCGCGAACACGACGGCCTCCAGCGGGACCATCACCAGCAGCGCGGGACCTTCGAGGATGATCGCTGAGAACGCCAGGGCGAAGGCGAACCAGATCGGCATGCCGCCCTCCCAGCCGCCGCCGGCGAAGAACAGGCCAGGGAAGAGCACGACGAACAGCGCGCCGACCGCGATCGCGTAGGTGAGGCGGTAGCGTCCGCTGACCCGTCCGAACCAAACCAGGCCGAGGATGGCGAGCCCAGCGAAGAAGTTCAGCAGCACCGTCCAGACCGGGCTACCCAGCACGACGTTGATCAACGCGGACGCCCAGCTGATCGGCACCCCGACCATCGCGGTGACCGCGATCAGTTGCTCACGGAAGTCCTCACCCGCGCGCGGCGGCAGGCTGCCGGGCAGCCGGCGGAGCCAGCGCCACGCAGGTGTCTCCGTCATGGCCAGACCCTACTTCCAAAGGTGTGGGCGCAATTCAACTCCGGCGACTCGCCCACGGCCGCGAACGATAAAAAGCCTTTGATCCGCGGCCGCCGCCCCACCTCGCATCGACAGGCTGGCGCTTACTCGGTCGCCGAGCACTACCGATGTCGTGACCATCACCACCGTTCCGGCAAAGGCGGTGATCGACGCGCTCCCGCGGGGGAGCATCGCCGGCCCGCTGCGCGGGAGGGTCGGGCGGAAGGCGGCGAACATGCCGAGGCTCAGCGCGCCGTCGGCGGCGATGTCCTGCCCGCAGCTGAGGAACGCCGCCGTCCGCCGGGCGTCGCCGCGGCGCAGCAGGTA
>ERZ724513.1507-NODE-1507-length-11768-cov-5.939725_pt1 | contig 11768 bp, 10 predicted proteins | sample MGYA00376046_ERZ724513 | MGnify/ENA primary metagenome ERZ724513 (study PRJEB28724, sample SAMN07190883) | activated sludge metagenome | isolation source: activated sludge of sewage treatment plant in Hong Hong | place: Hong Kong | collected 2016-03-17 ... | reverse complement strand
CTTCCATCTCGTCGCCGAGGTCAGCAGCGGTGAGGAACTTGTCCGGCACGTACGCGCCGTCCTTCTCCTTCACCGTGATCAGGAACGGCATGTCCGAGTACTTCTTCACGTACTCGACGAAGCGCGGCACCTGACGGTCGACGTAGAACTCCTTGAGGATCACGTGACCCATCGCCATACCCAGCGCACCGTCGGTCCCGGGGTGCGGGGTGAGCCACTCGTCGGCGAACTTCGTGTTGTCCGCGTAGTCCGGGGACACGGTGACGACCTTCTGGCCGCGGTAGCGCGCCTCGGCCATGAAGTGGGCGTCCGGGGTGCGTGTCACAGGGACGTTGGCGCCCCACATGATCAGGTAGCTGGCGTTCCACCAGTCCGCCGACTCAGGCACGTCGGTCTGGTCTCCGAACACCTGCGGAGAGGCGACCGGCAGGTCGCAGTACCAGTCGTAGAAGCTGAGCATCGCCCCACCCATGAGGCTGATGAAACGGCTGCCCGCCGCGTGCGAGGCCATGGACATCGCCGGGATCGGGGAGAACCCGAAGATCCGGTCCGGGCCGTGTTCCTTGGCGGTGTGGATGTGCGCCGCGGCGATCATCTCGTTGACCTCGGCCCACGAGCTCCTGACAAGGCCGCCCTTGCCCCGGGCGCTCTGGTACGCGCGGCGGGTGCGCTCGTTGCCGACCACAGCCGCCCAGGCGTCGACCGGGTCCGGATGATCGATCTTGGCCGCACGATAGGCCTCGAGCAGGACGGAGCGCACGTACGGGTAGCGGATGCGGGTCGGCGAGTACGTGTACCACGAGAACGCGGCACCACGCGGGCACCCGCGGGGTTCGTACTCCGGGGAGTCCGGACCGATCGACGGGTAGTCGGTCTGCTGGGTCTCCCAGGTGATGATGCCGTCCTTGACATACACCTTCCACGAGCACGAACCGGTGCAGTTCACACCATGCGTCGAGCGCACCACCTTGTCATGGCTCCAGCGGTCGCGGTAGAAGACGTCGCCCTCCCGGCCACCGTGCCGCGTCACCGTACGGAGGTCCGAGGACACCTCGCCCGGGGTGAAGAACCGTCCGGCCTTGACGAGGAACTCGTCAGTGGCGTCCGATCGCGTGGTGGTCATGCGGTCCTCCTCGACTTCTTGGACTTCTTCTTCGTTGGTTCGGCCGTGGCGGGAGTCACAGTGCCCTCTGGCGCCGATCCTGCTACCACTCGCTGAGGTTGCACATCGGCCCGGCGAAGGTGCGCAACACATACGCCGCGGCGTGGGAACACGTCGACCGACTCCAGCTCGACAGGCTGGCCGGTGCCCGCAAGGATCTGCTCCACCGCGTGGGCGTGGATGTCGCAGATCACCGGGTTGTCCTTGATGAGGGCCGCGTACGGGCAATGCCCGAGGTAGATCGCATCACCCACCGGCGACACGTCGACGTCGAAACCGAGCCTGCCCAGGGAACGCGCCGCGACCGTCACCGCCTCGTCGGGACTGGCCGCGGGCTGCTTGGCGACCCGGTCGCTCTCCCGCCACCGGCGGGCGGCCTGCTCGGCCAGGACGGGATCTTTCGAGGCACCGAGGGTCTGGGCGAGATCGGCGGCCAACTGTGTGTACGGGTCCTGCTCCACCGCAGCGCTGTACAGCCACTTCGGCCTGCCCCTACCCGTGCTGTTCTCCCGGGTGCGCTGGACCCGGCCGGCCGCACGCAGCATCTCCAGGTGGGTGCGGACCGTGTTGACGTGCAGGCTGGCGACCTTGGCGATCTCCTCGACGCTGAGCGGCCGCTCGGACTCCTGGACGATGCGCAGGATGTTGTCGCGACTGTTGTCGGCATCCGCCCCGTCGGAGCGGGACGCGAAATGACTCAGCCGGGCAAGCGTCCGCCCGATGCTCTCTGCACTTCCCGCGACCATAAATCCATTCATATCACATATCCACCGTTGATTATATTTAACACGGTGCTAACATGAGTGCCAGTGAAAATAGAGAGGGGCCGGACATGACCGCCACCGAGACCGCACCTCCAGGCGAAGGGCACAAGTGGGACCTGCGTCCCGGGGCCGTTCGGGTGCTGGTTATTTCCACCGTCGGCTTCACCTTGATGTTCGCGGTGTGGCTGATGTTCGGAGTGCTCGGCATACCCATCCGCAAGGAGTTCGGCCTCACCGACGTCCAGCTGTCGTGGATCACCGCGGTGGCGGTTCTCAACGGCGCGATCTGGCGTCTGCCCGCCGGTATCCTCGCCGACCGCGTGGGTGGCCGCCTGGTGATGACGGTGATGCTGGCGGCCACAGCCGTACCGGCGTTCCTGGTGTCGACGGCTGACAACTACGTCCAACTCCTGATCTACGCGTTCCTCGTCGGCCTGGCCGGAAACGCCTTCAGCGTCGGCATCGCCTGGACCAGCGCGTGGTGGCCCTTCCAGCACCAGGGCTTCGCGCTCGGCGTGTTCGGCGCGGGCAACGTCGGAGCCTCGGTGACGAAGTTCATCGGCCCGGCACTGATCGCCGCAGTGCCGGCCGCCGGCTTCCTGGGCTTCATCCCCGGCGGCTGGCGCTTCATCCCGTTCCTCTACATGGTCCTTCTGCTGATCATGGCCGCGGTGACGTGGTTCGGCTCACCGAGTCACGACATCGTTCCCGGCCAGGGTCGCAGTCTCGCTTCGATGCTCCAGCCGTTGAAGCAGATGCGGGTCTGGCGTTTCAGCCTCTACTACGTCGTGGTCTTCGGCGCCTACGTCGCGCTGGCCGCGTGGCTGCCCAAGTACTACGTGGACGTCTACGACCAGAGCCTGAGTCACGCGGCGCTGCTCACGGCGTTGTTCATCTTCCCGGCATCCCTGCTCCGGCCGGTCGGCGGCTGGATCTCCGACCGCATCGGCGCACGCCGGGTCATGTACGCCACGTTCGGCGTGATGCTGGTGGCCACGGGCATCCTGATGATGCCGTACGGCTACATCGTGGTCGAGCGCAACGACGGCACCACCAGCGAGATCCTGCCGTGGTCGGTGGGGGTCTGGACCTTCACGCTGCTGGTGTTCATCACCGGATGCGCGATGGGCATCGGCAAGGCTGCGGTCTACAAGCACATCCCGGAGTACTTCCCCAACGATGTCGGCGCGGTCGGTGGCCTCGTCGGCTCGATCGGCGCGCTCGGCGGCTTCTTCCTGCCCCCGATGTTCGCCTACGCCACCGCCTGGACCGGTGCGCCCCAGGCCACATTCGGCGTCCTGTTCCTGGTCACCCTCTGGGCCGCCCTGTGGATGCACTGGACGGTCGTGAAGGTCCTGCACCAGGCAAGCCCCGACCTCACCAACAAGTTCGAACACGATCACAGCCCGGAGATCCCGGCTGACGAGATGACAGGAGTCAAGTGATGAGTGCTGTACCCAGTGCCCCCGCCCGCAAAGGCGGTGACTGGCTCGACAGTTGGAACCCCGAAGACGCCGCCACGTGGGACTCCGGCAGAGCATGGAAGACCCTGTGGATCACAACCTTCAACCTGACGCTGGCCTTCATCACGTGGTTCCTCGTGTCTGCCATCGCGCCACAGTTGAACAACATCGGCTTCGATCTGACCAAAGGCCAGTTGTACTGGCTGGCGGCAATGCCGGGTCTGGCCGGAGGTTTCCTACGCCTGGTGTGGATGTTCCTCCCGCCCATCATGGGTACCCGCAAGCTTGTCTGGATGAGCAGCCTCCTGCTGATCATCCCGTTGGTCGGATGGGCCTTGGCCGTGCAGAACTCCGAGACCTCCTATGCGGTTCTGCTGTTGCTCGCCTTCCTGGCCGGTGTCGGCGGCGGCGTGTTCAGCGGCTTCATGCCCAGCACGTCGTACTTCTTCCCCAAGGCCAAGCAGGGCACGGCGCTGGGGATCCAGGCCGGGATCGGCAACTTCGGTGTCAGCATCGTGCAGTTCGTGACGCCGTGGATCATCGGCTTCGCACTCATCGGTGGATCACAGGCCTTCGTGAACGAGGAGAAGGGCATCAACAAGGAGGTCTGGTACCAGAACGCGGGCTACGTCTGGATCCCGTTCGTCATCGTCGGCGTGATCCTTGCCTACACCATGCTGCGCTCCGTGCCGGTGCAAGCCCGCGGCGTCAAGGGCCAGCTCGACATTTTCAGCAACAAGCACACCTGGCTGATGACCTGGCTGTACATCCTCACCTTCGGAACCTTCTCCGGAATGGCCGCGCAGTTCGCGCTGCTGATCAAGAACTTCTACGGCACGCCGTTCGGCGCCGAAGGCATCAACCCGGTCTCGTACGCCTTCCTCGGAGCGCTTGTCGGATCTGCCGCCCGCGTTCTGGCGGGCCCCATCGCCGACCGTCTAGGTGGAGGCAAGGTGACGCTGGTCGCGGTGCTCGGGATCGGCCTGTCCGCGTTGTACACGAGTTTCCAACTCGCCCCCACATCGGTGGACGCGTTCCCCTCGTTCCTCTGGGGAATGCTGGCGATCTTCTTCTTCGCCGGCGTGGGTAATGCGAGCACGTTCAAGCAGATGCCGATGATCTTCGAGCCCCGGCAGGCCGGCGGTGTGATCGGCTGGACTGCCGCGATCGCCGCATTCGGGCCGTTCGTCTTCGGCGTCATGTTCGCGACGGGCAATGCACAGTTGCTCTACTGGTTCGGCACAGTGAGTTGCGCCATCGGTGCCGCGATCACGTGGTGGTTCTACGCCCGGCCCGGCGCCGAGAAGCCGTCCTGATGAACCCGGGTGGGGTCGGTCTGGCGGGATCGGCCCCACCCGTCATCGCGTCCGCGTGTCAGGGCAGCGCGACCCAGGCGACGGTGTCCCCGGCACCTGCTCCGCCGGGCGGCAGGACCGCGAAGCCGTCGGCCTGCGCGAGGCCGCGCAGCATCGCCGACCCGAGGTGCTGGACGGGGGTCGCGATGACACCAGCAAGGGTGCAGGCCAGCAGACGGTGTTCGTGGTCCGGGGCCCTGGCCGCTTCGGAAAGGGTGACGTGCGGCAGGCCGTCGCGCCCTCGTCCCAGCAGTGAACCGAGCAGTGGCTCGCCCAGGGAGAGCAGCGACACGATGGCACTCTGCGGATTGCCCGGAAGGGCCAGCAGCCAGGCCTGTTCCAGGCGCGCCACGGCCATCGGGTGCCCGGGGCGCACGGCCACACTGTCCACGACGAAACTCCCGCCGATCTGCGCGACCGCCGTGTGCAGGTGGTCCACCGGCCCGGCGGCCGTGCCACCGGTCGTCATGACCACGTCAGCAACGGCAGCGGCTTCCTGCAGCGCCGCCACATGCGCGTCCAGGGTGTCTCGCACGCGGCGCACCTCGACGACCTCGGCACCCATCCGTCTCACCCAGCCCGGCAGTTGCGGACCGAGCGCATCGCGGACCTGCCCGACACCGGCCACACCGGACTCGACGAGCTCGTCCCCGAAGAGCACCAGCGCCACTCGCGGGATCCGGCGCACCGACACCTCATCCACCCCGGCTGCGGCGAGCAACCCGAGCGCCGCGGGCGAGACGACGGCGCCTGCCTGGAGCAGCACCTCACCCTCTCGGCACTCCTCCCCGGCGGGCCGGATATGGGACCCCTGCACGTACGGCGCGGACAGGACTCCGGCGTCCACGGTGCCGTCCTCACGCTTGATCACGGCGGTGGATCCCGCCGGCAGCGCAGCGCCGGTGGCGATCACGCAGCCGGTACCCGGTGTCAACGTCACCTCGGGTCTTGACCCGGCCAGCACCTCACCGGCGATGGCCCACGGCCCCTGGCCGCAGACCGCCCAGCCGTCCATCGCCGCGGTATCGAAGGCGGGCAGGTCGGTTCGGGCGACCTGCGGTGCCGCCAGCGTGCGGCCATCGGCGTCAGCCAATGTCGCGGATTCGGCGGGCAGCGGTAACGCCGAGCCCGCCAGGCGGCGGGCGGCGTACCAGTCCTCACTCACCAGGGCGGTCCCAGGACTGCGCCAGTGCGGCGATCTTCGCCGCCGCATCCCCGGGGGCGACCCCTGCCCCCACCGCCAGGCCCAACAGGTAGGTGGTCACCGGTGCAGCCGGTCGCTGCACGTTGTGCGCCGCGTCCTTCGCCACGTCCAGGATCAGGTCGACGTCGACGTCGGCCTCCAGACCGAGTTCCTTCTTCACCGCGTCCAGCCAGGTCTGCATGTCCAGCCTCTTTTCGTCGTTCTCCATTATCGTCAGGCGTCGCTGCGCCGCCGCGAGCGCATCAGGGGTGTCGATGTCCGTGAAGGGTTCCTCGGGCATGGGCACCCGATGAATCCGCAACCGGCTCAACAGGGCCCGCATCGAGTCACCCGGCGCCGGGCCCGCGCCGATCAGCGCCGATACCCGGTATGCCGCCGCCAGGCCCTGCAGATGTCCGCCGGCCTCGGGCAACCGGGCGTCCTCGGGGCCCATGGCCTCGGCGAGCCCTGCCACCACCGGCACCGCCCAGGGCATGTCGGCAGCGATCACGCCCACCACCTCGGTGCGCACCAACCGCACCCCCGCACCGATCCCGGCGACCGGACCGCCCCCCGGCGGCTCCTCCCGGGTCACCTGCACCGGACGGTGCGCCCCGGGGTCCGGACCGACGACCACCACGTCGACGTCGACCGGGATCTGGTCGAGTACGCGGTCGATCATCCGGCGGCCACCGAGTACGGCGGTGGCCTTGTCCTGCCCGAGCCGCGTGGAGCCACCCCCGGTGAGCACGATTGCTGTCCAGGACGCCACACCCGCACACTAGAGCCAGGAGGTGCACATGGGTGAAGGCTTGACGCACATCGACGAACGCGGTCAGGCACGTATGGTCGATGTCGCCGACAAGGATGTCACCGTGCGCACGGCAGCGGCCGTCGGCGAGGTCCACACCCGGGCGACCGGGTCGATCCGGCAAGGGACCATCGCCAAGGGCGACGTGCTGGCAACCGCCCGCATCGCCGGGATCATGGCCGCCAAGCGCACCTCGGAGCTGGTGCCGATGTGTCACCCGATCGCGATCCACGGCGTCGTCGTGGAGGTGGTCCCGGACGAGACCGACGACATCGTCCGAGTCCGCGCACAGGTGCGCACTGCGGATCGCACCGGGGTCGAGATGGAGGCATTGACCGCGGTCACCGTGGCATGCCTCACGATCGTGGACATGACCAAGGCCGTGGACCCCGCCGCGACGATCACCTCCATCGAGGTCGTGGAGAAGACCGGCGGACGCAGCGGGGACTGGTCGCGATGAAGGCCCGCGTCATCGTCTGTTCCGACTCCGCAGCCGCCGGGCACACCGAGGACACGACCGGGCCGGTTCTGGTGGCAGGCCTGCAGGAGCTCGGATGTGACGTGGACGGTCCGGCCGTCGTGCCCGACGACGTGGCCGCCATCGCCGATGCCATCGCGGCTGCTGAGGCGGACGTCATCGTGTGCACGGGTGGCACTGGCCTCGGTCCTCGCGACGTGACCCCGGACGCGGTCCTATCGCTGATCGAGCGTGAACTGCCTGGCTTCGGCGAGGCGTTCCGCGCCCGGGGGCGAGCACAGACGCCACTGGCCGACCTTTCCCGAGCGGTCGCAGGAACCCGGGCGGGCACACTGCTGGTCGCGATTCCGGGCAGCCACGGGGCGGTCGCCGACGGGCTCGCGGTGCTCGGCCCGTTGCTCGAACATGCCCACCACGTGATCGCCGGCGCCGACCACCGCGGGCTTGTCCGATCCACCCCGATCACCACCGCGGAACTCGAGGCGGCTGTGCGGCGCCCTGACGCGGGGGCGATCGTGGTGTTCGAGGGCCGGGTGCGCGATCACGACCACGGACGCGCCGTGGAGTCGCTGACCTACGAGGGGCACCCGGATTCCGACGCCGTTCTGCGGGCGGTCGTGGCCGAGGCCCTCGAACAGCCCGGGGTCATCGCCGCTGCCTCTTTGCACCGGGTCGGCGACCTGGCGCTGGGCGACCTGGCCTTCGCCGCGGCGGTGTCGGCCGCACATCGTGGGGAGGCCTTCGCGGCGTGTGCCTGGCTGGTCGATGCGGTCAAGGAGCGACTGCCGGTATGGAAACTCCAGCGCTTCACGGACGGAACACAGGAGTGGGTCAATTGCGCCTAGTAGACGACTTCGGACGAGTCCACGACGACCTGCGGGTGTCGTTGACCGACAGGTGCTCGCTTCGCTGCACCTACTGCATGCCCGCAGAGGGGCTGCCGTGGCTTCCCGGGGAGCACATGCTCACCAACGACGAGCTCCTGCGGCTGATCGGCATCGCTGTGGATCTCGGGGTCGCGTCGGTGCGGCTCACCGGCGGGGAACCGCTGCTGCGACCGGACGTGGTCGATGTGGTGGCACGGGTCGCCGCACTCGGCGTGGCAGTGAGCATGACGACGAACGGACTGCGCCTACCGGGCCTCGCCGCGCCTTTGCGTGATGCCGGCCTGCAGCGCGTGAACATCAGCCTCGACACCCTCGACCGAGACACGTTCAAACGGATGACCCACCGTGACCGGCTGGTGGACACGCTGTCGGGGGTGAAGGCCGCCCAGCTCGCCGGCCTGGAACCGGTCAAGGTCAACACCGTGTTGCTGCGCGGGATCAACGACCACGAGGCGCCCGACCTTCTGAGATGGGCCATCGGCGAGGGCGTGCACCTGCGTTTCATCGAGCAGATGCCACTGGATCCCCAACACGGTTGGCGCCGAGACGAGATGGTGACCGCCGGCGAGATCATGGCCTCCCTCACTCGGGCCGGCTTCCACCTGAGCCCGATCGAAGACCCCGGACCGGCGCCGGCGCGGCGCTGGTCGGTCAACGGCGGGCTTGCAGAGGTGGGCATCGTCGCCTCGGTCACCCGACCGTTCTGCGGCACGTGCAACCGCCTGCGATTGACCGCTGACGGCCAGTGGCGCAACTGCCTGTTCGCCCACGACGAGAGCGACCTGCGCACGATGCTGCGCGACGGGTCCACGGACACGCAGATCGCGCAGCGGATGCAGGCGGGGGTGGCCCGCAAGCGACCCGGGCACGGCATCGACGACCCCACGTTCCTGCAGCCGCCGCGGCCGATGTCCGCGATCGGAGGCTGAGGTGGTCACCGTCAGGCTCTTCGCCGCGGCCCGCGAGGCAGCGGGAACCGATCGGCTCGAAGTGCCGGCCGGTCCGTTCACACTTCCGGACCACGGGCCCGGTTTCGACAAGGTCGTGGCGATCTGCACACTGCTGTGCGACGGGCGCCGCATCACCCCGGGCGACGAGGTCGCGGACGGATCCGTTGTCGACGTACTGCCGCCGTTCGCGGGCGGCTGAGGCTCAGCGACCGGTACCTGCGTAGACGACGGCCTCACCTTCGGCGTCGAGTCCGAACGACGAGTGCAGCGCCTGCACGGCCTTCGCCGCATCCTCGGCGCGGGTCACCACGGAGATCCGGATCTCCGAGGTTGAGATCATCTCGACGTTGACGCCGGCATCGGCCAGTGTCCGGAAGAACGTGGCGGACACGCCGGGGTGGCTGCGCATCCCCGCACCCACGAGGGAGACCTTCGCGATCCCCTCGTCCTGCAGAAGCTCCCCGAAGCCGATCTCGCCCTGCCGGGCCAGCAGCGCGGCGCTCGCGCTGCCGAGGTCGGCCGTCGGGAGCGTGAACGTGATGTCGGTGCTGCCATCTGCGGAGACGTTCTGCACGATCATGTCGAGGTTCACCCCGAGGTCGGCCAGCGTCTCGAACACCAGTGCGGCCTCGCCGGGACGGTCGGGAACCGCGGTGACGGTGATCTTGGCCTCGGAGAGGTCCTGGCTCACCCCAGAGATGATCGGTTGCTCCATCGCGATGCTCTCCTCGATCTCGTGCACGACGAGCGTGCCGGGTTTGTCGGTGAAACTGGACCGGACCCGCAGTGGCACATCGAACCGGCGGGCGTACTCCACGCAGCGCAGGTGCAGGACCTTCGCACCGTGGGCCGCGAGTTCCAGCATCTCCTCATACGTGATGTACGGCACCTGGCGGGCGGCGGGGACCAGGCGCGGATCAGCGCTGAACACCCCGTCGACGTCGGTGTAGATCTCGCATACATCGGCCTCGAGGGCGGCGGCCAGTGCGACCGCGGTGGTGTCCGAGCCACCACGGCCCAGGGTGGTGATGTCCTTGGTGTCCTGCGCGACGCCCTGGAACCCGGCCACGATCGGGATGGCCCCCTCGGCCAGCGCCGCCTGGATCCGGCCCGGAGTGACGTCGATGATGCGGGCCTGGCCGTGGTACCGGTCGGTGATCAGTCCGGCTTGGGACCCGGTGTAGGAGCGCGCCTCGGCGCCGAGGTCGGAGATGGCCATGGCCAACAGCGCCATCGAGATCCGCTCACCGGCGGTCAGCAGCATGTCGAGTTCGCGTCCGGGCGGATCCGGGCTGACCTGCTGGGCCAGATCCATGAGTTCGTCGGTGCTGTCCCCCATCGCGGAGACCACCACCGTCACCTGGTTACCGGCCCGCTGGGTCTCGACGATCCGCCGCGCGACGCGCTTGATGCTGTCGGCATCGGCGACGGAGGACCCACCGTACTTCTGCACGACCAGCGCCACGGGTGAACTCCTTTTCTGCTCTCGACAATGGTAGCGGTGGCCGGCGTACCCAACTGGTTGACGGGGGTTGCTCGCCGACCAGTTCGGTACGCGACACGCCGGGGTCAGGGCGGCTCACCGCGTGCTACTGGTTGGCGGGGGCGGAATCGCGCTCAAGGCCAACCAGTTCGGTACGCGGTCCGCCGTTGTCGACTCCGGCGGTCCCTGAGAGAATCGCAGAATGGACTTCAAAGTTGCTGACCTTTCCTTGGCCCCAGCCGGGCGTGACCAGATCCGCCTGGCCGAGCACGAGATGCCCGGACTCATGGCGATGCGCGCGCAGTACGGGCAATCGAAGCCACTGACCGGCGCGAAGATCACCGGCTCCCTGCACATGACGGTCCAGACCGCTGTGCTCATCGAGACCCTGATCGACCTGGGCGCGGAGGTCCGGTGGGCCTCCTGCAACATCTTCTCCACTCAGGACGAGGCCGCCGCGGCGATCGCCGTCGGCCCCCACGGCACGCCCGAGAACCCGCAGGGTGTCCCGGTGTTCGCGTGGAAGGGCGAAACCCTCGAGGAGTACTGGTGGTGCACCAAGCAGGCGCTCACGTGGCCCGGCGAGGACGGCCCGAACATGATCCTCGACGACGGCGGCGACGCGACCCTGCTCATCCACAAGGGCGTGGAGTTCGAGAAGGAGGGCGAGGTCCCCGAGCCCAGCGGTGACGGTGGGGAGTTCGACGAGGTCCTCAAGCTGCTCGCGGCCACCCTCGAAGAGGACCCCCAGATGTGGACGGCGATCGCCAACGGCATCAAGGGTGTGACCGAGGAAACCACCACCGGCGTGCACCGCCTGTACGAGATGATGCGCGAGGGCAGCCTGCTGTTCCCCGCGATCAACGTCAACGACTCGGTCACGAAGAGCAAGTTCGACAACAAGTACGGCTGCCGCCACTCGCTGGTCGACGGCATCAACCGCGCGACCGACGTTCTGATCGGCGGCAAGGTCGCTGTCGTCTGTGGCTACGGCGACGTCGGCAAGGGGTGCGCGGAGTCGCTGCGCGGTCAGGGCGCCCGCGTCATCGTCACTGAGATCGACCCCATCTGCGCGCTGCAAGCCGCCATGGACGGTTACCAGGTCGCAGCCCTCGACGACGTACTCGACATCGCAGACCTGGTCATCACGGCGACCGGCTGCGTGAACGTGGTCACCGCCGAGCAGATGCAGAAGATGAAGAACAAGGCGATCCTCGGCAACATCGGCCACT
>ERZ724513.1506-NODE-1506-length-11769-cov-8.636076_pt1 | contig 11769 bp, 9 predicted proteins | sample MGYA00376046_ERZ724513 | MGnify/ENA primary metagenome ERZ724513 (study PRJEB28724, sample SAMN07190883) | activated sludge metagenome | isolation source: activated sludge of sewage treatment plant in Hong Hong | place: Hong Kong | collected 2016-03-17 ... | reverse complement strand
GCCGCCGTCCAGACGCTCGCCGGCGCCGCCCTGGTCGCCGGCGTGCTCCCACGACCCGCGGCTCTGGCCATCGCCGGATCCCTGATCCCCACCACGATCGCCGGACACGCGTTCTGGGCGGTCGACGACCCCGGCCTGCGGAAGATGCAGCAGGTCCAGTTCGTCAAGAACCTCGCGCTCGTCGGCGGCCTGATCGCCATCGCCATCGACCGAGGAGCCTGAACACGGCAGATGGCTGCTTCCTACGCTGCCGCGCCCCTGACTCAACCAGTCGTGCTGCCCAGAGTGCGTCGGGACGCTCGGTCCGCAGCACGACTCGGTCTTTGCCGGAGCCGGCCCGGCTCAGGTGGCGTCGGTCCCGGCAGGCGCGGGCCGGGCCGGCACCGACCGGCGCCACAGCCCCACGGCGACGACTCCCAACAGGATCGGCAGGCCCACCGTGAAGACGCGCCACACCAACAGCGCCGCCACGGCGGCAGCCTCGACATCGGCGCCGCCGGACTCGACCAGCGCCGCCAGGATCAGCGCGTCGACGACTCCCATGCCCGAGAACGGGAAGAGCGTGAACGGGTAGGCGAAGAGGTAGGCGATCGCGACGTCCGCGAGATCGACCTGGGACGGGTAGATCCCGACGAAGCGCAGGCACAGCAGCAGGACCAGCACGTCGGCGGCGAGCATCCCGACCAGCGCCAGCAGGGACCGGGGGAAGCCGCGTCGGACGGTCGCGGAGATGTCCACCCGGAAGGTCACGCAGGCCTCGACCCACGCCTGCGGGTCGACGTCCTTGCGCACCCGCCGCGCCAGGCGGCCCGCCCACCCCCCGATCGAGCGGGCCGTCGCCTCGCTGCGCAGGATCAAGATGAGGGCGACGAGGATGGTGACGGCGACCAGGATGCTGACCAGCTCGATCCGACGCAGGCCGGACGGCCGGCCCGTTGCCAGGAGGAGCAGGAAGCCGACCGCGGGCGCCGAGAAGCGCACGATGTAGAACGTCACGGTGTTCATGACGGTGCCGGCGAGGCCCTTGGCGGTCGAGACGCCCCAGGAGGTGAACATCGCGACGCGCAGGGCGAGGTCGCTGGGCGGTGGGGCGAGCACGGACATCAAGATCGCGCCGAGGTCGTTGATCGTGGCCCGATACGCCGAGACGCCGCGGATGTAGAACTTCAGCGGCAGCGCGTTGAGGACCTGCCGCAGGATGACCACCGCGAAGAGCACGAACGGCTGCCACCAGCTGAGCATGGAGAGCGCATCCCACACCGCGGACCAGTCGATGCGGCCGACGAGACGGACGACGACGACGGTGATGATCAGCGCCGCGCCCAGCAGGACGCACCTCATCACCCACGCCGGACGCCCGCTGTGGGATCTCGTCTCCGGCTCCACGCGTCAGCCCAGCCCGCGCCGAGCGTCCGCAGCGCCGAGCGGTCGGTGGTCGGTGGCGCCCCTCATTCGCGCAGCATCGCACGGTCCGGACGAGCGCGCGCCCGAGTCCTCCGCTCCGTCGCCTCCGGTAGCCTCACGCGCCCGCCGCCACCGCCCGGGCGTCGAGTGCCCGCTCGCGGATGTCGGCGATCTGCTCGGGGGTGAAGACCCCGTTGACCCCGGAGATCGCGGCCAGCTTCATGCCGTGCTTGAGCCCGAGCCGGTAGATCTCCTTGACCTTCTCCCACTCGATGTTGCGCCCGACGGTGAAGGTCTCGTAGCGACCCTCCAGGGCCAGCACGACGGTCTCGGCCAGGCAGGCGTAGACGACGCCGGGTGGCAGGCCGATGTTCTTCATCCGTACGTCGCCGGGCAGCTCGATCTCGCCGGACTCGACCACGAGCACGTCGGGACGCTTGGCGACGTCCTCGGCCGACAGGTCCAGCGGCCGCGCCACGTCGGTGATCACGCAGCCCGGCTTGACCGCCATGATGTCGAGCACCCGCTTGCCGGCGCCCGAGGTCGCGGTGACGATCACGTCCATGTCGGGGAGGTGGTCGTCGGGGGTGGCGGCGACGTGGACGGTCGCGCGCGGGTGCTCGCGCTCGATGTCCTGCTTGAGCGCGAGCAGCTTGGCGGTCTCGGGAGAGACCAGCCAGATCTCGTCGCTCGCGAGCGCCAGCAGTCGTGCGCAGACCGAGCCGATCGCACCGGTGGCGCCGACGACCATCGCCTTGCCGCGGAGCATCCCGCGCTCGTCCACCTCGAGGAGGCCGAGCTGCTGAACACCCTCGTGGGCCGCCCACAGCGCTCCCGAGGCGCTGTAGCTGTTGCCGGTCGTGACCGGTAGCGAGGCCTTCTTGGCCACGGTGACGCCGGCGTCGCCCACGACCTTGGTGAAGGCGCCCAGCCCCATCACCTGGGCGCCTAGCTTGCGGGCGATGTCCGCGGCCTGGAGCAGCCGGGCGTAGGTGAACTCCGGGCTGTGCGCCATCAGCTCCTTGGGCGTGCCGCCGACGGTGATCAGCCACCCCTCCGCCTCGGCCCCGGTCGGAGACGTGATGCCCGTGACGTGGCTGTAGGTGAAGGGCGGCGCGTAGGCCAGGGCCTTCTCGATGACGTCGGTGACCACCCCCGGTGACACCCGGGTGATCGTGCCCAGCGGCTCGACCTTCGAGAAGAAGGACTGCGAGAGCGGGTGGATGACGAAGGCGAAGCGACTCTTGCGCCGCCAGCCGTTGGGGTAGAGGATCCGCGGCTCCAGCCCGGCCTCGACGATCATGTCGAGCATGTCGTCGTCGGTCAGCCGACCGCCGCCGACCAGGGCCTGCATCATCGCCTCGAGCACGGCCGCGCTCACCGTGACGGCGAACGGCTGCGGGACGCTGTCGAGCACCATGTCGACGCCCCGGTCACCCAGGTCGGTCAGCCGGTCGTCGGAGATCGCCGAGCTGATGAGGGTCTTGCCGGCCAGGTCCTCGAGGCCGAAGCCCACGAGCTCGTCGTACGTCGCCACCACCACGTCGGCGTCCCGGGCGGCCCGGCGGGCCAGCGCCGTGCTGAGCCCGGTGCCCGGCGCCTGGATCTTCGACTTCACCGATCCGGGGAGCAGATGCACCGGCTGGAGGGCCAGGTGGGCGGCCAGCCCGAACAGCGGGTTGCCGGCCACCTTGGTCGGCAGGTCGAAGCGCAGCAGCGGGTCGGCGAACTCGATGTTCTCGGTGAACTCCCGCAGCAGCCGGGTCGTGCGGGCATGGTTCAGGCCCCCGAGCACGACCGTGCGCGCGTTCGACAGGTAGCCGGGCAGCTCGGCCTGGAGGTGGCGGATCGCCCACTCCTGGAGCACGTCGCCCAAGGCATGGCCGTCGGTGACGGGGACGTCGGTCGTCGCCTGCTTGATCGAGTCGATGGCGTCGAGCTCGCCGTCGTAGAGACCGACGGCGCGAGCCTCGCGCACCCCCGTGACGGCGATCGCGTCGGCCCGGTCGGCCCAGGAGCCCACCAGCCGTCGGGCCTCCTCGACGTCGCCCGCGGTGCCGGTCCGCACCAGACGGATGGTGCGGTCGAGGAACTCGACGACCGCGTCGTGGTCGCGCTCCGGGCCGGTGAGGCTGACGTTGACGACGGTGAAGTCAGGCACGGGAGCGGCGCTTGGGCGTCTGCTCATCTCAGACCATCGCCTTCGAGGTGATCTCGGCGTGCTCGCGCATGAAGTCGACCAGCCGGTCGACGTACTCCTCGAAGGGCGGGCAGCTCACGCCGGTGCCCTCCAGGTCCGTCGTGGTGTTGGTCGTGGAGTACGTCGTCGGCGAGGCGAAGTAGTCGACCGCCTCGGCCGGCAGCCCGAGGAGCCGCTCCATGCCCGGCACCCGGTCGATCAGGGTGTGCGTCGGGGTGAGGGGTGCCGGCACCCACACGACGCGCTTGCCCAGACGGGTCGAGAACGCGGCGACGACCTCCCGGGCGGTCGGTGGGTGCGGGTCGGTGAGGGCGTACGTCTTGCCGACCGAGCGGTCCTCGACCGACAGCGCGTCCATCGCGTCGACCACGAAGTCGCGGGGGACCAGGCAGACACGGACCTCGTCGGGGTCGCCGACCCGGGGGACGACCGCGACCGGTCCGGGCTGGCGCTTGAGGAACCCGGCGATGAAGTAGGGGCCGTCGAACTTCTGGGTCTCGCTCGTCGCAGAGTCGCCCACGACGATGCCCGGTCGGTAGATCGTCGCGGGCAGCCCGTCGGCCATCGCGTCGCGGACCAGCTGCTCGGCCACGAACTTCGTCGACTCGTAGTGGTTGCGGAACGGCTGGCCCTGGTCGAGGACGTCCTCGCCGAACTCGCCGTCGTACCGGCCGCTGACGTAGCACGTGCTGACGTACTGCAGTCGCTTCAGGCGCGGCAGGCTCTGGCAGAGGTCCAGGACGTGGGCCGTGCCGTCGACGTTGACCAGGTGCGCGACCTCCGGCGGGACGGCCAGGTCGTAGACGGCGGCCAGGTGCCACACCTCGGTGACGTCGTCGAACGCCGCACGGGTGGCCGCGGTGACGCCGAGGTCGGAGGCGGTGATGTCGCCGGTGACCAGCTCCACCCGGTCCACGATGTGCGGGTGCGCACGCTCCAGCTCGGAGATCCGGTCGCCCGCGGTGCCGAGGTGCTGTCGTTGCACCAGGCACAGCGCGGTGGTGTCCGGGCGTCGGTCCAAGAGCCTGGGCAGCAGGGCCGAGCCCAGGAATCCGGGGAAGCCTGTCAGCAGCAAGGTGTTCATCGTCTCCACTCCATCACCGGCGGCGGCACCCACGTCTGACGGCCACACGTCGGTCCGACCTGCCTCACCACCTCGACGGTAGGACGGTGCGGACCCGCCGACGACGGGCCTAAGACCCTTCTTGCCGGGACCCCGGACGGGTAGCGTGCGTCGCGCCCGCCGGTCCAGCAGGCGGACCGACGAGCCGGACGTGACCGCGGTCACTGACAGGTGTGGAGTCGGACTGGTGAGGTGTCTGTCGGTCGTCGTCCCAGGAGGTCCTTGTGCGTATCGGTGTTCCACAGGAGTCGCGCGCGGGCGAGACCCTGGTGGCTGCGACGGCCCAGACGGCGGCGCGACTGGTCAAGCTCGGCTACGACGTGGTCGTCGAGTCCGGGGCCGGGGTCGCCGCCAGCCAGCCCGACGAGGCCTACGCCGACGCCGGCATCGCGGTGGGCAGCGCCGAGGAGGTGTGGTCCAGCGACATCGTCATCAAGGTCAACGCCCCCACCGAGGACGAGGTCGCCCGCCTGCAGCGGGGCGCGACGATCGTCTCGCTGATGGCCCCGGCCCGCTCGCCGGAGCTGGTCGAGCGGCTGACCGCCGCCGGCGTGACCGCCCTGGCGATGGACGCGGTGCCGCGGATCTCGCGCGCGCAGTCGATGGACGTGCTCTCGTCCATGGCCAACGTGGCCGGCTACCGCGCCGTCGTGGAGGCCGCGCACGCCTTCGGGCGGCAGTTCACCGGCCAGGTGACCGCGGCGGGCAAGGTCCCGCCGGCGCGGGTCTTCGTCGTCGGTGCCGGGGTGGCCGGGCTCGCGGCGATCGGCGCGGCCGGGTCGATGGGGGCGATCGTCCGCGCCTTCGACGTACGGCCCGAGGTCGCCGAGCAGGTGGAGTCGATGGGCGCGGAGTTCGTCACCGTGGACATGGAGACCGAGGTCAGCTCCGACGGCTACGCCAAGGAGATGACGGCCGAGCAGGAGCAGGCGACGGCCGCGATGTACGACGAGGAGGCCCGTGCGGCCGACATCGTCATCACCACCGCACTCATCCCGGGACGGCCCGCTCCGCGGCTGCTCACCGAGGAGACGGTCGCCGGGATGCGGCCGGGCAGCGTCATCGTCGACATGGCGGCCGCCAACGGCGGCAACGTGCCCTTGACGGTCGCCGACCAGGAGGTCGTGACCGAGGGCGGGGTGCGCATCCTGGGCTACACCGACCTGGCGGGGCGGCTGCCGGCCCAGACCTCGCAGCTGTTCGGCACCAACATCGTCAACCTGCTGACCCTGATGACCCCGGAGAAGGACGGCGTGCTGACCCTCGACCTCGACGACGTCGTGGTGCGTGGGATCACGGTGGCCCATGAGGGCGCGTCGATGTGGCCGCCGCCACCGGTCCAGGTCTCCGCAGCACCCAAGCCGGCGGCCACCGCGGCCCCACCCGAGCCGGCGCCGCCGAAGCGGAAGCGGCCGATGTGGCCGGTGTTCGCCGCGGTCTCGGTCCTGCTCTTCGTCGTGGCCTCCACGGCGCCCGACCCGTTGCCCGAGCACTTCTTCGTGCTGACGCTGGCGATCGTGATCGGCTACTACGTGATCGGTCACGTCCACCACGCGCTCCACACCCCGCTGATGAGCGTCACCAACGCGATCTCCGGGATCATCGTCGTCGGTGCGATGCTCCAGCTCGGGGTCGACGACACCGCCGTACGCGCCCTGGCGTTCGTCGCGGTGCTCCTGGCCAGCATCAACGTGTTCGGCGGCTTCGCCGTGACCCGCCGGATGCTCGGCATGTTCCGGAAGGCGGACCAGTGATGAGCGTCCTGTTCATTTCTCCGCCCAGCATCGCGGTCGGCGCCTACCTGGTCGCGTCGCTGCTGTTCATCCTCAGCCTGGCCGGGCTGTCGCGGCACGAGAGCGCCCGCAACGGCGTCACCTACGGCATCGCCGGCATGGCGTTCGCGCTGGTCGCCACGGTCGGGCTGCTGGTGGACTCGACCGACGAGACCGTGCCGCTGGTGCTGCTGGTGGTGGCGGTGTCGGTCGGCGCCGCGATCGGGCTGTGGCGCGCCCGGGTGGTCGCGATGACCGGGATGCCCGAGCTGATCGCGCTGCTGCACTCCTTCGTGGGTCTCGCGGCGGTCCTGGTCGGCTGGAACGGCTACCTGTACGACGAGGGGCTGACCGGGTCGCTGGAGCAGATCCACAACGCCGAGGTCGTGATCGGCGTCTTCATCGGCGCGGTCACCTTCACCGGCTCGATCGTGGCGAACCTGAAGCTGTCGGCGCGGATCAAGTCGGCCCCGATGGTGCTGCCCGGCAAGAACGCGCTCAACCTCGGCGCCCTGGCGGCGTTCGCGGTGCTGACGGTCTGGTTCGTCGTGACGCCGAACCTGGGACTGCTGATCGCGGTCACCGTCCTCGCGCTGGCGCTGGGCTGGCACCTGGTCGCCTCCATCGGCGGCGGCGACATGCCGGTCGTGGTGTCGATGCTCAACAGCTACTCCGGCTGGGCCGCAGCGGCGTCGGGCTTCCTGCTCGACAACAACCTGCTGATCGTGACCGGCGCGCTCGTCGGCTCCTCGGGTGCCTACCTGTCCTACATCATGTGCGTGGCGATGAACCGCTCGTTCATCTCGGTCATCGCCGGCGGCTTCGGCATCGAGGCCGGCCCCGACCCCGACCGCGACTACGGCGAGCACCACGAGATCAACGCCGAGGGCGCGGCCGAGCTGCTCGCCGACGCGACGAACGTCATCATCACGCCCGGCTACGGCATGGCCGTCGCTCAGGCGCAGTATCCCGTCGCGGAGCTGACCGCCAAGCTGCGGGCGCGTGGCGTCAACGTCCGGTTCGGCATCCACCCGGTGGCCGGCCGGCTGCCCGGCCACATGAACGTGCTGCTGGCCGAGGCCAAGGTGCCCTACGACATCGTCTTGGAGATGGACGAGATCAACGACGACTTCCCCGACACCGACGTCGTCCTGGTCATCGGCGCCAACGACACCGTCAACCCGGCGGCGCTCGAGGAGCCGAACAGCCCGATCGCGGGCATGCCGGTGCTCCACGTGTGGGAAGCGCATCGCGTCATCGTCTTCAAGCGCTCGATGGCGGTGGGGTACGCCGGCGTCCAGAACCCGCTCTTCTTCCGGGACAACACCAGTATGCTCTTCGGCGACGCCAAGGAGCGGGTCGAGGACATCGTCCGCGAGCTCTCCGAGCTCCCCCAGCACGCCTCGCGGTAGACGCGGAGGACGTGCCGTTGGGGCCGGTGGTCGAGCGGTCGCCGGTGGTCGAGCGGTCGCCGGTGGTCGAGCCTGTCGAGACCCCGCAGCGTGGGCGGGGCTGTTTCGAGGTTCGTGACTTCGAGGCTCGCTTCGCTCGCGCCTCAGTACGAGCGCTGGCGCTCCTCGCACCTCAACCACCGTGGGGCGGCGCCGGTGGCTTGTCGAGGCTGAACTTGACGGCCGAAGCCCGCACTTGTCAGCCAAAGTTTCGGCCGACAAGTGCAGGTTTACCCGGTCGACCGGGGAAACCAGCACCGTCACGGCCCCGCACGCTCGGCCGTGGTCGATGACTCGGGGATGGCGCGCGATCTTTCCCACCTGCGGAGCGGTGGAGCCGCCGGAGAGCTCGACTACCGGTCGTCGGGCATCTGCGGATCGTGCGGTCGCCGTTGCGTCGAGGTGCGAGTCTGGTGCCATGGCGACACCCGCTGACGACTGGTTCGGCAAGGCCTTCTCCAAGGCGTGGAAGGACAAGGCCGAGGAGATCGGTCGGTTCAATTTGGCGATCTTCGGCAAGACCGGGGTCGGTAAGAGCACCCTGGTCAACGCGATCTTCGGCAGCGAGATCGCCGCCACCGGCATCGGCGAGCCGGTCACCCGGTCCGAGCACCTCTACCTGCATCAGAGCGGGACCCTCGGGGTGCTCGATACCCGCGGGCTCGAGGTCGGCCGCGACAACGCGACGCTGATCGCCGAGCTCAAGGACTACCTGCACGGGATGCGCCGCAAGCCGCTGGCCGAGCAGATCCACGTTGCGTGGTACTGCGTGCGGGCGGGGGACCGCCGCTTCGAGCCGACCGAGGCGGAGTTCATCCGCGCGCTGCACGAGCTCGGGCTGCCGGTGATCCTGGTGCTGACGCAGGTCCCGCGCGCGGGCAGCCGCGTCCATCCCGACGCCGAGGCGCTCGCGGCCAGTATCGCGGCCCTGGACCTGCCGATCGAGGGTGGGCTGATCCACTACACGATGGCCATGGCCGACGAGTTCACCGGACAGACGGCCTACGGCCTGCAGGAGCTCCTCGATGCCACCTTTCGCGGCGCACCCTCGGGCGTGGCGCACGCGATCACGGCGGCTCAGCGCATTGACTTCGTCCGCAAGCGCGACCGCGCGGAGGTGGCGATCAAGGCTGCCACGGGCGCGGCGACGACCGCCGGGGCCTCCCCCATCCCCTTCTCCGACGCCGCCATCCTCGTCCCCATCCAGCTGGCCATGATGGCCTCGATCGCCGTCACCTACGGCATCCCGATCGAGCGGTCGACGGCCGCGTCGATCGCCGCGACCGCAGCCGCGACCACGGCCGGTCGCTCGCTCGTGGGGAACCTGATCAAGTTCGTGCCCGGCGCCGGCACCGCGGTGGCCGGCACCGTCAACGCCACCGTCGCCGGCACCTTCACCTACGCGATGGGCCACGCCTGGCTGCGGGTCTGCGAGCGGCTCGCGCGCGGCGAGCTGCGGATGGTCGGTGGGGCGCTGGACAGCAAGACGATCCACAAGGTCTTCATGGATGAGTTCAAGGTGCAGGCGAGCCGCCGTAGACTGTCCTCGTGACGACCCGCTGGGAGCGGAGCGCGCGGTCCGGTGCGGGCGCGGACCACGCGATGGTCCACGCAGAGCGGTGCCGGCGGCTGGTCACCGTCGACCGCCGGAGCTGGACATGAGGGTCACGGTCCTGACCGGCGCGGGCATCTCGGCCGAGAGCGGGGTGCCGACCTTCCGGGACGCCGACGGGCTCTGGGAGGGGCACCGCGCGGAGGACGTCGCCACGCCCGAGGCGTTCGAGCTGAAGCCCGACCTCGTGCACCGCTTCTACGACGCCCGCCGCGCGGCGATCGCGAGGGTCGAGCCGAACCCCGCCCACCGGGCGCTGGCGCGCCTGGAGCAGGCGCTGGGGGAGGAGCTGCTCGTGGTCACCCAGAACGTCGACGACCTGCACGAGCGCGCCGGCTCGACCCGGGTGCTGCACATGCACGGCGAGCTCCGCTCGGCGCTGTGCCGGGCCTGCGGCGCGCGGGTGCCGTGGCACACCGACCTCGGTCACCGGCCGCCGTGCCCGGTGTGCGGCGCCGCAGCGCTGCGACCCGACGTCGTGTGGTTCGGCGAGATCCCCTACGGCATGCAGCGCATCCACGACGCGGTGGACGCCAGCGACCTCTTCGTCTCGGTCGGCACCTCGGGCGCGGTGTTCCCGGCGGCCGGCCTGGTGGCCCGCGCGTTCCGCCAGGGGGCGCAGACCCTCGAGCTCAACCTGGTGCCCAGCCACGGGACCCGGCTCTTCGACGACGCCCGGCACGGCCCGGCCTCGCTGCTCGTCCCGGCCTGGGTCGACGAGCTGCTGGGGTAGTGACTACCCCGGGCGGCCCGGTTGGGTGGCCCGCGAGGCAGGTCGGATACGGTACGGTGCGGCAGACGGTCGGCATCGAGCCGGCCCCGACGGGCAGGAGGGTCCGATGGCGCGCATCGGTCTGGCGATGGTGGGTCTCGGGGCGGTCGCGGTGCTCACCGCATGCGGTGGCAGCGACTTCAGCGACGAGTCCGCGGACGACATCGCCAAGGCCGCGAAGTCCGCGATGCGGGATCTCGACGCGGTGCGGGTGTCCGGCGAGATCACCTCCAGCGGGCAGACGATCACCATCGACCTCCAGGCCGACTCCGACGGCAACTGCACCGGGACGATCGGGACCGGCGACGGCGAGGCGGAGCTGCTGGGCGTCGACGGCACGACGTGGATGAGGCCCGACGAGGCGTTCTGGCAGTCCTTCGCCGGCAGCAGCGCGGACCAGATCATCGCGGCGGTCGGCGACAAGTGGGTCGTGATCCCCGAGGACTCCGACTCCTTCAACCAGTTCTGCGACGTCAACGACCTGCTCGACCAGATGCTCAAGGACGACGACAAGTCGACGTACTCCAAGGCGGGCACGGACTCCGTCGACGGCGACGACGTCGTGAAGATCGACAACAAGGACCCCGAGAACGGCGACTCGACCGGCTACGTCCTGGTCGACGACCCGCACTACCTGGTCAAGATCGAGAAGACCGACGGCGACGACACCGGCTCGGTGAGCTTCTCCGACTTCGACGCCGACTTCGACGTCGAGGCTCCGGCCGAGGACGACCAGGTCGACCTCAACAACCTCCAGGGCTGACGACGGCGCCCGCGTGCGCGGGCAGCATGAGCACCCCGGAAGCCAGGATCACGTCCTCGCCGGTGGCGAACAGCAGGTAGTCCGCCTCGGTCGGCACCTGCGCGTCCGCGTCGCCGAAGTTGACCGCGACGAGCAGGTCGCCGCGCTGCATGGTGAAGACGCGACGCGCCTCGTCGGCGGCGCAGGAAACCCCGCCGAAGGACGGGTCGGTGAGCTCGGGCCGCTCCCGGCGCAGCCGGCCGAGTCGTCGGTAGACGTCGAGGATCCGGGCGTGGCGCCCGGTCCCCGCCTCGGACCAGTCCAGCGTCGATCGGGCGAACGTCGCGGGGTCCTGCGGATCCGGCACGACCCCCGGGTCCCACCCCATCCGCTCGAACTCGGCGATCCGGCCCTCGGCGGTCGCCCTGCCCAGCTCGGGCTCGGGGTGGGAAGTGAAGAACTGGAACGGCGTCGACGCCGCCCACTCCTCGCCCATGAAGAGCATCGGGGTGAACGGCCCGCACAGGGTCAGCATCGCGGCGCAGGCCAGCTGGTGGTCGTCGAGCACCTCGGTGAGGCGGTCGCCGCGCGCGCGCGGTTGCCGACCTGGTCGTGGTTCTGGCTGCAGACCACGAACCGCCAGGTCGGGGTGGTGGCGACGTCGACCGGATGGCCGTGCGGGCGGCCCCGGAA
>ERZ724513.1500-NODE-1500-length-11788-cov-4.525356_pt1 | contig 11788 bp, 10 predicted proteins | sample MGYA00376046_ERZ724513 | MGnify/ENA primary metagenome ERZ724513 (study PRJEB28724, sample SAMN07190883) | activated sludge metagenome | isolation source: activated sludge of sewage treatment plant in Hong Hong | place: Hong Kong | collected 2016-03-17 ... | reverse complement strand
CGCCGGCGGAACGGCACGCGGCCGAAGCCGCCGGATATGGACGGCCTGAGCATGACGGACGCGACGGGACCAGGCGATCTCGCACCGGGCGCGGCTCCGACGCCCTGGTGGGAGTTCGTATCGGCAAAGGCGCGCAACGCCGGCCCGCTGCTGCTCTTCGGCGTGCGCCTGTGGGCCTCGGTCTCTCTCGCGGCGTATGTGGCATTCTGGCTCGAACTCGACAACGCGTATTGGGCCGCCACGTCCGCGGCGCTGGTGTGCCAGCCGCATCTCGGCGCGTCGCTGCGCAAGGGCTGGTTCCGCATGATCGGAACCGTGGTGGGCGCCATCGCGATCGTCGTGCTCACCGCGTGCTTTCCGCAGGACCGCTTCAGTTTTCTTGTCGGACTCGCCCTGTGGGGCGGTGTGTGCGCTTTCGTCGCCACGCTCTTGCACAATTTCGCGGCTTACGCGGCGGCGCTGGCCGGTTACACGGCGGCCATCATCGCCAGCGACCAGCTCGGCGCCACCGGTGGACCGAACGGCTTGGCTTTCACGCTCGCCATCGCCCGCGTCAGCGAGATCTGGATCGGCATCGTGTGCGCCGGCCTCGTGCTCGCCGGGACCGATTTCGGCGCCGCGCCGCGGCGGCTGGCGGCGCAGTTCGCAGCGGTATCAGCCGAAATCGCCCGGGGGTTTTCTTCGGCGCTGGCGTTGGCGGGATTCACATCCACCGACACCTTGCAGCCGGTGCGCCGGGAACTCATCCGGCGGGTCACCGCACTCGACCCCGTGGTCGACGAGGCGCTCGGGGAATCCTCGACCCTGCGCTATCATTCCCCCGAGTTGCGCGCCGCAATCGAAGGGCTTTTTGCCTCGCTCGCCGCCTGGCGCAGTGTCGTGACGCGGCTGGTGCGCTCGCCGCAAGATACGGTTCGGCAGGATGTCGACGCCGTGATCGGCGGCATCCCGGATGATCTGCGGTCCGCCGCGCGACAGGGCGAGCCGGGGCAATGGATGACCGAGCCGAGCGAAAAGTGCCGTGCGTTCGATGCGGCGGCCCGGGCGCTGACCGAGATGCCCGCCGGCACGCCGTCCCGGCGTCTCCTTGCCGACCAGACGGCGGGCGTGCTCACCGGCTTTGCCGCAGTCTTCGACGGATTGGCCCTGCTGGTGGGAGCCCCCGTCGGCCGGCGGGTTCGGCGTCGCTCGGCGCTGCCCTACGTGCCCGACTGGCTGCCGCCGCTCATCAACGGCGGGCGCGCCTTCGTGACCATCGGCGCGGCCGCAATTTTCTGGATCGCGACCGCATGGCCGAGCGGCGCGCTGGCCATCACGTTCACAGCCATTGTGGTGACGCTGTTGGCGCCCAGCGCGGATCTCGCCTACACGAACGCGATGAGCTTCATGGTCGGCACCATCATTGCCGCGGTTTGCGCCGCGATCACCCTGTTTGCGCTGCTGCCGAACGTCGTGACCTTCGTCGGGTTGAGCCTGGTGATGGCGCTCTATCTGATCCCGGTGGGCGCCCTCGCGGCTCAGCCCTGGCACACGCTCATGTTCGTCGCCATGACCTACAACTTCGTGCCGATGCTCATGCCCGCCAACGAGATGAGCTACAACCCCATCGCGTTCTACAATAGCGCGCTGGCGATCATTATCGGCTGCGGCGCCGGGGCTCTGTCGTATCGCCTGCTGCCGCCTCTTGCTCCCGCATACCGGGCGCGGCGGCTGCTGGCATTGACCCTGCGCGACTTGCGCCGGCTCGCCACCGGCGCCCTGCAACTGCCGCCGGACGACTGGGAAGGCCGCGTCTATAGCCGGCTGGCGGTGCTGCCCGACGGCGCCGAGCCGCTGCAGCGGTCCCAGCTCGTGACGGCGCTGTCGGTCGGGATCGAGATCATCCGCCTTCGCAGCGTAATGCCTGAACTCGGGTTTAGCGCTGAGCTCGACGTGGCGCTCGGGGCGCTGGCGCAGGGAAACAGCGCCGCCGCAATCGCCGAACTGGAGCGGCTCGATCACCGTCTAGCCGCACTGCCGAACGCCGATCCGCAGGTCCCGGCGGCGCTGAGGGAGCGCGGCCAAATCCTGCTCATCCGCGATGCGCTCGCCCAGCATCGGGCTTACTTCGACGCAACAGGAGGACCGAGTTGAGATTCGTCGAGATCAACCTGCTCGGTGTCTACGTCGCGCCGATCTCGTTGCTGTTGATCGCCGCGTGGGTCGTTACGGTCGCCTCGCGCTGGGTCGCGAGCCGGTTCGGGCTGTTGCGCCACGTCTGGCATCCGGCGCTGTTCGTGTTCTCCGTCTACATCATCGTGCTATCGTCGATCGTGTTGATCATCGCGCGCTGAACGCATCATGTCCGAAGTCGAAGCCAAAACGGAACGTGGCAAGAGCACCGAGCTTCGCGGCAAGACCGCCGAAGCCGATGTGGTCCGCCCGGCTCAGCCGCCGGCGCGCTCTGCGCGGCCGCGGATCCGGATCGTTCCGGTCCTGATTACGCTTGCCACGGCCGGGATCGCCGCCCTGTTCGGCTGGGCGATGTGGGACACGTATATGGGAGCGCCGTGGACGCGCGACGGCACGGTGCGCACCTATGTGGTCACCAAGGCGCCGGAGGTTGCCGGACATATCGTCGAGCTGCCGGTGGTCGACAATCAGTTCGTGCACAAAGGCGATCTGCTGCTGGTGATCGACCCGACCGACTACAAGATCGCGGTCGAGCTGAACGAGGCGGCCGTGCGCCAGGCGCAAGCCAACGCGCAGAATATCGACGCCCAGATCGCCGTGCAGCAGGAGCAGGTCACGGCGAGCCAGGCGCAGGTGGCAGAGGCGCAGGCGGCGCTGACCTTCGCGCAACAGCAGGCGGCGCGCTACCGGGACCTGGCGGAGAAAGAGGTGGGAACCGTCCAGATGGAGCAGCAGACCGCCTCGAAGATGCAAGAGGATCAGGCGGCGCTGAGGAATGCGCAGGCGACCGTCGCGCTCGCCGAGCGCCAGATCGCCGCGCTCAAGGCGCAGCGCGCCAGCGCCGAAGCGAATATTTCCCAAGCCAAGGCTCAGCTCAATCAGGCGCAGGTGAATCTGCAGCGCACCCAGATTCGCTCTCCCGTGAACGGGTGGGTGACCAATCTCTTGGCGCAGCTGGGCGACTACGCGCCGGTCGGCCGGAACGTAATCTCGGTCGTCAACGCCGATACGTTCTGGGTCGACGCCTACTTCGAGGAAACGCAATTAGGCTCGATCCGCGAAGGCGATCCGGTGAAGCTGAAGCTGATGGGGTACAGCCAGATCATTCAAGGCGAGGTCGCGGGCGTCGCGCGGGGCATCAATGTCGCAAACGCCCAGCCCAATGATCAGGGCCTTGCCACGGTCAACCCCATCTTCACCTGGGTGCGGCTGGCGCAGCGCGTGCCGGTGCGGGTCAAGATCAGTCAGGTGCCCGACGGCGTGCGCCTGGTCGCCGGCATGACGGCGACCGTGCAGGTCGACCCCTCCCCCGCTCCCGCCAAGCGATAGGTCGCAGCCCATCTCGACCCGGCGCGCGCCTGCGTCTTTCGACAAGCCTTTGGGCCGGCGCCGCAGGTCTGCTCTTGCAGGGCCCGCGCTACGCCAGCGGCGAATCACATCGCAATTTCCGGTCCGGCGTCGTGGCGTTTGCCCGCGGGAAATGCCTAGCGTCCCCATTCCCACCAATGCACCGACCACAGGTTGAAGTCCTCGAGCATTGGACGAAACAGAAAGACGATGACGACCAAAAAGAGCCAAGCAAAGCAGACGATCCAAGCGAGCAGCTTTCCGTTCATAGAAGTAAGTGCCCTTGTTTTCGGCACCATCGCATGCCGCCCCATAGGTTTCATCCGGGATTTCCCGGATGAAGGTCCAAGCGCGCAAAGCGGGCGTGAAAACGCGGCGCTGTCCGGCCGCCTCCCCGGCCTCGAGCATCCTGGGCGGCCCCATAAATGTATGTTACCATACCTATTTGACAATATTAGTTTGCAACTCTAATAGTTGCGCGTTGGTCGTCTTGGGACGACTCCGCCAGGATACGGCAGCATGCAGGACTTGTCATGACGATCGTCATCGACGCCGGCCGGCTCGAAAAAAAGCGAAAAGACGCAATCAGAGCACGGACCGTTCAGGATAGGCGCCTCTATTTCCAATCCGTCGCGCAAACGCGCTATGTGCTGCGCAAGGTGTTCCGGCTGATCGAGGAACGGGCCAAGGCCGCCGGCCTTGACCCGCTCGAACACCAGGCGCTCATCCAGATCTACGGCAGTCCGGAGATGAAACTGCGGGTGAAGGAGGTTGCGGAACGCCTCGACATCGCCCCGGCCTTCGCCTCGAGCATATTGAAATCGCTCGAGGAGCGGCAGCTTCTGGTGCGCCTGGCGAGCGATCGGGATCAACGCGTCACTGACGTGGTGGTGACGCAGCAAGGGAAAGAGCTCCTGCATCGCATCGATGAGCAGGTGCATGTCCACGTCGATTTCTTCACCCAGCAGCTGCCGCAAGAAGCCCGCGAAGCGGCGATTTCGATCATGATGTTCTACATCGGCATTTCCCTCACCACGCGACAGGCGACCAAATCGACGATCGGCGGATAAGCGCGCGGACGCGACGGGGAGACAAAACATGCCGTTCCGAGACATGCGCGATTATCTGGCGGCGCTCGAGCAGCAGAATCTGCTCAGGCGCGTCAGCCGCGAAGTGGATCACAACTGGGAAGTCGCCTGCCTCGCCAAGTGGATGTACCAGGCGCTGCCGATTGATCGGCGGTTCGGCCTGTATTTTCAGAACGTCAAAGGCACGACGATTCCCGTCGTCACCGGCGCCCTCGGCGCCTGCCCCGCGAGCGTCGCCGTCGCGCTGCAGTGCGAGGTGGGAGAGATAAACCGGACCGTCGTCGGCGCGGTGCGCAACCCGATCAAGCCGCGCATCGTCGATCGCGGCGTCTGCCAGGACATCGTCCTCGCGGGCGACACCGCCACGCTCGACACGCTGCCGATCGTGACGTGGACGCCGGGCAAGGACAAGGCTCCCTATCTGACCACGATCGTCGTTACGCGCGATCACGACACCGGCATCCCCAACATGGGCGTCTATCGCACCATGGTGCTCGACAATCGCGCCGTGGTCGTCAATCTGTCGCCCAACCGGCAGGGCACGCGCAATGTGCAGACGTGGATCGAGAAGGGAAAGAAAGCTCCCATCGCCTGGGTGATCGCCACCGAGCCCGTGGTCCACCTGGCCACCGTCGCCAACCTCCCCTACGGCCGCGACGAGATCGAACTCGCGGGCGGCCTGAAGGGCGAGCCGATCGATCTGGTGCGCTGCAAGTCGATCGACCTCGCAGTGCCCGCCAACGCCGAGATCATCGTCGAGGCCGAGATCGCCCCCGACGAGAAGCACGATGAAGGCCCGTTCGGCGAATTCGCCGGCTATATGGGGCAGGTCGAGAAACGCCCCATCGCGCGGGTGACCGCGATCACCCACCGCCGCGACCCGATCTTCTACGGCTACACCAGTCAGATGCCGCCGTCGGAGAGCACGACGATCCAGAGCCTGATGAACGCCGGCGTGATCCTGCAGATGCTGCGCGACCACATCGGCGAGCAGTCCGTCCAGGACGTGTGGATCGACCTGACCTTCGGCGGGCTCCTGGCTCACGGCATCGTGGCGATGACGCCGCAATTTCCCGGCCACGGCAAGCGGGTCGGCCGCGCGATCGCCGACACGACGCTGCTCAAGCGCATCACCGTCGTCGATGTCGACGTCGACATCCGCGACCAGACCCATGTCGACTGGGCGCTGAACTCGCGGTTCAGTCCGCAGCGCGACACCGTCATCATCGACGATGTCTATGTGCCGCTCCACATCGACCCCTCGGTGCGGGACGCACGCGGAAACCTGTGGCAGGGCTCCAAGCTCATTCTCGATGCGACGCAGAAGATCGATTCCGGGCCGTTTTCGCTGCCGCCAAAGGAGATGATGGCGAAGGCGCTGAACGTCTGGAAGGAGTGCGGCCTGCCCGAATTCGATATTCCGCTCCGGGCGAAGTTGCGACTGGATAAGTCCTGACCGACAAAGCGGTCGGCGGGATGTCGTGCCGCGGATAAGGATCGCGGCTCGGCCTGTCGGGGCATTCTCCGGCGCGCGGATCCTGTTTGCGCGACATTCCTTGCGCCGCGGCGCATCGCGTCACTTGAACAGCCGCAGCGGCGCAAGCGAAATCGCCGGAATATAGGTCACCAGCGCCAGCACGAAGACATAGAGCAGCAGAAACGGCAGCACGCCGCGATAGAGCTTGGGCAACGCCGTGCCGAACAGCGCGTTCGACGCAAACAAGTTCAGCCCGAACGGCGGCATGAACATGCCGATCGCGAGATTGATGGTGACGATGATCCCGAAGTGGATCGGATCGATCCCGGCCTTGTAGGCGATCGGCGTGAGCAAGGGGGTCAGGATCAAGATCGCCGCCGGCGGTTCGAGCGCACTGCCGACGAACAGCAGCAGCACATTGATCACCACCAGCAGCATCCAGTACTGAAGCCCGAGCCCGTCGACGAACATGATCAGTTTGGTCGGCAGCCCGCTCGTCGTGATCAACCAGGCGAACGCCCCCGCCGCGGAGACGATGACCAGGATTTGCGCAATCAACGCCGCCGAGTCGAGCGTGATCTGCCAAAGATCGGCAAGCGACATCTCGCGGTAAACGAACATCGAAATTACGATCGCATAGATGCAGGCGGCGCCGGCGGCTTCCGTCGGCGTGAAGACGCCGCCATAGATGCCGCCGAGGATGACGACCGGCGCGAGCACGGCCCAGAACGCCTCTTTCGCCGCATGCCGGATATTGTCCCACCGCGGCGGGGCGCCGACCGGGACTTTGTGCTGTCGTGCGTAGACGTACACATAAGCCGAGAGCACGACGCCGACCAGGATTCCCGGCAGGAAGCCGGCGAGAAAGAGGTCCGCCACGGACTGCTGGGCGGCGATCGCGTAAATGATCATCGGAATCGAAGGCGGAATGATCACGTCGATCACGCCCGACGCCGTCACCAGGCTGACGGAAAACGTCTCGCCGTAGCCGTTCTTGCGCAGCGCCGGGACCGTGAGCTTTCCGATCGCCGCGACGCAGGCGACGCTCGACCCCGACATGACGCCGAACGCCTCGCAGGAGGCGATGGTCGCGAGCCCAAGCGACCCGCGGATGCCGCCGACGAGGGACAGCATGAATTCGATGAGACGCCGCGCCATGCCGCCGCGCGCCATGATGTCGCCGGCGAAAATGAACAGCGGCACCGCCAACAGCGGAAAGCTGTCGAGGCTGCCGAACATGGAAGTGTGCACGGCATGCAGCGGGCTGTCGACGATCCATACGCCGACGATCGCGATCGCCATCAGGGCGACGAAGATCGGGACGCCGATGATCAGCAGAACGATGGGGAGGAGGACCAGAACCAGGACGCTCATGTCGTTTCCGCGCCCTCCGACCGCTCACCGCGAACGCGACGTGATCTCGGCGGCGACGATCAGGATCGCCGTCAGCGCCAGGCCGCCGGTGAGAAAGCTTTGCGGTATCCAAACCGGCAGATGAAGCGCATCGCTGCGCTGATCGAAGGCGTACAGCATCGTCACGATGTACGACCCCGCAAAGGCGACGATCAGGAGAATGACGACCGAGATCAGGCTCGCGATTGCGACGATCGCCCGCCGTACGAGCGGACTCGCGCGATCGATGATGGCGTCGATGCGGATATGCATGTTGCGCCACGCCACGGCGGGAGCGCCGGCGAACACCACAAGCACCATCAGGAACAGCATCAACTCCTCGGCCCAGCTGAAGGGCGAGCCGAAGACGTACCGGCCGATGACATTGGCGCCGTTGATCACGACGATCCCAAGCAGAGCCACCGCGGCAATGGTCAGGCATATCCGGCTGACGGCATCGCCGATCCGGCCGATCTTGCCGCCTTGCAGGACGGATCGCGTGGACTGGTCGCGCGACATACGCGCCGCTCTACGCGGTTTTTTCCGCGGTCTTCTTCAGCAGTTCATAGAGCGCCGCCTCTTGCGGGTTCTTCCCGGTCACCGCGGCTCCGATCGGACGCAACAGCGCATTCAAGCTCTCGCGCTCGGCTGCGCTCAGCTGCGTCACCTGCCCGCCGTTCGCCTCCCAAGTTCCGCGCTGCTTGGCGATGAACTCGACGGCCCAGGGAAACACTTCGACGCTCGCCTTCTGCCCGGCATCGTCGAGCACGGCCTGGAATTCCTTCGGCAGCTTGTCGTACCAGAGCTTGCTCAGCACCGTCACGACGCTGACCATCGCCTGCTCGGTTTCGAGAATGTACTTTGCCGCGTCGTAGAAGCGCAGCGAGGTGAGCACCGGCAGCACGCTCATGACGCCGTCGATCGTGCCCTGCTGCAGCGCCGGAAGCACCTCGCCGAGCGGCATCGGCACCGGCGTCGCCTTCAACGCGCGAATCTGATCCATCTGGATCGCCGATGCGAGAACCCGGATCTTCAGGTTCTCGAGGTCGGAAACCTTGGTGGCTTTGTTACGGGTGTTGAAAATCGCCGGGCCGCTGATGAAAAGGCCGACGCCCTTGAGGCCCTTGTTGGCCCCGATGGCGAGAAAAGCCTTGTTGAATTCCGGGTCCTGCAGGGTGCGATTGGCCTGCGCCACGCTCTTGAACAGGCCGGGCGATCCCAGCACTTCAAAACGGCTGTCGACCCCGGCGAGGAATTCCGGCGGCGCCACGAAGCCCTGAATCGCGCCGAATTGCGTCCCCTCGATCATGCGCGGGGCCGTGCCCAACTGGCTTGCAGGATAGAGTTCGACTTTGATTTGTCCCTTGGTATCGGCCTCGACCAAGCGGGCGAAGATCTTCATCCATTCGTGCTGGGAGTCGTTGAGCGTCTGCGTGCCGAGCTTGAGGATGTTCGGGCCGGCCTGCGCCCGGACATGAACCGACGACAACCCCCACGCCAAACCCGCGCCAATGCCGCCGAGAGTGGCCCGCCTGCTGATAGTCCGCGAAAACTCACTCATGGTTAGACCCCCATATTCGAGCCGCGCGGCCTGAAAGCCCCGGCTCTGATCTCGAATAATGCACCGGCTAATCCGGTCCCATGCGGTTCCTGCAAACAGCGCGATGGACATCATCGCCTCGTGGCCTCGCTCAAAGCTACGTATCGGGGGTGACCATAGCTGCGGGACGCACAAGCAAGTAAAAATTACGGTTGTTAGCTTACTATGTCAACTAAACGTATCGGCTGGGCGTTGCATCATTTCTCAGCCTCGCGCCTATCCTCGCAGCATTCCCGCCGCCCGACCGGACCGCGAGTTGCAACGGCGGTTTGACATCAATCGATCGTTCGCGGCGAACCGCCCGGTCCGCCCTCGCCCGCCGTCACAGCCGCAGCGTTTCCTTGTGGCCGAACCCCTTCGTGTTATCGATCAACACGATGTCGGTCGGCGACAATTCGTAGATCTGAGCCTTTCCGAAGGCGATCCGCAAAGCCTCCGGCGCATTCTCGAGGCGCCGGAGAAACGGGTAGCGGATCGCCATCAGCCCAAGCAGTTCGATCCGCCGGGCGGCATCGCCGATGCGCCGCGCCGATCCGTGAATCTGCAACCCGCGGATCGTCCGGAAATCGTCGGCGCCAGCCGCGATCGTCGCCGCGACGCGGGCATGCGCTTCGATGTCCCGCGAATGCCGCGTGCCGGGGTCGGAGACCCAGAAGAGCGTCAGGTGGGAGCGCGTGTAAAAGAGGCTCGCGGCGTGCACCCCGTCGTTCCCCGACGTCGCCAGCGACATGACGTTGTGCTCGTCGAGGAACGCGATGACGCGCGCGGTCAAATCCTCGGACATCGCCATGAACCCCTTCGTAGTGCGCGCGACCCGCCGCAGCGATCAGCCGTTCATCGATCTCCCTTGATCGCCTGCACGACGTCGCCGGCCGCCCTCGGCCCCTGCATCCGGCCATCCCAGCGCTTGGCGAAGTCCGCCTCCAGTCCAAACTGGTCGAGTACGCGCGCGATGACATGATCGACGATATCGTCGATGCTTTGCGGATGATTGTAGAAGGCCGGAACCGGCGGCAGGATGGTGACGCCCATGCGCGCGAGCGTCAGCATGTTCTCGAGATGAATGGAGGACAGCGGCATTTCGCGTGCGACCAGCACCAAGCGGCGGCGCTCCTTGAGGATCACGTCGGCCGCCCGGTGCACCAGGTGATCGCCGTTGCCATGGGCGATCGCCGCCAGGGTCCGCATCGAGCAGGGAATGACCACCATCCCATCGGTTTGGAACGATCCCGACGACACCGCCGCGCCCATCTCGCTGATGGCGTAGTTCACGCTTGCCAGCGAGCGAACCTGGTCGACGCTGTAGGATGTTTCGTGTTCGATCGTGCGCTGCGCCCACTTGCTCAGGATCAGGTGGGATTCGACCCCGCACTCCTTCAGCGCCGACAACAAGCGTATGCCAAATACGGCACCTGTCGCACCTGTCATCGCGACGATCAGGCGCGCCATCGGGGGCTCTCAATGCTCATGGCGTTGTTCCTTGCGGCCGGCTTTGATCGGAAACGAGGGCTTCAAAATAGTGAACAAAGAACGGCCGCACCACAACCCCGACCGGGATCGCCTGCGAACCATTCGCGCTGGTCATATTTCGCTGGTCGAACTTTTGACGGCGAAGGATTCCCGCTTGGTCGGAAAATTCTCGGCAAGCGGGGGAAGAACGGCGGCCCTCCCCGGTCGCCATCGGGTAACGACCTTCGCCTTCGGGGCGTCCGGCGGACGGCGCGCGAGCCGGCAGACCCCCGGCGCGTCAATCAGCGCATGAAACGTCCGGCGCTATTCGCCCGTCGTCTCGCCGGCGAACATATTTCGCGATTGTTTTCGTACCGAAACCGCGTAGTTGCCGGGGGAGCGCTCCGGGTTGACGTTGGGCGCAACCACTGTGCGGTAATACGCCTCCCAGTTGTCGCTCGACAGGTCGGTCATGTCTTTGACGGCGACGTTGCGCAGGAATTTGTCCGCATAAAATTCCTTGCGAACCGGCTGCACCTGCAGAAACGGCGTGTCCGTTCTGAACTCGATCACCGTGTCGGTCTTGACGAGGCGGAGATTGCTGAACAGCGGGCCGAACCACGTATCGGTTTCAATGATGCCTTCGAACATCTGATACGCTGGGGTGCGCGGCAGGTTTGCGACGCTGCGGATCAGCAGGCTCCATCCCGGCGCAGTCTTGGCGATCGAACCGGTCCAGACCTGCAGTCCGCCCGGCTGGATCGAAGGCGTCAGAAACGGCGGCACGAACCCGCGCATTTCAGCCGGCGCGATCTCGTCAAACCTCTCGGTCAGTCGCGGATATTGCACACCCTCGCGCGTGAGCGGCAGCCATTCGTCGACGCCGTCATACGTCCACAGCATGTCGTGGCCATCCCAGACCACTTTGAAGTCGAGGGGAAGGAAGACGTAATAACCGAACGCGGACGCGGTGGTGATCGCTTCGCAGTAGCGCAGCGCGCGGGCGGGAATGGTGCCTCCGACGGAGCGGTCGGCCCGGCACGGCGGGTACGAGGCCGGCATGAACTGGAAGAATTCGACCAACGGGCCGTTGCCTGGTTCTGCCGGAGCCATTCTGTCTACCGCCCAGTGTCGCACGCTCGTCGTGCATTGGTGACGGAAGGCGCAAGCGCGCCCTCCATCCACCAATTTAATCGCATTACTTCGCCGGACGGAAGACCGGAGCGGCGTCGCCGAGCTTCACCGTGCCCTGGTTCTGGGTCG
>ERZ724513.1494-NODE-1494-length-11803-cov-8.416922_pt1 | contig 11803 bp, 9 predicted proteins | sample MGYA00376046_ERZ724513 | MGnify/ENA primary metagenome ERZ724513 (study PRJEB28724, sample SAMN07190883) | activated sludge metagenome | isolation source: activated sludge of sewage treatment plant in Hong Hong | place: Hong Kong | collected 2016-03-17 ... | reverse complement strand
CAGTGGGCAGTGGGCAGTGGCCACTGACCGCGCAACGCCCCTTGTCGCCGGGGGGCGGGCAGCGTAAAATCCGAACATATGGACGAAGCGCTTCTGTCGCGATTGCGGAGGCTGGGCGTGGTGAAGACGGCGCGAGAGATTCAGCCGCCGACCAGAAGCCCTCTCCCTAACCCTCTCCCGGAGGGCGAGGGGACGGAAGGCGCTCGGTCGCGCCGCCGGCCGTTGTCGTTGGAGCAGCTTTTGCCCGGCGGGCGGGTTGTCGAGTCGGACGATGGCGGCTGCTTTGTCATCGACCGCGTCTTCGTCGCCGACCACCGCCACGGCGGCGACAGCCTGGCCGACCTGCTGCGCAACCGTCCGGCCGCGGCCGTGCCCTATGTGCCCGATGCCCGGCTGGAGGCGCTCGACTTCCGCGACTTCCTCTTTTTGGACACGGAAACGACCGGGCTGGCCGGCGCGGGCACGCTGGCCTTCATGGTTGGCGTGGCCTACTGCGAGCGCCGGCCCGACGGCAGCGATGTCTTCGTCGTGCGCCAGTACTTCCTGCGCGACCACGGCGACGAGCGGGCCATGCTGCGCCAACTGGACGGGCTGCTGGCCGAGCGGGCCGGACTGATCACCTTCAACGGCCGCTCCTTCGACGTGCCCCTGCTGGACAACCGCTACCTGATGAACCGGCTGCCCAGCCGCCTGACCGACCTGCCCCACATCGACCTGCTGCTACCGGCGCGACGGCTCTTCCGCGCCCGGCTCGGCTCCTGCGCCCTGGGCGCGCTGGAGCGCAATCTACTGGGCTTGCAGCGCACGCAGGACGACGTGCCCAGCGCGCTCATCCCGGCGCTCTACTACCAGTATTTGCGTACCGGCGAAATGGGCGCGTTGGTGGGCGTGTTCTACCACAACCAGATGGACGTGTTGTCGATGGTGACGCTGGCGGCGCGCATCTTCCGCCAGTTGGAGGCGTCGTGTTGCGACGACCCCATCGACCAGTTCAGTCTGGCGCGCTGGCAGGCCGACCTGGGTCTGCGCGAGCGGGCGGAGAGCACCCTGCGCGCGTCGCTCGACGGCGAGATGCCGTTTGAGACCTACCACGAGGGGTTATATCGGCTGGCGGCGCTGCTGAAGGCCGGCGGCCGGCGCGACGAGGCGGTCGTCGTCTGGCAGCAGATCGCCCACACGAGCACCAGCGACGTGGCCGCCCACGTGGAGTTGGCCAAGCACTACGAGTGGGTGGCGCGCGACGCCGCCGCAGCGCTGGCCTGGACCGACCGCGCCCTGGCCCTCGTCGCCCGCTGGACGCCGACGCCGAACGCGCGGCTGGCGCGGGCGGAGTTGGCCCACCGGCGGGAGCGGTTGATTCGCAAGCTGGCCGGGCGGGATGCGGTCTAGCCCGACCCCAGCCGCAGCACCGTATCCAGGTCTTTATCCCCCCGCCCGCTCAGGTTGACGAGCAAAATCTGATCCGGCCGCATCGTTGGCGCGCGCTTCAGCGCTTCGGCCACGGCGTGGGCCGATTCCAGCGCCGGGATGATGCCCTCGGTGCGCGACAGTTCGTGGAAGGCGGCCAACGCTTCGTCGTCGGTGGCGTAGGTGTAATAAGCCCGCTCCTGGTCGCGCAGCCAGGCGTGTTCCGGGCCAACGCTGGGGTAGTCAAGGCCGGCGCTGATGCTGTGGGTCTCGCTGATCTGGCCGTCGGCCGTCTGCATGACGTAGCTCTTCGTGCCGTGGAGCACGCCGATGCGCGCCGCGGCCGGGTCGGCAAAGCGCGCGGCGTGGCGGCCGCCGTCCACGCCCTCGCCGCCGGCCTCCACGCCGATGAGATCGACGGCCTCGTCGTCGCGGAAGGCATGGAAGATGCCCATCGCGTTGCTGCCGCCGCCGACGCAGGCGACGATGGCATCGGGCAGCCGGCCGCACAGGGCCAGCATTTGGGCGCGGGCCTCGCGGCCGATCACGCTCTGGAAGTCGCGCACCATCATCGGGTAGGGGTGCGGCCCCAGGACGGAGCCGAGCAGATAGTGGGTCGTGGCCACGTTGGTCACCCAGTCGCGGATGGCCTCGTTGATGGCGTCCTTGAGCGTGCGGCTGCCACTGGCCACCGGCCGCACCTCGGCTCCCAGCAGCTTCATGCGGTAGACGTTGGGCTGCTGCCGGGCGATATCGACCTCGCCCATGTAGATGATGCCCTCCAACCCCAACAGGGCGCAGGCGGTGGCCGTGGCCACGCCGTGCTGGCCCGCGCCCGTCTCGGCCACGACGCGGCGCTTGCCCATGCGCTTCACCAGCAGCGCCTGGCCCAGGGCGTTGTTGATCTTGTGCGCGCCGGTGTGGTTGAGGTCTTCGCGCTTGAAGTAGATCTGCGCCCCGCCCAACTTGGCCGACAGGCGGCGGGCGTGGCTGATGGGCGAGGGGCGGCCGACGTAGCTGCTCAGCAGCCCCTCAAACTCGGCCACAAAGGCCGGGTCGTGGCGCGCTTCGTCGTAGGCGGCGATGAGTTCTTCCAGCGCCGGCATCAGCGTCTCCGGCACGAATTGGCCCCCGTAGGGGCCGAACTTGCCTTGTTCGTCGGGTAGCGATTGCATGGAAGAAGTTAACCACAGATTTCACGGATGTCACAGAGTGAAGAGAACTGATCCATAGATTTGGCAGATTATAGAAGAACCTCACGCCAAGGACGCCAAGGACGCCAGGGACGCAAAGAAGAAACTCCTTTTGCGTCCTTAGCGTCCTCCGCGATCTTTGCGTGAGGTCTCCTCCGCCTGTGGTAAACTTGACCCATGACAGAACTTATCGTCGTCGGCGGGGGGCTGGCCGGGACGGAGGCGGCCTGGCAGGCGGCCGAGTTGGGCGTGCCCGTGCGCCTCTATGAGATGCGGCCGGGTCAGTCCACGCCCGCCCACGAGACAGCCTGGCTGGCCGAACTGGTGTGCAGCAACTCCCTCGGCTCCGACCTGCCCCACAAAGCGCCGGGCCTGTTGAAGGCCGAGTTGCGCGGCCTCGGCTCGCTCATCCTCGACTGCGCTGCGCGGACGGCCGTGCCCGCCGGCTCGTCGCTGGCCGTTGATCGCGAGGCGTTCGCCCAACTGGTTACCGAACGCATTGACGGCCACCCGCGTATCACCCTCGTCCATGAGGAGGTGACGGCCCTGCCCGACGGCCCGGCCGTCATCGCCACCGGCCCGCTGACCTCGCCGGCGCTGGCCGCGGTCATCGGCCGCCTGAGCGGGCAGGACTATCTCTACTTCTACGACGCCGTCGCCCCCATCGTTCAGGCGGAGACGATCGACATGAGTGTCGCCTTCCGCCAGTCACGCTACGACCGTGGTGAGCAGGAGGAGGGCGACTACATCAACTGCCCGATGACGCGCGAGGAGTACGAGACCTTCGTCGATGCCCTGCTGGCGGCCGAGACCATCGCCCTGAAGCAGTTCGAGCGCGAAGACCCCCACTTCTTCGAGGGCTGCATGCCCGTGGAGGCGCTGGCCCGGCGCGGGCGCGAGGCGCTGGCCTTCGGCCCGCTGCGGCCGGTGGGGCTGCTCGACCCGCGCACGGGCAAGCGGCCCTACGCCGTCGTCCAACTGCGCCAGGATAACCTCATCGGCTCGCTCTACAACCTCGTCGGCTTTCAGACCAATCTGAAGTGGCCCGACCAGAAGCGCGTGCTGCGGCTCATCCCCGGCCTGGGGGCGGCCGAGTTCGTCCGCTATGGCCTGCTGCACCGCAACACCTACATCAACGCCCCGGCCCTGCTGCAACCGACGCTGCAATATCGCAACCGGGCCGACCTGTTCTTCGCCGGGCAGATCGTCGGCGTGGAGGGCTACGTCGGCAACGCGGCCACAGGGCTGTTGGCCGGGGTTAACGCCGCCCGGCTGATGACCGGCGGCCACCCGCTCATCCTGCCGCCGGCGACGATGCTCGGCGCGCTGTGCCACTACGTCACCCACGCCGCGGCCAGGGACTTCCAGCCGATGAAGGCCAACTTCGGCATTCTGCCGCCGTTGCCGCCGCGGCCGGGCAAGGAAGACCGCGGACGCCTCTATGCCGAGCGCGCCCTGACCGCCCTGCGTCGTTTTGCGCGCGAGCATGGCCTGCGGTACGATGGGAGTCTGGCCGCCCCGGAGGCACATGCGCCCTCTCCCTAACCCTTTCCCAAGGGGCGAGGGGACGACCGGCGGTGGGAGGGTGCTCGTTGTCCAGTTGTACTGTCACCCAGTAGCTACAAGAGAGCGTCATGGAAATTCCAATTGAAACCACCATCACTACGGTCACTGTCTACCCCGACCGGGCGCGCGTGACCTGCCGCGGCCGGGCCGAAGTCGCGCCCGGCCAGCACCAACTCATCGTCGGCGAGCTGCCGCTGGTGTTGGAGCCGGAGTCGGTGCGCGTCGGCGGCGCGGGCACGGCCCGCGTGCAACTGCGCGGCGTCGACGTGCAGCGCCGCCACTATGCCCAGGCCCCCGCGGCTAACGTGCTGGCCCTGGAGGAGCAGATCAGGGGGCTTCAGGACGAACTGCAAGGGCTGGCCGACCGGCAGGCGGTCAAGCAGGCGTCGATCGACCACCTGGACGGGCTGCGCAAGGCCACGACCGAGTACGCCTGGGGGCTGGCCCGCGGACGCAGCACGGCCGACAACCAGGCCGCGCTGATGCGCTTCTTCGAGGAGGAAGACGCCCGTCTGCGCGCCGACCTGCGTGCGCTGGAGATCGAGGGGCGCGCCCTGAAAGAGCGACTGGCCAAGGCCCAGGCCGAACTGGAGCAGCTGCGCGCCGCTCGCCCGCGCCAGCGCTTTGAGGCCCGCGTCGAGGTCGAGGTGCTGTCGGCCGGCGACTTTGCCGCCGAAGTGACCTACGTCGTCGGCCGCGCCGGCTGGCGTCCGCTGTACGACATGCGCCTGGAACAGCCGCCGGCCGCCGGCGCGGCCAGCGTCGCCCTGACGGCCCTGGCGGAGATCACCCAGAACACGGGCCAGGACTGGCGCGGCGTCGGCCTGACTGTCTCGACGGCGCGGCCGGCGCTGAACCAGCGCGTGCCGGAGTTGACGCCGTGGTACGTAGACGTGCCCGCGCCGCCGGCCCCAGCGCCACAGCCGCGGATGATGCACGCCCGGCCCATGGCTAAGAGCGCCGGGGCGGCGTTGATGGCCGCCGACGAAGCGCCGATGGCGATAATGGCTATGGCCCCGCCCGTGATGGAGGCTGAGGTCGTTGTGGCCGAGGTGGAGGAGAGCGGCACGGCCGTGTCGTTCACCGTCTCCGGCAGCATCGACATCCCCGGCGACGGCACGCCGCACAAGACGACGCTCGCCCGCCATGAGCTGCCACCGCAGCTTGACTTCCTGGCTGTCCCGCGCCACACCGACGCCGTCTACCGCCGCGCCAAGCTGACCAACAGCACCGGCGCGCCGCTGTTGCCCGGCCCGGTTAATCTCTACGTTGGCGACGAGTACATCGGCCAGAACCGGTTGGAGTACACGCCTGGCGGGGCCGAGGTGGAACTGGTGCTCGGCGTCGAGGAGCGCATCACCGTCAAGCGCGAGTTGGTGCGCCGCGACGTGGACAAGCGGCTGTTGCGCGACGTGCGTCAGGTGGCCTATGGCTACGAGATCAAGCTGGAGAACCTGCTGCCCACGCCGGCGCGCGTCACCGTGCAGGACCAGTACCCCGTCTCGCGCCACGAGCAGATCAAGGTGCGGCTCGACCGCATCACGCCGGAGCCGCTGGAGCAGTCGGATCTCCACATTCTCAAGTGGCAAATCGACCTGGCCGCGGCCGAGAAGAAGACCATTCGCTATGAGTACCAGGTCGAATACCCGCGCGCGCTCCACGTCGTCGGGCTAATCGACTGAGCCAATACCTATGTCACCTGTCACCCGTATTCACGACACCGCCCCGCCCCGCGAGCGGGCGCTCATGGTCGGCACGGCGCTATACGACAGCGACCCACTGCTGACAGTCGAGGAGAGTCTGGACGAACTGGCCCGGCTGGCCGATACGGCCGGCATCGACGTCGTCGGCCAGACAATGCAGCGCTTCGAAAAGCCCCACAGCGCCACCTACATCGGCCCCGGCAAGGTCGAGGAGGTCAAGGCGCTGTTGGAAGAACTCGACGCCGGCGTGGTCATCTTCGACGACGAGCTTCTGCCCCGCCATCAGCGCGAACTGGAAGAAATCTTCGGCGAGGAGATCAAGGTCGTCGACCGGACGGCGCTCATCCTCGACATCTTCGCCCAGCACGCCCAGACGCGCGAGGGCAAGCTGCAAGTGGAGTTGGCCCAACTGGAGTATCGCCTGCCGCGGTTGACGCGCATGTGGACCCACCTGGCGCGGCAGGCCGGCGGCCGGGCCGGCGGCGCGACCGGCGGCGTGGGCTTGCGCGGCCCCGGCGAAACGCAGTTGGAGACCGACCGGCGCGAGATCGGCCGGCGGATCGCCCTCATCCGCGAGGAACTGGACGCCGTCCGCGCCCACCGCGAGCGCCACCGTTCCAAGCGGCAGCAAACGGAACTGCAAGTCGTGGCCATCGTCGGCTACACCAACGCCGGCAAGTCGACGCTGCTCAACCGGCTCAGCGGGGCCGACGTCTACGCCGCCGACCAACTCTTCGCCACCCTCGACCCGACGACGCGCAAGGTCAACATGCCCGGCGGCCGGGAGGTGCTCTTCACCGACACGGTGGGCTTCATCCAGAAGCTGCCGACGCAGATCGTCGCCGCCTTCCGTGCCACGCTGGAGGAGATCGGCGAGGCCGACATGCTCCTCCACGTCGTCGATGCCACCCATCCCAACATGGCCGCGCAGATCGAGGCCGTCGAGGACACGCTGGCTGAGTTGGAGGTCGATCACCTACCCATGGTCGTCGCCCTGAACAAGGCCGACGCGCTACACGACCGCGCCGCCGTCGACGCGCTGCAATTGAGCGTGCCCGCGGCGCTCGTCTCGGCGCGCACGGGCAAGGGCATCGACGAACTGCTAACGCTGGTGGAGGCGACGATGGTCGGTCTGCTGGAGCCTGTCCGCGTCCACATCCCCTACGAGCGCGGCGACTTACTGTCTCTGTTCTATGAGCGCGGTCAGGTAGACGGCGAAACCCACAGCGGCACGGGCGTCAAGCTCTACGGCCGTCTGCCCCCGCGCTTGCTGCCCGTCTTCGCCGACTACACCGAATGAAAGCTACCATTGCTGAACTCACGCGCCGGTCGGACGTGCGCGCTGCCCTGGCCGGCTATCGCCACCACCTGGAGGAGATACTGGCCCAAATCGTCGCCATCCAGCAGGTGGCCGCGCCGACCTTCGCCGAGAAGCGGCGCTCGGCCTACATCGAGGCCCAGTTCCGCGCCCTGGGCGCGGCCGAGGTGAGCCACGACGCGCTCCACAACGTCTTTGCCCGTCTGCCGGGCCGCGACGCCGGCCGGCCGCCGCTGGTCATCTCCGCCCACCTGGACACCGTCTTCCCGGCGACGACCGACCTGACCACGCGCCGCGAGGGGCCGCTGTTCTTCGGGCCGGGCATCGGCGACAACTCGACCGGGTTGGCCGGGCTGCTGGTGCTGGGGCGGACGCTGGTCGAGCGGGCGCTGCCCCACGCGGCCGACATCTATCTGGTGGCCAACGTCGGCGAGGAGGGGTTGGGCGACCTGCGCGGCATGCGCGCCGTCGTCGAGCGCTTCGGCGAGCGCGCCGCCTATCTGGTCGTCGAGGGCGGCCTCTTCGGCCAACTGACGCACCAGGCCGTCGGCGTGCGCCGCTACCGCATCGAGGTCACCGCGCCGGGCGGCCACTCCTGGGGCGGTTTCGGCGCGGCCAGCGCCATCCACGTGCTCGGTCATCTCATCGCCGCCATCGACGGGCTGGACGTGCCCGCCGCGCCCAAGACGACCTACAATGTCGGTATCATCGAGGGCGGGTTGTCGGTCAACTCCATCGCCCACGCGGCGCGGCTGTGGCTCGACCTCCGTTCCGAGGACGCGGGCGAGTTGGAACGGCTTGTCGGCCAGGTGCAGGCCATCCTGGAGCGCATGAACCACGACCACGCCGAGGCCGGCGACGGCGTGCATCTGGTGGCCGAGACGGTCGGCAACCGCCCCGCCGGGGCCGTCGGCCGCGACGCGCCCATCGTCGCCCACGCCGAGGCGGCCCTACGCGCCGTCGGCTGTGGCGACGTGCGCTACATCGTCAGCAGCACCGACGCCAACATCCCCCTGAGCCGGGGGTATGAGGCCGTTTGCCTGGGCCTGACCCACTCCGGCAATTCCCACCGGCCGGATGAGTACATCGACATCACCCACTTGCCCGCCGGGCTAGGGCAGCTTTTGCTGGTGGCGCTGGCCGCCGCCGGGTGGCGCGATTCTCCGAATCGCGTTCTCCCGGACGGCCGCCACGCCTGAGGCTCGCCGGGCCAACACGCAAGGAAACCCACTATGGACTACGAACTGACATCAGAACAGCGCGAGTTGCGCGAGGTTGTCCACGACTTCGTCGCCCGCGAACTGCGGCCGCGCGCCCGCCACACCGACGAGACGGGCGAATTCAACTGGCCGGCGGTGCGCAAGATGGGGCCGCTGGGGCTGCTGGGGCTGGAAGTGCCGGAGGAGTATGGCGGCGCGGCCCTGGATGCGGTCAGCGTGGCCATCGTCATCGAGGAGTTGGGCTGGGGCTGCGGCTCCACCGCCCTGGCTATCGCCGCCCACAACGGCCTGGGCCTCGGCCCGCTGATCGCCTATGGCACGGAGGCGCAGAAGCGCGCCTGGCTGCCGCGCCTGACCAGCGGCGAGGGCAAGCTGGCCTGCCTCAGCCTGACCGAACCGGGGGCCGGCTCTGACCTGAAGGGTGGCGTGCGCACGCGGGCCACACCGGAGGGCGATTCGTGGATCATCGACGGCAGCAAGATGTGGATGACCAACGCCTCTATCTCCGACCTGATGGTCGTGCTCTGTCGCACGGGCGACAGCGGCAGCAGCGCCCTCAGCCACGTCCTCGTGCCCTCAGACGCGCCGGGCATCACCATTGGTCCGCCGGAGAAGAAGATGGGCCTGCACGGCTCGCCGACGCACGCGGTGACGTTCGACGAGGTGCGCGTGCCGCGCGAGAATCTGCTCGGCCGGGAGGGGCGCGGCCTGGCGCAGACGCTATCGACGCTCGACAGCGGTCGCGTCGGCATCGGCGCGCTGGCCGTCGGTCTGGCCCAGGCCGCCTTCGAGGAGGCGCTGAAGTACGCCCAGACGCGCGAAGCCTTCGGCGAACCCATCGCCAACTTCCAGGCCATCCAGTGGATGCTGGCCGACGCGGCGACGGAGATCGAAGCGGCCCGGCTGATGGTTCACAAGGCCGCCTGGCTCAAAGGGCTGAGACGGCCCTACAGCAAGATGGCCTCCATGGCCAAGCTCTTTGCCACCGAGGTCAGCGAGCGCGTTTGCCGCAACGCCATCCAGATTCATGGCGGCTACGGCTACAGCTCCGAGTTCGAGGTCGAGCGCCTGTACCGCGATACGCGGCTGATGACCATCGGCGAGGGGACAAGCGAGATTCAGCGGCTGGTCATCGCCCGGCACCTGTTGGGCTAGGGAATAGGGATTAGGGGCTAGGGGCTAGGGAAGAGTGCTCTTCCCTAGCCCCTAATCCCTAGCTCAGGGTATCGAGCGCGGGCGCGGGAACGGCGTCGGCGCGCTGAGGATGGCTTCCTCGCCCAGCAGCGTCGGTGGATGGGGACGGAATATCTCCGCGTCGATCTGGCCGATGCCGGGTGTGTAGAGGAAGTAGTGGCTGACGGCATAGTCGCCCAACGGGGCGATGAGCCGTTGGGCCTCGTTGGCGATGCCGCCGAACTGCGGGCCGAGATACCAGATGGCCGCGCCCTTGACCGTCGGGTAGGCGGCGTAGAGCCACGACGCCCAAGCGATGTCCTCCAGCGCCTGCGCCGGTTCAGGCACGCTATCGTATTCCCAGCCCCACTCGGTGATGAGCACTGTCGGCCGAGGAATGCCGTACTTGTCGCAGACGTCGAACAGTGCCTGAAAGCGCCCGACGAGATAGGGGTAGGCGTTGCCGATGTATTCGTTGACGAGGCTGTACTCGTGCAGGGCCACGGCCACCTGATCGGGATGTTCGCCCGCGTAGCGCAGGAACTCCAGCATGGCCGGGTCTTCCCAGTCCTCGGCTTCGGGCACGCCCGTTGACCAGCTCAACCCGGCATAGCGGTAGCCCTCGGCCACGGCCAGCTTGGCCGTCGCCAGCGAGAAGCGCCCCAGCCGCTCGATCTGGAGCTTGCCGTCATCGCCGTAGCGCCCCGGCTCGTTGAGCGTCTCAAACCAGACGTACTTCTTGTCCAGTTCGCGCGGGATGCTGTCGCGGTTGAGTTGCCAGCTAACGGCCGCGGCCTCCTCCGGCGACAGCGCCCGGTTGTAGAAGGGCGCTTCGTAGCGGGCGTCGGTCAGGCGAAAGACGAGGGTGTGATCGACGAAGCGGCCGGCGGCCTCGTTGGCCTTCATGATCTGCTGCACCTCGTAGACCGGCCCGGCGGCGTCGGCGCTCTTGAGGAAAATGGGCACGCCGGCGTCATTGAGTTTGCGGAAGTAGTCGCCGATACCCTGAGCGTTGCCGCCGGGGCCGGTGTGGAAGCCGATCTTGACAAAGGCGAGATCAAGCCCTTTGGCCTGGGCTTCTTCGCGCGCGGCGTCAAAGTCGATTGGCGGCACGGCGACGACGACCGTCGGCGCGGGCAGCGGCGGGTCAATCTGCGGCGTCGGCGCGGGGGTGGCCGTCGGCGTGGCCGTTGGGTCGAGCGGGCTGCCGAACGCCGCCGGAATGTAACCCAATGGGGCCGATATGGCGGCCTCGCTGACCACCTGGAACTCGGCGGTGGACGAGGCCGACTCGATGCCCAGCCCCCGGCAGGCGACGACGAGTGACAGCAGCACCGCCACAAAGACCACCGTGGCCAGGGCCACCAGTTGCCGGCCTGAGAGGGCGCGCGGGCGACCAGTGGGCTGCGGGTGGGCAGGCGTCGTGTTTCTCAATGCTCCTTCTCCTTGCCGCAACGGGCTTCTCCAGCCCAACTATAGCCCTTTTTGGCCGGCGGGTCAGTAAGGAGGACGTAAAAAAGTGCTCCCACGACGACCTCAGAGGTCTTCCGCGACCTCTGAGGTTTGGCGCCGGCCCTGCCACTTGGGTCACCCGCGCCCTATTTGCCTCCCCGCGCCGGTGTTATAATGGCCGGCATGATTGCCCACCCGCCGCGCCTCATGCTCCTGACGACCGTGCGCTCCTACCGAATGGAGGCGTTCCGCGCCGCGGCCGAACGGCTGGGCATCGCGGTGGCCACCGGCCTCGACCTGCCGCCGGAACTGGCCGACCAGTGGCCGGAGGCGCTGCCGCTGCCCTTCGCCGCGCCCGACGAGGCCGCGGCCGGCATCGCCGCCTATGCCGCCGAACATCCCCTGGCGGCCATCCTCTCCGTCGATGACAGCGGCAGCCTCGTTGCCGCCGCGGCCAGCCGGGCGCTGGGGTTGCCCCACAACGACCCCGCCGCCGCCGTCGCCGCCCGCGACAAGTTCGTGATGCGCCGGCTGCTACGCGAGGGTGGCGTGCCCACACCCTGGTTCGAGCGCTTCACGACGGCCGACGACCCCGCTGCCGTGGCCGTGCGCGCGCCCTACCCGTGTGTGGTCAAGCCGCTGAACCTCAACGGCAGCCGCGGCGTTATCCGCGCCGATTCGCCGGCGGAGTTGGTCGCGGCCATTGACCGATTGACGCGGCTCATCGCCCCCCCGCCCACGGAGAGGACGAGGAGGGCGTAGACGCCGAAG
>ERZ724513.1493-NODE-1493-length-11807-cov-3.713410_pt1 | contig 11807 bp, 13 predicted proteins | sample MGYA00376046_ERZ724513 | MGnify/ENA primary metagenome ERZ724513 (study PRJEB28724, sample SAMN07190883) | activated sludge metagenome | isolation source: activated sludge of sewage treatment plant in Hong Hong | place: Hong Kong | collected 2016-03-17 ... | reverse complement strand
CAACGGCGTCCCGTGCTGCCTCCCATCCGGACTTTAACCGTCGGTGCCGGAATTTCACCGGCTCAACCTTTGGCCTCGATCTCTCGTGGCCGCCGGGTCGCGGACTGTCACCGCCGGTTCGGACTTTCACCGACCCCGGAGCACGTGTTGCTTGTTGGGGGCGATTCTAGTCCTCGCGCGGACGCCGAGGAGCCCGTTCCACGGGACGCGGCCAGGACAGCGAGAAGCCGAACATGCTCGGCGGCGGGGCGGGGGCGTCCCGCTCGAGTTCGGTCAGGTACGCCAGGACCTCGTCGCCGCGTCCGCTCTGGATGAGCTCGTAGGGCGTGGCGCCCAGGTCGTGGAGGGGCAGTTCGAGGAACGCATCGGCGGCCTGGGGCGTCCGGAAGATGCGCAGGGCGGCCGCGTAGACGACCTCTTCGGGGCCCTCCACGTGCCACCTCCTCGCGTCCACCTGCCACCTCCTCGCAGTGCCGACACCGCCAGGTGTACCCCTATTCGACGACCTTGGCCAGGGCGAGCTCGACGAGGTCCTCGGCGCCGGCGGCCTTGAGCCGCGGGATCAGGTCCCGCACCAGGTGGGAGTCGACGATCGTGTTGACGGCGTACCAGCCCGGGGTCTGCAGCTGGGAGATCGTGGGGCTCTTCAGCGAGGGCAGGATCTCCTCGACCGCGGCAAGGTTGTCGCCGTGCACGTTGAGCATGAGTGCCGACTTGTCCTGGGCGAGCAGCGCGGCGCGCAACAGCATCGCGATGTCGCCGATCTTGGCGCGCTTCCACTCGTCGGCCATCGCGGCCCGCGAGGCGATCAGTCGGGTGGTGGACGCCAGGATCTCGTGGACGATCCGCAGCCGGTTGGCCCGCAGCGACGAGCCGGTCTCGGTGACGTCGACGATGGCGTCCGCCAGGTGCGGCGGCTTGACCTCCGTGGCACCCCAGCTGAACTCGACCTCGGCCTGAATGCCCGCCTCGGCCAGGAACCGCTCGGTCAGCTCGACGGCCTCGGTCGCGATGCGCTTGCCGTTCAGGTCGGCCAGGGTCTGGATCGGCGAGTCCTCGGGCACTGCGATCACCCACCGCACCGGACGCCGCGACACCTTCGAGTACTCCAGCTCGGCGACCTCGACGACGTCGCGCCCGAGGATCCAGTCGTAGCCGGTGATCGCGAGGTCGAGCAGGCCCTTCTCGACGTAGCGGGACGCCTCCTGCGGCCGGATCAGCATGCACGAGATCTCGGGGTCGTCGATCGTCGGGTAGTAGCCGCGGGAGCTGATGTCGATCTGGAACCCCGCCCTGGCGAAGAGCTGCTGGGTCGCGTTCTGCAGGCTGCCCTTGGGCAGGCCGAGCCAGAGCCGGCAGGCCTCGGTCATTTGCTCGGCCCGTACATCTGCTCCGGGGTCATCAGGCGCTCGGCGTCGACGCGGAGCGAGCCGTCGGCGTCCACCGTGCGGTAGAAGCAGGACCGGTAGCCCTCGTGACAGGCCGGGCCCTCCTGGATCGCCCGGACGACCACGGCGTCCAGGTCGCAGTCGACGCGCAACTCGACGAGCTGCTGCATGTTCCCGGACGACTCGCCCTTCTTCCACAGCTTGTTGCGCGAGCGCGACCAGTAGTGCACCTTGCCGGTCGACAGCGTCAGGTCGAACGCCTCCTCGTTCATGTACGCGACCATCAGCACCTCGCCGGTCTCGGCGTCCACGGTGACGGCAGTGATCAGGCCCCCGGCCTTGGCGAAGTCGGGGCGGAACTGGGCTTGCATGGACGGGCCTTTCGACGGTGGGCAGAGGGCGTCCGGACGCCGTCGCGCACGTTACGCCGGTGGCAGGTCCCCGGGAGGGCGTCCCGGCGAACGGCGGGGCGAAATCGACGCCAGTCCGTCGACACGCCGTAGTCGGGAGCGAGGAGGCCGACTGGTGCGGGGATTCCCCCGGGTGAGGCGTCCCCTCGGGACCGGCGACGGCGCCCCACTAGAGTCGACGCACCCAGCGCAGGAGGCAGCGATGAACGTGTTCGCCGACGCCGAACACTGGACCGGTGACGACTTCGAGCTGTTGCGCGAGGAACACCTGCTGGCCCTCACGCTGATCGTCATCTTCGAGGTGCTGCTGCTCAACCGCATGCGGGACGCCGACGAGACCACCCGGCGCACCGTGCGCTGGGGGCTGGTGGCGGCGCTGTGGGCCCAGGAGGTCAGCTACCACATCTGGCGGCTGGCGACCCACACGTGGACAGTCCGGCAGATGCTGCCCCTGCACCTGTGCTCGGTCATGGTCTGGCTGGGCGGGCTGACGATGCTGACCCGCTCGTACCGCCTCTACGAGTACGTGTACTTCGCGGCCCTCGCCGGGGCCGCCCTGGCGCTGGCAACGCCGGATGTCGGTCGGTTCGGCTTCCCCCACTACCGGTTCTTCCAGTTCTTCGCCAGCCACGGGCTGATCCTCACCGCTCCGCTCTGGATGACCTTCGTCGAGGGCTACCGGCCGACCGCGGCGTCCCTGCGGCGGGCCATCGGCGGCACCGCGGCGTGGGCGTCCGGCGTGTTTTGGGTCAACCGACGCGTGGGTAGCAACTACATGTTCGTGAATCGGAAGCCGGACACCACCAGCGTCCTGGACGCCCTCCCGCCCTGGCCGCGCTACCTGCCGATCATGGCGGGGGCGGTCGTGGGGCTGTTCGCGCTCCTCTACGCCCCGTGGGCGATCCGGGGGGCACGGGGGGCCTGAGGACGCCGCGGCGTCCGGCCCGATGAGCGAGGTAAGCGGCGCCCCACCCAAGCGTGGCCGACGGTGGGCAACGACGTCGGCTCTGGGCGAGGGGAGGCTGCCCGATGATGATCACGTTCGTGGTGCCTGCGATGGGCGAGCGGCACGGCCGCCGCCAGGCGGGCGGATTGAAGCTCGAACCGCTGGCGATCGCGGCGCTGCAGGCCGTCACGCCGTCCGGCGTCGAGACCGAGTTCTTCGACGACCGGCTGCAGACGATCGACTACACGACACCGACCGATCTGGTCGCGATCTCGGTCGAGACCTGCACCGCGCGCCGGGCGTACGTCATCGCCGACGCCTTCCGCGCTCGCGGCGTCCCCGTGGTGCTGGGCGGCTACCACGTGACGCTGATCACCGAGGAGGCACTGGGGCACGCGGACGCCGTCGTGCTCGGCGACGCGGAGCCGGTCTGGGCCGACGTCGTCGCCGACGCCGCAGCCGGACGCCTCCGGCGCAGTTACCGCGGCGGAGTCTGCATGGCGCCGCCGAGTCCGGACCGGTCGATCTTCCGGGGCAAGAAGTACCTGCCGTTCGGCCTCGTCGAAGCCGGCCGCGGATGCGCGGGTGACTGCACGTTCTGCTCGATCACCCAGACGTCGGGGCGGCTGCATCACGACCGGCCCGTGGCCGACATCGCCGCCGAGATCGCCGGCTCCTGGCGTCCCTATCACCTGATCCTCGACGACAACCTGCTGACCCACCGCGAGCGCACGCTGGCCCTGTGCGAGGCGCTCGCCCCCACCGGACGGGTGTGGGCGGCGGAGGCGCGGCTGAGCGTGGCCCGTGACGCAGAGCTCCTCAGGTGGCTCAAGGCCGCCCACTGCGAGATGCTGCTCATCGACTTCGACTCGCTCGAGCCGAGCCAGGCCGAACTCGACACGCGACCGTGGAACGCGATCGCCGCCGAGAGGGCCGAACTCGTGCGCCGCATCCACGCGGCGGGCATCGGCATCCACGGTTCTTTCACGTTCGGCCACGACACCGACACGCGGGCGACCTTCGACCGCGTCCTGGCGTTCGCCGAGACCAGCCGGCTGTTCGCGGCGTCCTTCACGCCGGTGCTGCCGATGCCCGGGACCCTCGTGTACGACCGTCTGGCCGCCGAGGGCCGGCTGCGCTACGACCGCTGGTGGCTCGAGCCGCGGTTCCGCTTCGGAGAGGTGCCGTTCACGCCGCTGCGGATGCGGGCCGACGAGGTCGCCACCCTGACGGCGCGCATCCGGCGCGACTTCGCCTCGCCGTTGACGTGGGCGAGCCGGGCGCTGGCGTCCGTGCGCCGTCACAGCGAGGACGGCCTCAGCCTCTTCATGAAGGTCAACTCGCTCGGTCTGGGCGAGGAGCCGATCGTCGTCGTGGACGCCGACCTGGGCCGGGCGTCCGCCTGACGTTGTTCCTGGGCCGGGGGATCACTCGGGCTGCCACAGGCCGCTGTACCGCGGCCTGTCGTCGGTGCCTGCGGTCAATCGAGGGGTGTCGCCGCCGGAGCGCGCCGCGGATCGACCAGATTCAACTGAATCGCCTTGATCAGGATCTGGGTGCGCGACTTGACGCCGAGCTTGGTGCCGATGCGGTTCATGTACTGCTTGACGGAGCCCTCCGAGACAAACATCTGCGCGGCGATCTGCTGGTTGGTGAGCCCCTGGGTCAGCCACTCCAGCAGTTCGATCTCACGGGGCGTCATGCCCGCATCAGGCGGCATGGGTGTTGGCGCCTCCTCGGAGACCACGGTCTCGACCAACTGCCGCCGAACGGCCGACGACAGCGGCATGTCGCCGCGCAGAGCCTGCTCCATTCCGGCCAGGAGGGTCTGGGCGCCGCCATCCTTCAGGAGATAGCCCGCCGCGCCCGCGCGCAGGGCCCCGACGATGAAGTCGCGGCCGCCGAACGTCGTCAGAGCCACGACCCGGGCGTCCGGCCAGCGCCGGCAGATCTCCCGGGTCGCCTCGATCCCGGACATGACCGGCATCTGCAAGTCCATGAGGACGAGGTCGGGCAGGAGGCGCCCATAGGCTTCGACGGCTTCCTGTCCGTTCCGTGCCTCGCCGACGAGTTGCCAGGACAGGTGACTGGCGAAGAAGGAACGGTAGACGTCGCGCACAAGTCCGTCGTCGTCCGCGGCAAGGACTCGTCTTGTGGGGGTAGCAGACATGGCGTCAGTCTAGAGCGGGGCTCTTGCGAACGCGCAGCGCAGTCAACCGAGTGACTTTCGGACAATCATTCTGGCCGACCGGGCAGGCCGAGCCGACAGCGGTGTCGTCGGAGCGGGGCCGGGCACCAGACTGGGGCTCGGCACAACCCGACACGACCCGAGAGGCTCGCTTGCCATGTCCACCCCCAAGCACGTCCTGATCGCCCTGCTCGCAGTGGCCGCCCTCACCTACGGACACTCCCCGGTGCCGCTTCCCGGCCACCCGTCGCCGAACGGGTCCATCCTCTGCGTCATCTTCAAGCCGCTGGGCATCCCCTGCTCCTGACCCGGGAGCGCGACGCTCGCGATGGTCACTCACTCGGTGCGTGACGGCGCAGCGGCGACGGATGGGTCCCGTCGGCTCACGAGCGCGTGCCTGGTCGAGGAGGTCAGGCTGGACCTCATCGACGAGGTCCTGGACTCGTTGACACACCGGGTCTCCCTCGCATCGCTGCGATTCCTGGGCGGTCCCGACTCGATGGCCTACAGCGCACTCAAGGCCGACTTCGACGAGGCGCTGGCCACCCTGCGGGTGATGAGTGACCTGCTGGGCCACCGGCCCGATCGGGTCGGCGACGGTGTACGTAAGCTCGACTGGCCGAACTCGATCGCAGACGGGGTGGCCACGAGTCGGCACCTGATCGAGGCGCACGGGGCCGCGTTCACCAGCAGGGTCGCTCCGAAGCTCGCGCGCCGGGCGGACCTCGCGGGCCGGCTGTTGGCCTCGACCCTCGTTCAGCTGTGTCGCGATGCGGCGGCATCCGGGGCCCTCTCCGCGTGCGATGTCGAACTCGCCGCTGACGCGGGAGCGGTCGGTGTGCGCATGGTCGTGCACGGCCCCGCCCCCGGACGACCGTCGGCGCCCGCCTTGCGCCTGGCCGCCCGCATGCAGTTGCTGGGTGGCTCGGTGAACCGCGCGAGCGTGGGGGCGTCGCAGGTCATCGACGTCCGTCTGCCGGCCGACTGGTGAGGCGGACCGCACCCTGGACCATGAGTAGCGCGAGATAGTGTCCCGACATGGAGATGCCGCCGAGGTCGGGCCCGGCGCCCCCGACCTCGCGGGGAACCCTCGGGCTGCTGCGGCTCGTCGTCCTGGGGCTCGTCCTGGCGCTCAGCGTTCCGGTCACTCCGCTCGAGGCTCCCCCGGGCATCATCTTCTCGATCGTCCTGGCCTCCGTCACCGCGGTGGCCGTGGCCCTGTGGCGCCCGTTCTGGGGGGCCGTGCTGTTGGCGGTGGCTGTCGTCCCGGCGACGCTGGTGGACATCTTCGGCTACCAACTTGCGGCGCTCGTGATCGTGGCAGGCCTGGTGGCGACCTTTGGGGCGTTGCGTCGGACTGTCCTGGCACTGGCGATCCTGGCCGCGGCGGTCGCGCTGCCCCGACTGGGTGGCGGACTCACCCTCAGCGTCGTCTGGACCCTGACCACGCTGGGGGTCGGCGTCCTCGTGGGCCTCCTGGCGAGGCCGACCGCACTCCGTGCGCGCAACGCCGCCGGCCGGATCGCGGCTCTGCGCAGGGAACAGGTGCGTGTGCGCGCGGAGGAGCGCGCCCTGCTGGCCGACGAGTTGTCGAGCCTGCTCGATCACGAGATGCGGGAGGCGGCCGTGGCTCTGGCGGCCGGTCCGGTCGACGCCGAGCCCGCCACGCTGCGGGCGATGTTGCGCCGAGCGGCGACCACGGCGTCCGATTCGCTCATGCGACTCCGCTGTCTGGTCGTGATCCTGCGGGGAGAGGTCGTGCCGGGCGGCAACCCGGCCGCGGACCCAGTGACCATGCTCGAGCTTCTGGAAGAGGTCCTGGTCGGCCACGGCGTCCAGGTGACGGTCGACGTGGAGCGACCGGGGAACGGCGCACCGACGAGCCTCGCCCTCATGCACGACGTGCTGCGTGAACTCACTGCGGTGCTGCCGGCCCAGGTGGCGCCGGATTCGACCGTCGACCTGAGCCTCGCGGGTGCCGGCGAGGTGACCCTGACGGTGGCCGCCCGGGTCTCCGGAGTGGTGCCGGTACCGGCGCCGGGCCTGGTCTCGCGGGTGAGCGCGGCCGGGGGCCGTCTGGAGTCGGCCCAGAAAGGGGACGCGTTCGAACTGCTCCTGGTCCTGCCTTGGGCCGGAGCCGAGGCTGCCCGGAAGACGCCCCCCGTGCGCGCCCGGCTCGATCTTCGCCGACTTGGACGCCTCGCGTCGATTCCCCTGGCGGCAGGGGCGCTGCTGCTGGCGGTAGGGGGCGCGCTGCGGCCGGACTCCGGGGTCTGGTGGGGTCTGTCCCTCGCGGTACTCGCCCTCGCGGTGTTGCCGCGCTCGAGATGGGGTGCCCTGGCCATCGCAGGTGCTGCGCTGGCCCTGTACGGGTTCGGGGGGCTGCCGAGCGACGCCGGCCTGGTGGTCGCCGTCGTGGTGGCATCCGCTATCGCCGCGACCTTGGGCACAACCGTCGCGGCCGCCGCGCTCGTGGTCTCGGCGATCTACCTGGGGGCTCGGCCCCTGACCTCAGCGGGCCCCGAGAACCTGACGCTGGCGATCCTCATGTCGCTGACGGGACTGTCGGTGGGCCTGACCGGTTCGTATCTCCTCGCGCTGCGTGACGCGCAGTTGACCCAGCTCACCCGGCTCGCCGAGCAGTCCGACCGGGTCCGCGATGACGAACGTCGGCTCCTGGCCGGGGAGTTGCACGACGTGGTCGCGCATCAGCTCTCCTTGATCACCCTCACGGTGAGCGCGCGGGCCGACTCCGAGGATCGCGAGGCCCTAGCACGGACGCGCGAGGTGACGTTGTCCGCCCTTCGATCGGCGCAGACCGATCTGTCGATGCTGCTGGGCGTGCTCCGACGCAGCCCGGACGAGCGTGCGGGGGTGCTCCTGGAGCCGACAGCGGTGGCCGACGGGCTTCGTCCGGCCGTCGAGAAGACCGGCCGCCGACTGCTGACGGACATCGATCCGGGGGTGAACGACGCCGACGCCTCAACCATCTCGACCCTCAACCGCATCCTTCGGGAAGCGTCCACCAACCTGATGCGGTACGCCGAACGCGGGAGTACGGCTCGGCTCTGCGTCCAGGTGACCGGGGAGGACGTGGACGTCGTCGTCTCGAGTCCGCTGGCAGAGCGGACGCCGTCCGACGCGCTGTCCACGGGGTCGGGGCTGCTCGGGCTCCGGGAGCGCGTACTGCTGACGGGTGGAACCTTCTCGGCAGGACGCGAGGGCCGCGAGTGGGTGGTGCGGGCGCGGCTCCGTCGATCCAGCGTGGAGGTACCCAGGAACGGCCCGCCCGAGCCGGACGACTGGCCGACCATGCTGAAGGGGATCTTCGCCCGCCACGATGGGTGGCTCTCGGCTTCCTCGACGCCCTCCTCCTGAGCAGGGTGCGCCCCTACTCGACATCCTGATGCAGCGTGCGCCAGACCCCCACGACCGCGGGGAGCAGGACCCACGCCAGCGCCGAGACCAGCAGCTTCACGACGGGGTTGGTGGAGCCGTCGGTCAGCCCGAACACCGGGTCGACGTCGAGGTAGGCCAGCGCCTCCCGGATGGCGGGTGACGTTGAGCCGATCAGGAGCGCGACCGTGGGCCAGACCAGCAGTAGGAGGATGGGAGCCACGGCGTTGCGGAAGGCGAGCGCCAATGCGTAGCCGGCGAGGGCTGAGAAGACCACCGATCCCACGACCGTGCCGACGCCAGCGGGGTCGGCGCTCCACGCGACGGGGCGACCGGAGATCAGGGGCGCGACGAGCGCGACGGCCGCCGCGGCCAGATAGGACAAGGCGCTCGCCACCAGCGCGAGCACCAGGACGGCGATCGCCTTGCCCGCCAGAACACGGCCGCGGCGCGGATCGAGGGTGAAGGTCACCGAGGCGGTCCGCGCGGTGTACTCCCCCGCCACGAGCAGCACCGCGAGGACGGTGGTGATCATGCTGGCGGGCATGGCGGCCAGGTCGCCCAGGAGTCCGAGCGTGAGGCCCAGTTCGCCCGGCACGAGGGCGACACCGGCGGCAAAGGCCGCAGACAACACGGCGGCGACGCCGATCAGCAGCAGGCTTGGCCTGGTGTCGACGAGCTTGCGAGCCTCGACGCGGATGGTGCGGGCGAGGCTCAGCGGGCGGGCAGTTGTGACCGCGACAGCAGGGGTGGAGACAGCGGGGACGGTGGTGGTCATCGGAGTTCCTTCGGTAGATGGTCGACAGGGCTCAGGCGGCGCGATCGGCGTCGGCGGTCAAGGCGAAGTACTGCTCCTCGAGGTACGCGGAATCGTTGCCGGTGATGGCCTCGTCCGCGACGACCCGCCCGCCACCGATCATCACGACACGGTCCGCGAGCCGGCTGACCTCGTGGAGGTCGTGGCTGCTGAGGAGGATCGAGCAGCCACGCTCTGCCCGCGCTCTCAGCAGTTCCGTCAGCCAGCGCTGCCCTTGCGGGTCGAGTCCGTTGGCCGACTCGTCGAGCACCAGCGACTGCGGGTCGCCGAGCAACGCCTGGGCGAGGCCGAGGCGCTGGCGCATGCCGAGGGAGTACTCGCCGACGCGACGCCTGGCCTCCGCCGCCGTGAGCCCGGCCTGAGCGAGGACCTCGTCGACGCGGCCGGGCGGCAGACCCAGCGTCAGGGCGGCCAGCCGCAACGTCTCGCGTCCGGTGCGACCCCGGTGCAGAGCCTCGGTGGACAGCACCGAGCCGACGGTGGCGGCGGGGTTCGGCAGGTCCCGGTAGGGACGACCGCCGACGGTGGCGTTGCCGGAGTTGGGTGCGGCATGTCCGAGCAGGACTCGAAGACAGGTCGACTTGCCGGCCCCGTTCGGGCCGAGGAGGCCGACGATGGTGCCCGGAGCCACCTGGAACGAGACGTCCTGCAGGGCCACCACGGGACCGAACCGCTTCGTCACTGAGTCGATGTTGATCATGGTGAACAGCCCACCTCAGTCGGACCCGCTCTCGAATCGGGCATCCGGCCCTCGGGGGGCGTCCGATCGGACCCGCCGACTCTGCCCGGAAGTTAGCAGCCGTTGTCCGAGCTGCTGGCTAGCCTCAAGTGGGTGACCTCCGCGACCTCACCGGGCACCCGCGCCGCGGCGTGGGGACCGGTGATCGCCACCGCGTTCGCTCTCTTCTTCGCCGCCCCCCTCGGCCAGCAGCTGGCGGAGGGCCGGCCGGTTTCCTGGCCCGCCGCGGCGGTGTTCGCCGCGCCCCCGCTGGTGGCTCTCGTCGCCCTGCGCCGACGAGAGGCCGCACCGGTCCAGGTAGCGCTGCTCATCGCCGTCCTCCTGGCGATCTGCCCCACCGCGATGGGTGCGGCGTTCGTGGCACAGGAGGCCGTGGCGCGCCGGTCGAGGGTTGCCGTGGCGGTGCTGACAGCCGGCGTCTTCCTGCTGGCGCAGGGGTCGGCCGGGGTCCTCAGCGCGCAGCCGAGCGTCGCCACCGCGCTGTACTTCGAGTGGGCTGTCCTGGTTGCGGGCGTTGCGATAGCCACGCTGGCCGGCCTCCTGTCCGTCAGCCGCCGCCAGGCCTCCGAGAGCCGCGAGGCGGCCCGCCGGGCTGAGGAGGACGCCTTGGCCGCCCGGCTGAACGAGGCGCGGCTGGCCGAGCGCGAGCGGATCGCGCGAGAGATGCACGACGTCGTCGCCCACCGGATCACGCTCGTGGCGATGCACGCGGGAGCGCTCGCCCGGAACAACCTGTCGGCGGACGATGCCCGGGAAGCGTCGCGGTTGGTGCAGGTGAACGCGCAGGCGTCGCTCGAGGAGCTGCGCGCCATGCTCGTCACCCTGCGGGGCGCCGACGCGCCTCCGGCGCCGCGGCAGCCCACGCTGCAGGAGCTCGCGGTGCTGGTCGCGGAGGCCGAGGAGGCTGGGCAGTCCGTAGTCCTCGAGGGGTGCGGCGACCTGGAGTCTCTTCCCACGCCGGTGTCCAGACACCTGTTCCGCATCATTCAGGAGGCAGTGACGAACGCGCGCAAGCACGCTCCCGGCGCCCCGGTCACGGTCACTCTGGAACGCCGCCGGGACGTGTTGGAGGGACGCATCGCCAATCCCCTGGCCGACCTGGCCCCGCCGGACCGCTCGGGCGCCGGCTTCGGACTCGCCGGCGTCGCCGAGCGGGTCGCCCTGCTCGGGGGCCAGGAGACCCACGGGGTGCGTGGACGCCAGTTCGTGCTTCAGGTCGCGGTGCCCTTGGCGGAGCCGTCGCTCGTCAAGGAGCGAGCGTGATCAGGGTGGGCATCGTCGACGACGACGCGATGGTCCGCACCGGGCTGTCTTTCATCCTCAAGGGCCGCGACGACGTAGCCCTTGCCTGGCAGGCCGCCGATGGGCGGGAGGCGCTCGACCGCCTGCACGCAGAAGCCGTGGACGTCCTCCTCCTGGACATCAGGATGCCCGGCATGGACGGTCTGACGACCCTCTCCGCCCTGAAGGAGCTACCGACACGCCCGAAGACAGTGGTGCTCACCACCTTCAGCACCGACGACTACGTGATCCGCGCACTGAAACTGGGAGCGGAGGGGTTTCTTCTCAAGGACGCCGACCCGAACGATCTGGTGGACGCCATCAGACGGGTGCACCGGGGTGAGCCATCGCTGTCGTCGGCGGTGACGAGCACGCTCATCGCGTTGGCCACCGAGGCTCCTGCCGGGAACAGGCCGGCGCGCGACGTCGTCCGGGCCCTGAGCGAACGTGAGCGCCAGGTCGCCGCGCTCATGGCCCAGGGGCTCACCAACGGTCAGATCGCCAGCCGGCTCGGGACCAGTCCCGCATCGGTGAAGTCTCAACTGTCGAGTGTCTTCACCAAGTTCGGCGTCGACAACCGAGTCTCGGCCGCCCTGGTGATGCGGGACGCCGGCTTCTGACGTCCCGCATGGCGCGGTGGAC